>Ga0182738_1000198_pt1 | contig 92647 bp, 93 predicted proteins | sample eDN5th30CBELigMG_FD_128876 | JGI IMG/M metagenome (GOLD analysis project Ga0182738, IMG submission 128876) | Enriched Miracle-Growth compost microbial communities from Emeryville, California, USA - eDNA 5th pass 30_C BE-Lig MG (version 2)... ... | reverse complement strand
TAGCACGGAAAATAGCTTGAATAGACGGAAAGATTCCGACTATGGACTTGAAAAACGTGAAAAAGAGCAATATTGCTTCGCTTAATCGGAAAACCTCCGCTTATATCCCCCGAAACTAGCTCTATTCTGCTGTCTAACCGAAAAATCTCCGCTTATTTTAATGATCTCTGGTTACTCAAAAAGGACATCCATTACCTGCTTAAGTAAAAAAATCAACATAATAATTAGCAGGTTGCGATTTTGCTAGTAGTAATATCTCCTATTCGTTGATAGATAAGAGGAAAATAAGAGACCAAATCATATGCGATTTGGCCTGCTAATTAGCATCCTATTTGGTATGTTTCTCCACCGAAACGGAACTACTTACTGATAAAGCCAGACCTTTTTCTCCTGCTAGCAATTTTTTGTTTTAGGCCGTTTTCTCATACTTTGTTGTTTTTTAATATGGTCAAATGGTAAGAACAAGTTCGTTCCATTGCGCTCCAGACACTCGCTTTCCGCGGGGCGGAAGCTTAAGCCTCCTCGGGCTTCTTGTGGGGTCAAAAGCCTTTCCTCTTGTTCCCGCAGGAGACGAGTGTTCTCCGCTCCATTTCACTAAGTTTATAAAAAGTGGATTCAACAGCAATAATCTTTACGAAAGCAGCCTTGTTTTAAAAGGGTTTTTCCATTCCATTAAAACAGCATGATTTAGAGAATCTTCATCTTCCAAATAATTATTTAATACACAAACAGGGGTTCTGCCGCATCTTAATAAAAAAGAAAGCACAGGATCTTTTAATTGTCCAAAAAGCACTTTTTCCAGGTAGCTTTGTGGGGTTTCTTTATCGGCATGCTGTTTGTATCCAGGCATTCTGCCTCCGCCCAAAAGGCGATCCAGCTTTTTTTCAATGACAAGATGGTACATGCTCTCCATCATGATTTTGCCGAGACCGAATGACCGGAATGCTGGACGGACACTAATATCTACAACATATAAAGCATTGCCACTATCCGTATGATTTTTAATATAGCCATTATCCGTAATCTCTTCCCATGTGTGCTGGCAGTTAGCTGGATCATAGTCTACACATAAGCTTGTTAGCGATCCTGCCAGCTTTCCATCCACTTCTATACATATAGCCCCTTCTGGAAATAGGGAGACATGATTAGCAAGCTGCTGTTTATTCCACCACAGCTCCGATGGAAATGGCGGCGGAAAGCATTCAGACTGGATGCTGATCAACTCATCAAAATCTGTTTCTCTATAGTTTCGCACAACACATACTGCTGGCTTATTGTCCTTGTATAAATAAAATGTGGAATGATACATCCCGACTATCCTTCCACAGTAAAATTCCAGTCAGGATAAAGATCTGTCCGTCTGTCTCTCCATGTTGTCACAGAGCCCTTTTCCCTTACCTCATATAAAAGGGATAAATCAAGGTCTGCGGTAATAATCATATCATCATTTAATTCCCCTTCTGCCATAATGCCTTTTGGCGGAAATGGGATATCATTTGGGGTAATCACTGCTGCCTGACCAACATTTGCCCGCATGAAATCAACATTTGTCAAGGAGCCGACCGTTCCTGTCACCACTACATAGACTTGATTTTCAATAGCCCGCGCATGGCAAGTATAGCGTACACGGTGAAAGCCATGGCGATCGTCAGTGCAAGACGGGCAGAAGATAACGTCTGCTCCTTGTGCTTTTGCGATGCGAACAATTTCAGGAAATTCAATATCATAACAAGTCAAAATAGCAATTTTCCCTTTATCTGTATCAAAAATACGGAATGATTCGCCTTTGTCCATATTCCATTCCTGTACTTCTGTAGGAGTTATATGAAGTTTCGCTTGCTCTTCCACCCTGCCATCCGGGTAGAAAAGATGGGCTGCGTTATATAATTTGTCTTCCTTGCGAATAACATGAGTTCCACCGATTATATGCATGCCTGTTTGAACAGCAAATGACCTGAACAAATTTTGGTATTGCTCCGTAAATCCAGGCAATTCATTTATTGTTAACGGATTTTGTCCATCGCCCATTGATAATAATTGTGTCGTAAAAAATTCCGGAAATAATACAAACTCAGCTCCATATTCTTCTGCATTGCGAATATAGTGTTCGCATTGTTTGGCAAATTCTTCAAAGGACTTAATATTCTGCAGTTTATACTGCACGGCAGAAACTCTTATTTTCATTTTCCATCTCCCTTTAACTACTCATTTTTTTAAAGCTGAATACTTTTAGCTATTATGAAACATTTTTTTAATGATTTCAATAGGTTTTTCCAATTTTTTGGCGAATACTTAACTATATAACTAGTTATTTGCAAGCAAAACAGCGCCATATATTTCGGCACAAAGCCAAACTGGGTTGTTGCAGCACTAGATTCGTTCTCTTTTTGGATATTTTTCATAAACTGATAAAAATGCATGCTTCAAAAGAAATCTTTTGTGGTAAAACACCATTATTACTTAAATTGAAAGGTGGAAGAGAGAATGATTTTTTTATATGGTCTAATTTGTCTGCTTGCAATAGAAGAATTAACGGTGCTTTTCGTCAAAAGGATCATTCATGGCCCCTTTCGTTTGGAAACTAGACTAAAACAGCAATGGTGCTTATATCGAAGCAAATGGAAAAGCCGGGAAAAGGCTGCATAAGTTCTCTTCCCCCTCATCCTATTCGTTTAAAAAAGAAAATGCCACCAATGAAAAAATCAGCGTCAAAACTTCGCGCTGATTTAGAGTGTAGCCAAAGTCAAAGATGCAAACTTTCAGGCTGATCGAAAACGGTTGACTTTTGAGGCGCGAAGCCTTGGGAGGAGCGGAGTTACCAAGGTAGGTAATGAGCATCCGAGTAAGACGAGCAACGAAGAAAGCGAGCGTTTGTCGACAGCCTGAAATCAGCGCCAAAACTTCGCGCTGATTTTTTCGCTTTTATTGCTTTAAAGACTTTTCGGCAAGCTGTGCAATCGTCATATCATCCATCGGCGGATTATGCAGGCCTGCCCGCACATCGCGATAGTAGCGCTGCAGCGGACTTTTTGCCGAAAGACTTCGTGCCCCGACAATGCGCATCGCTAAATCGGCCACTTCGATTGCTGTATTGGTAACCACTAATTTTGCTGCACTTAATTGTGGCAATAATTGCTCTTTTGCTTCTCCTTCTGTTTCATCCCATTGTTTGCTGACAGAATACAGAAAATATTTTGCTTGAAGCATTTTTAGTTCCATTTCTCCAATTTTGGCGCGCACACTTGGCAGTTCACTAATTGTTCCAGCAATGCTGTTTGGCGAATAGCTTTTTGCAAATTGGACCGCTTCTTTTTGGGCCGCGCCGGCGATGCCAAGATAACAAGCGGGAATATGCAATAGCCATGGATTGACCCGCTTTGATTTTCCTAATGTTTCTACGTAATCCTCGTCGCCTACTTCGACATTTTCAAAATAGACATCATGGCTGCCTGTTCCCTTTAACGCGATGCTGTCCCAGGTTTTTTCGATGCGGATGCCTTTATTTTCTTTGCGGATTAAAAAATTGCCGACTTCATCTGTCTCTTTAATCGAAGCAGACACGACAAAATAATCTAATACTAAAGACATTGTCGTAAAGGATTTATGGCCGTTGATCACCCATTTATCGCCGATTTTTTCCGCAGTTGTCTGGGGTTTTCCTCCCCTTGTCGGGCTGCCTGTCTGCGGTTCGGTTGCTGCTGCATTAATTAAGGCTCCTTTATGCAAATCTTTATACACAGCCGCAAGCACCTGCTCCTCCCATTTATTTTCATACATATTGCGGACAACTCCCATATGCCAGCCAATCGAAAGCGCAGTTGCCCCGTCTCCTTGGGCAATCACTTCCTGCAGCCTGATATAGTCATAAAGCGACAGCTCTTGTCCGCCATAAGCTTTGGGAATCGTTAATGTTGTATAGCCACAAGTTTTTAAATCGGCAATATTGTCATAAACAAACTCTCCTGTTTCATCGATTTCCCCTGCCCGTTCTTTAAAATTTTCTGCAAGCTTCGCAAGTGCGCTTAATCTTTCTTCCAAAGAATCTATATCCGCTAAATTTTTTGCCATTTTGTATTCCTCTTCCTTCCTTTTAGCTATGCTTATTCTGTTTATCTATGTATTTTATGGTGATTTTTTAAGCATTTTCTATAACTTATATTCAAAGTAAATCATATCCATTGCCTGAATGCCATTTTCAACAATTATGTCTGGATAGTCTGCAAAGAAGTTTTTCTTTATTTTCCAAAAACGAAAACCACATTTTTGATAAAAAGCAATATTTTCTATGCTGGAATTTGCAGTGCCAACCACGACTCGTGCTTTTTTTATTTTTTTTGCTGCTTGAAGGATATGATAAATGCATGCTTTTCCGTACCCTTTGCCTCGAAATTCGGGAATAAGCGCAATATTTTTTATTTCAGCTGCGTTTTCGTGGAAATCATTCATCAATATACAGCCAATTGTATCATTTTCTTCATTTTTTATGGCAAATAAAGTTCCAGTTTCTATATAATCCTTCACTATTTCCTCACTTTCGTCTGCCATTAGAAGAATAGGCAAAAAAGCCCCTCTATTTTCCATCTCCACTGTCTCCAAAGTAATCAATCCTATCGACCTCCTTTGTATGTTTTTACTTTATTATAAGCTTTTATTTCAAATCAATGGGAAAATAAAAACCCTTCTTTCCGTATTTGGAAATCGGGGTGATTTTTGTTAATTTCCCAATAATTTTTTGCAGTCCTCCATTTGCGGAGATTGTTTCATACATCCTTTTATTTCCATAAATTCTCCAATATCACTGACATATTAAAAAACAGCTTTTATGTGGAAAACGGCATTCAGTAGGTCGTAAACCAAAACAGCCGCTGCAGCCGGTAGAGAATATACCGAAAAACAGGAACTGTATCTTCTGTACGATACTCTTTTGTATATTCCGCTCCTTGATTGTTCCATAATGCTTCAAAATAGCTTTTTACATCCTTCATAACATTCGTTTCTTTTGAGCCACTTATTTTTACATCCGATTCTAAATTAAGGTTAGCTAAATTTCTTCGGGTATAATTGGCTGATCCACTTATGATGGCATCTTCTTTTTTTCCTTCTATAAACATCATTTTTGTATGATATTGTTCGTTCCCTGTGTTATACCATTTAATTTGCAAATTAGCATGATTGCTATTGGCTAATTCAGCTGCCACTGGGATATTCGGCAAACCAGCTTTTTTATTGCCAAAAGAATTTTGATTAGGATCAAGAATAATATGTATCATTACATCGCTATTTGCAGCTTCTTTTAATGCATCAACTATCTGCCTGTCTGCAAGGTACAGCATGCCAATCCAAATAATATCGCCTTTTTTGGCAGCTTTAATGCTGGATAAAACATGTTTTGCTATTTTTCCTTCTGTCAAAAGCTGAACTTGAAAGCCAGAACGCCCTTTTTCTTTTCCCCTATATGCTGGAAAATAAATATTTTCCGAAAATTTATTGACACTGTTTTCGCTTTTTAAAGCATCTTTCACTATATTCCCTTTTATTAAAAAAGCTGTATTGGAATGATAGCCGCTCGCATCATGAATATTGCCAGACGAAATAAGGGCAGCTTTTTCCGTTACCACTAGTTTGCGATGATTTGCTTTCACATTCAAAAGATCTAAATAAGACCAGATATTTACTTTTGGAGCACTATTTGCAAGCAGATTTGGCAAGTGTCCCCTTCCCTTTTCGCCAAACCATTGAAAAAACATTCGCCAAATTCCTGAATATAAAGGATTTGAATCCCGCAATACATGCAGATTGGTCATCATTACCTCTATTCCGTTCTCTTTCATTTTTGTCAATTCCGGTGATGGATAGGAGCTATAGGCCGTATTGACCCTGTCAGTAATAAAAATGATGCGGACAGTGGGATTATCTTGTTTCTTTTTAATCAATGCATGAGCAAAAGTCTCTGCTATATTGGGATAAACTTGATCTTCATCGCTGTCTTTATTAAACAAAAACATATCGACCACAATAAATTCATTCGCTTCTTCTATCTGCTTCAAAATGCCTGTCAATATCTCCTGCTTGGATACTCTGTTTCCATCTTTATTCTTATAGGTAATATCTTTTAGAAATTGCACATCGCTAGAATAATGAACTTCCCCTTCCATTGATAGGCCTTGTGGCAGTGGTTTTAAACTATGGTAAAGAATAACGCTTATATAGATAGAAATAAATAAAATGATGCCAGCAACAAGTATTTTTTTCTTTTTTATCCTCTTTTGTTTCATGTGTCACTCTCCTGTATCCGGTAACCATAAAGCGGTCTTTTGCTTCTAATCCTCAAGCTTAAAAAGCAAAAGACCGTCAAAACGTTTATAAACATACCCCTTTTTAAATGTTTATAAACTGGCTTTCTCTTATTGTGCACAGCAAAAGGATAAAGCATCAGCAATTAAAAGCGATTTGACGGCAGACAAAAAAGAAGAAGCCAGCTCTGCAAATAGAACGGACTTCTTCTTTTTTCATTAATCAGGATGCATTCACATATTGTATTTTTTCTTAAATTTATCGACGCGGCCGCCTGCTTCTGCAAATTTTTGTCTTCCTGTATAAAAAGGATGAGTGTCTGAAGTGATATCTACTTTAATGACTGGATATTCCTTGCCATCTTTCCAGGTCATTTTTTCATTGGATGTTTTAGTAGAACCGCTTAAAAAAGAAAAACCGCTGACTGCATCTACAAAAATTACTTTTTGATAATTAGGATGGATGTTTTGCTTCATTTTTTATCACCTCACATCTATTATAACCGTAATGATTACGATTTTCAAATTTAATGCTGATATTTTTGGAAAAAATGATGAGTTTTTTGGATAACATGGTACAATATATTTGCATGATACATAAATGTAAGGAGAGTTTGTTTTGATTATAGCTATTTTAATTGTTGCATCCTATTTAATTGGCTCCATTCCTTCCGGGCTTATAATAGGAAAAGCATTCTACGGAGTAGATATTAGACAGCACGGAAGCGGAAACCTTGGAGGGACAAACACTTTCCGCACTTTGGGCAAAAAAGCGGGTTTTGCTGTGACCATTTCCGATATTTTAAAAGGAACGGTCGCCACCCTTCTGCCGCTGCTTTTTGCGGGTGACTTGGATGTAAATCCATTAATTTTTGGCGTTTTTGCTGTTATTGGCCATATGTATCCAATATTTGCTGGCTTTAAAGGCGGAAAAGCAGTAGCTACCTCTGCCGGCATTCTTTTGGGACATGAACCATTGCTTTTTCTAGCGACCATCCTCATATTTTTTATCACTCTGTATTTTTCGAAATACGTATCACTGTCATCAATGGTGGCAGGCGTCTTTGGTCTTATCTATTCCCTTATTTTATGGGATGATAAACTATTGATTGTTATTTTAGCTTTGCTGACGATTTTTGTTGTGTACAGGCACCGGGCAAATATTAAACGAATTGCCAACAAAACGGAGCCAAAAGTGAAATGGATTTAAAAACTGCCGCTATATCCTCAAGGAGCGACTCTTTGAGGATATTTTTATGAGCATTGCCGCAAGCAATATTTAGCAAAATTTTGCTTTTGGGCATTGAAATACCCTCCCCATATTTTGTATGATAAACCTAATACTAGATAAATGTGCTATTTCTTACATAACCAACTACAAAACTTCTAAAAAAATGACATATCCTGATTTTTTTCGTCATAGAATATATTAACCAGTTTCCATAAAAATAATGAACATACGCAATTTCTTATTCTATTAAAGGATGGTATCATTTATGAACACTTTATCGAACAATATAAGCAAGCTTCCGTTTCCCTATTTTTTAATAAATGATCACTTGCAAATTCTGCATTCCTCTTTACCCAATCTTTCCTCTATCAAAACCTCATCCTTTGCAGATTTTTTGCTCAAAGATGAAGATGAGTTTGCTAGTTTCTTAGAAAGCGACGACACGGAAGTGGAAATGACGATTCATCTGCCTCATTTTCATTACGAATCCTTCTACCGATTGTATAAAGTGGTAGAAAATAATTTATATCATCTATACTGCATTCCATTAAAAAAACTGGATAACGAAAACGATGTGCAAAGGCTATCCAAGCAGTTGAATAAGCAGCTGCATGATTTTCATCATCATATGTGCGAACAAAAAAATTTTTTTTCCAAAACGATTCAAATATTTCGCGAGGTAGCACTTTCCAATGACTACAGCAATAATATTGGAAAATTAGCGGCAGGCATCGCCCATGAAATACGCAATCCATTAACAACAGTAAAAGGCTTTATTCAGTTAATCAAGCCCCATTTAGTAGAAATAAAAAAAGAGCGTTATGCGGATATTGCCTTAGAGGAAATTGATCGGGCCAATGATATTATTTTTGATTTTTTAAATGCATCCAAGCCAAAGGAAAATAGCTGGGAGCATCTATCTGCCAACCGTTTAGTAAAAGATATCTGCACATTATTCGAAAGCGAATCGATTATGAAAAATGTGACGCTGCAAATGGATCTTTGCAGACAAATGCCCTATGTATTTTTTAATGAAAAGCAGCTAAAGCAAGTATTGGTGAATATTATTAAAAATGCATTTGAAGCGCTTGATGAAGGCAAACGGAAAGATGAGCCGAAACAGATTCGCGTAACAACAACCATTGAACATGCTTATGTTGTAATAACTGTTCAAGATAATGGCTGCGGCATCTCCGAATCTGCCATGAAAGAATTATTTAATCCTTTTTATACGACCAAAGGAAAAGGCACAGGCATCGGCTTAAGCGTCTGCAAAAAAATAATGAAGGACGCTGGCGGCGATTTGTCTGCCAAAAGCCTAGTAGATAAAGGCACCAGTTTTTATATAAAAATTCCTTTTAAAGAATAGAGGCTCTTGTAACAGGCTGATCGAAAAAATCGATCAGCCTGTATCTTGTGATCTGCCTTCCTCCTCTTATGCACCCCCTCTCCCTATTCCATCGCTTTTTTCAATTTCTTCTCTTGTTAGGTGAAATCAAATTTTAGGAAAAATAGTCGAATACTGTCTGTTTTTTTGTTATTCTAATAAAGGCAGACCATGTTTTTATCAGCTGCATACACAACTTGGATCAGGTCTAATCGACAGTTTTCGTTTTGCCGCGTCCAACAAAGAAAACAAACAGGAGAAAAGAATGAAAAAAGTTATACTACCCATTTTTGCTTTTCTTATCGTTTTAGGGTTTTCGGCTTGTGCCCTAAATAAAAAAGAACAGCAGAATCACTTGGGAACCCAGCCTTCCCATACTACTCAACTTGCAGATAAAAAGCTCGAACAGCATATTACCATTGGAGCAGTCGGCGATATTCTGATCCATGATCGAGTATACAATGATGCGCTTTTAAATAAACAAAACAAAACTTATGATTTTAAGCCGATGCTCAAAAAAGTGAAACAAAAGCTTATTCAACCAGATATTCTTCTTGCCAACCTGGAAACGATTGTAGCCGGAACCGATATCGGGCTTTCAGGGTATCCTGCTTTTAACAGTCCACATGAAGTGGCCGATGCTTTAAAAGATGCAGGCGTTGATATTGTTACAACAGCAAATAATCATGCTCTTGACCGCGGCGTAAAAGGTCAGCTGCAATCATTGTCATATTTGCGGAAAATTGACATGCCATATGTAGGAACCTTTACAGACAGAAAGGATCAAACAACGATTCGCATCCTCGAAAAAAAAGGCATAAAAGTGGCTTTCCTTTCGTATACATACGGGACAAATGGGATTCCTATTCCAGAAGAGCAGCCATATATTGTGAATATAATCGATAAAAAGAACATGGAACAAGAAATTGCCCGGGCAAAAAAACAGGCAGATGTGGTTGTAATGGGAATCCATTGGGGCAAAGAATATGAACGGGTCCCTAATCAGGAACAAAAGGATCTAGCGCAGTTTTTAGCAGATAAAGGCGTTGATATTATCTTTGGCGGCCATCCCCATGTCTTGCAAAAAATGGAGTGGCTCACAAATAAGCAAAACCATAAAACGCTTGTTGTCTATTCATTAGGCAATTTCCTTTCAGGTCAAGACGAGGAATATCGTGATATTGGCGGACTTGCTTCTGTAACCATCAAAAAAGCAGTCCAAAACAGCAAAACAGTAATATCTATCGAAAGTCCAAGCTTTTTTCCTACTTATAATTACAGCAATAAAGAAAAAGACTATGAACTGCGGCCTTTAAAAGAAGCAAATGACAAACGCCTGAAGCATTCCTATGACGAAATCATGAATCATATGATGCAAGGATTACAGTAAATAGACAAGTTTTGTCGATAAAGCCAGATATATAAAGAATTCCTTTAGTCGCATAAATAAATAGATTGTTTTATAATGGAGATAACACTTCGTTGTTGCATGTAGTAAAAATCAAACATAGAAGGTTAATAAAAAAGGGGTGTAGCACATGAAAATTTTTATTAGTGACCAAGCTGCTGCTTGGTATAAAGAAGAAATGAGCTTAAATGATGGCGATTATGTCCGATTTTTTGCTCGCTACGGAGGATGCAGCACGGTTCAGCAAGGCTTCTCTTTAGGCATTTCCAAAGAAGAGCCTATTAATATCGGCATATCCACCGAAAAATTTGGCATTACTTATTATATTGAAGAAAAAGATGTATGGTATTTTGACGATAATGATTTTGCAGCTGAATTTAATGCAGACGCAAATGAACCAGAATATCATTTTACGCAAAAACAAGCGTAGTAATCAAAAAAATAAACAAGCTCCTCTGAGGGTAACGGGTTTGGTTTCCGAATACAAAAACTAAATTAGCACACCAATTAGCAGTCCTATTCGCAACTGAATAAGACTGCTTCTTTTTGTTAATTTATATGGGGATTAATAAAATGGACGATATATGCGCCCTGAATTTCAAATCCCTTTTAACATGGTGACATAAGTTTTTGTCAGCATGAAAATTCGCGAGCTCATTGTTATTCCAATTGGTGTGCTAAAAAAGATAGTTAACTACCAGGGGGTGGGTGATGATGTCTGAGAGGCGGCTAAATAAAGCAGACCTTCTTGCTTATCCTTAATGGAGTAACCGATAGTTTAAATAAGCAGAGTTTTTCCGGTTAGACTGAAGAATGGAACTCGGTCTGGGGGATATAAGCGGAGTTTTTCCGGTTAAGCAAAGTAAAATGGTCCATTTTCATCTTTTTCGATTAAATAGGCGGAATCTTTCCGTCTATTTAATCTATTTTTCGTGCTATTTTCTCATTAAGAGGAATTTCTCCGCTTATTTTAGTAGCTTATTTCCTGGCGATTCTTGAAGATTTGGAAATCGCTTAATCGGGTGCTTATCTTAGTATAAAAAATGCATGGAGCATATGTCTCCATGCATTTTTTTGCTGATTTACTTGCCAAATTGCTTTTTAATCTTAGTGCGAATTAGCAATGTTAATTTGTATTTTGTACTTCAAAACAGAACCCGTTACCTCAAGGGGGGGCCTGTTTATTTTTCACTTTAGCTTATAGGGAATGTTTTCGCTTTGGAGTATTTCCAATTGTTTTTGCCCCATTAAATCAAAATGGGAATAGCCCTCTTCTCTCCGATGAATCCATTCTTTTTGCAGGCCATATTGCCGACCCCATGCAGCAAGTTTTTCTAAATCGGCACAGCCGACTTTTGTGACGCTTTTGCTTTCCGGAAAGCGGTCATCGAGCCAATAATGGGTCAAAAAAGCGATTTCTCCCTGATTAATCTGCTCTTTCCAGCGAGCAAGCTCTTCTTTTTTAATGCCAAATGCCATAATGCACCCACTTTTTATAAAACGAGGGAAAAAGCACTGCTTGATAGCTGCAGCTTCTTTTCCTTGTTAGTTTTTCTTTTTGATCTCTTCATATTTCTGGAACCAATCTGGAAAAACCTTTTTGAATGATTTAGGTTTAAATGTCTCTTTGCTGACAATGATATGGGTGGAGGTTCCTTGTACGCATAGTTCGCCATCCCCATTTTCGACTGTATAGCCATACGTTGTTTTTAAGCCATCATTGCTTTCCACCCATGTTTTCACAAATGCTTTGTCTCCATAGCGAAGAGGTTTTTTATAGGTTGCTTGAATATCATAGACGGGCGCAAAATATCCGTCTTTTTCCATTTCTACATAGCTGTATCCTAAATCCTCTAAAAGGCCGCCCCTGCCCAGCTCAAAAAACTTCAAATAATTGGCATGATAGACAACACCCATCATATCTGTGTCTGCATAATATAATTGAATTTCTCTTGAACTAACATATTCCAACTCTTTCAGCACTTCCTTTTCTTTTTTATCCGCACTTTTAAAATCCTTTGTCTAATGCAGCAGCATGGCATCGATCAAATGCTGAACTATATGGGATTAGATAAACTTTTTATTGATTTTAGCCATTAATTACTATTATCACTATAATATACCTCCTTTGCAAATAAACAAAGGAGGTATCCTCAGGCTAAATTTTAAATTGTTGTACAAGCTCTTTTAGTTCTTCTGCCAAATTAGCAAGTGATTTTGTCGAGCTGCTGATTTCCTCCATGGAGGCTGACTGTTCTTCTGTAGAGGCAGCCACCTCTTGTGCACTTGCTGCATTACCTTGTGCAGCCTTTGTAATAAGCTGAGCGGATAGTAGCGTTTTATCTATATTTTGTGACATCAACTTCATAGTTTTCGTAATTTCTTCTACCTGAGGAGCCACATTTCTTGTGCTTTCTAAAATGTTTGCAAATTTCCCAGATGTTTCTGTAGATACTACCAGGCCTTGTTCTACCTTCTGCATTACTTCACTCATCATATTTACAGAGTTTTTTGTATCCTGTTGAATACTTTTTATTATATCTGCAATCAATTTGGTGGATGTTTGTGATTCTTCCGCTAATTTCCTTACCTCTTCTGCTACAACAGCAAAACCTTTTCCTGCCTCTCCAGCTCGAGCAGCCTCAATTGCTGCATTCAGCGCAAGCAAGTTTGTCTGATTGGCAATTCCGTTAATTACCTCAAGTATTTTGGCGATTTCGTGGGAGCGCTGTGAAAGAGAAAAGATAACTTCATTGGAACTATTAACAGAATCATGAATATTTTGCATTTGCTCGACATTTCTTTCCACTGATTTGCTTCCTTCTTCAGCCTCTCTAGAAGTTTCTGCTACTATATGCGAAAGATCTGTTACTCGTTTTACAATACGAGAGGTGTCTTGAACAATTCCGCTTAAAGCAGCTTCATTTTCATCTAATTTTTCTGTTGCTGTTTCTACCGCTCCTGTAATATCTTGAATGGCACCAGAAACTTGATCTGTCGCAGCTTTTGTCTGTTCAGAACTAGCAGACAGCTGCTCAGAAGAAGAGGCCAAATGTTCAATTGCATTGCTTAAACTTGCAATGATTTCTCTCAAAGTGCCAATCATTGTTTTAAAGCCATTCGAAAGCTTCCCTATCTCGTCATCCTGTTTTACAATAATTTCTTCTGTAAAATCACCATTTGCTACTCGATTAGCCGACTGTATTAACCTTTCCATTGGTTTTGTAATAGACCTGATAATAAAAACCACAAAAATGGCACTTATTACAATACTAAGAAAAATTACAATGGCAGTTTTATGCAATATAGGAAGCGCCTCTTTATTTACTTCATTAGAATATAATGTTCCAGCTAATTTCCAGCCTGTTAAATCATTTGTCACAAAAAACATTTTCTTTTTATTTTGGCCATTATACAAATATTCAAAAGTACCGGATTTCTTTTTGTAAAGGTTGTCATTTTGAACATTTGCTGGCGCGGTAGAACCTAATTCTTTTTCAGGATGATAAACAAACTTGTGCTGGGAATCAAGTATATATACATATCCTTCCTGACCGACTTTTATTTTTTGCGATATTTGCAATTTCTTTTAAATTCACATTTATCGCCACTACTCCCGTCCCATCTTTAGTAGTTCTGGCAACTGATACAACTAAATTTCCTGTTGCTTTTGATATGTAAGGAGCGGTAATAACAACTTCCCCCTTATTTTGCATTGCCTGTTTATACCAATCTCTTTCAGTCGGATTATATTCTGGCGGATTTTTTGATGAGGAAGGTGAATTAATGTATACTCCCTCTTCTGTTCCAATAAAGGCCAATTCCAATTCACTATGTACATTTTTAAATGTATCCAGCTGTTTAGAAACTTCTTCGCTTACTCCAATATTAGAATTTTTCTCTTTTTTGATAGCAGAAGCATTTAAGGATTCTGCAAGTACATCTACATCCCTTGCTTTTGGTTCTATAAATTGGTTGATAATTTCATTCAGCGAGTCTACTGATGCTTTTGCAGATTGCATAATGTCCTCTTCCACTCTTTGTTTCGATGAATTATATGCAAACATGCCAATGAGCAAAGCAGGAATAATTAAAAATGCCAGATAAGATACCCACAACTTCTTTTTCATTGTCCATACAAACCGGAACGTTCTTTTTCGATTTTTTTCCCCCATGATGTTCCCCCTAATTCTAACACATAGACATTTAGTTCTTTTCACTTAAGTTTCCTTATACAATATAGCACAAATTACCTATATTGAGAATAACTAATCCATTAAATGGCTATTAGCTGCTATCCAGCCTGATCTTTTGGTTCAACTAAAAAATGAAGGGAACAATAACTTAAATAATGCTAAAATAGGCAACTATGTTTAGATAGAAATAGGCTTTATTTTGTATTCTGCTTAAAATTACTTATCATATGATTGCGTAAAATTTATATAATCAACCAGCTTCTTTTCAGAACAGCCTTCTTGGATCTTTCATTTAGATGTCCTGCATTCAATGCAAAACAGATTGCATTGCCTCATTATCATGCGGGCTCTGCAATCTGCATATGCACTAGAAATATGCATCAGTCTATTTTAAAGCTTTGAAAGTGGATGCTGCCATTTCATCCGCTTTCAAATTATCCATATATAGCTAATGGTGGAAAATGCAGCTGAATATTTCCCTTGGCACAAATGATTTCTCCATAATTAGTGCATCCACTTATTCTCAAATGTCAGCCTGCCCTACATTTTGGTTTTTAGAGTATTCTTTAAGCGCTTTTTGGAAATCCACCTCTGTAATAATGCTATGCTCTTGTTCTTTATCTATCTCTTCATCCATTATCCTTAATGCCTGCAGCTGCACCGCTTCATCCATTAAATTAGTCGCAAATCGTCCATTTCCTTGTGTTGGAATCGCGCTTAATGCTTCAAGCAAATACGCGATCGCTTTCTCTGATAAGGTATAGTCAAATTTTTCCGCATAAAGCTGCATAATCTCGATTAATTCTTTTGCATCATAGTCCGCAAAAGGAATATATTTTTTAAAACGCGATTGAAGACCCGGATTGCTTGCCAAAAGCTGTTCGGTTTCTTTTGGATATCCTGCAAGCACCACCACAAGATTTTCATTATGTGTGGTCATTTCTGCTACTAGTGTATCTACCACTTCTTTTCCAAAGTCTTGATTAGAACCATTCACCAAAGAGTATGCTTCATCAATAAACAGCACGCCGCCTAATGCTTCCCGGATTTTCTTTTTGGTTTTGATTGCCGATTGGCCCACATATCCCGCCACAAAATCCGCTCTTGAAGTTACAATTAAATGTCCTCTTTTTAAGATGCCGCAGTCTTTAAGAAACTGGGCATACAGCTTGGCAACCGTTGTTTTTCCTGTTCCTGGATTCCCGGTGAATACGGCATGCAGCTGGATGGGAAGAATTTTTTGCCCTTTTTCTCTGCGCAATTGCTGCATTTTTACAAAAGCGATAATTTTTTTGATTTCTGCTTTCACTTCATCCAGCCCAATTAATGCCTCTAATTCTTTTGCAGGATCTTCGATGGCATTTTCCTCTTTATTGGAAAAATCCTCTTTCTCTAACAAAGTATATGTTAAAATATGCTGATGATCTTCCGGCTTTGCGCCTTTTTGGAAAATTGCATCAAGCACAATATTTTTCACTGCCCGTGCATTGCCAAATGATTCATCCACTTCTTCTTTTTCTAAGCGGAGAAGAAGCTCTTTTTTTCCGTCCTTTGTAATAACATAATCATTATCGCTGGCAATTTTTTCGCCAATTTCCAGCAGCTCTTCTTTCGAATAATTGGGAAGGTGAATAAAATTAGAAGAAGGAAAACGGCTGCGCAAGCCATGGTTGCTTTCTAAAAATTGGCGCATTTCCTCTGGGTACCCTGCAAGAATCACGGCAAATTTGCCGCCAAACTCATCCCCTGTCATTAGGGAAACAAGTGTATCAATGGCTGCTTGTCCATAATCGTTTCCTGATTGCCCTTCTCTTTTTAAACTGTATGCCTCATCAATAAACAGCACACCGCCCAATGCCTGTTTGACAATGGAACGGACATTCTCTTCTGTTTGCCCCATAAATCCGCCAATCAATTGGGATCGGTCGACTTCTACCACTTCTTCGCTTGGCAAAACTCCTAATTCATGGTAAATGCGTGCCAACAATCGGGCCAATGTCGTTTTTCCTGTTCCCGGATTTCCAGTAAAAATCATATTAAGGCTTAATTCATCTTGAATTGTAAATCCTAATTTTTTGCGGGAATGCTGATATTTTAAAAAGCGATAATAATCTTCGACACGCTTTTTGACCGTTTCTAAGCCAATCATCTGGTCCAATGTTTCCAATGCAGAGGCTTGTTGTTTGTTCTGCTCCTCTTCTTCGATAAACAATTGATTCCAGCCGTTGATCAGTTCATTGAGCCCTTCGATATTATTTTTGACATTTTCATAATAGAGGCCTGTATGAAATACGCCGCTGATCGATTCTTCATATTCTTCTGCCGCTTTTAATAATTGCGATGTTTTCAAAACTACCTGCTTTAATTGCCCGATCATCGCATCATATTTAGCAATGGTTTGACTATTTTGTGTCTGAACAGCCGCCTTTTGGTTGGCACTCAGCTTATCTTGATCTTCTTCTACTTCATCAAGAAATTTCCGGCAAATATTGATATATTGTTCCGCCACTTTTTTTTTCGCTGTCCGGTTATCCGTTTCCCTAATCGATGGAAACACTAAATCCTTTAGCAGATGGCGGTAGTTTTGCCAATCATGCCGGGATAAAAAATTAGCGGCCTGCTTATTTCCCGCATCCAATTCCATTGCCTTATTGAGCCAAGCTAATGCAATTGTGTCCTTTTCTTCTTCGCGAAGCCGGGAAATTGCTGCAATGGTTAGCAGCTCTGATAATTCTTTGCCCCATTTCTCTTCATTCATTCTGCCGATCAGCTGAAGGATTTTTTCTTCCTCGGCCACAAACCCATTCTGTTCGAATTCTTTTTTTATCTCTGCAATTAGCATGTCATCCGGTTGTTTCATCTTTTCTATATTCATTTTGTTCCCTTCACTTATTCAATATTCTCGTGCAATTTTTATTCGGGATTAACGAGCAAAAATCCTTCCTCTTTATAGTTTGGAAAGGAACAGATGCTTATACCGCCAAAGCACGATTCGGTTCACTGCCAAACAGCGGGCAAGCTAAAATCCCCCTGTTTAGGGTTTCACTTTATACTAACATATTCCAGCAGATTCGTTAATTGATACAGAATTTATTTAGGCAAAATGTCTAATTATCATTCAGCTGTTTTCTCAAAAGCCAATGTGTTTTGCCATACAAACTAGGAGAAGAAAAACTCACGCATCCTATTATTTGCAAAAGAAAAAACAGCTGAAAAATGTCCCTCATAAATTGAAACTTCAATCAGTGGTGGTTTTTCACATCCCCCACTGATTGTTAGTTGAACCAATCAGGCTTTTACTCAGCAAGTTTCTATCCACCTAAATTCTCCTAATCCCTTAAGCGGGGGTATTACTGCCCGTTAATAGTGATAAAAAACAAAGCTCCCACAACTTAGTGTGAGAGCTTTATTTTTATTCCCCTTTAGTTTGGATTACTTGCGGATGCTGTCCTGATGTATCTTGCATCTGTTTGCCTTTATTGCCTCCAGCACTTCTTGACTTTGTGCCGATATGGCTAGGAACAAAATGTTTGCTGTCCTTTTTTGGATTGCCCATGCTATCATCTCCTTCCTATTTTATTGTGTGCAAATAGGGAGATGATCATAGATGGTAATTGTTGTTCATCGCATAACAGACTTTGGAATCCGCTGCTTGTCGGACTTTTTTTATCTTGCTTTTTTTAAATGTTTGTTTTCGAGGCGCTCTTCAATTTTTTCAATTGCTTCTCTATCCTTTAATAACTGCAGTTTGTTTTCTGCTACTAATTCTTGAAATGAACGTTTTCTTGGTTTTCTCATCATAAAAACTCCTTTTATTGTCATTTATTATTTATATTTCCCAAATCGATCTATTGTTATTACAAATTTTAGAAAATTTATTCCGTAAACACTATTTTTAATATATTATTTATTCTGAATATTTAGCCCCTTAAGAAAGGAGCTTGCCTTTTTAGCTCCTTCTGCCCTTATTATAGCTTATACAAGTCTAAATGTAAAACGCTTTCATTGATTATTTTGAAAATTCTCTCATAATTTCCATCGGCATCGCGGAATAAAACTTATGTTGAATGATGCCTTTTTCATCAATAAAAAAGGTTGTAGGAATAGTAACAATTTTGTATTGCTCATTCACCCGGTTATTTTCATCTAATAAAATCGGAAAAGTCAGCTTCCTTGTTTGCACAAATTCAATTACATCTTCTGCTCCATCAATATTGACGGCAAGAATTGCCACATCGCCTTTCTTTTCTTCAAAAAATTGCTGAATCGCTGGCATTTCCTGTTTGCAGGGCGGACACCATGTTGCCCAAAAGTTCAGCATCACTTTTTTCCCGTGGTAATCGGAAAGCTTAACCGTTTTTCCCTGCAAATTTCTCAACGAAAAATCAGGCGCTTTTGCTCCAATTTCAACTGACTGTGTTTGTGCCGCAAAAACAGGCTGATAAAAACTAACAGCAGTCAACAAACAAAAACCAACTACAAAAAGCATTTTTTGAACCATCTTTTCACATCCCTTCTCTTTATATCCTATTTGTAGCATGTCCAAAACCTTTTAAATTACGTATTTTTCTTTTTGCATCATTTGAATGCGTAAAATTATTTACAAGCTATTTTTAGACAGTCTGAATAACCACATCCCTTTTTTCAGAATGTCTAAAATGTTTTGAAGCAAACATTCAGGCTGAAAAAAGCAGCCGCTTCCCATGCGGCTGCTTTTTTGCTTAATCATTCTCTACATGCAGTATTTCGCCCGTTTCGGCAGAAATTTTGATATCGACATCCTGGCCATTTTTTTTGATAATTTCTGCATCATAATAATACTGTCCTGCTTCTTCATCCAATTCTATTTCAGTGACTGTTCCTGGCGCTTTTTTTAATGCCGCTTTTTTCGCTTGTGCTTCTGTTATTTTAATGCTTTTTTGCATTTTTTCTTTTGTCAGCACTTCTTTCGTTTCTGCGTTGATATAAAGATCATCGTCCTCATTTTCCGTTTCCTCTAAAAATTCTACTTGATATACTTTATCCCCATTTGCATTTACTTCTAATTCCACTTCTTCAACCGTTTTATTTGTTTTTTCAGAAGCGATTTTTGCGGCCTCTTCTTTGGAAACTGCTGTTGTAGCTGTAAAGCTTGCGAGTGGATTTTCCGCGGCGAATCCTTTTTGTTCACTCCCTATATAATAGCCTGCTGAAGCCAATCCAAGCACTGCTGCCAAACCGACCATGATTTTTGTCCATTTATTTTTCATGTATGATTCCTCCTTTTATTCTATATCCTTATCTTATCCGCAGAAAATGATAAGAAAGGAGAAGAAAAATGAGAAATTGCTGAGAAATCATCAAGAAATTTCATTTTAGTCATCTTCCCAGTTGATGGACAGCACGGTGCTGCTATATGCATTGATATATACTTTTACTTCTTTTTCCTCCGCTGTTTCCAATTCTATCTCATACACTAATTGCTGATCTTCCTCCTCTAGCTCTGCTTCTGTCACTTTGCCGTTCACTGCTTCTTCTGCAATTTCCTTTGCTTTGTCTTCACTAATGATCGCTGCTTCTTCTGCATTTTTTAAAAGTTTTTCTATTTCGCCTGTTTGCCGATTAATTTTATAAGTGCTTTCTGTCGATTCGGCTTGTAGTGTGACCATAAAGTAAGCCGCACCATTATCTGTTTGCGAAGAAATCGATTGCAGTGTCCCTTTATAATGGCTAGTCACTTTTTTTACTGCTTCTTCTTCTGTTAAGTTTTCTTTTGTTTCTGCTTGTTTGATTTTTTCCGCTTGCAGCTGTGAGATGGTGCCATTATGTGCATCTAGAGCAATTTGATAGACGCCATTATTATTTTCAAGGAGCGCCTGATATTGCTGCACCCCGTTTTTTTCGGTCTTTTTCATTGCAATAATTTCACCTGGATATTTGTTTGTGATGATGGCTTGTGCTTCTGCTTTTGTCAGTGTATCTCCCTTTTGCCAAAAAATATAGCCGCCAATTCCTAAAAAAATCACGATGGCACTAACAAGCAGCGTTATTTTTCCTATTTTATTCATATACATACCCCTGCCTATTTTGTAAACATTGGAAAACTGCAAATCATTTTTGTTCCTTCTCCCTTTTTGCTTTCTGCACGAATATTGCCAGCATGGGCGCGGACAATTGTTTGGGCAATTGATAATCCAAGTCCTGTTCCGCCGGTTTGCCTGCTTCTTGCTTTATCGACGCGGTAAAATCGTTCAAATATATGGTCGATATCTTCTTTGGCAATGCCAACGCCTTTGTCGATCACTTCGCAAAAAATTTTCGCTTGTTTTGTCAGACGAATGATAATGGAAGCATCGCTATATTTGATGGCATTATCCAATAAAATAAACAATAGCTGCTTGATTTGCTGCGGATCTCCTTGGATGATCACATTAGCCTGCTCGCCTGTGACGATAATATCTCTGTTGTAGGCAGCCGCCATTTTTTTGGCAGTTTCCAATGCCAATGCCGCTAAATCTACTGCCTCGTTTGCCTGATGCTTGGAATTTTCGCTTGCCAAGTTCAGCATTTGATTGGTCAGTTCTTTCATGCGCAACGCTTCCGAATGAATTGCTTCCACTGCTTCTTCCAAGACGTCCTCTCTTTTTTTTCCCCATCTTTTCAGCATATTGGCATAGCTTTCAATTACAGTTAAAGGGGTTTTCAGCTCATGGGAAGCATCTGATACAAATTGCTGCTGCCTTTCAAACTGTGTTTTTAAAAGGGCAATCATGTTATTAAATGTGGCTCCAAGCTGATATAATTCATCTTTTTTGCGGGCATGAAGCACTATTTTTTTAAAATCCCCGCTGCTTTGGATTTCTTCCATTGTGTTAATCATCGCTTGAATAGGAGACAGCAGCACATTCGACAATAGTCTGCCGGCAAAATAGGATGGAATAATAATAAGCAGCGACGCAGCAATTAATACAACACGCAGTATCCCTAATATTTCCTTCGTGCTTTTAATATTTTCTGCCATCACTAATGTCACCACCTTGCCATCTGGCCAAATAATCGGCATTGTGGCGACAGAAAAAACATCATAATCATGTTCAATGATTTTTTCTGTTTCCTTTGCTGCCGCATTTGCAGAAAGGGTCGCATAATCAGTGTTTTTTGTAGAAGTCAGCACCGTTTCCTTTGCATCCATCACCTGGATAATGCCGTCTGCTGGGACATATGCCCGCACAAGACTTTTAATCCCCGCTTCTGTTTTTGCGGTTTGAATGCTTGCTGCTGTTTGCTCCATATGAGCGGTTGTTTTATGCAGCGCTTCTTTATATAAGAGTGTTTGAAAAATAATATAAATGCACATATTGACAAGAAGGAGAATCAGCAAAAGAAAAAGGGTGGAAAAAAGCTGAATGCGTGTTTTGATTTTCATGAGCTGCCATCCTTAATAATATAGCCGACACCGCGCACTGTTTGGATAAGAGGCTTTGGAAATGGATAGTCCATTTTTTTGCGGATATAGCGAATATAAACATCCACTACATTGGTGTCACCCATATAATCATATCCCCAAACATGATGCAAAATTTGTTCCCGCGACAGCACAATATTTTTATTTTCAAGCAAATATACCAATAATTCAAATTCACGCGGCGTCAAATCAATTTTTTGGTTTGCCCGCACTACTTCATAGGATTTTACAAATACCTGCAAATCCTCTACTCCAAGAACCTTTTCTTGCTTTTGCTTCACTAGCTGCTGCCGCATTCTAAGGCTTGCTCTAATTCTTGCCAGCAATTCTTCAATCTGAAATGGTTTTATTACATAATCATTTGCCCCTAAATCAAGTCCTGCCACCTTATCTGGAATTGAATCCCTTGCCGTCAATAGAATAACCGGCACCTGATTTCCTCCATTGCGAATTTTGCGCAGAACCTCCAAACCGCTTATTTCTGGAAGCATCACATCAAGCAAAATAAGGCTCCATTGCTCTTCCATCGCCCTTTTTAAGCCTTCGCCTCCTGTATAAACCGTTTCTGCCGCATAGCCTTCAAACTCTAGTTCCATCGATAAAACTCTCGCAATTTTTTGTTCATCTTCAATAATCAGAATCTTTTCTTTTGTCATTGTCTGCACCGCCTTTAAAGGGCTTTTTTTATTATTTTACCGCAGTTTTCTGTTTCTTCAAAGGATTGGCACCGGTTTCTGAATGCAAAAAAACCACCCTGGCTGCTGTGAACCAGGGTGGTTTTTTTGCAATGATATGAATTATAGCGTGTTGAATGTTTCTGTTAAAACAGGAACAATTTGTTTTTTGCGGGATACAACACCTTTTAATAGAGCTGTCTTATTTTCCAATGTTACATTAAATGCTTTTTCCACTGCTTCTGTTTTGCTTCCAACTGCCAATGCAACAGAATCATTGTTTAAGATGTCTGTTACAACAAGCAAAAATAGATCTAGGTTTTTCGCAGCGATTGTTTTGTTTAATGCTTCTTCCAGCTCTGCTTGTTTTGCTAATACATCATTTGTATCTACAGCATTTACTTGCGCTACTTCCACTCTATATGTACCCATTGGGAATTCTTTTGCATCAAGTGAAATTAGTTGTTCTACGGTTTTATCGCTTAAATCAGCACCAGCTTTCAGCATTTCCAAGCCGTATTCTTCTGCATTTACGCCAGCGATTTCTGCAAGTTCTTTTGCCGCTTGAATATCCTGCTCTGTGCATGTTGGCGATTTAAATAATAAAGAGTCAGAAATAATTGCAGAAAGCATTAATCCTGCCACTTCTTTTTTGATTTCTACACCATTTTCTTTATACATTTTATTTAAAATAGTTGCTGTACATCCAACTGGTTCTGCACGATAGTATAAAGGATCGCTTGTTTCAAAATTAGCAATGCGGTGGTGGTCGATTACTTCTAGAATAGACACGTCTTTAATGTCTTCCACACTTTGCTGGAATTCATTATGATCGACTAAAATAACCGCTTTTGCTTCAGGAGCTGCTTTTTCAATAAATCGCGGCGCTTCGGCTTTAAAATAATCAAGCGCAAATTTTGTTTCGCCGTTTACTTCTCCTAAACGAACTGGCTCAGCGTCTACACCTAAGCTTTTTTTTAATTCTGCATAAGCAATTGCTGAACAAATTGTGTCCGTATCAGGGTTCTTATGACCAAATATTAATACTTTTTCCATAAATTAAATTCTCCTTGCAACAATTGATAATTGAATCATTAATAGGCATAGATTACCTTTTAAGTCATCTACAGTTATTTTAACATATCCGCCACAAATTAAAAGAACTGCATAAAAAAAACTACTATTCCTAGTATTTTAGATTGTTTTTATCACGCATTAACGGGCTTTTGACCCCCACCTCAAGATTATGAGAGAAAATGAGAAATCTAGGTGGATAGAAACTTGCTGAGTAAAAGCCCGATTGGTTCAACTAACAATCAGTGGGGGACGTGGAAAACCCCACTGATTGAAGCTCACTTTATAGGCTAATCACTTGTTAACAATATAGTAAAATAACTTTCTAGTAATCTAAAAAAAGAGAAAGGCATCTGCCTTCCTCTTTTTACATGCCAGTTATTAGAATTTAAATTGATAATTGTCAATTTCCCAAGCATGAACTGCTGTACGGTAGCTATCCCACTCCGCTTTTTTAGCAGATAAATATTCGTTGAATACGTGCTCTCCAAGTGTTTTAAGACCGATTTCACCATTTTCTAATTCAGCAATAGCTGCTTCTAATCCACCAGGTAAGCTGTCGATTCCAAGCTCTTCACGACGCTCTTCTGACATATGGAAAATATCCTCGTTAACTGGAGCTGGAGCTTTTAAGCCTTTTTCTACTCCATCTAAACCTGCAGAAGCGATTACTGCAAATGTTAAGTATGGGTTAGCAGATGGATCTGGACAACGTAATTCTACACGAGTAGCCATTCCCTTTTTAGCAGGAATACGGATTAATGCAGAACGGTTAGATGCAGACCAAGCTAAGTAGCAAGGAGCTTCATATCCAGGAACTAGACGTTTGTAAGAGTTTACTAGAGGGTTTGTTACCGCTACGAAACTCTTAACATTTTCTAAAAGACCTGCGATAAATGAATAAGCTGTGCTTGAAAGCTGCAGTTCATCAGACTCATCAAAGAATACGTTTTGGCCATCTTTGAAGAATGACATGTTAACATGCATTCCAGAACCGTTGATTCCGAATACTGGTTTTGGCATAAATGTAGCATGTAATCCATATTGTGCTGCGATTGTTTTTACAACCCATTTGTAAGTAGTTGAAAGGTCTGCTGCAGTTAAAGCATCCGCATATTTAAAGTTGATTTCATGTTGACCTTCTGCTACTTCATGGTGAAGTGCTTCAATTGTAAAGCCCATTGCTTTTAATGCTTTAAAAATTTCTACACGAACCTTCTCGCCCAAATCTTTTGGTGATGGTTCAAAGTATCCGCCTAAATCGCCAACTTCAGTTGTTGGATAACCATTTTCGTCTGTTTTGAATAAGAAAAACTCTAATTCAGGCCCTACAGAGATGGAATATCCATGTTCAGCTGCGCGTGCTACTGTTTTCTTAAGAACGTTACGAGTATCTCCTTCAAACAATGTTCCATCTGGATTTGTTACAGAGCAAAGGAAACGTGCTTCCGCATATCCTTCTGTTTCAGTCCATGGTAATACTGCAAATGTATTTAAATCTGGAGCAAGGTAAGAGTCTGATTTATTAATAGGTGAGAAACCTTTAATAGAAGATCCATCCATCATAATTTTACCTTCAACAGCGTCATCTAATTGTGCTGAAGTGATGGTGATATTTTTCAAAATTCCTTCGATGTCAACAAATTGAAGATGTAATAATTCTACACTTTTCTCTTTAATAATTGATTGAATTTGTTCTAATGTAATCTCTGCCATGTCATTTTACCTCACAATTCATGTTCATTTAATTAACTTGCTTTTATTATAAGTAATCTTTTATTTTTATACAATGGTTTTTTTGCGAAAAGTTTTTCGTATTTTTTAAATATTTAACTAGATAGCGTTTACAATGTTGATTTGGCGCATTTTCATAATTTTTAATTTTTTTATAAAAAAAGTTAGAAAGTTTAAAATCATGTGAAAAAGCGTCGAATTTTGTCTTTGTCCCCTTCTGCTTCTGCCTGAAAATTCTGCTTCCTAAATCCATTTGACAGCATATATTATCTATAAATCTAAAAAATTCCGCTTTTTCTCGACAGCTTGTTTTAAATTTTGCCCAGCTGTTTGGCAAACAAAGCTAGGCGTCCTTATGGATGAATGGAAGCAAGGCGGTATTTGGGGCAGGATGATTTTTTGATATGGGGACTTATGGATTTAGCCTGAAACAGAAAACGCCTGAATTTGGCCCAGTATGTGCGTGTAAAAACTATTTTAATAAAGGGGTGGTAATGGATGGCTCATTCTGCTGAACAATTGGTGATCTATGCCCGAAGTCATCTGCCAGATATCTATGTAAAAAAAATCGAACAGCTTGGAGCTTTATTGCTGATTGAACCATGGAGCTATGGGGAAAAAGAGCCTGAGATCCGCCATGATCTCACATTATGCAATATTGTGCTGACATTGGGGCTGCATGACCCTCTCGCGATCCTCAATGCGGCGCCAAACATTCGCTGGGTTCAGTCTTTAAGTGTAGGGGTCGACCAGCTTCTCCATCCGAAAACAATCGAGCGTGATTTAGTCATCACCAATACAAAAGGATGCACAGCGATTCCGATTGCCGAGCATACGATTGCGATGATCACAAGTTTGGCAAGGGGAATTCCTGTCATGCTTCAGAATCAACAGGCAAAAAAATGGGAAGAAATCGATGTGACAGAGCTTGCAGGAGCAACGGTTGGCATTATCGGATACGGGGAAATCGGCAAAGAAATCGCCAAACGTGCCAAAGGGCTTGAGATGACTGTCATCGGCTGCCGCAAACGACAAACAGAAACAGATGAACAGGACCCTGCCGATCAGGTGGTAAGTTTAGAAGATATAAATAAGGTGCTTGAGATCGCTGATTTTCTTGTGCTTGCCCTGCCATCGACAAAGGAAACCTTTCATCTCATCAATGGGGAAAAACTAAAAAAAATGAAGTCAACCAGCTATCTGATTAATGTGGGCAGAGGAAATACAATTGTGGAAGCAGACTTGCTCCATGCTTTGGAGACAAAACAGATTAGAGGGGCAGCACTGGATGTATTTGAAGAAGAGCCACTTTGTTCGGATCATCCCTTCTGGTCTCTTGATAATTGTCTCATTTCCCCACATACTGCCTACTATTCTCCTAAAACGACAGAACGTTATATGGATATATTTTTGCAAAATCTCATCCGTTTTCAAAAGGGACTGCCGCTTATTAATGTAGTCGATAAAAAATTAGGCTATTAAAAAGGCTTCCCCCTCAAATAGAGTAGAAAGCCCATTTTTTTATTCCATTACACAGTTTCGAAACCTGCTTCTTTCCATGCCGCTGTTCCGCCTTCAATAAATGCCACATCTGTAAAGCCCATTTGCTTTAATAGATAAGCACCTAACGCAGCTTGTCCGCCTGCACCGCATGTAACAAGAATTGGGCGGTTTCTATCCGCCAACTCTGGGTTGCGGAAATTTTCCGGCAATTCTAGATCCGCACGAATTGGCAGCATGCCCAAGGAAATATTGACACTGCTTGGAATTAGTCCGCAAGCGCCTGCATCTGTTGCATCTTGCACATCAATTACATATGTATTTGGGTTTTCTGCTATTTTCTGTTTTGCCTCTGCAGATGAAATGCCTGGTACATTTTTTCTAGCTTCTTCTACTAATTTTCCAAATGTTAATGCCATTTTTTATTCCTCCTAGTGTTTTATTCATACGATTCTATCGTACCAAAAAACAGGTGATTTTCCTATTAACTTGCTTATGCTGCTCTTTTTTTATAACGTTTTTTTACAAAAACATTTTCGCTCTACCTGAAGCAACTAAAATCGCTGCCCCACTTTTTCTTTTGCTGCCTAATGACTAGTTTTTTCTTTATGATTTCCTTTTAACTAAAAAAAAATGGTGCAAGACATATCCAGTCTTGCACCATTTTGATCGATTAATTTTTTAATTTATCTCGTAATACCATTGGCAAAATTCCGCCATGACGGTAATAGTCGATTTCCACTTCTGAATCAAAGCGAACTAATGCTTCAAATGTCTTTTTGTTGCCATTTTCATCTGTAGCAGTCACTTCGATATAATCCCGTGGTTTTACTGTTTCATCCACATAAACATTAAATGTTTCTTTGCCTGTTAATCCTAATGTTTCTGCATTTTCACCGTCTTTAAATTGAAGCGGCAATACTCCCATCAACACTAGGTTAGAACGGTGGATACGCTCAAAGCTTTCGGCAATAACTGTTTTAATGCCAAGAAGGTTTGTCCCTTTAGCAGCCCAGTCGCGAGATGAACCCATTCCGTAATCTTTGCCGGCAATAACCATCAAGCCTGTTCCATCTTGTTTATATTGCATGCATGCATCATAAATAGATGTCACTTCGCCAGTTGGCCAGTAAGTAGTGAAGCCGCCTTCTGTGCCTGGTGCAATTTGGTTTCGGATGCGGATATTGGCAAACGTACCTCTCATCATTACTTCATGGTTTCCGCGGCGAGAACCATAAGAGTTAAAGTCGCGTGGTTCTACCCCATTGTCTTTTAAGTATTTGCCAGCAGGTGTATTGACGCCGATTGCTCCAGCTGGAGAAATATGGTCTGTTGTCACAGAGTCGCCAAACTTGCCGACAATTCTTAAATCTTTTAATGGCAGAACTTTTTCTGGATCTGGTTTTAGCCCTTCAAAGAATGGCGGGTTTTGAATATAAGTAGATGTTTCATCAAATGTGTACAGAGAATCGCTGTTTGTTTGGATTTCATTCCAACGCTCGTTATCATCAAATACACGCTCATATTCTTTATTGAACAGTTCAGGCGTTACAGTACGGTGAACGACTTCATTCACCTCTTCTGTTGATGGCCAAATATCTTTAAAGAAGACATCATTGCCATCTTTGTCTTTGCCGATTGCTTCATTTTGCAAATCAATATTCACTGTACCAGCAAGTGCATATGCCACAACTAATGGCGGTGATGCCAAATAGTTTGCTTTCACTAATGGGTGAATGCGTCCTTCAAAGTTGCGGTTACCAGAAAGCACGGATGTAACAAGCAAATCAGAATCTGCAACTGCCATCTCGATTTCTTCGCGCAGCGGGCCAGAGTTACCGATGCATGTTGTACAGCCATATCCTACTAAGTTAAAGCCGATTTGCTCTAAATATGGAAGAAGGCCAGAATCTCTTAAATAGCCTGTTACTACTTTAGAACCAGGAGCTAAAGATGTTTTTACAAATTTAGGAACTTCCATTCCCAGCTCTACTGCTTTTTTCGCAACAAGACCAGCGCCTACTAATACATAAGGATTGGATGTGTTTGTACAGCTAGTAATTGCTGCAATCGCAACAGATCCAGTTTTCATTGTAGTAGAGTCGCCGTTTGCAAAATTAACGGTTACTTCTTTATCGAATTCAGACTCTTTTAAGCCAAATCCTTGGTTACCTTCTTTTGCTGTTACAGAGTCTACAAACGCTTTTTGCATGCCGGATAATGGAATTAAATCTTGCGGACGTTTCGGACCTGATAGATTTGCTTCAATTTCTGAAAGATTAATTTCCACTACATCTGTGTAAACAGGCTCAAGCGCTGGATCAAAGAATAAGCCATTTTCTTTGCAGTAAGCTTCCACTACTTTAATTTGCTCTTCTGAACGCCCAGTTAAGCGCATGTATGCAAGGGACTCTTTATCCACAGGGAAAAATCCGCAAGTTGCGCCGTATTCTGGTGCCATATTGGCAATCGTTGCGCGGTCTGCCAGCGGCAATTGTGTAACACCAGGACCAAAAAATTCCACAAATTTGCCGACTACACCTTTTGAGCGAAGCACTTGTGTTACTTTTAGGGCAAGATCTGTCGCAGTGGAGCCATTTGGCATATCGCCAACAAGTTTTACCCCAACTACTTCAGGAACCGGGAAATAAGAAGGCTGTCCAAGCATGCCAGCTTCTGCTTCAATACCGCCGACGCCCCATCCAAGCACGCCAATTCCGTTGATCATTGTTGTATGGGAGTCTGTTCCCACTAATGTATCCGGGAATGCTTCATATTCGCCGTCTTCGTTTTCCACTACATGAACAACATTTGCTAAATATTCTAAATTTACTTGATGGACAATTCCTGTTGCAGGAGGAACCGCACGATAGTTGTCAAATGCTTTTTGCGCCCAGCTTAAAAATTGGTAGCGCTCTGCATTTCGTTCAAACTCCAAATCCATATTTGCTTTTAATGCATCAGGTGTGCCGAATTTATCTACTTGCACACTGTGGTCGATAACTAAATCAACTGGTTTTTCCGGGTTGATTTTATTTGGATCTCCACCAAGATCTGCCATCGCTTTTCTTAAGGATGCCAAATCTACAACTGCTGGAACTCCTGTGAAATCCTGGAGTATAACACGAGAAGGCTTAAATGGAACATCGATTTCCTGCACTTCATCTGTTCCCCATTTTGCTAGATTTTCCACATGTTTTTCATCGATTATAAAACCATCCATTTGTCGCAAAACCGATTCTAGTAAAACTTTAATAGAATACGGCAGATTGGAAACCTTTCCAATCCCTTTGTTTTCTAAAGCTGCCAATTGATAATAATGATAACGCTTTCCATCCAATTCAAATGATTTGCGTGCATTAAAAATATCTTTTGCCATATGTATTACCCCCTCTATGTAATCATATACCAAAAATAGAAAAATAGTCGAACAATATGTACTATTATGAACTCTTCTATTCCCTATTTACCGTTTTTTATTTTAATATACTTCCCGTGATAAGTAAATAATAAGAAAGTTATCATTTATCATAAGACTAACTTATGAAAGGGTTTTATTATCCTATCACCATCTTTTTCTCCTTCTGATAAGTGCCTGCATATATGCATTTTTCCTCTTCTATTCTGCATAAAAAATACCAAATTTTTTAAAAATAACCTTTTGGCAACAAAAAAACCAGACAGCTTAGAATCTTGCCTCTGCATTCTCTATTAACTGTCTGGACTTTCAGTATATTTTTTTAAAATTCGTTTACTTCGCTGACAATGCTTTTTAAATCTTGCTGGAATGTTTCCAATTGCTGACGCTGATGCTCGGAAGCGACTTCTAATGCATTTTCAATCTGCTGATAGGTTTCATTGATTTCCTGCTTTAAATGCTTTAGTTGATGTCCATAGCTTGCGGAATCTTTGACAATATCGTGATATAGATTTTGCGTTTCGATTAATCCACGCTGCGCTGCTTGGAATGCCTGCTGTTTATCTTTATCATATATCATTGATTTACCCTCCAACTAATATAGAAATATTACTTAAAAACTCTTCTTATAATTTGCACAAAAAACGCTGAAATTATTCTGCATAAAGGAATATTATTTGCCCATTCTAATGAGTGAACCTTTTATTTAGAGAGTTTATCAAAAAAACTCTCTGCACCAACTCTACCAGCAAAACAAAAGGAGAGATTCGCTTTGAATAAAAATGACGGCAAAGATATGCGCAAAAATGCTCCAAAAGGTAATCAATCTGGCCAGCCTGAACCACTTAGCGGCAGCAAAAAAGTGAAAAACAGAAATCATAGCCGCCAAAAACATAATAGCCATCACGATATGTAAAAAAACACTAAAAAAGCTAAAGGAAAACCTGTTTTCCTTTAGCTTTTTTCGCCTCTTTCAAAGCTTTGCATCAGCCTTTAATAAAATTCAGCTCTTTTCCGGTTCACATCTTCTGAATGAAGGGAATAGGATGTGTAATAATAAGGAGGATTTAGCATGAATAAAAAAATGGAGGATTCAAGCTGGAATGGCGATATGGAAGAGTGGCTGAAGGACTTTTTCCTCGACCCTCTCACCACCTTTTTGGATGAAGCACAATTTAGAATCGATGTGTTTGAAACAAACGAGCAGTATATTATTGAAGCACTATTTCCACCTTGCAAAAAAGAGCATATCAATGTGCTCATAGAAGAAAACGTTTTAACCATCATGGCAAATTGTTTGGGCAATTGCCAAATGGAGAAAAAACAACGAAGCGTTTCTTTTCCATTTGCCATTGATAAAAAAGAAATTCAAACAAAATTAACAGAAGACATTTTGGAAATTTCCATCAGCAAACATCTGTCCACATCTGCTTGTCCAAAAAAAATTATTGTTAAATAATATTACCCTTGTTTCTCCTTCTTCTCATATTGTTTTTTCAATTGATAAAAGGTAAGGCCTTTTGCCAGCTTCAGCGCATTTTCTCTATGTATTTTTGCCTGTGCTTCTTGTCCATTTATTTCTGCTAGTTCTGCTAAAAGGTCTTCCTTCATCCATTTTGCTTTTACCTTTGCCAGTTCTTTGCTTGTTACATTTTGATTAGTTTTGGTTTTTAGCCATAATCCATAATAGGTTTGCAGCTTCTTGGATTTTATTTTTCTTATTTCTTTTTCCATGCCGGCAAATTGGTCAAAATAAAAAGAAAACACAACGGTTAATAAAGGATAATGCCGTTCGAATTTTTTTTGGGTGACAAGCTTCCGATAGGCATGGATAACTTTTTGGTCATCTTTATTGGCCATTCCATACAAAAAGCGGTAATACGGATTCTTTTGCTTTTTCTGCAAAAACTTTTCCATCGATTCCATATTTTTGGTGAAATAATGTTTCATCAAAGTATGGATAAGCAATACCCCAAAACAAATGACATATAAAATCAAATAATGAAAAAATGGATGCAAATCAAAAGCCATCTCTAATAAAAAATGCCCGATAATGGCTGTTAGCACCGCAACTAAAAATATCGGCAATATTCCCCATCCCCCTTCTTTATCTGTTTCCAAACCAACTTTCCGCAAGCAGGCGAATGCCTTCTTCTAATTCCCCTTTTTCTAATCCGCCAAAACCAAGCAAAAGCGGTTTTTCTTTCGTTTCACAAGAGAAGGACCAATAATAATCATCAGCCTCATATACCTTTATTTTATTGGCTTTTGCCTGTTCCCTTAATAAATCGGGATTTTTCCCTTCAATTAAAAGCAAGAGATGGAGCCCAGCCTTTTCACCAATAATTTTCACTTGTTTGCCCATATACTGATCAATGCTTTCGACTAGAATCCTTCGTTTTTCTTCATATACTTTCCGCATTTTGCGCAGATGTCTGGAAAAATCGCCATTTTCTAAAAATTTCGCAAGTGCACTTTGCATAATCGGCGATGCCTGCTGGGATTCTTTGGGACTGTCATGATATATGTCTAGCAAGCTTTTGGGAAGCACCATATAGCTTACTCTTGCAGCCGGCAAAAAGGATTTAGAAAAAGTGCCTACATAAATCACTCTTTCCAATGTATCCAGTCCCTTTAAGCTAGGAATCGGCGCCCCTTCATAGCGAAATTCGCTGTCATAATCATCTTCTATAATAAAAGCATTCTGTTTTTCGGCCCACTTTAATAAAAAAAGCCGTTTTTGAATAGGCATAATTCCCCCTAAAGGAAATTGATGGGATGGCGTAATATAAGCCAGATGGCAGCGGCTGTTTTCCAAATCTTCCATACAATGGCCTTTTAGCATATCAATAGAAATAGGAGTCAGCTTACACCCTTCTTTTTCGAAAACATGACGCACCCCATCATAGCCCGGATCCTCCATCGCTACTTGCAGACGTATCGAAAAAAGAGAAACAATCAGCTTGATGATCGTTTGTGTACCTGCTGCAATGATCACTTGTTCAGGATGGCAATGTATCCCTCTTGATTCATATAAGTAATGGGCTATTTCCTTTCGGAGCGGATAATAGCCTTGTTTTTCCCCATACAGCATAATTTCCTTCTCAAATGAATCCACACTTTCGGCAAGATATTTTTTCCATATTTTTGTTGGAAAATGGGCTAAATCAATATCTCCATATTGAAAATCAATATGGTATGGCGCTTCTTCCTTTTTTTGCATTTGCATAAATGCTGCTGGTTCTTCTTTCTGTACATATCCTTCTAGTTTGACCGCCCAATATCCTTTTTTTTGCTTACTTTCAATATACCCCTCCGAAAGAAGCTGCTGAAAGGCTTCATTTACTGTATTTTTGCTGACATGCAACTCACTTGCAAGCTGTCTGATGGATGGCAGTTTCGTGCCTTCTTTTATATTTCCTTTTAATATTTCCGTACGGTAATAATCATAAATCTGTCTATAAATTGTCTTATTCGGATTTTTCTGCAAAAAGATGGCCATCCTCATTCCTCCCTCAAACTGTACCTGATCTTTTTTCGCTTTCTGTCCCTTTTATCTGGGTCAATTTCTTTATACAATCATCTTACCATATTGAGAAAGGATGAAAAAAATGGAAAAAATAAGAATGGCAAAAAGAGAAGTGACAGAGATGGAGACTATCTGCGAATTTTTAAAGCAAAGCAAAATAGGCTACTTAGGCTTATCAGATCAGATGCAGCCATATGTAGTTCCATTAAATTTTGTTTGGCAAAACAGCAGCATCTATTTTCACGGCGCAAATGAAGGAAAAAAGCTGCGTATAATGACCGCTAATAATCAGGCCTGTTTTACGGTGTCTGAGGAGCTCGGAACCATCGCAAGCCCCATTCCAGCACATACAGATACTGCGTATTTTAGTGTGATGGTTTTTGGTTCAGTGGAAAAAGTGACAGATCCAAAAGAGCGGGTCGAAATCATGCAGGCAATGCTGGATAAATATGTGCCCGGCTATTTTAACAATCCATTGGCGAGCGCCCATCTTGAAAAATATCAATCTTCTTTAGGCAGCAAAACAGCTGTCTTCAAATTAAAAGCCAAAAAAATAACCGGAAAAGAAAATAAATTGGATGAAAAAATGAGGTTTACGCCAGGCCGCACCATCGCTATGGACATTTAGCTTTATGAAAATACTAGAAAGTTGACTTGAAGTCTAGTTTTCTCCTCGTTATTCTAGTATGATGAATTTTAGAATTACTTTTTTGATAAAGCGAGGATAACTATTTATGAGTTTATTGAATGTAGAAAATTTAAGCCATACATTTGGTGATCGTACATTATTCAAAGATGTATCGTTCCGCCTGTTGGCTGAAGATCATATTGGTTTAGTAGGAGCAAATGGTGTGGGGAAATCCACCCTTATGAATATTATTACAGGACAGCTGATCCATGATACTGGAAAAGTGGAATGGATTCCAAGCGTACAGTATGGCTATTTAGACCAGCATACAGTATTAACTCCGGGAAAAACAATCCGCGACGTGCTGAAGGATGCTTTTCTTCCCCTTTTTAAAGAAGAAGAAAAGCTAAATGAAGTAACCGTTAAAATGGGCGATGCTACTCCAGAAGAACTGGAAGAATTATTGGAAGAAATGGGAAGAATCCAAGATAAATTAGATGCGGGCGGTTTTTATACACTGGATATAAAGATTGAAGAAGCAGCACGGGGACTAGGATTGGATGCAATTGGCCTTGACCGCGATGTATCGGCACTAAGCGGCGGACAGCGGACGAAAGTATTGCTTGCAAAGCTTCTATTAGAACAGCCGCAAGTATTATTGCTGGATGAGCCGACCAACTATTTGGATGTAGAGCATATTAAATGGCTCGCATCTTATTTGCGCGAATACCCAAACGCTTTTTTATTGATTTCCCATGATACAGAATTTATGAACCAAGTATCTAATGTTATTTTCCATTTGGAATTCTCTAAATTAACGCGATACACGGCAAGTTATGATAAGTTTCTAGAGCTTGCTGAAATCAATAAAAACCAGCATCTTCATGCATATGAAAAGCAGCAAGAGTTTATTAAAAAACAAGAAGACTTTATCAGCAAAAACAAAGCGCGCTATTCCACAACAGGACGGGCAAAAAGCCGTCAAAAGCAGCTTGACCGCATGGAAAGAATTGACCGTCCGGAAACAGCTGTAAAGCCAACATTTGAATTTAAAGAGGCTCGCGGAAGCAGCCGCTATGTATTTACTGGCGAAGACTTTGAAATCGGCTATACTCATCCCCTTCTGCCCAAAATGTCTATTTCCATTGAGCGCGGGGAAAAAATTGCGATTGTCGGCTGCAATGGAGTCGGAAAATCCACTCTATTAAAAACAATGCTCGGCAAAATCGAACCGCTAAGCGGAAAAATTGAGCGTGGAGATTTCCTTTACCCTTCTTATTTTGAACAAGAAGTAAAAGCAGGCAATATCACGCCAATTGACGATGTCTGGAATGCATTCCCGATTATGGATCAGCATCAGGTTCGGGCAGCCCTTGCACGATGCGGCTTAAAAAATGAGCATATCTCAAGACCCCTTAATCAATTAAGCGGCGGCGAGCAGGCAAAAGTGCGCCTTTGCAAATTATTGATGGAAGAAAGCAACTGGATTTTATTTGATGAGCCGACAAACCATTTAGATATTATCGCAAAAGAAGAATTAAAAAGAGCACTAAAAGCTTATAAAGGCACTGTTGTACTAGTATGCCACGAACCAGATTTTTATGAAGATTGGGTTACAAAGGTTTGGGATGTTGAGGCATGGTCCAACCAATAAACATAATAATTTATTAATGAACAGCTGCAAAATGCTTGCAGCTGTTTTTATTTTCATAAAAAACTCGGGATTCCTTTGACAATGATAATCTTTATCAATTAAAATAAGAATATACTAAAAAAAAGGAAGTGTTGCATCATGTTTGTGATTACACGTACAATTACGGTAAAAGAAGGAACCTCTGATTTGGTTGTGGACCGCTTCAGCAAAGAAGGCCCTATTGATAAAATGCCTGGATTTATTGATGCGCAGGTATTTGTGAAAAAAGTTCGTCAAGGAGATGAAGAAGTGCTGATCATGATTCGCTGGAAATCAGAAGAGGCATGGAAAAATTGGGAGAAAAGTCCGGAGCATATCGCAGGACATCGACAAAACCTTGGCAAACCAAAACCTGAGCACATTATTAGTCAATCACATGCAAAATATGAGCAAAAAGTTCAAAGACAAGGGAAAAATTTAGTCTAACGGCTAAACAATAACACCGCTTTATGCGTTTATCGACTGCAAGCTGGGCTTTCTATGCCAGCTTTTTTTATTACTGCCATTCCTCCCTCTTTTATTCGCCGTGCTCTTCCCTTTTCACTATTTTTCCAATTACCTGTATTAATTTCATTTTTTTACAAACAATACCAATATGTGATGTGAAATGGGGGTATCGATTATGTATAAAATAATGATAATGTCTTGTTTGCTGGTTACCGTTTATTTCAGTGCTTCTTCCTCTGTACTGGCTGCGCCAAAAGAAAAAGAAGTTTCCGAAATTATCCAAACTGTAGGCTGGACAAAACAGGATTTAAAAGAGTTTTTAGCCACAAAGGAGCTTACACTTGATGATTTTCAAAATGCCCAAGCCTTAAAAGAAGCGATTGGAACACCAATTACACCAGATTCTTTAGAAGAACTTCTGCATGATTATAGTATGACAAGAGAAGAATTGGATATCTTATTAGCCGGCTTTAATGAAAAGGTTCAAGATTATTGGAATATAGAGGATTTGGATGTGGCCATTGACTTTTATCAAAACCATGAAAATGTGATGGCAAATTTAGAAACATTTTTATTAAATGCAGGCATTACCGATACAGAAAAAAATAATTTGTATACATATTTTAAAACATTGGATGAAGAGGCTGTCAGTGCAAAGGTCGAGCAATGGCAGAAAAAAGCCGATTTTTTAAATGAACTTGACCCAGAAGGCAGCTTAACAAACGCGCAGCAGCAGGAATTGACTTCTTTATGGGAAGATATCGCCAGCACACTTGGCGTGCAGCCAAAATTTTTTAAAGTTGATGATAATGGCAAACAAACAGAGCTTTCCATCAGCGATTTGTCGAACACAGAACTATCAGATACAATCGCCATGGAGCTGTACGATCGCGACAATAACCTGCTCTTAAATCTGGTGCTTTCGCCAGAAGTGCTGACAACAAGCTTTGCGGTCGATGCAGCCGATAAAGTGGTGAGCTTAACAAAATTAAGCAGCGAATTGACGACATTGTACCAATCCCAATTGCCCAATACTGCTTCATTTGCACCGCTGTTTTTATTTACCGGCTATTTGCTTGTACTAATCGGCATTTTCCTGCTGGTGAAAAGAAGCAAACAAGCGTCAAATGATAAATAAACAGCCGGAGCTTTGGGGTTGGCTTGGGAAATTATCGATTATTTGTGGATGCTTGTTTATTTTTTATAATGCTGGTGCGCTGTATAAAAGCCATTTTTCTCCTGCCGAACAGCCGGATGCTTCCGTGCCGCAAACAGTAATGCCTACAAACTATCAAGAAGGCGAAAAAATTGGCACCCTTTATTTGCCCACAGCCAAAAAAATCATTCCGATTTTTGAGGGAACCACAAATGCTGTGCTGAAAAAAGGAGCAGGGCATTTTTCAGCCAGCTCCATGCCGGGAGAGGCAAACAACAGCGTAATTTCCGGCCATCGAGATACGTATTTTCGGGTGCTGAAAGATGTCCATCCAAAAGATATCCTATATATCAAAACAGCGGACGGAATTTTTTATTATAAAGTGCGCAAAATCGATATCGTGTCTGCCGATAATCAAAACATTTTGACACCGAAGCCGCGGGGAATATTAACCCTAACCACCTGCTATCCTTTTTATTATATCGGGGATGCGCCAAAACGGTATATCATTACAGCAGATTTGCTGAATTAACTAAGGGTTCATGGCATATTTTCCATGAACCCTTTCTCTCGCAATTTATCGCCATTTATTCCATTTTTCGGCAAACCCTTTCTTCCATATTATTAATTTTTTGATCAACTTTTCTCCCTTCTGCTGCTTTCTTAATTCATAACTGCTTGCGACAGCAATTAAGACTGTTCCTGCAATTAATAGATATGCCCACCAAGGAAGATTTCCCCAATATGTTCTTGTCTGCAAAAATACATTCAAAAGCAGGACTGCAACACCCGCTACAAAATAAGATTTATATTTAAAGTAAAAGCCTCCTATCACAGACGCTAATGCCAAACTTCCCAACATCAAAATATCCAGGATTTTAGGCGATATGATAATATCCAGCAGCAAAAGCCCAAAGGAAATGACCAAAATTCCCCATTCCACTCGATTAATAAAAAACAAGTAGTGTCCTTTATATATTTTTTTGCTGAAAATAACAATAAAAATCACTGGCACTATCAGTAATTCCCTTACAAAAACAGCTGGTATTGCAAGCATTTGAATAATCCAATAATATGGATGCATCAAATAAACAAGGGAAAATAATACAGCAAAAGGCGAATATTTGGAAGACAGCCTCTTTTTTTGCATAAATAAAGCAGCAGAAAGCAGCAGTCCCGGCAAAATTTCTGCGAAAAAAATATGGAGGTTTAGCCTATATAAAAACAAAAAGAACAAGATGCCAGCCATACTGTAAAAATCGATGTATGCCCCCTGCCTCTTCCCAAAATTCACAATATGCTGATACAGAAGCTTTCCGGCAGCAGACAATGCTATTCCAAGACTACTGTATAGATAAAAAGCAGCCATTTCTCCTATTTCCATATTCCTTATCCAGCACTCTGCTGCTGCAATAAGCAGCAACAATCCTCCGCTGCTCCAGTAATGGTATCCGGCAGCATAAACTAAAGTTAAATAAATAAGAATATACAAACCCATCAGCACATAGACGGGAACAGCATTTTCAAGAATAAACAGCCCATAAGTCATTCCCGCAAGCGAAAACGGCAAAAAGAACCATAGTGCTGTATGCCTTTTATCCTTTCCGCTGCAAAGGGTGCAGACAAATATGAATACACTTGTAAGAAAAAAGGAAAGAAAAACCTTATTTTCAACTAGATCCAGATAATAAAAAGTTCTCAGCAAAAATACAAACAGACAGATAAAGCTAGCATATTGGCAAGCTATTTTTTTCCAAGCTGACCCAAGCTTTATGCTGCTGTAAAAATAAGCGGCGAACCCAAACAAAAATGGCAGATTATCATAATTTTTCCAAAAAATAGCCAACCAAACGATAGAGCATGCTAAATACAGATGAAACATTACAAAATAGGCAGCTTTAAATCTTTTATTGCTGTTGAATATACTTAAAAGGAAAAACAGCAGCCAGCCATATTCATATCCGTAAGAACGAATGCTTTCGCCAATCAAAAAGACGGGCATTGCCGCCAAATACGTCATAACAGATAAAATGCTGATCAGCCATACAACCCATTCTTCCTGTTTCCGGCGATAGCAAAAAAGAAACATCGCCACTCCTGCTCCATAAATATAAACACGCACTTCAGCAAAAGGCATTGGGTAGGAAAGCGACACAAATATCGCAAACAGATAACTTCCCTGCCCCAGTCTAAAAGCGATTTCCTGCAAATTTTTACTTTTATAAAAAACAAGTTTTCCAGTCATCCATACTAGGAGGCCTGCTGTACTTATCGACAGCGCCAATCCCTTATCAGCAATAAACTCCAATGTATGTATAAATGCCAAAAAGCTTATGCCCACACTTGCTGCAAGAGCAATAGACACAACTTGTTTTTTAGCATGGAACCATCTTTTTGTATAGGCAGCAGCCAAACAAAAAGTAAAAATAAGCGATTCTATAAAAACAAAACTTGCTCCTATATAAAAGTAGATCGATAGAAAAAGCAATGCTGCCATTACTGCAAATGCAGATATTCGGGAGCTTTGTTTAACTGCTTTTATGTGTTTTAATGGATTGCAGCCCAATAAAAGAAATAGAATAAACCCAATGCTGAATACAGCCATAAACAAAGTCTGCACAGAGTGAATGACTTCTATTGCCAAGATGATCTGCCAAAGCCCAAGGCCAACAAATAAAGCTGGGAAAAAGCGGTAGATACGATAATAAAGCAAATTAGCTAAATAAATAGACTGGCAAGCAATCAAAAAATAAGCACATGCATAAATAAAAGAACCTTGCATCATTTCTTGATAATCTGCCAATAATTGATGCACAAGCATAATGGCTACAAAAACAATGCTCGTATATTCCCATATTCTTCCCCATTTTATTGGCCCCTTTAGCATTGTACCCAGCATCATTACGCATATGCTAGCACATACAAACAAGATTGGGCTAATAGGTGCCAAATAATCGATTGTAAAAATACGGAACATTGCCAACAGCAGCATCGTGCTAACCAGTAAATGATAATAAATTCTATTCGTGCTATAAATAAGTCCTATAAATAAACCACTTAACAGCAGCAAATTAATTCCCTGAAAAACCGGCTGGCTGCTGAAAAAAAGCACTCCTATCATTGCAGCAAAAACATGCAATTGTATAAAAATCGACGATTCTTTTTGAAAAGCCCTAAGCAGCCTGCTGTTTTTTCTGGACGATAAACAAAAGAAAAATAAACTGGAAAAAACCGTAAACAGCAGAAAAAACCATTCTACTGAAAGATAAAGTGCCAGCAGCATAAAAATTCCCGCCCCGGAACATGCAATCAAAACAAGCATTCGAAAAAAAGAAGAATTCAGGCGACTGGACAGCCAATAATAAAATGGGATAAGCAGCAATGCACTAATCGCTCCAAATAAAAAACTCCCTTTTCCATTATAAGAAAAATAGGCTCCCAAAAGCTCAAACCAGCTAATGGACAAAAATCCTATCGGCAAAAACAAACTGCCTAAAATAAAAAAGGCAAATGCTGTTTTTTCAATTTTCACTATTTTTTTGGCAAAAATGGCAACACAATAAAATAAAAAGGAAACAAAAAATATAGAGCCTGCTTTCATCCAATTATCCATACTATGCCAGTTGCTTGTTGCGACAAACAAGCCGCCAATCAACAGCAGCATAACGCCAATATATAATAATAGCCCCATATTCCGCTCTTTCAGCTGCTCTTTTGTCCGAAATTTTTTGGCTGCCATTTTTTCCTTTGGCGTTTTTTTGCTTTCTTCCTTTTTTATAAGATTAGAGGGAGGTTTTGTTTTAGCCGCAGTCTCTGCCAAATACTTTTTATAGCTGGAAAAAATATGATGATATTCTTCTTTAGTTATATAGCCATTTATTTGCAGCTCCTTTAATTCATAAAGAAAGGAGGACTTATGCAAGCCGCTATTTTCCACCATTTATTTCCTCCCTCATATAATTTCAGTGTAATATTACACTAAAATTATATAAAATACAATATTTTTTTTAAAAAAGACCGTTTCTCAGCGAAACAGCCTTTTTCCATCTGGGAACAGGACTACTTGTTGATTTTTGCTTCTTCTTTCTGCAGCATGTATGTTTTTGAATCCAAGGCTCTGATAAACATGTTTAATTGATTTTTTTCTGCCAGCAAAATCAGTTCATGCATCGCTCTTGTACATGCCGTGTAAAACAACTCTCGCTCTAGTTCTGTATGATACACAGAGCTGTTATACAAAATAACGGCATCAAATTCAATCCCTTTTGCCAAATAAGCAGGAATAACCGAAATTCCTTTTTCATAGGAAACCGTCCCTTTTTCAATCAAGCGCACATCTATATGTTTTTTTAAATATTGATACACATATTCACTTTCTTTTTTTGTTTTGCAAATTACGGCGATTGTTTGATATTTCTTCTTTTTTAAGGAAAAAATTCTATTTAATGCTGTTTCCAAAAGAAAAGTAGAATCCTCCACTTCTGCAATTATCGGCTTTTCCCCGTGGCGGTTAAATGGTTCAATTATCTCGCCATCCACCGCAATCCCTTTAGTAAATTCCACTATTTCTTGTGTGGAACGATAGCTTTTCGTCAGCACAATTTTTTCAATTTCTTCCTTATCCTCTGCTTTTAACGTCTCATTGTCATGTGCATAGATGGCTTGATTAATATCGCCTAACAGCGTCATTTTGCTATATGGATATAATTCTTTAATATAAGCCATTTGAAAAGGAGAATAATCTTGCGCTTCATCGATAAACACTTGTTTAATGCTTGTATTGGATTTTTTGCCCTCCACTTTATCTTTAAAATAAGCAAAAGGCGTTGCATCTTCATTCCAGATTTTTTTATTGTTGAGATGATCTAATGTTCGGATAGCGATTCTTTCCCATGCATCACTTGTTAATTCCTGCGGACATTCTGTGGCAAAAACAGTTTTGTACATAGCAAGATGGTCAATAAACTGCAACTTTTTAATCGCTTTATAAATGCCCTTGAAGCGCTTATTGACAATAAATCTTCGCAGAATTTTTTCTTCCTCGCCATATTCGGCAAATTCATTTATTTTTTTGTTTGATTTTTTTTGCACTAATTTATAGGCCTTTAAATAATCTTCTTTATCCAAAAGCTGCATTTCTTCCTCTACCCAGGCTTGCTTCCGTTCCTGTTTTGCATGTTTTTTCATTTCCTTTTGCATCCATTCTTTCAATAGCTCCATGCGGTTTGGCATCGACATGCCCATATCCAGCTCGTAAAACTTCCTTGCCAGCTCTTCTTTGGAAAAAAGTACTTTGCTGCCAAAGGCAATCGTTTTAAAAATCAGTCCGTTTGCAGAAAGCTTTTTCACTTCTTTGTCGATTTTTTCTTTAAATGCCAGGCTACTTTTATATGCAATGCTTTTCAGTCGAAAAGATGCCTCCTCTTGCTGAAAAGCATCCAACAGCACTTCTAATTGTGAAAAAGGATCTTCCACCTCTAATCCTTTGCCAATCCGATTAGTTAAGTATTCCAAAAATGTTGATTGCTGCATATTCTCTTCCCCAAGCTCAGGCAACACCGTCGAAACATAACTGTTAAAAAGAGGGTTTGGCGAAAACAGCATAATATTATCTGCTGTTAAAGTTTTTCTATGGCGATATAATAAATAAGCGACCCGCTGCAAAGCCGCAGATGTTTTTCCGCTCCCTGCCACACCTTGCACGACAAGGACCTTTTTTGTCTCATTGCGAATGATTTGATTTTGCTCTTTTTGAATGGTTGCGACAATGCTTTTCATCATCGTGCTTGCCTGATTGCCAAGCACCTCCAGCAATAATTCATCCCCGATAGTAATCCCTGTATCAAATAAGCTGATAATTTTGCCATTGCGGATAATAAATTGCCGTTTTAATGTAAGCTCGCCTTCAATCATTCCTTCTGGCGTTTCATATTTGGCAGGACCTTTTCCATAATCATAATAAATGCTTGAAATCGGCGCACGCCAATCATAAATATAAAAGTTTTGCTCTTCTTTATCCATCAAGGAGGCAATGCCAATATAGATTTGTTCGGTGTCTTCTCCATTTTCCTGAAAATCAATGCGCCCAAAATAAGGAGAATACTTTAATTTATTTAGTGTCCGCAGCTGTTTATGTATTTGTCCATAGCTTCTTTCTCTTTCTCCTAAAAGCTCTGCCTGCTGTCTGATACTTGTAAAAGTTTCTAAAACATCATCTGCTTCATCCAGGTTGACGGTAACATCTTCCCAAAATGTTTGTCGCAATTGGCCTACATCTCCGCCAATGGATTGACTACTCTGCTTAATTTTTTTTATTTGTTCATCAATCTCTTTGCTGACAGCATTGATGCGTTTTTGTTCTTGCACTACTTCTTCGTTTTCTTTTTCTGTCATTTTTTCGCACCCCTTCTAACTTGCTATTTGACAAGCAAATTTATTTGTGATACTATTAATATAGATATTATTAAACTTTTTTAACTACAAACTATAATATCCTTCTAACTATAACATATCTGCTCCAAATAAGCGACCATATCCCATACTCTTTTTTAGAGTATGGGTTTTTTCTTTCCTGTAGAGCCCTTAAGCAAAATGCTGAGCACGCATTCATAGGCTTTTCTCCCCAACTAAGGGGAAAAATAAAAATCTAGATAAACAAAAACCTGATTATAAGTTTCACTTTATTTGACATGCAATCCATAATTTTAAGCTTTTGCCATTTTTTTGCGGACAATAGGTGTATACGTTCTTTTTAAGTATACGTAAAAAAAGCAGAAAAATACCCCGCTTGCCAAGCGAATCACAGAAGATATATTCATGCGGCTCCCATACAGTTTTTTTCTAATAAATAGACACCAAACTGTGGAGCCAAACGCAGCAAAAGTCAATAAAATATTATAGTTCGCTATACATAAACTTCTCATGTCTTCTTTTACGCTTTCCAACAGCGCAATAAACCTAGTTCTAGAAACAGATAGTCCTGCAAATAAATGAATCACCATAATAAACCATAGACTAGTAGATAAATTCGGCAAAAAACAACTTAAAAAAAATCCTTATTTTTTAGACATCTTTTCTGTCGTCTATTTTTAGGTTTTCTCTACAGAGTTTTTTCGGATAGAAAGCAGAATGAGCCAGTTTTTTTCTTCCCTGCACATGATTTATTTGGACAAATTCTAAAAAAATCCTATTCCACCAACGGAATAGGATTTTTTTATTATTGCGCTGTTTTTTCGTCATTTATTTTTGTATCTTTTGTTTCAGCTGCTGGATTTGTAGCAGCATCTTTTACATAATTGTAATCTTCACGATTAATCGGCGTAAAGCCTTCTGGTGTGTAGAAACGAAGCAAATCCTTGCTGACAATGCTGTCTGATGCTTTTAATTCAGCAGCTGCACTTTCTGCTTGGTTTTTGCATTCTTCCCCTGTCACCAATTCACCTGATTTCGTGTTGTAGCAATTATCCCCAAGCTTTGTTAAAGTTGGTGAAACAAAATCGCCATTGCGGAAAGGAACCGTTTCGCGATGTTCTTTCGATAATAAGTCCGATCCTACTTGCAGGTAATCTTTTGTATTTACCCCCAATAAATGCAGAACAGTTGGCATTACGTCCACATCGCCGCCATATTTGCTGACTACTTTTCCTTCCACGCCAGGAACATGGATAAACAATGGCACACGCTGCAAGTTAGCATTCATTAATGGCGTAATTTCATCAACATTTAACACTTGCTCCATTGCTTTGTTATGATTTTCAGAAATTCCATAATGGTCTCCGTACATTACAATCATTGTATTATCATAAAGTCCGGCATCTTTTAGATACTGGAAGAATTGTTTAAGCGATTCGTCCAGATAATGTGCTGATCTGAAATAGTTATTCACTACATTATCACTTGTTGTCCCAGCTGGGAAATCTGTATCTTCATCATCCATCGCAAATGGATGGTGGTTCGATAAAGTAATAAACTTTGTATAGAATGGTTTTTTCAGGCTTTCAAGCATCGGCATGCTTTCTTTGAAGAATGGAATATCCTTCATGCCATAGTTTTTTGTATTTTCATCAGACATATCATAATACTCTGCATCAAAGAAATAGTCATAGCCTAATGATTTGTACATTTCATTTCTGTTCCAGAACGTTTTATAGTTTCCGTGGAACGCAGCTGTTGTGTAGCCTTTTCCTTTTAAAATCGCTGGAGCGGATTGGAATGTATTTTGCGCTTTATTGACAAACACAGATCCTTGCGACATGCCATACAGGGAATTATCCATCATAAATTCGGCATCAGATGTTTTTCCTTGGCCTGTTTGGTGGAAAAAGTTTTCAAAATAAAAAGTGTTTTTATCTTTTGTCAGCTGATTTAAAAATGGTGTTACTTCTTTGCCCTCTAATTTATAGTTAATGATAAAAGACTGCAAGGATTCTAAAGAAATATAAATAACGTTTTTGCCTTCTGCCTTGCCAAAATATACAGAATTTGGATCAGCAAAATTAGCATTGATATAGTTTTGCACTTCTGTGATATCGCTGCTGTCTGCAAGCGCTCTTTGCGACTCAGAACGGGCATTTTGCACAATATCATAAATCGTAAAATTATAAGCGCCCAAATATTTCACCAAATAATTGCGGTCAAAAGAACGGCTCAATAATTCTGGACGGTCGATTTCAGCAAGACCCAAATTAATGATAAAAGTTAAAATAGCAAGAGCAAACACAGATTTTGCTTTTCTTCTATTTGTTTGCACAACAGGTTTATAAATCTTTTTAGCGAGCAATACTATAAGTACAATCACATCTAAAAAATATAAAATATCAAATGGTGACATTAGCGATAAAATACTGTCGCTTAATTGTCCGCCATTTACCTTTACTTGCATAACAACTGGAACGGTAATAAAGTCTGTAAAAAAGCGGTAGTACACGATGTTTGCATAAAGCAAAAAGGACATAACGCCAGTAATAACCGTCATCACCACAGGCTGCGCTTTTCCTTTTACAAACAATGCAAGTCCAATAAAAAACAATGCTGAGCTTATTGGGTTAATAAATAACAGAAGCTGCTGAAATGTTCCTTCTACCCCTAAGCTAAATTCAATTTTATAAGCAGCATATGTTTTTATCCAAAATAAAACAATGGCGATTAAAAAGAAAGAAGAATGTTGTGCCATAAATTTCTTCCATAATTCTACTGTACCTTTCAATCATTTTCACCTCAATTCAATTAATAACAAAAAAAATCTTCCAAACGTAAGCTGCTTCTTTTTTGTGCTTTCACTTCACTTTTTATTTACATGTTTTTTACAAATTAACGTAGAACATTATATCACATGCACAAAAAAAGAAAAACACAAAAATAACCCTTTTTCCCCATTTTATCCCATGTGAATATATTCCACTTTTTTTAGCAGACAGTGCCCTTTATTCTTAATTTTTGGTTTCTTTACAAACTCTTTATATAAACCAAATTAAATTCATCTTACATTAATTTGTCATAAATATCTAGTAAAAACCTATTTGTATCTTTATTATTAATATTCAGGCAAATACATATGGATTAAAAAATAGGCAATTTCTTAAAAGATAAGCTTATACTAAAGATATGTTTTTGCTATACATATTTCACATAAAAATTAGGAGGTTTTCTTTTTGGTTAATTGGAATCAGCAAGAATATCTGGAAATTCTAAAAAAACTGGTATTGACAAATAGCCCCTCTGGCAATACAGAAAATGTCATCGCCTGGATTGAGAGTTTTTTTAAGGAACTCGAAATCCCAACAGCAAGAAATAATAAAGGCGGATTAATCGCCATCGTAGAAGGAGCGGTTCAAAGCAGGCAACGAATGCTTACCGCCCATGTTGATACACTTGGAGCAATGGTCAAGGAAATAAAGGACAATGGCCGCCTTCGTCTTGATTTAATCGGCGGCTTCACCTACAACAGCATTGAAGGCGAAAACTGCACGATTGAAACAGCCGCTGGAAAGCTGTATACCGGAACAATTCTGCTCCATCAAGCAAGCGTGCATGTGTATAAGGAGGCCAGGAAGCTAGAACGCAGCCAGACAAATATGGAAGTGCGCATCGATGAAATCGTCAAAAATCGCGATGATGTCAAAAAATTAGGCATTAGTGTCGGGGACTTTGTTTCCTTTCAGCCTAGACTGGAAGTGACGCCGTCCGGGTTTATTAAATCGCGCCATTTGGATGATAAAGCAAGTGTTGCCATCCTTTTATTGCTGTTAAAGACACTGAAAGAACAAAATGTTAGATTGCCTTATACAACAACTTTTTTAATTTCCAATAATGAAGAAATCGGCTATGGAGGAAACTCCAACATCCCAGCACAAACAGTGGAATATCTCGCAGTGGATATGGGCGCAATGGGAGATGGTCAGTCAACAGATGAATATACGGTATCGATTTGCGCAAAAGATGCGAGCGGCCCTTATCATTACGGCTTGCGGAAAAAACTAGTGCAGCTTGCAGAAGCCAACAGTATTGACTATCAATTGGACATCTATCCTTATTACGGTTCTGATGCATCTGCAGCGATTCGGGCAGGCCATGATATCGTCCATGGCTTAATCGGCCCTGGCATTGATTCTTCCCATGCTTATGAGCGCACACATGCTTCTTCCATTGAAGCATGCGCCAAGCTGATTTATCATTATTTATTATCAGAGATGTAATTGATTTATAAAGTGAAGCTTTCAATCAGTGGGAGTTTTCTTTTGTCACCCACTGATTGAAAGCCTGAGACCTATAGGATATACGTTGCCGCAGGACGTGGCGCCCTTACTTTATTCTTTTATATCAGGCTTTTATAGGCAGGTTTCTACCCACCTAGATTTCTCGTTTTCTCTTGCAATGTTGAGACGGAGGTCAAAAGCCCATTAAATAGTGATACAAGATGCCCCATCTCACCAAAAGAGGCGGGACATCTTTTTTAATAGCTGTTTTCGCAAATTTTGTTGCTTTTTAAGCAAGCAGGTTGATTACAACGAAGGGATGCTCGATTTTCGCGGGCAGGCAGGAATCCTCCAAATCCAGGCAGGAAGAAACTGCAACTAACAACAATCTTTTGGAAAACAGCCTTTTGAATTAAGGCCTTTTTCCCTTTTGGAGATCGGCAATCGACAGTCCAAAATCCATTTGCAGATGCGGGTAATCTTTAAAGTTAGCCCAATCTCCGCCCCATTCAAACCCAAGCGATTTGGCGATTTCGACCACTTCCATCCAATCGCTTTTTCCATTGCCATTGCCATCATACTCCATATCCCAAATTGTTGTGCCAGTCTTATTTAAAAGCGCAAAATCAATTGCTAAACCGTAGTTGTGATAAGATTGGCCTCCTTTTGCATGTGTCACCACCGCTCCTTCTTCTGTGCGGCCTTTATTGTACAGTGCATCTTGTTCCTCGATACTGCGAAAGCCCTCGACAATGACTACTTGAATTCCCCGATCTGCTGCTTGGCTAATCAGCTGATCGCGCTTTTTGACGACCGTTTTATGGAGCTCTGTAGGAAGCGGCACTTTGCTGAGCTCTTGCTTTTGATGCCGCTGCCAAAATGCCAGCAGAAACACTGCCATAATCAAAAGTATCATCATTATTGGTCCATAACGCTTTTTTTTCTTTTTCAACAAATAAAACTCCTTTTGCTTTTAGCACTTACTATCTAAACATTTATTCATCCTAAAAGATATTCTCTTTTGGTGCAACTAAAAAGCCGCAGCTGTCTATTCCTAAACAATGCGGCCAAAGCTTTTATTATATTATAATGATAATGACCTAGTCTTGATCGTGCCTGTTCGTCTGCACAAGTTTTTTTGCTTCAAAATATAATACTTGGATAAATTTTTTCGTATGAATTTTCACTTGCTTATGATGACTGGATTTATCATTTTTCAATTCAGTCATTTTATTGCGGACAATCGAAAAGTCAAAAAATTTCAGTGCGTAATTTTCAAATTTTGGATTGGTGAAATCGGTCAGGCCAATGCTTGCCAGATGGGTAATCGATTGGTTGATCGCTCTTCTTACCCGCTGTTCGCTCGCTTTTGTTTCCCGCAAAATCTCAATTGCCGATGCCGATTCGCCCACTCGCTCTTTGGAAATGCCTTCGAAAATTTCTTTCATGGACGGAAAATGCATTTCAAATGTATCTTTTGCCTCATGCTGATATAAATATTGAATAATATCAAGCAAATCCTTGCTGCCATTTTCGCCAATAATGCCAAGCTCTGATAATAAAAATTCGACCGCTTCTATGATGCTGTACTGCTTGCCAGAGGATTCTGCCGTTTTTTCGCCCGCTGAGTTTTCCAAAACACCATTTAAAGAGCGTCTAATATTTTCAACCGTTTTTTCTAATGAAATAATTTGGCTTACCTTTTTGGCAATCGTCAAAAATTCGGTTTTATTAATCGGCTTGGTCACATAATATTCTATGCCAAGCGTATAGGCTTCCCCTATCAATTCCTTTGATTCCACTTGTGACAGCATAATCGTTTTCCCTTTAAATTCTCCATTCCAGGAACGGATAGTTTCAATGCCATCACGCACTGGCATCAATAAATCAATCACGACAATATCGACCTGCTTAAAATTCAGCACTTGGCTCGTGACCACCTCGCCATTATCGGCTTCTCCAACCACTTCACCCAAGTCTTCATCCTCAATAATATGGCGCAGCAGCGACCGAATCACTTCATCGTCATCTATTAAAAAAAACTTCATATATAGTTACTCCTTCATTAAACGTTCTTTCGGTAATTCTATCATAAATTTTGTCCCTCCGTTAGGGGCAGCCTCATGTGCAATGCTGCCTCCATATCCCGCAAGCATCTCTTTGCTGTAGGATAGCCCAATCCCTGTCGAGGAAATTCCTTCTCCATTAAATTTAAGGGAAAAACCAGGCTTATAAATCATTTCCTGATATTTTGCTTCAATGCCCACGCCTGTATCAATGACTTCCATATACAGACGCTCTTTTGTCTCATGGGCATATATGGCAATTTCTCCTATCTGTTCAATTGCTTCTATACTATTGGCGACCAAATTATTAATAATCGACAATAAAAAGTAGGCTTCATAAAGATCATCGGATACCTCTGCTTTTAGGGTAAACGCAATTTTTTTCCCTAAGGAATCCGCATACTTCTTGTTAGAGTTTATGATAATATGCAATAAATCCTGCAGCTGCATATATTCCGAAAACTTTTCACTTGTAATCAGTTTAGAAATGCCTGCATAAATGCGCTGATTATCTTTTTTGATATCATGAATATCGCCTGCTATTTTTAAAGCAGTATAGCTTAATTTTTTCGCCTCTTCCTCTGATACCTTCCCTTTTTTTAGGGAACGGTACAATTCATAAGATTCTTTTGTAATGATTTCTACATTTTTTAATGTTTTTTTCACATGAATGCTTTCTTCATATAAATTCGATAACAATAATAATAGATGATCATTTTTACTTTTGATTTCTTCTTCTCGCACCCTTGCTTCATGAATCACAAACATGCTGTAAAAAGAAACGACAAAAAAGCTGCGAAAAATGGCGATAATGCTAATTTGAAAAATAGAGCCGCCCGCAATTTTTGCCCCTACCATATAATATTGTACGGTCAGTTCGGCAACCTGGCTGATCAGCTCTAAGCAGATGCCAAATAATCCGATCATCCATACCTGATGCTGGAGTTTTTTCACTTTTAATAAATAAAAAAAGAGAGCATATGTAAAATAATAAAAGCATGCCGGCAGCCGTTTCGCAAAAGCCTCGGCAAAAACAAAGGAATCTAATTGAAACCAGTCCAAAATTAAACGGAAAAGGCCGATTGCCGCACTTGTCATCAAGCCTGCCAGCAAAATTTTATTTTGCCGCAAAAACAGCAATAAAAAAAAGAAAATCGTTGGTCCAAAACTGACTCTGAACTGATCATTTAAAGGGAAAAATTTAAATTCTCCTGCAATCGGCACCATAATAACCATCAATAAGATAATTAATGTATTGGATTGAAGCAATTTATGTAAATTCATTGGAGCCCCCACATTTTTATTGCCATTAGTATAGCGATTGTTGCAGCATAATTCAATGCCTCCGCTATCTGAACGCCTAAAGCGCTGCGCCAAAAAGAAAAAAGAGTGATGGTCATCACCCTTTTTACGCTGCTTTTTTCTCTTTTGCAGAGCTTTTTACTTCTGCAATATATTCTTTTGATTTCTGTTCATCAAATTCGCCTTCCCATTTGCTCATTACAATCGTTGCTAAAGCATTTCCGACTACGTTGACAACAGTGCGAAGCATATCCATAATGCGGTCTACGCCAAGAATTACGGCAATGCCTTCCACTGGAATATTCATGGAGCTTAATGTGGAAACAATAACAACAAAAGAAGCGCCAGGAATGCCTGCAATTCCTTTGGAAGTAAGCATCAATACTAAACAAAGAGTAATTTGCTGTACAATGGTAAGTTCAATACCTGCCATCTGTGCAATAAATAAACATGCAATGCTTTGATAAATCGTGGATCCATCTAAGTTAAACGTATAGCCTGTTGGAATAACAAAAGAAGTAATTGATTTCGGGCAGCCGAACTTCTCCATTTTATCCATTAATCTTGGCAATACTGCTTCTGAGCTTGCAGTACTATATGCTAAGATTAATTCATCTTTTAACACTTTTAACAATGTAAAAATATTTACTTTTGCTATTTTGGCTACAACCCCAAGCACTACTACAACAAAGAAAATCATCGTAATGTAAACAAGAATCACTAATTTTGCCAATGGAATCAATGTGCTGATGCCAAACTTTGATACGGTTACTCCAATTAAGGCAAATACGCCAAATGGAGCAAACTTCATTACTTGATTTGTCACCCAAAACATCGCATCGAGCACGCCTTCAGTGACAGATAAAACCGACTTTCCTTTTTCTCCAATCGCCGCTACCCCTAAACCAAATAGCACACAGAAGAAAATAATTGGCAATAAATCAGCGTTTGCCATGCTGGCAACAACATTTGTCGGCACGATATGTGTTAAGATATCGCCAATCCCATGACTGTCCTTTGTCGCTTCAGAAGATTGCTGATATTGGGAAATGTCTGACTTTTCCAGCCCATCTTGATTTACGCCGATTCCTGGCTCGAACACATTTCCTACAAGAAGACCAAATAGAATGGCAACTGTTGTAATAACTTCAAAATAAAGAATTGTCTTTCCGCCTAGTCTTCCCAGCTTTTTAATATCTCCAACTCCTGCAATCGAAACAATTAGTGCTGCCACAACGATCGGCACAACAATCATTTTAATTAAGTGCAGAAAAATATCGCCAATTGGAGTTAGAATGCTAACAAGCAATTCACTGCCATGGAATATTGCTCCGACAGCAATACCTAACATAAGCGCAATTAATATTTGAATAGCTAAGCCATATTTTTTCATATGTTGTCCCCCTTTTTTTATTTTATATGTTACAGTGGATATACATAATTATTAATATAAATCACCAACTACAAAAACCTACAAAAATCTATCAGAAGTTTTTTTCTGTTCTCTTCTAATTTTAATCTTTGTGGAAAAAAGTCCTTTTTACAGTTTACAGATGCTTTTAGAGAATGGGTGACGTAAAATAAAAAAACATTCGGTCTATGAGCCAAATGTTTTTCCCCTTTTAAGATATATAAGAAAACTTCTTTCTCTAATAACAAATTCTCTTTCCTTCTATATATATCTGCTACTGTTACCTATAGAAAGAAGTTCTCGCTTAAAATGCCGTTTTTGCCCCCAGGTAGCGGCTGCTCCAATAGCTGTTGCTCATATCGGTAATGGTTACCCCTGTAGAACTTCCGGCATGGATAAATTTATTGCTGCCGATATAAATCCCTACATGTGATGGGCCTGTCCCTGTTTCATAAAAAACAAAATCGCCAACCTTTGGGGAAGAAACGGTTTTTGTTGCACTCCAGATTGTCGCAACTGTTCTGGGAATCGACACGCCGACTTTATTAAATACATAATTGACATAGCCGCTGCAGTCAAAGCCAGATGGTGCGCTGCCTCCCCATACGTATGGAACGCCTATATATTTTTTCGCTTCTGCCACAACAGCAGTTGCTTTGGATGTAGTCGCTGTTGTTGTCTTTGTACTGCTTGCTGTGCTTCCTGTGCTGCTGGTTGTTTTAGTTTTAGTGCTTGGAATCATTAAAGACTGCCCTATTTTAATAACATCACTTTTTAAGTTATTGATTTCTTTCAGCTTGGCAACAGTAGTATTTTTGGCTTTGGCTATTTTCGATAAAGAATCGCCTGATACTACTGTATAATGAGTATGTATAGGCAAAAGCGTTAAATTTTGGCCAATCTTGATTACATCAGATGTCAGTTGATTATATTCTTTTAATTGTGCTACTGTAAGATTTTGAGTTTGCGAGATTTTCCATAAAGAATCGCCTGACTTTACCTTGTAATTTTTTTCATGTGCACTTGCGTTTCCTTGAAAAACAGTAAAGATTAGTCCTGTTGCGGTCGCAATTGTTAGTAGTTGCTTTTTCATTTCTGTAAACTCCCTTTTTATAGATTGCTGACTGTCTATCTATCATTTATTCTAAGGAGGAAAAGTTGGCAAAACTATCTATAAAAAATGGGTATGATGGAAAAAACATTCTTTTATTCCATTTAAAGGGTTAAAAAGAAGAAAAAACTAGTCAAAAATATGTAAAATTGCCTATTAAATTCACCTTTTTTCGACTTTTCCCAACAAAATTAGGTCCATTTTTTCACATAATATTCATTTTATGAAGAAGCAGCAAATGCGCTGATTTTTTCGTCAGCGACGCAAATAATTCCTCAAAAAAGGCATCCAAATTGATTGGATGCCTCTTTTCTATTAAGCAAGGAAATGAAATTCGGTTTTGCTTCCTGTTTGTCCGGCGATTACTTCTAGGCGGACTTCCATTCTTTCTTTTAATTCTGGCACATGAGAAATGATTCCTACCAATCTTCCTGTACTTTGAATATCCATTAGGGTTTCAATGGCCTGGTCTAATGATTCGGGATCTAATGTGCCAAATCCTTCATCAATAAACATCGTTTCCAAGGAAACGCCCCCTGCGTAATTTTGCACCACATCTGCGAGTCCAAGGGCCAATGATAATGCGGCTTTAAAGCTTTCACCGCCGGATAATGTTTTCACATGGCGTTCTTGTCCGGTATATTGATCAAATACTAACAGCTCCAATCCGCTTTGTACATTGCCTTTGGAGCGGTCGGCTTTTCGGATCAGCTGATAGCGGCCGCTGGTCATTTTTAATAGCCTGCTGTTGGCTTGCTGTAAAATATCGTCTAAAAAGGCTGCCAATACAAATCGTTCAAAAGTGATGCGATTTGTATTTTGCCCTCTTGCAATATCCGCTAAATTTCCGATTAGTTTGTACTGTTCTTCCAATTTTTTCATTTGGGCGTTCAGCGCCAGCACTTCTTTGTTTATTTGTTTATTTGCTTTTAAATGAATCAAAAGATTGGTATTTTCCTGCTGCATGCTTTGCAAACTAGCATCTAGTGCACCTAATTCACTTTTTAAACTATCCATTTCTGGTTTTTGTATGTGCTTTAACAGTTCCGCTAAATCTTGATATCGATCGCTTATAGATCGGTATTCTTCCCGATAGCTTTGAATGCTTTTGCTTAAACCTTCCATTTCTGCCTCCGGCAATTTGGCCACCATAAATGCACTATATGTCTGAAAGCCCTGCTGTTGCATATTTTCGAGAAAAATGGTGCGCTCTTTTGTTAGCTGGTCCTTTAAGTCCACGATGCCTAGCTGCAGTTCTTTTTGTTTTGTTGTTTCGATTTGCCAGATTTCCTTTGCTTTTTCGACTGTTTTTTGCGCTGCTTTTAAGGCTTGCTCTAATCCCGACAATTCTTGCTGCTTTTTATAAAGCGCCTGCTGATAGCGTGTGATATCGCGAAGCTCTTCAGGAATGGCCTTTTTGATATTGTCTAGTTCTGCTTTTTGTTCGGCAAATGCAATTGATAATGCATGCATTCGTTCATTTGTTTTTTCTTGTTCTTTTTTGATGTTTTCTAGCTCGCTTTCGATATGCTGCAGCAGTTCTTGTGCTTTTTGCCGTTTTTTCAGCCCAGCTTCTAGGCGCTGCTGTTCTTGTTGAATGTTTTTGGCATCCATTTTTGCTTGTTCATAAGAAACGGCTGCGGTTTCACTAGAAAATGAAGGAAGATGCTGCTGAATTTCGTTCATCCAGCCTTGCTTTTCCTCTTCTACATAGTTTTTTTCGGTAACCAGCTTCATGACTGCATTTTCCGCTTGCAGCTTTTCTTCGGCAAGCTGCTCCATATCATTTTTTGCCGCTTCCATGTCTGCTTCCTGCACAAAGCTGCCAGCATTTTTTCCTGCTGGCTGCGGATGATGGCAGCTTCCGCAAACAGGGCAAGGGGCATCTGTCTCCAATGTAGCAGCAAGAAGATAGGCTTGCGCCGCATGGGAATCTTTTTGCAGTTTCTCGAAAAGCTTGACACTGTCTTCATAACGACGCTGCATTTGCTCTCTCTCTTGTTCTTTTTGCTTCAGGATGCCAGCTAAACGAGCCAATTTTTCTGCAGCAAGCTGGTATTTATCTATTTTTTCCAGTACATACTGCTTATTCATCAATCGCTCTTTATTCTCCAAAAACAGCACTTGATCCCGATCAAGCTGCTGCTTCTCTTTTTGCAGGCGACGAAGCTCTTCCTCTAATGCTGTTTGCTTTTCCCCAAAAGCGGCCTTTTGTGTTTCCAAGGATTTGACATCGCGTGCTGCCGCGAGAAGATTTTTTTCTTTTTCCGCAAACAGCTCCACATGCTCCTCGATCGATTTTAAATGTGCAAGCTGCTCCATTAAGTGCTTGCGTGCCGGTTCCTTTTGCTCTTCTTCTTTTAATTGCTGTTCACTGCGCACTACCATATCTTTTGCTTCTGCTTCTTTTGTTTCGCCGAACGCAAAGCTTTCTTCGCTTCTATCGATTTGCCGTTTTAAATGATGACATATCTCCTCTTGTTGTGTTAAAAGAGCTGCTTTTTGTGCCAGCTGCACGATCTTTTCTTTTTCTTTATATTCCGCCTGTTTGGCAAGCAGCTCTTCTTTTTTAGCATACAGAGCATCCCGCAGCTCCATTTGCTTTAAGATATGCTCGCCATCAAAAATTTGTTGTTTTATTTGATCTCTCTTCTTGCTTGTTTCTTCTACTGCTTGTTTCATGCCATGGAGATGCTGTTCCATTAATTCTATTTCTTGTTCTACTAATGGCAAAAGCATAATATCATTTTCTGGTGTGTCTATTAACGCCTGCTTTAGAGCATTGTGATAGACGCTTTTTATTTGCTTCAGCCAATTGGTGCGCTTAAAGACTTGCTGTTCTACCAACTTTTTCAAACTAGTTGCTTGTTCTTTTAATTTTTCCTCCACTTGTTTATACATTTCTGTATGAAACAGCTTTTGCAGGATAGCTTCTTTTTCCTTGCTGTCAGATGTTAATAATTTGCGAAACTCGCCTTGGGGAATCATTAAAATTTGCCGAAATTGATTGCTGTCAATTTGCATGATTTCTTTTATTTTTTCCTCGACATCGCGAACGGACGAAGCGATAAGCTGCTTTTCTCCATCTTCAGCCAATGTATACAGCTCGGCAGTTGCATTAATGGTGCGATAGCCTTCTCCTCGTTCTTTCTTTTTTTCTTGCTGAGGCGTGCGCATAATCAAATAATGCTTGTCGCGAAGCTTAAACTCCAGCTGCACCTCTGTAAGAAGAGAATCTTTGGCAAATTGGCTTCTTAGTTCTGGACCATTGCGATCCTCGCCGCTTGCTTTGCCATAAATCGCATAGCTGATTCCATCAAAAATGGTTGTTTTTCCAGAGCCTGTTTTTCCTGAAATCACAAACATCGTCCGAGTGCCAAGCACGGTGAAATCAATCACTTCTTTTTCGGCATATGGACCAAAGGCTTGCATCGTTAACTTTAATGGTCTCACTTTCTATCCTCCTCTCCCCTGCATTCATCGATTATTTTTCCCATGATAAAACGCTTTTCTTCTGTAAAAGGAGAAGTAGTCATTTCCTCGTAAAAAGAAGCAAATAAATCCAGTTCCGTTTTTTGTTTTGCCTTTTTGGAGCTAATTGACTTGTTTTGTTTTTGGTCAAGATGATCCCTTTTTCGTTCAAGATGAAGCACATTTGGATATACTTGGCGCAGCTTATTGATCGCATCGACGATTGCCCCATCATCTAAAAGCGTGATTTTTAAATAATCATCCACCTTTTGATTGGCAAAAAATTTGGCATCCAATAATTCATCTAAATAGCCCTCCAATTCACGCATATCTCTTTTGGGCGTAAAGGAATGATAGGTTTCGGCAAACGTTCCATCCTCCGCTATTTCAATAATGGAGACTGACTTGTTTTGTTTTGCTTCTGAAAAAGAATATTTCATTAGCGAACCAGAATATTTCACCGAAGCATGGTTTAGAGCATCAGGACTATGCAGATGGCCTAATGCTGTATACGTAAAAGGGGAAAATAATTCTGCGCCTACACATCCCGTACCGCCAACAGATAAAACACGCTCGGAATCCGTTGTTTTTCCCCCTAATACAAAGCTATGGCCTACTAGGACATTAGGCACCGTCTGATCCATTTGTTCGGTAATTTTTTGAACAATCGCCTCCATCGCATCATGATGGGAGACAATTTTTTCCTCTCCTAAATATTGGCGCACCATTGCTGGCTCACAATATGGCACCAAATAAAAATGGACTCCCTTAATATCCACTGGCTGAAAGCTGTTTTCAATTTTTCCATTTAAATAAAACTGATGGCGCTGATACCAAGAGCTTCCAAAGGATAGGCGCTCTGCACTGTCATGGTTGCCGGATATGGCAATAATCGGCGTTTGTAATTCCACATTAATTGTATATAAAACCTCATTCAATAAATTCACCGCATCAAGAGGAGGGATGGAACGATCATATAAATCGCCTGCTATCACCACTGCATCCGGCTCTTCTCTTTTCACCAGGCCGACAAATTGATTCAATAGATGCCGCTGATCTTCCGTCATATATAAGCCATGGACCAGCTTGCCTAAATGCCAGTCTGCTGTATGAATAAATTTCACAAATATCCTCCTATTCTTTTCGTATTTTTGCCATCTAGCAAACTACTTTTTCTATTATAGCAAACAATTTCTAAGGAAGGAGGCGTGAATCTATCTTTAGGGGGGAAATGCAAAAAAGCTGCCATTCTAAAGAATGGCAGCTGATAATTTATAATAGACAATTATAATTTTGTTACATTAGCAGCTTGTGGTCCGCGAGCGCCTTCTACTACTTCAAAAGAAACGTCTTGGCCTTCTTCTAATGATTTAAATCCTTCTACTTGGATTGCTGAATAATGTACGAACACATCATTTCCATCTTCTGCTTCAATAAATCCAAATCCTTTTTCTGCATTAAACCATTTTACTTTACCGTTTTTCATATGAAAAAATCCTCCTATAAGCTTGCAAAAGCTATGTGTAAAATTTACCATTTCAAAAGCGCATAAAGCATTTCTACTATCAATCTCTCAAACAATAATTATTCGATCATTTGAATTAAATACCAAATACGTTTCCTAACGGTTAATGTAAATTTAACATCTTTAACTATTTCTGTCAATAGAAAACCCTTTCATTTTTCAGATAATGGATTAAAAACTACTATTTTTTTGTCTATTCTATCATTTTCTCTTTTATTCTAAGCTTTAGCGAGATAAGTTTTGAATAGACTGAATCATAATATCCAGCTTTGCTTCAATCCGATTTAATAAGTAGAAACTTACAACAATCGGAAAGCCCACTTGGCTGATAAAAGTAATTAGCTCATTCAAGCCATCATCTCTCCTCTTTTGGATGCTCTGGCAGTCAGACAGCCTCATTCTCTTCAGCCTGACTGCCAGATCTCCTTTTTCAATTAATTATTGCACCTCATACTCCGTGACATTGCGTTCAATTAGCCGAATACCCTCAGAAGAAGCAAAAGCGCCATTTGCGGTCATAAAAATATTTGCGTTGATGATGCTTTGCATCGCCACCAGCACTTTTTGTGTATCAACAGGTTCAATTGGCCCATCTAATGTGATTTTGGTTGTTTTGCCATTTTCATGGCCAAACGTTAATTCCAGTGTTTTTGCCATTTCCCATTCCTCCTTTTAGTTTAAGGTTGCTGGCAGATTGCTTCTGCCAGCAATCCCTCTGGTTCTTGCACACCAGCATTATTTGACTACATCAAAACTATCATTTTTTATCACTGATTCCAGCGGGAAGCTTACTAAAGAAGCCAACTCCTCTGCCACTTGCATAATGGCTTCTGGTGTCGCGGAATCTTTAATGTTTCGCAATGCTTTGCTTGTATAAATGGCTTCCCCGTTTTCCTTCATGCCTGTTTGAAAATTCAATTTCACCACTGTTTCCAAAAAGGTTGCTTGTGCCATGTTTCCACCTCCCTTCTCCCTTTATATAGAAGCAGACACCAAAAAAAGACAGTCTCCTTTGCTTTATTTTAGTTATTTAAATAAACAACACTCCTTCTTCTTGCATAAAATATGGTAGAAAACTGAATGGAGGAAAAATAGATGGATTTATTGCAAGATTATTTAAATGAAAACTACTATATATTAATACCCGTTTTATGGGTGCTAGGATATGCATTAAAACAAACGCCAAAAATTGCAGACTGGCTTATTATCTGGATCTTGCTTGCCGTATCTGTACTCCTTGCCATTTTTGCTTACGGTCTTACATTTCAAGCAATCACCAATGGAATTCTTGCAACCGGTGCATCTGTTCTCGGCCATCAAATGTGGTGCAAGCAGAACCCTTTTAAACAAAAAAAATAGAAACAAAAAATAGGAGCTTTTTCTGAGCCCCTATTTTTTGTTTCTATCCTTAGATGATGATACTAGATTTTCCATTTAAGAACTATCTCAATGATACATTCAATTGTTTTTCAAGGCGCTTATAGGAATAAAGCATCGCAATGCGCCATGGCACAATCATACAAAAAGCCAATATCCAAAACATGCCGCTTAATTGTCCAACATCCACGGTGCTGCTTAATAATAATTTCGCCACAATTCTTATTGCAAGCAATCCAAATAAAATAAATACAAATGCTCGTGAGCGCTGCAAATAAATATCATTATCCCGCACTTCAAATTTCGATGTTTTAATCAGCAGGATGGAAAATAACATGCCGACGATAGCCGCTTCTAAAATTTCCTTTCCGGTAACAGCAAAAAAAGGAAATACAAACATAAGTGCCCCTGTACTCATAAAAAGCGGTGGCAGGATAATTTTTTTCGCAGAAACTGGTTTTTTCGCTGCCTTCATCCGGGCAAATGTAAAAACTAGGCCCATAAACACAGCAATAACTGATGAAATAATGACCGATGCCATTGTTAAATCCCCTTCTTCATCTAATAAGTATGTTTTCTATATCTAATTAACATCCATCTAAAAACATAGTATAACATGGATTTAAACATAGTAAAATGGATATGATCCTACTTATCATATCCTTTCGACTAACCATTTTTATGTAGGTTTTTATTGCTTTACACAATTTTGCTTTATTAGCGAAGGACACGATTTATGGCATCTACTACTCTATTTTCATCAAAAGGTTTTACAATAAAATCCTTTGCCCCTGCTTCAATCGCTTCTACTACCATCTTTTGCTGCCCCATTGCAGAGCACATAATAATTTTTGCATCCGGAAATTCTTTCCGTATTTCCTTTACTGCATCTAACCCGCTCATTTCAGGCATCGTAATATCCATTGTGACAATATCAGGATCCAACTCGCGAAACAAGCGAACAGCTTCTTTCCCATTCTCTCCTTCACCAACCACCACATGATTTGCTTTTGTGAGAATAGTTGTAAGCGTTATTCTCATAAACTTTGCATCATCCACAATTAATATCCTTGCCACCGCTGTTTCCTCCTTAACACACAACAGAAGTTGAAAATTAATTCCAATTTACTATTTACATATTACTCACTATATCTAAAATTCCCATTCTTTTCAATACAAATATTTGCTGATAGTGTTTTCATCTCCATATTTTAACTATTTGCCTAACAACCGGCAAACCTTCTCGCTATTCCTAGTGGAAAATGCTGCAATTAAAAGCCCGTAAATCCGCCAAAAAAAGGGCTTAGCAGACTATTGATCCAAGTCATGCCATCAAAATATAGCACCCCTCCCATCAACAGCATCATCCCTCCTCCTATATTCATCCATAATTGATTGTATTTTTTGAACTTTTTTGTGCCTCCAATAAAAAAGGTAAGCAGCAAAAAGGGAATAGAAAAACCCAGTATATAACTGCCCATATACAAAAAACTGGATTCAGGGTTTGTCCCTGCAAGCGTCAGCACAGCACCCAAAATAGGCCCATTGCAAGGAGTCCAGCCAGCCGCAAAACTCATGCCAATAAGAAAAGTGCCAAAAAAGCCAGATGGCCGATTTTTAAAAGAATAGCGATGTTCCTTCAGCAAAAAACCCGGACGAATGACTCCTAAAATAATCAGACCAAACAGAAAAATAACGATAGCCCCTATTCTTCTGATCTCCTCTTTATACAAATAAAAAAAACTGCCGATAAACGACGTCCCATAAGCCATTGCAATAAAAATAACAGAAAAGCCTACTAAAAATAAAATTGTATGCAAAAAGCTTTTTTTATGCAAAAGAACGCTCTCTTGCTTCATCTCTTCTAGCGACATGCCAGTTATATAAGATAAAAACGCTGGATAAAGCGGCAGACAACAAGGGGAAATAAAGCTTAAAAAGCCCGCCCCTAACGCCAAAAACAAATTAATATCCGTCAAAAAAGAATCCCCCTTTCTATTTACTTATATGTCTTATGCGAAAATATATGCCACAGCATTTTTTTTGCATTTCTTTCCAAATATCGCTATAATTACAGTAATTAACCTTCTTTATGTTGCACAAACAAACACAAAACAAAAAAAACAAAGCTTTAACAATACACCATCGTTTTATTTTTATTCTGCTACTTTCCAAGTTGTTTGTAAGCAGAGGCAGCATTTTATTACTTCCATGCTTCTCTCATCCAAATGTTTTATATTATAATTGGAAAGGATTAACCATCCATGTCAAAAGGACACTTATTGCATCTCATTGAAACAAAAAGAGAGGAATTAATTGATACTGCCAAAAAATATGGATTCTCTTCACATGCCACCATTGCCTGCAGCCAAGAACTCGATCAATTATTAAATAAATATAACATACAAAAAAAAAATTAAATACCTTCCCTCAAATGACCCAACACCATTACATTCACCATTTCCCCCATTAGTTTCAGCACCAATAGTCCAAAGTCCAAAGATCGGCTGGTGCTGAAATGCCTTAATTTCTATCCACATAGCCAAAGAGAAAAACTGCTGCTTTTTCGTTTCTTCCTATGATACTTTTTTTGCTGGCATACTTTGCAATTTTATCAGACACTTACTTCATAAGATGTCTGCTTGCTGCCAATAGCGCCACTCCATTAAAAACAATTTTCATCGCTAATTGCTGTCATTTATTTTTCATCGCCTTTGCTGTAAATCTCCCAGTCTTGCCATGATACATCCTTCCCTCACCTAGAGCATTTTCAAACAACATAAAAAACCACTCTTCCATTGGATGCATGTCCAAAGAGAAAAGTGGTTTTGGATTGTTTTGATGAAAGATAAAGCATAAATAAAACAATTTATAATAAAAGCTTCTATTTAATAAGAAATTGAAGCTTTAACTTGTCCTATACATGCACATCATTTAATGCCACAAACGTTTCCATTTTTGCCGTCTGCTTTAACTAGCGCAGCAAAGCAAGGGAACAAACTTATTTGCCTTGCTGTTTGTTCATCGCTGACATCATTTGATTGATTTTCTTTTGGGATGGTTTCATTCCCATTTGCATCATCATCATGAAAAACCTTGATTTATCAACGATTATCTAACTAATTAATCTCGCCTATTATGTTAAGAAAAATATACCATGATAAATACCAGTTGTCCACATATATATCATAATTTTCTATTTTTATGGTTTAGTTTTCACCTATATTATAATGAAGAAACTAGGATATTTAAGCAAAAAAAATACCCCTCAAATTTGAAGGGTATAATTATTTTACATATCTTTTTTATTCTCATAATGTTCTTGCCATTGTTCATATTTACTTTTGTTTCCTTTATTCGCTGTAATTTCTCTATTAACTCCTTATCTCCTTCCGTTGTATCAAATTTCTTTCTAAGTTTTTCATTGATATTATGCAGTAACTGTATTACCTCGGAAAAACCGATAAAGAGCATACCAGATACAAAACCAATAATTACCCAGTAAATAAATACTGATTCATGCATTTCACTACTATAACCTGTACCTTCATTACCTAAGAAATATCCAATAATAAATCCTGCTAACATTTCTAATATACCAACGATTTTTATTGTTTTAGCAACTCCATTTTCCACCTTATCACCTTCCTTTTGTCTACTAATTCGACTATTTGGAAGGATTATCCTTTATAAAATTGTTAAAATTTGTAGTTTTTTTTTGAACGCGTAAAATTTTATACTGCATTCCCAATCTGCTTTAACACATTCAATATCAACGGAGAAATCTGTATCAATACATAGCCTAATCCAGCATTTTGAATTGTACTCCAAGCCTTATCGCTATTACCTAGCATAAAGAAGAAACAGCCACCTACAATAATTACACTAGCAACAGGAAAAGATAACGCAACTAGTACATCAACTAATGGATCTAATGCATGTGCTAAAGCTGATAAAGTTTGTTCTCCCATCCACTCTGTCGCACCGACTGGAACTGCATCTGTTGGACTAGCAGCAAAGGCAGGTTTAGCCATAATAAGTGGAATAGCAATTGAAGTTCCTACTCTCCTTACCAGTTTACCTACATTAGATTTTTTCTTAACTTCTTTCTTAGCTGTTTTATAGCTACCGTCCATGAATTCATTAAATGCTATTGTTTGCATATTAATCTCTCCCTTATAAATGTTTATCAATAAATATCTACAAAGATAGTTGACTATCAAACAATATCCTGCAATATCACGTAGGATAAAATGCTATCTAATTTCATCAATCGTATAAACAACACACGGTAATTCCTTGCACAATTCTTTTAACTGCTTTCTTCTCAATTCAGTTGTAGTCAGCCATATCAAAGGTGGGAAGTATCCAAAATGTTTCTTTAGATGTCCTGCATTAAACAATGCTAGATAATTCTTCACCTTTGCTCGATTTTCTTTCATCTTTTGTAAAGAATCCACTTCTAGAAAGTGATACTTTCCATTTACTTTAAACCATGTATCTGTAACTAAAGTAGTTAGCCCATCAGTTACACTTATTTCGTTATCCCATTCAACAGGACACTTTGCAAAAATGTAAAAATAGTTTCTCATAATTGTGTGATTTACAAATGGATTCTTTCGTCTAATTTTATTTGAATTTACATATGCTCTACCTTCAGTATTTAAATAATAAATAGTGGAATATTCTTCTCTGTAGGATTCTAAGTAAGGTGATAGCTCTTTGAGTATTCTATTGGCATTTCTAACCTTTCCTAGTTTGTGGATAATTTGTAGTTGATCACGATTAAGAAAGTCCAGTTTTTTTAATGATAATAGGATTGCTTCTTGACGCTTGTTTAGCTGTTTCAACTGGTTTCACCTCTTTTATGTGTGGATTAATAATGGAATGGATAATTTCTGAAGTTATTAGTGGAGTTTGAACTATGACTTTTTTATCGGCTGTTTGATATATGGCACGACCTTTTATTTCGGGTAATTTCTCTGCCCCTTCTCCATCTAACACAACTCTTGATGCTGTGGAAGACTGGACACGAAAGCATAATTTTGCATCACTATTTTGTTTGCATTGTCTAGGTATGATATCTCCTGTTCCGTATTGTGTCGCTAGAATTAAACGAAATCCTAAGCCTGCACCTAATCGCGATATTTGACTCATATATTTTTGGCATTCTTCTTTTAATGTTTTTTCACTTTTATGAATGACAAATCCATCTTTTTTTACATCCTTTTTATCTACTGCTTCATCAGGATTTAATTCTCCAACTTCATCAATGATGATAAAATGCCTTTCTTTTATGCCAGCTTCTTGGACATTCTTTTTCCCCAGCTTTCTAACCCTTTGTTGCATCTTTCTCATTTCTTCATAGGCAGATGCTAAAACATCCCTGGCTTCTTCTGGCTCATATGCGATAGAAACAGTCTGCTTAATATTTTCATAGTCACATAGTTCCACGCCACCTTTTAAGTCCACAAGATGAAGCTTTACATGATTCGGCTGTTGTTTAATTAAAGAAGCAATAATACCATTAATTAAGTTCGATTTTCCATATCGTGTGGCTCCGCCTAATACAAAGTGTGGAATTTTTTCAAAGTCGTGAAATATAGATTTGTTCTTTTCTCTAATAATTCCAATTGGAACAGACCAACCTTTTCCATTAAACATTTCGACTAATGTTGGCATTGGCTCATCATACACACGGATGATTAACATTCCATCATAGGATAGCTCTATTTCCTTCCTCTCAGTGAGTTTTCTCTTATAGAGACTTCTAATACTCTGAACAATATTCCGGTCTAATTTAAGCTGTTTTAGATCTCCTATTTGAAGTTTAACTGTACGTGTATTTATCCCTGCTTCAATCGATTTTTGTTTGGCGATATAGTCCTCAAAGCTCCTTCCTAAAGGGATTCTGTAACGATATTCAGTCCCCCAATCATAATTGCGTTTCTTTACTAATTGAGTAGTAAGTGTTTGTGTTCCGTCCTTTACATTAAGTCCTGTGAGAGCAAATATTTTGTTTAATTTTTTCGAGTCATTTCCAACTCCGTTTTTTGAGAGATGAGCTTGTAGAGCTAAACCTCCCATCAACACTGTTGTAACAGCTTCAAAAATCAATTGATATTCCTCCTTTCCTACGCCACCTCTTTATAGATACATAGTATCTATCCCATTCATCTAGCATTCTAAAAAGATAGCTTCAGATACTGGTATAAAGAGATCTGGCATATGCTCGATCAAGCTACTAGGGTGGTAATTCATTTGGTATATTAAATGGTATGAAGATTGGTTTGTCCAATATATCTTGTCCACTGAAATATTTTTAAAAGGAGTATAGAAAGTTATGGAGAATTAATAAAATGAGGTGTTTAAGATGGAGTATAGATGTCGACTGAAAGTAATTTTTGCGGAGAGAGAAATTCATCAAGGAGAATTTGCTAAAAAGATTGGAGTTAGTTCTGGAGCTTTAAGTGCCATAGTCAATAATAAATCGTTCCCTTCATTTAAGGTTTTGTATAGTATTTCTGAAGAATTAAACATGGATATGCGTGAAATTTGGATAAAAAAATAGAGAGTAGCAAAATAAGCTACTCCCCTTCTTGCAACCAAATAAAATTATTGAATATCCCTAATGCCAACAATGGCTTTTTATCATTTTCATCAAATTTTGTCTCATATATAGTAAACAAAACAAAATCCTTTTTTGATGTTCCTAATTTAATAAGAGATCCACCAATCATTCCTAATAAGGAACCTTCTTCTTGTTTAATCTGATTGCCTACCCAATCAGCATATTCATCTTTATCAGAAGGATTTGTTGCAACTGACATTATTAAAAATAAACAAAGAAAGGCAAATAATAAATATCTCTTTTTCATCAAGTTCATTCCTTAGAGTTTTTTAATATATTTGCCCAAGCGATTTATTTTTATTCAAGTATAGACGTTTTACTTATTCAATTGTTTTAACATAGCAGCACGAGTATTCTTGCCATAAATACCATCTACAGGGTTGCAATAAACACTTTGGAAACGTCTTAGCGCATCATCTGTTTTAGCCCCCCAAATACCGTCAGCAGTTCCACATTTGAAGTAAAGTTTATTCAACGCTTCTTGAATTTGTTTTACAGCAGCACCTTTAGAGCCTTTTTTGTATGTACTAGTTGGTAAAGTATATGTAGATTTCTTTGTTTCAGTTTCCTTAACTGTTGTAGTTGTTTTAGATGTGGATTTTTTAGCTTCAGATAAAGAAATAGCGTCACCTTTGGTTTTAAAGGTATCTGTGCCATAGCCTTTATAGTTGTACTGTAAATGTGGTTTATCTACAAATCCTGACCAATCTCCGCCCCATTCAAAACCTAATGATTTAGCTTTTACAATAGCCTTTTTAGCATCAGAAGAACCGTAGCCACTCCATAATGCATTACCTTTAGAATCAATCATTACAAAGTCTAATGCTTGACCTACAATATGATAGGATTTCATTGTTTGAGAAGCGCCTTTAGCTACATTTGCTTTTTGTGTTTCAACGGAACGAATAGTTTCATAAATTAATACTTCAATTTCATTCTCAACTAAATATTCGTACCATTGGATAGCTTTCTTCTTAGTATTGTCACCAAGTTGAGCTAAGTTTTTTAAATTTCTTTCATTGTATTTAGGTGTGAATGCCATTATAAATTCCTCCTAATTTTTTGTAATAAAAAAGAGCGATAACCTTTAGTTATCACTCCTACTTTGCTAAGTCATTTTCTTTAAGTATTTCTTTCTGTTTTAATCCTTTTTTACTTAAGTAATTGTTCTTCCATCCTGCGTACAATATGTATAAACCTGATCCAACAGCGATGATATCATTAACTAAATTTTCAGGAATAGTTTCGTAGCCTAGCATGTTTAGCACAGAATTTATCACTGCTACAATTAACAAAGCAAATCGTGTAACACTTGCTTTATCCATCTAAACCCCTCCTTTTAAAATCAATCCAAATATGGCTGCGATTATTGCTGCTACTACAATCCTTAATAGCCATGTTGTATTACTTTTTATTGAAGAAATATCTTCTTTAATATCCTTAATGTTAGACTCAGCTACCGCCAAACGAGTTTTTACATCCTTCATTTCATCTTCTAGTTTTGAAACACGTTGCTCCATTTGGAATCACCTCCTTAAAATGGACAATAAAAAAGAGCCTTCTTCGGCTCTCATAACGGTAAATATTTTCTATGTTGTTCTTTCTTCATCTCTTCAGGCACATTACAATAAAGTTGTGTAGTGTTTGGTGAAGAGTGACCAAGTATATGCTGAACTGCTGATAATGAAGCACCTTTTTCCATCATGTTTGTAGCCATGCTCCTACGATACCAGTGAGGACTAATATTTTGAGAGATACCTGCTCGCTCACTAATTATTCTTATTTCTCTTTGTATTCCACGATTAGTTATCCTTCTGTAAGGTTTTCTTTGTGTGATAAATAACGCTTCACAATCATCATTTCTACTTCTTAAATACTTTCTCAAATAGAAAATTGCCTTAATAGAAAAATAGACAATTCGCTCCTTCTGCCCTTTACCGATTACCTTACTACTCTTATCTTGAAAATCTACATCACTAATATTTAATTGCTGCAACTCGCTTAATCTTGCTCCAGAACTATAGAGACATTCGACTAATGTTCTTTCTCTTAGTGTCTGACAAGATTCCCTCATCATTTCTAATTCTTCTATGCTAAAAGTTTTCACCATTAACGATTCTACTTTAGGTGGTTTTACTTTTGCAGTTGGATTTCTTGAAATAACTTCTTCTGTATGCAACCATCCAAAGAAACTTTTCAGAACCCATAATTTCTTTCTTATAGTGGACATTTTTAAATTGTCGTATCTTGATAAGTATAAACGTATGTCATTAGAAGTGATATCAGAAACATTCTTAATTAAAGCCTTATCAAAGAGATTTAACTCAAGACGATAATTTTCTAAAGTTTTAGGAGACAACCCTTCAATTTTCTTAGCTGAAAGAAACACACTGATTTTTTCCTGTATGTCAGAATCAAATACCTCATTAGTTTCACGTTTCACATCGTAATTTGATAAAATACCAGCTAACTTTAATTTGTATCTGTCATCATCATAATCCTTACTTTTCCGAGCGTTTTCCAATTCAGCCAAATCATTTAACAACTGTTCCTTCGCAAAATCAATTACATCCAATTTAATCACCTCATCCACATGTAGTTATATGACTTATATAACCTATTATAAGAACGAATATTCTTATTGTCAATTATAAGTTATATAACTTATAATACTTTTAGGAGGTGTATAAATTTGGCAGTTGATAAAGAAAAGAATACACAAGTATTAGTTACCTTTCCAAATGAATTATTGGAAGAGATACATAATTACTGGCATGAGAATAAAATTAAAAATCGAAATGAAGCTATCAGACAATTAATAATAAAAGGATTAGAAAAGTCCCAATCCGAATAGGAAAGGGGCTTCTTTTTTTCCTTATTTTTTAATTATCAGTGCTGCACAGTAGTATCCTACTCCATACTAAAACACAATTGTTTTACTTTCTTTATGGATTATAATTTCTGTTTCATCTCCAAGTTTCCAATAAGTTTGGTTATAAGAATCATCTACTTCCACAGTATAATCATCAGGAATATTTTCAAGAAATTCTTTTAATTGTTTAACCGTCACAGTTTACCGCCAACTTTCCATGAAATTTTTTCATAAAAAAATACACCTACTCATTAAGTGGTGTTTGCTGTTCATCTCTAATCTTATCGATTATATAAAATAAGTCTTCCCTTCGGAAATCATCTGATGGCTTTCCTGGTGCAAAACTAGGAGAATCTGACATTAACAAGTTGTAATTATCGCCAGTTATCTCAAAATTCTCAGAGTTGATTTCTGTTTGCTGTTCATCTTTACTTGAAAGAATGGCTGTAATCACTTTATTTTGCGTATTTACCGAGTACATGGTTATATCTTCGTATTTTATCGTCTTATTCACTTTAACAATTGAATTTACCTCAATTGTTTTATTTACTTCTCTCATAAAAAAAGAAACCTCCTTCTAATTAGTGATCTGCTTCCAGTCATCTGGAGAAGATGTACCGACAGCAATATAAGCAATTCCATTTACAGTTGCCATTTGTCTGACTCGAGTTGGCGCAGAAGAAATAGAAGAAACGCCGTCATCTCCTAGTGGCAAGCCGTCAAATTCAGATGTTGGTGTATTACTTTTATATCTCATTACATTCTTGCTATCGATCCATAAGTGGAATCCCCCCAGCATAAAATGTTTCCCATTCCAAGCACTGTCTTTTACCTTTAAGATAGAATCTATTTCTAACCATCCACCATCTACTGATGCCAATTTTGCATTTTTAGTGGCGTGGTTAATAATGAAGTCCCATCTTCCTTTATAAACACCCGCAGCATTGTATTTTTCCCATCGATGCATAACAGACTCTTCCTCATCTGTATCAAACCTTGTAATGTGTCCATATTGGTGTCCTAAAGTTTGAAGTGACCGTGTATAAACAGCAGTAACGTCTGATGGATTATCCATATTGATGTTTAGATGTTGAAAGTTAACTCTTTGTTTAGAAGTGCCATCAACCTTAATTTCTGTAATAATATACCTATTGTTATTAACATTTAGTTGTGTAACTGGGATTGCTGCCGCCTTCATATTCCTTGAAGTTACACAAACAAAATTATTTTTAGCCCCACCTGAGAATTGAACAGCAAATGTTTGATGACTTCCACTTGCCTCATTAGCAAATCTGTCAGCTGCTACACCATGGATATTACAGTTTTCAGCTCCATAAAATAGAAAACCTGTTCCATCCAACCATTGTGAGCCTGTGGCATATTGCCATCCATTGGCTTCTGCCATAAGACCAGAACCTTCTATGTCTTTTCCGCTAAACACAAATCCATGTTTGCTGTTATCTTGTGCTTCACAAATGGTTAAAGTAGCACGATCACCAAGGAGCAAGAGCCCTACTCCACGACTAGCATCTACTCGACCACTAAACCATGATTTACAATGATCAAAATGATTATTAGTAGCCTTCACTCCTTGTATTATTCCTTCTAACCCACTATTTCCAGCAGAACAATCGTTATACCATGTATCAGCTGAATTAGCATAGATCCCAACGCCTTCACAATTTAACGTCTGAAGCTTGTGTATTTGAGATTCTCCACGCCCTTCAATATAAAAACCGTCACCCTTTGTTTGGAAAATGTAAATATCATTAATTAAATGTCTACAATCATGCTCTCCTACATTACTAGCTGCCAATACTTGTGCAGCATCCGTGGTATTAATAAATTCGACTCCTCTTGCACTGCTAGAAGTTTGATTATCTTTATTACCGTTGATGATAAAATTAGTTAGACAAACCATTTGTGTAGTATTAGATTTTAATACAAGCATAGGCTTATTCGTATTATCAGCCATTTTAAGAATAGAAGCTCTGTATATGCCAGTTATACCTACATAACTAGGAATCTTCACTTGCCCTAAAACATATTCAACCGCAGCTAGAAATAATAAACCTCCCCCTATACTTTCCAGCCAATCCATCGCTCTTTGGAATCTAAACGTATCTACTATTTCTGGAACTAATCTAGGGAATTTATCTATGCTAACAATGACATTAGATACAGCTGTCAATTGTGCAGAAACTTCTGCTTTATTTTCGTTAAAATCAGCCGATTCAACTTTAGTTGCCAACTGTGCATTAGTGGTTTCTAATTCCGACTTCTTTGCAACGTCATTTTCTGCGATTAAACTAATAATTTCATCTGCTTTTTCTTTTGTTAAATCCACATTGGTTTGAGTTTCTGTAGCAATCGTTTCGATGGCTTCTTTCATCGTATAAAAATCATCTACATAAAACTCTGTATCTACTGCAATATCCGCATCGATCAGCGCCTGCTCGATGACAAAAGAGAATCGATGAACAGACATCTTTTGATTGTTGTCATAGTTTAGATATAATTCTGCATTAATCTTTCCATAATGCTTTAATTCTTCTGTCGTTAGTATGTATTCAGCAATTCCATTTACTTTATCAACTATTGTTACTGTTTTAACAAATTTACTTCCATCAATCATTCGTAGCGCTAATTTACCTGTAACTGCGTTTAAAGGTAAAGCTACACCGTCCTTAAATAAAAAGAAGGTCAGCTTGGCTGTACCTTCATCTTGTGTAGAAAAACGGATATTTGATGTTATAGTTTGATTCGTTGTAGCTGAGATATTAAATGTTAAATCTGCGCTTTTATCCATATTTCCACCTTCCTTAATAAATAGATATTACTGTGTTCATTCGCACATTTATAGCACTGCCACTAGTATTCGTTGCTTCAATTGTTCCGTCCGCTTGAAACGCAAACTTAACTCCAAGTTGTTCTTCTTCCCATAACATACTAGGCTTTAAACTATTCGGTAATGTAGCTATTTTAGTAGCCGATGAAAGAGAAGGAACTGTTACTGCACCACGAACAATAATAAACTTCCCATCACTTGCAGCTCTCCATTTTGAATTGGAGTCGGGATTGCTTGCTCCATTCGATAGAGTCATATCAGAGTAAGACATCGATCCCGTCTGTCTAAAATGTATCCAATCAGCAGAAGGTGTTTTTGTTTCTACTACAACATTGCGAACATGTTCATCAATAATGGTATCGGAATTCCGAATAATGGTTTGTCTTACCGAACCGCCATTATCTCCAGCAGAAACAATTAATCTTGCACCTGCATCAGTATAAGGAGCATCCGTAAATTCATTCATTTGTGCAAATGTTATGTAATACTCGCCTGCTAAAATCACATTAGATATTTTGTTCCCCCATTCACTAGCATCCAAATATTCTTGGCTTGTGCTGGCTGTTTGGGTTATCGTCCATTCTCCAAAACTATATTTAAACGTTTCCCTGTCTAAATCAAACGTTCTCCATATTTGAAACATTTTTCTTTCACCACTAGAACGTGTGAATACTTGTCTAGCTCCTAAAGTTTGAGTTGTTGGATAAACGTCTACATACCATCCTGCACCACCATGCGGATAAGGAAAGCCTGTTAATAATGAAAAAACGTCATTTTGCAAATAATAATTACCTGGATTCACTAAATCATCTACAGAAGTAATTCCATCTGGTGCAGATAAAGCACGACCGTCTCCTTTTGACATAGCATAATTTTGCGCTCCAGTTCTAGCGATGGATTCCCAATACTCATTGTCATTCCTTTGTACAAAGCCATAGAGTTGATTAAATCTTTTTCCTAAACCTCCACTTGTAATGACAAATAATAACGCATGCTTTCCTGTTACTGGATTGACAAAATAACAAAGCCCTTCCGGTTCTGCAAATCCATCCCGAAAGAGCCTTATTCCATCTTCTCCTACAATTTTAGTTACATCATAATCTAATACTTTTTTATTTGTAATAGCATCATATTTTTGTATTTTTGTCATATCATAGGCAGTCCCTGACATGTAATATATATCTGTTCCATAAGACACGCAGCCTTGCATTGGGCGCTCGTCTGTATTCTGTGTAGGATCAATATTCACCTTATACAACACATTATCTACTTTGGCTAGGACATCTGTTCTTTTTCTTAACTCAACAACAGCATCTTCTCTTCTAAAGCAGAAATAATCATAATGCTCATCAAAGGATGGAGTAAAATAAATACTCTTTAAAGATGCAGGCGTATAATCTGTTAATCCAGCTATTTCTGTTTCTTTCAACACATAGTTATCTTTGTATGGATAACACACTAATTTACCTTGTCCTGTGTGATAGAACCAGATCATCAAATTTCCGTTTGTTTTTCTATCCAATGCTATCATCGTTCCATGACCACCATTTGGCACTAACATAGAACTCATATTTTTACCGGATGGAGTCATTCTGTTTATGTAGAAACCTTCTGGAGTTTGGCTGTCTGATTGTGTGGTATAAAGTTGTGCTGTTTTTGTGTCTATATTAATACTTTGGTTAACAGCATTTCTTATACCGCCAATGCCCGTGATAAATTTAGGATTTAATTTAGTAATATCGAATTTTAATTCTTCTGATGCTCCCTCCATTGCATTTAATCGTTCTCCTAATAAATCATAGTCGCCACGGGCATCAACTACTTCAGGCAAATCAGAAGCATTCAATATTAAATTGTTAATACGCTTATTCGTATTTTGTATTTCTTGTTGTCTATCTAAATCAGCTTGTTCAATAATATCAAAATTTTCATTTTGCTCTTTTCGCCATAACCAATCTTGAAAAGCATCTTTTATTCTATTAAGATTCATTATGAACCTCCTTCCAGTTAATTATTAACCTGTGTAAATGTTGGCGCATACGGCAAAGAATCTCCACCTATATTTCCTACCAGTCCATTTTCAAAATTGTAATCATATAATCTGTTATTTTCGCAACTTGTTGCAAAGAATGCCCATCTGTGAGTAGCACCTCTTACAACAGGATTTCGGAAAGGATTATTATTAGCATTGTCTAGCCTAATTGCTGAATAATCTCCGATTTCACATGTATTTTCTAAAGTGACTTTTCCAACTTCGTTATTCTCCGAATATTGCATGTAAATACCACTCTTACTTACATGATTACAACTAAACCTGTCTATTGTAGAGTCATATAAATATCTAGCCCACAGCGCATAGCCACCTATATCTTCCATTTGAATATTAAATACATTTACTCGTTTATAAGCAAGAAGAGATATTGCGTTATCGGTAATATTAGTAAACTGACAATTTTCAAGAAGGATATCTGAACAGTAAACAGAAGGCATTCCATCTTCTCCTGCTGGATAACCATGTGTACCTACACCTCGTACTAGATTTTCAAAATTGCAATTTATAATTCTAATATTTTGGCTTGGAGTGCTGTCATATCCACCAAAGCTAGGAAAAGAAACATCCGTAGCTACTTCAATCTGAATAGCTTCACAGTTCATGTATGTAGAATCTAGATGGTTTACTTCGTGAATGTAACAATTATCAAATAAGACATTTTGACAACTAGCAATCTGTACAAAATGACCATTTTGGTTATTCTTCATTTCTACATTTACAAAGGATAGATTTTTTGCATGACCTAAATCAAAAGCAGTAGTTGCTTTATCTGCAGCTAATGGATTTTCAAAAGCATTACAATCAATACAACCACCTGTAAAATGAATATTTCCTTCTCCATTATAACCAGTCACAAAATCAGCATTTCCTAATTCCCCATTTACAAAAACTTTGTATCCAGTACCTAATCTCTTTATGGTTGCTTTAGGATGCATCCTTACAAAAGTATTACTATACAATCTTAAATAACCACTCATACCATACTCACCTTCTGGAAAATACAAATGAACAGAGCCATCTTCATCAGCTAAATTTAAAAGCTTTTGTAATACTTCTTTTTCATCTGTACCATCTGCTTTAAGATTATAAGGAGGTTGTCGCACATTGATTTCTGTAAAAGACTCGTACATTTGCAATATTGCATCTGCTAAATCTTCTTGCAACCAATCAGGTAGACTAGATAAATCCCCAAGTTTCAGAGCGTTTGTTACAGCTTTTTGTACATTTGTACTTAGTGCCGTATCCTTTACTGTTTTAGTTTGCTTATCTATTGTGACATCGACTGTTTTTTGAGTGCTGTTAAAATCAGACATCGTTTTAGTTACATCTTGTTGTATGTTTCCAAAGGTAAGAACAGGCGTTTTGTTCTCGTTTGAATAAGTTTCTATTTCAACTACTCGTAACTGTGTATTTACGTCAAAAGGTTCCAATATACACCAGCAACGATCACCTTTATTGATATTACTCAAATTCATTTCTTCCAATTGAACAGCAGTGAATGTTATAGAAACTGGTATATCATCTGTCAACATACTTTCTAATTTCTTTTCCAATGCTGTTTTATCTGTTATTTCATCATCATAATGAGGCTCTGCAATTTTAATTCCAAACACTTCGGATAGTGGACTAGTGTAACTTGTTACAACGGAATATTTTTCGTCACCTTCTAAAGAACGAAAAACAGTAATAATATTTCCATCTAAAAGATAATTAAATGGGACTTGGGTTTTATTTTTGGTATTAGGGTTATCAGAATCTTTTTTGAAAACAGCTGTTACCGTATGCTCTTTATTTTCTAATCCTCTGATAATCTCAAATGTTTTTTCTGCTGTACTGGTTGCATATGTGGTGATTGTCTTTGTTGATTTGTCTATCGTAAACGTCCATTTACCACCCATTTTATGAACAATTGTTTTAAAGCTAAATCCAGTACCAGTAAATTTGAAAGAAAAGGAAGCGCCTATTTGCTTTGTTGCTTGTTTATTTTCTATCGTTTCTGTGTAATATACGCCTTTCTTTGATGCATATGGGATAGAAATATTAGAAGCAATATCATTTTCTTCTTTTTCTTTTCCGTACCCTTTTATAAATGTAGCTAGTTCATTCGTGGAGCTATTTTTTGATATGGAGTTTATATTATACTTGTGCTTAAATACAACATCTAAATCAGCACCTATTTGTGAAGTTAAGAAGATTTGATTTCCACTACAGTCAAACTCTGCTGAAAATAACTCTAGTACATTTTGGAACAATGCTAATGAATTGTTTTTACCAAAATCCGTCACTTTAACAGTTTGTTCTAACAAAGAAGGATTTACCGTATAGGTGTATCCACTTCCTTCCAATGCAAAGTCTAATAATGCTTCAATTCCATAAGTTCCTGACATAACACTATATATTCGATTTCGCCATTTTAAATCATCAAAAAAACGATGTATAGCTGTCGTTTGGACTGCTGGTACACCGTTGGCGATAATCTCTGTATGGTCTTTGATAACATATTCTTCATTTTCATAAATAAAAATATTTTCATCTTGAATTAAATCATAAGCAATTGCGTTATGTTCTGTCTTTAATACATTTACCTTTATGGTTTTTTCTCCTGTTAAACTGTCATTTTTCGTAACAGTGTAATCGTAAACCGGTTCTATTTCATTTGTTAAAATCTTAATAAATAAAGGTTTCACTAAACCACCTTTTTCTAAGAATAATAATAAAATCGGAAATCGAACCATATTTCAAAACTTCCCGAGTTTCCCGAAATTACAAAAGAATTCCAACCTGGATTTAAACTTAAGGATGTTCGAGAAGTTGCTGAAAATATGCTATTTCCGTTTTTTAAGTGTCTTAATCTATCTAGCGTAATAATGTCACTTGATTTGGTTGTGCCTGAATATTGAACATAATCACCTGTAGTATTATTTTTAATTAATAATCCATCACTTTCACCCTTAAAGAATATCTTTATCGGAAATTCTTCTGGACGTATCTTGACATCACTAGGATTGTATATTTGAAAAGCATTTGTACGGTGTCGATAAATTAAATCTTTCCCCATCGGTAAATTCATACCTATTCCCCATAATCCAGAATCAGGAGAAAATTCGTCTAATGTAGTTCCTATACTCTCCGCAAAAGGCTGTGAGCTGATAAAATCAAGTTCAAACCTTGCCATCCTGCTATTAAGATATTCAGGATCAAACACGCTGTTTGTTAATACTCTCCACCGTTTACCCATTTGTTCGGAATGAGTTAGATATACTTCACTGGACGTTGCAAATAATTTGTTGATTTCAATAAGTAATAATTTTAATCCTAAATAGTCACTCCCTTTTAAAAGGAATGTAGCCTTTAGTTCTCTTTTATCGAATGTAGTTCCTTTGTATATAGAACCATTTCGACCTTCTATATCCTCGAATGTGTGTAGATGGTTCAATGATTGTGGACGAAAACTTAATAATTTGAGATTAAATTTTCGATGATCAATGATATTGCCATCTTTTTCAATTAATAAATAGTTCACACTGATCATCCTTTCATTGCATTTAATATTGCCGTTTGTGATGCTTGATTCCTGTTTACGAAATTCATTAATGCATCTTTGTCTATTTTTAAATCTTTAAACAAAAGTTTTGTTAATAAATCCACTTGTTGCTGCATTAAAGAAATCTGTTGATCCTGTCTAGTTATCATAGCGCTGTAATCATCGCCACTAACATTAGGCAATTGATTAGGGCGTTTATTCCCTTGTATTTGCTTTCCTGCTAATGCCAATAGTTTCATAGCATCTGTACGTCTTTTTGGATCTGTTGGAATAACAAACTCTGGATATCCATCTTCCGCTAAATTATATAAGCCACTTTGGTTAATTAATCCACCTGTAGCATATCCATGACCTTTACCTAATGCAGAAAGATTTTTCCCATATCTGTTTTTAGCATAGTTTAACGCTGCTAACATATTATCAAAGCCGTTCCAAATATCGTTATGACCTGGAAATTTATAAGCATTAAACGTTGAATCAATAGTTTGCATTAACCCTTTTGATGGATGCCCTGCTTTTGCATTACTATCCCACAAATTTATGGCTTTCGGATTCCCACCAGATTCACTTTGAATTTGGCTCATTACTTTATCCACTAAAGAAGCAGATAAACCATTCATTTGTAAGGCTTGAAGAACATAAGGTCTCCAGCGTTCAACACTTGCACCGACTGGATTAGATTTAAATAATTCTTTTAATTTTCCTTTAACAAAGTCAGATGCTTTATTTTTAATTAATGAGATAGAACCTTTTCCGATTTCTCCAAATGCTCCTCCTATATGTAAAGTAGGCAAGTTTAAATTGTTATAAAGCTTTGTCATTAACTTTTTAGGATTAGTTACATAACTCCAAATATCATTCCAAAAGCCTGTACCTTTTTCATATTTCGGTACGCTTCCTAATGCCTTTTTCGTGTTTTCACCAGATAATACTTGTGTACCTTTAGGAAGATTCATTAAAGTATCTGTTGCTGGAGATAGTCCCATTCCCCCTTGTGGAGTGATAAATAATTCTCGTTGTCCTCCATCTCCTAAAACAGCAAGACCGCCTTTATGTCCATCAGTACCATTTGCATATTCAGGTATATTAAGTGCTGGAATGAGGAATTTCCCTTTAACACCTAGCTTTTTAAGAATACCGTTGATTCCATCCTGTGTTATTGCATTTACAATGGATTCAAGTTTACTAGCCATAGAATTTCCTAGACTTTTCACTCCATCGACAGCTTTTCCTGCCATACTCTTTATACCATCACCCATTTTCTGAGGTAAGGCTTTTGCTCCTGCAACCAAATCATCGAATCTTTTAAGTCCATCATCTACTAAACTCTTAAACCAAGTCTTAGTATTTCCTGCAAAAGTTTTGATTCCACCAATTGCACTAGACCATCCATTTTTAAGAGTAGAGCCGAAAGAACTAACAAAACCGCCAATTCCTTTTAAAATTTTTCCGATAAATTGCAATTGGATTAAATTCCAAACAAACGATACAGCTCCCGAAAACATTTGTTTTATTCCAGCCCACATTTGAGAGAAGTTTCCAGTAAATAACCCAGAAAAGAATTTGACTGCGCCCATAATAATGTTTAGCGCCCCTGTAATTATTCCTTGAATATTCCCCCACACAGATTTGATTATACCGAGTATTAAAGGCATAACAAATTGGATAACTGGAAGGATTACATTGTTAAAAGTAGCCTTTATGAAGTTTCCAATATTCGTTAAAGCCTGCATAATAACAGTGCCGTTTTCTTGCCAAAACTTCTGTAATACAGCTAATTGATTTTTGAAAAATTGAATAACTGCCTGTATTGCTGGCTGTATAGCTGTTAATGCTTGGGATGCTAATTCTTTCAGTTTATTTAGAGCATTCTGCACTCCATTTCTAAAAGTCTCTGAGTTTTTATAAAGTAATACAAACCCTGTACCTAATAAGGCGAGTGCTCCTATTATAAGTCCTACTGGACTAGTTAATGCTACTAAACCTAATCGTAACCATTTCAATAAGCCACCAGCTCTTGAAATAGCACCCATCATAGGACTTAAAGCCGTTACAATATTCCCAACTGCTCCTGCAAATATTCCAATTATCGTAATAACTGGACCGATTGCCGCCAATAATCCAGCAAAAATAAGAGATGCTGTTTGTGCTGCAGGTGATAAACCGCTGATAAAATCAGACATTTTTTTAATGCCAGCAGACACTTTAGGTAAGATACTTTCAGCGAATGTTAATAAAATCTCACCTATTGGCATAAAAGCGCTTTGTGTTTCTCGCCAAACCTTTTTAATCCGAAAACCAAAAGAATTTTCTACGTTTTTAGCCATTTTATCCATTGTTCCATCTGTATTTTCTAATTCTTTATTGATTGTTTTCATAGATAAAACAACGTCTGCCCCTTGGTCTTCCCATTTTGTCCCAAAAAGAGATTTGCCAATTGTGTTAAAATCTTTTGAAGACATTGTTTTTTTCATTTTTTCTAAATCTGGTATGACTGCTTTATATAAATCAGAAACACTTGCTTTCCCGTCTTTATATTGTTTAAAAACATTTTGAGTGCTTTTAGACATCTTAGACATAGCATCTATATAACCAGTCCCTGAATCTTCGCTTTGCAATTTAAATTCCAACATCGTATCGTTTAACCTATCTAAGTTATAACCCTTTTTAGAACCGTTAGAAAGAATAGCAAACATTTCATTCGCAGAAAAACCAGCTTCTTTAAAACTAGTTGTATATTCTGCCATATTATCGAACATTTCTTTAGAAAAGTTCATTCCATTTTGAGCGCCTTTCCCCATTAAGTCAAAAGCTTTGTCAGAAGTTAAACCGTAGTTTTCCATTAATGAGTTAGCTGCTCTTGTTACCTCATTCACTTCACTATCGAATGTATCCGCCAAAAGTAAAGCGTTTTTTGTAGCACCTTGTAAATCTTCTTTGTTTAAGTTAGTAATATTTTGCCTTGTTTCAATTAAAGCATTGTCGATTTCCTCTGTACTTTCCCCAAAACCATCTTTGTACAAATTCCTAGATATATTCGTCAAATTCTTCGCTTCATCTGCTGTTAATCCTAACGAATTTTGCATTTTAACAGAAGAATTTTCAAAATTAGCAGCTACCGCAGTTATTCCAGCACCTAAACCAACAATAGGTAATGAAAGAGAAGTAGATAATGAAGAACCAACTTCCTTCATTTTTCCACCTAATCCAGTTAAGCTTGTACCTATATCATTAAACAATTGGCTCATTCTACCCCAAGATGATTCAGATATGCGCTGTTCTTCTCGTAAATCCTCAAGTTCCTGCCTAACATTAACCACATATCTTCTTAGATTATTGAGTGCAGCTACTTCATTGTTATACGCTCTTGCAGCTTTTTCAGCTTGCTTTGAACCTTCGCCATGTTCTCGCACCATTTTTTCGTGTTCTTCTCTAGCTGCGGCTGTTATTTCTGTCTGTAGTTCTAATCTTCTGTTTAATCCAGATACTTGTGTTTCATATCTCTCCAAAGAACGGTCTGCGCGGTCAAATACAGACATATTCGCTTTTATTTCACTACTTAATGTTTTCATTTGGCTTTTTAAGCCTTTAAGTCCTGTATCTACCCTTGCTGTATCTAAGTCCAGCGCTATGGAAAGTCCTTCAATACGTTCCATGTCATTTACCTCCCTTCTTTATACAAATAAAAAATCTTTAACCACCGAATGCAGCAATTAAAGATTTTGTCTCTTTTGGTTTATTTCTTTCATCGAGAATCTCGATTACGAAGTGATAAGGCATGTTTAGAATTTCATTTATGTCCTTACCATCTTTCATAAGATCAAGGATAAGTTTATCTAAATATTCCTTTTGTTTTTCTGGAGTGAAATCCTCGTCTGTTAGCGATTCTTCTCCGCTAAAAACTTTTTTGTTTCATCTGTTTGTCTACCTTGTGCAACAAAAATAATTTGTTCCTGTAGTGTTTGAATAGCATCTGGAGCATGAAGTCCGTTGAATAGTTCATCTTTTGTGAATTGTTTGTTATAGACTTTATTAGCTACAAAATCTAGCAATTTATCAATTAATTCCTTTTCAGAAATGCTTTTTTTGCTATCACTTTTATCAATTTCTTGTGTCATATCAATCGCTTCATACACAACACTCATAGGAAGGAAAACAGGTGTTAGATACTTTTCAGTAACAATTTCCCCTTCCTTCACTTCTTTTACTAATTCGATCATATTTCTTTTTAAGTTTGCCATTAAAATCTTCCCTTCAAATTTTATTTATGCGCATAAATAAAAAGAGCAAGCCTTATGCCTGCTCCTTGATAACTGGTTTACCCTGTTTGTTTTTATCTGATAAAAGCTCTTGAATACGATCTTCACTAACCTTTTTATTGGCTGGTTTTGGAAATCTATCACCTTTAAGATAAATCTTGTCATTGTCTTGCAAATCCTTAAAATCATTAATTACTTCATATTTAATTTTAGTCATTTATTAAACTCCAGCAGGTGCTGTAGTTGGATAAGCCTTACCGAAAATTTTCATAAACAATGCATCACGATTTGTTGTAGATCCTTTTTTATCATATGCAAAAAGAACTGACTTTTCATCTGTAAAACCATCCACTTCACGATCCATAAATTGTGCTTCGATTTCTTCACTTGTAAATTCTTTACCGTCTTCTTTTGTTGCTCCTTCAACATTAGGACGCAGGAATACTCCTTTAGGTAAACCAACATATTCTTTTGATCCATCTTCATATGTCTTTGCGAAAACAACAGCCACATAAGGAGGACTATCACTACTTCCCATTGCTGTAATTCCTTCCACCACTTCAAGACCTAACAATTTTTGTTTATCTTCTAATGGAATCTTATGAAAACTTGAAGTTACAGAAATTTCACCACTAGAAACCGCCAATTCTGCTGTTTTATTATCACCGTAAGCACGTACAACTTCTTGTGACATTTCAACACTAATATTCTGTAAAAACTTTACTCTCTCAATATATGTAGCAATTGTTCCTTCCCCGATATCGCCATAGAAAAACTCATCTACACCGGTTGAGGATTTATAAACTTTCTCTTCTGCCAAATTAATCACTCCTATTTTTTTTTATAAAAAAAGACACCTCACAAAGTGTCTAAGTCATTCCTATATAATTTTCCTCGGTAACGTCTAGCGTCCCGAAAAATATCTTCTTCATATTCATCTATTCCACTTCCTTGTGAAAACCCTATATTCCACATAACTTGACGAATACGTTCTGCTAATTCTCTTGTTGTGCTTCTATTTTTCGTCCACACTTCAATTTGATAAAGACAATCATATGAAAGCCATGTATTATCTGCAAAATCTTTTGGTAACGGAACATCCAATGGATCAATGATAATATACGGCTGTGTTACATCACCTGATTCTGGATATTCATAGTATTTAATCCGACTAGACGCTTGTTCTCTAATAAAATCATCAGCAATGAGCGCTTCATATACCGCCTTTAGGATATCCATTAGATTCCCTCCCTTATTGCTTCTGCAATAGCATTACGATATGCAGTTTCAGAATTCCTTAAAGCTTTAGCAACAGCACCCTTACCTTTAGGATTTGGATTGTTTACAGTTCCCCATTCATTTAAATGGATAATCCTATATCTTTCTTTCGCACCACGCCAATGAACCTTTACAGACCTTGTTCCTTTTACCCAAATAGGTTGAGATATCGTTATTTCATCAATAGAAGCACCAGTATCTTTAAATGTTTCAAATTGCTTTTTCAATTCCTTAACAAATACTTTAGCACCAGCCAATAATGCTTTATCACTTATGCGCCTTGCTGCTTCTTGCCCTAATCGATTTTCTATTTGACGAATAAGTTGCGTATTCTCTCTTATTCTCATACTCATGTTGACACCTCGGCAACAATCGTGACAAACCGCTTATTCTTAAAATCAGGACGAACATGTTTGATGTTAAAATGTTTATCTGTATAATAAGTGGAATTAATAGACAAATAGTGTTTATTATTTGGTTGATAAGATTTTCTAGGATCACGAATTGTAATAGTTAAATCCGATAAAGTACCGTTTGCTTTCGCTAGTTCCAAATCCTTTAACCAAACTTCATCCACTTTTGCCCAGCATTCGTATAACGTTCTTTTTACATCTTCTCCTGGCTCTGGTTCTTCGTTTGGTGCATATTCATAAAAAGTAACTCTCTTATTTAATTCACTTATTTTCATAGCGAGTCACTTCCATAAGTCATTTGCAAAAATATAGATTGTAAGCTAAAAGATAAAGCATTAGCTTTCCCTACAACTTCGCGGTTTTCATACCAATGCGTCACCAATAAATTTATAGCTAATTTATGCAGATCGTTTTCTTCGTCCACAATACAGCCAGTCCCAGTTTTAACATATTGTTTTGCAGCAGAAATTAAGGACGTAAGGAGTAAATCTTCTTCCGTCCCGTCAATCCGCAAATATTCTTTAACTTCTTCTAACATAAGGATCACTCCTTAGTTTTTCTTGTAGCTTTTATTTCCTCGACATAACCAAATTTAATGAGTTTTTTAGCCAAAGTTTTTTTAAACTCGGCTGTTTCATCAGTTTTCAACTCATATCCTAATCCAACGCAATCAATTAATGCTTTAACCTTCATACTTTCGCCCCTTACGAGATAGTTACTTGTCCGTAAACAAACGCCTCAGCATCACGCGTTAACACTTGCTCACGTTCAATTGCTCTCCATAATGTAACATCGGTTTCAAAAGCATCCATAGCCGTATTAGATGATACGATAGATAACGTTTCTCTATCGAACATAACAACAGCTTCTTTTAAATCCCCAATAATAAATGGTGCTTTCACCCCAGATGTTGTATCGTTTGGTAAGTCTTTGTTAGAAACCATAACAACAGGAACTCCAAATAATTGTTTTCCTGTTGGTGAAGTTACAGAAGGTTGTAACAGGTAGTTTCCATCTGTATCTTTTTGTTTATCTAACCAGTTAAAACCATCTTGGTTCGTAACGATAGAAGATGTGTATCGGAATGCTGGATCTAATGTAACATTAAGTGTGTCTTTAACATCATCCACATCGGCAATAGCTGTTTTAGATTTCTTAGCAAGCTCTGCAAGAATTAATTTATTACGAGTAACGCGAGATTCATTACCAATCCAATTAACTAATGTAGACTCAATTGCTTGGTCACTGTCTTTAAATAATTCGTTAGTTACTTTAAAGAAACCAGCGTATTTCTTAACGGAATAAGGTAAATTCGTGAATTGTGGAGTCGATTTTTCAGTGATCGTTCCATTTTCCGCTACTTCCGCAAATCCAGTTTGTTGTGAGCGCGCTTTAAATACACGACTTCCAGATAAAGTTGAAACAGGTTCAACCGTAATTAAAGTTTGTAACGCGTCTTTACTTTGACGTAATTCATTGATTTTCGTTTGAATATCTTGTGGTACAGTATAACCACCGTCTGCATTTGTACCTTCTGACATAGCATTTTTAAATTTCGTGCGAACGCCATTAATAAAAGTTTTCTTTTCATCATTTTCTGGTTTATTCTCTAACTTTTTGTTTTCAATTTTAGTTTTTTCCTCATCGTATAAATCTTTAGCAATGTCAAACTTCGCTTGCAAATCTTCTAATTCTTTTTTGGATGCTTTTGCTTCCTCGATTTTATTTTCAACAAGTAAATTTTTAGCTTCTGCTTTTTTAGCATCAATTTGTGCCAATAGCTCTAATAATTCTTTATTCATGTAAATATCCTCCTAGATTAACTCGATTTCGAGTAATAATTTTTGTTTTTCATCATCAATTGTGTTTAATTTTTCTTGTTTTTCCTCTAAAATTGCTGAAGAAGACGATCTTTTTTCTGCTTTTTCAGAAGAATTATCAACGATTTTTGCTGGTGTTTTGCGATATTTAGCGTAATAATCGCTTGTACTTGCAGCAACATTTACTGATTCAGAGACCTCAACATTGAAATATTCAGCAGCTTCTTCGCCTGTCATCCACGTTTCAGAAGCGACCATTTGTTTTATTGTCTCAATATCAACACCATCTCGAATGTTTTCTTTGTATGTATTGAGGATTCCCTCATCGATTTTATCTAAAGTGTCAGCTAATTTACGCATTTCATCGCTATTCCCATAGCCTCCAGTCCATGCTTTATGGATCATAAAATAAGCATTTGATGGGATAATAACCTTATCACCAGCTAATGCAATTACAGAAGCGATTGATGCGGCAATTCCATCAACATGTACTGTTTTATGCGCTTTGTGACGCTTTAACATGTTATAGATTGCTAATCCAGCATATACCGATCCTCCTCCTGAATTGATATATATATTCAATTCGTTAGCATCGTTAATTTCATCAAGAATACCTTTTACATCGTCAGGCATAACTTCGTAGTCATCCCATTTCCAATCTGAGTTGTCTACAATATCTCCATAGATGTAAAGTTCGGCAGAGTCCCCGATTTTATTTTTCACTTCTAAGCCCATCTATTCACCCCCTTTCACTCCATAATTAGCACCAAGCATAGACAATGGAATAAAGTTACCATTCGCCATTAATCTGTCGCCAAATTCATCTGCTGGCATATCTAATAAAGCACGTCCTTCATTCGGATTGTATAACCCAGACTGAATAGCCTTTGTTATAGATTCAATTTGTGACTTTGTATCTGCGCGTAAAATAACACCAACATTGAATTTAAAGAAATATCCTAATGAAACTTCATTATCTGTTAGCAATTTGTATGTGATTTCTTGTTCGTATTGATTCAATGTAAATAACAATGTATCAACATAAAAAGCCAAGTTCTGTGCCTCTGCTGAAGCATAACTTGACTTTTCATAATCGTTTATTTGATTAGGTTTAATACCAAATGCTGCAGCAATTTGCAAAGCCGAATATTTTTTCAACTCAAAAAATTGCGAATCAGTCAATTTAATATCCAACGGAACAAGTTTCATTCCTAAAGGAACTGGGATAATCTTCCCTGCATTTTTGGAACCATTAGCGAAATCCTCAAACCCTTTTACAAGTCTATCCTTTGCATTTTTATCTAAATCCCCTGTATATTCAAGTACGGCTTTTCCAGTCATCCCATTTTTATAGAGATTATTCATGTATTTCTGACTTTCCAAATTGCCTTCAACAGTGGACTTTAGAATATCCTTAATTGGCATACCTCTGATTCCATCAAATGTCATAGATGTTTTAAAATCTAATACTTCATCGGAGTTAAAAGTGTATAGCTGTCCCGTCTTTGCATCAACATATCTATACCACAACTTTCCTGTAGTCCCGAATAAACCAGCGTCATCGATTAAAAATGATACATCTTTACTTGGCATAATCCATAAGTTTTCTACGTTTTTTCCTTTTCTTTCAATCCAAACAAATGCATTTCCATAATGATTACGATTCATTTCCACTGTTGACCAAAAAACAGCACTTGTCATATAAGGATTAGGACGTAATTTTAAAAGATTGTACATTTCGGACTTATCACTTTTAGTAATACCTTTATCAGTGCTTTGATACATTTTCAAAGGCAGTTTCCCTAAACTTTCAGCAAGTATTTTCATGCAAGCAAAATAAGTTGCTTCTGATAAGGTGTCCCTTGGTGTGTCTGGATCAACTCCTAACCAATTTAGAAAAGAAGGGCTGTTTATGTCAACAATTTCATTCTTGAATATTTTTTTTATCCGATTAAACATGTTTTCACCTCCTTTTTACCAACCCATCATCTTGAGATAATCTTCTGTTACTTTGTTTATATTAACTTCCATTTCTTGAGTCATGGCTATTTTCCAAGCATCAATTACTGCATCTACAGGATCAATTCTTTTGTTCTGATAATTCTTGTCAATTTTAATTTCTCCAAACGAATTGGAAGTGGTTTTTGCATTAGCGATTGACCAAGTTAAGAGTTTATTCTCTTTATCATATTCAACATTTCCAGCTTCTACTTCCAAGCGAAAATCAACAGTAGGGTCATTAAGATTTCTTGCTGATTGGACAATAGAAATAGAATCAATTCCTAATTCTTCTATATCAGCTAAAAAAGCACTCGCATTATGTGGATCATAACAAATCATTTTTATATCTAACTCATATTCCTCTATGAGTTTAGAAAGATATGAAATAATATATTTATAATCTGTTTTAATACCACCTAATGTCTCTGTAATCGTTAATAATCCATCGTTAATCCAAATATCATATGGTGCTTTATCTGTCTTAATATGTTCTTCTACCCGATTTTTAGGGATGAACGAGTGTGAATGGATAAAATATTTTCTAAATCCATCTGCTGTATAAGGGAAAACAAGTGCCAAACTTGTTAAGTCGCCACCACTTGATAAGTCTAATCCAGCAAAACAAGATGCTCCTTTAAAATCTTCGAGCGTTTTTTCAGTAGCACAATTCTTCCAATGCTCAATATTCATATATTGATTGTCCGAGAATTGAACCCATACATTTAAACGCTTTGTCATAAAGTCTCTTAACTCGTTACCGCCCATTTCTTTAGCTTTTTTCGCAATGTTAACCATGCGATTAATACCTGCTTGAGTTTTACAAGTTAAAGGATTAGCTTTTATCCAATTTTTTGAGTCCCAAATATCATCGTCTTTATCTAGTTGAGCGATATAAACAAATTGTGTATCATTGTCAAAAACGCCTTTTAAAAGATTACAGCAGTATTCATACAATTCATAACAAGGGCTATTCAAATCAAATCCAGCAGTCGTGATAACAGAAATTAAACACTCTTTTAAATTACCTGTACCACCTTCTAGAAGTTTGTACATTTGATTGTCCTTGTGAGCATGATATTCATCGACAATGCCCAGTAACGGTCTAAATCCATCAATACTTTTTGAATCTCTACCGAGTGCTTTGATTTTAGAATTTGTAACTAAGCATTCAATTGTACTTTCGTACTCTTTAATTTTGAACATTTCATCTAAATCAGAGTCAGAACGAATAAATTTAATCATTTCATTTAATACAATTTTCGCTTGGTCTTGTTTAGTGGCTGTGCAATATATTTGCCCGTAATTATATCCATCAAAATTCCCATAAAAAGTACCTAGTACACCGTTCAACATAGACTTACCTTGCTGTCTTCCCACTTGAATGTAACTACTTCTAAAGCGCCTATATCCTGTCTCTTTGCTAACCCAACCATGTAAAGAACCAAAAATAAAAGCTTGGAATTCTTCTAAAATTAACGGTTGTTGTTCATCCCCTTCTCCAATAATAAGGGTTTCAGCATAGTTGATAATAACGTCTGCTTTTTCTTCATCGAATCTATATATGTAAGGTGCTAATTTTGATTTCTCTAAATCATTTAAATGCCTTTGACACGTTAATATTGATAGTTCCCCAGCAACAATTCTTCCTTCTACAACATCTAAAGCGTACTGTGTGACTCTATGCATACAAATCACCTAGCAAACTTACTAAATTTATTTTTAGGCTTTTCTTCTTCCGTTTTTGGTATAACTAATTTCAAACGAGAAGTGATGGTTAAACCTAAATCATTAGCATATGAACGACATTCATCTGACAATTGTTTTCTGGTTCTGTTTAATTTAGTATATATATCTAAGTCCTCAACAGGATTCAGCTTTCTAATGATTGGACTTAACCTGTTGTATTCTGTTTTAGCTTCAACATAACGTGTCAAGGTATCAACATCTAAGTTGCTAATTATTCCTAACTCCATTAGGTCAGCAGCAATTGAATTAAATTCTTCTTTTTGTTTTTTCAACAGGTAACTAGGTGCTTCAATCTTATCGACATTGCCTCGCATCATTGCTTCGTGTTCTTCTCTTTTTTTAATTTCATCTTTCGTTAGATGGTTCGACCTTCCTTTGCCTTGGATTACGGACAAAGGTTGCTTTTTTCTTCCTGCCAATGATTTCACCTCCTTTAAAATTTTCCAAAAACGGATTTTTTGCGGATTTTTCAAGTGGCTCGCTCGGTCTCTTTAAAGGGTAAAAACTTTTTTAGGTACCCCTACCCTCCATACTTTTTCAAATCTTCATAAGTTTTTCGATTATGATGCTTATGACACAAAGCCTGTAAATTACTTAGTGTTAATCGCAATGACCAGTCCACTTTAATTGGAATTATATGGTCAACTACATCTGCTGGCGTTATCTTCTTATTATTAAAGCAATGAACACACAAGAAACGATCTCTATTTAACGCAATCAATCTTACTTGTTCCCACTCATGACTCTTATAAAAGGCTGTGCTTTTCTTATCACGCTTGTACATGTCATATGTTTTGTTGTATTCCTTTTGCTTGTCTTTACGTTTCTCATCCGTTATTACTTCACGTTTACCTTGGCATGACTCACACTTTTTATCAGACATAGAGATAGGCTTACCACATCGACAAAGTTTAAGGAGTGCCATCACTTACTCTCACCCTTCTTTCTCCAAAATAAAAAGACACCCGATTATTCGGATGCCTTCAATACAAAATCTTCACGCTCTAACCGTTCAATACTAAAAGAACTAGGATCAAACTCGACATGTCTATTATCTGCCTCAAACTCTTTTTTCTTCTTCTCAAATAAAATATTGACTGCTTGCATACTACTTTCAGCCAATACTAAAGCCTTTTGATTATTAAATGATATTGAATAATAATATCTATACATTTGATTCCTCCCTTTTATTTAAACGTATCTCTCAATACTATCTTTTTATAAATACTTTCATAATCTCTAATACACTTATCTTTTGAATAATCACCACGACCAATTCGATAGTAATTAAGCATTAATTCAGCAAATTTAGATTTAACATCTTCTTCTGACATTTCTAAAATGTGATTAATAATTTTATCTTCAGTTTGCAAATACCACACCTCCCTTTACCATATACTTCTAGTAAAAGGAGATACTTTCCTGCTATTAAATATGTATGTTATGTGACAATTCATGTGTTCAATATGTATGTATGTATTAAACCAATTTACTTAATCGTTCCTGCACGCACTCTTGAATAAACTCCTTCATTGAATATCCATAGTCAGTCATAACAATTGAAGTGAGCATATTTTGTTCATATTCGTCTAAATCATCAAATCCTGGTACATCGAATAAAGCTTCATAAAAACCTAACTCTTCTTTAATTCTATCCTTCACGACATCTACTAATATGTAAAATTCTTCTCTCATTCTACTTCACCCTTAATTGCTACTGACTTGTAGTTTATGCCCAAAACTAAATATTGGATAGTTTGCCAAACGCAACCAAATTTATCAGCCATTTTCTTATAGAAATCTGTTTTCTTACCATCCCAAACTTTAAATTGTTCAAAAATATACTGAATATCTGACTCTGATAACCTTTCGGATCTTTCTTTTCGCTCACCTATATTTCTCATATTGGCATTCTTATTGCACAAAAATAAATTATGTATATGATTATTTTCTTTATTTCTATCACGATGATCCACTTCAAGATTTTTAGAAATAAAAAACTCTTTTGTACTTTCCGTAGCAGCACACATAACTACCCATTGTAAAGAGATCCCTTCAAATTCATCTGAATCATTCTTCAATGTTGTATAACAGTAACCTACACTATTTGGTTTGATTTTCTTCAACCAAGCACCTTTTCGTTTATCTGTTGGCTTTCTGTATATTCTAGCTGTATAAATATCACATAGATACCTGCTGAAATTTGGTATCTCCTTAATTCGATCATTTACTTTTACTTCTTCCATATTTTCCAATCTCCTTCAAATTTAGTTTTTGGAGGGCATTTCACCCCTCCTTTTCCTCACTGTTGAAGGCATTGCGACTGGTTAAGTAATCTGCCACATGACAGACTAATGGAATTTACAATCCCAGAATGCCTACCCACCTTTATTGCAAGGGAGAGTTAACAATT
>Ga0182738_1000197_pt1 | contig 93231 bp, 73 predicted proteins | sample eDN5th30CBELigMG_FD_128876 | JGI IMG/M metagenome (GOLD analysis project Ga0182738, IMG submission 128876) | Enriched Miracle-Growth compost microbial communities from Emeryville, California, USA - eDNA 5th pass 30_C BE-Lig MG (version 2)... ... | reverse complement strand
GACTTGTGTATCAACGACAGGATGATCACGGAGCCCGCTGTCATCAGGTGAAGGTTTAATATCCGCCATGCGATGCATGGCTTATTGGTCTGCATTGCGGCCTCAGGAAATATCAGCTTGCAGTAGAAACACGCAACTTGATGGCTTTGTTGCCATTTTCAAAAAGACCTCATATCGGGATTGACAAATAAATTGAGAGGGGTGGGGCTTACATATTGGTCCGGGCGTCCATGGCGTCTCCGAGCACGGAGTTCAGCGCCTGGTTCAGTTCCCGGTCATGCTCATGTGTCTGGCAGTAGATGCGAAAAATGAGGAAGCTGACCGGAAGAGCCCGAAAGAGTTCGTCATCGTGCAGCTCGCGGATGCCGGAGCCGGGATCGAAGAGGAAGTTCTGTCCGCCCGCGGGCAAACGGCGGCTGGGCCTGTGATAATGTTTTGCCACATCGATGTTCAGCGGAATCTCCCGGATCGCGAGGGGGAGCCGTTCCCGTACCCGCCGCAGCACCAAGTCTGGTTCCGAAAAGATCGACATCCGTTCCCCCGTGGCGGAATGGAAATTGAGTGTCCGCTCACAAGCCATCTTCCACCCCGACTGCCGGGAAAGAATCGACTTCCAGCGTTCTCCCAGTTTGCGCTGGACGGGATCATCGGTGCTTGTCCATCGCTGAACATCCACCAGAAATGAGGACTCGGTGAAATACAGATAATCACCGAGATGATCGAGCGGGTTGCCGCTGAACAGGTAGCCCATGGTTTCCGCGAAGATTTCTTCAATGGCAATATCGAGTGCCCGGACCGTGCGGTGAAAATAAATCATGCGGAAAAGATTCGCCCGGGTTTCAATGAAGTGAATCAGCGAGGGAAGCCCCCGGATGTGCATTGTCAGACCTTCTTCGGTGAAGAAGCTGTAATGGATCAGCCGGGAAACATCGAAGGCTTTCGTATTGAAGCCGGTCATGTAGGCGTCACGGAGGACGAAATCCATGTTGTCGACGGTGTAGATGCCGCTGAACAGGGACCGCAGTTTTCGCAGCCAGGCGGGATGTCCTGTTTCGCTGGCCCGGGGGCGGCGAATCAGCCAGGCCACCTGTCGAGGATCGAGTTCCTCCAGCGGTTGCAGTTTTCCATTGGGATTCCGGCGAATTCCGCGAATCAGGTCGCCCAATTCCTGCTCGATGATCGTGGCGCCGATGTCTTCGTGAGTGATGTCGAACTGGTCGAGATAATGATCGTCAAAAAAATGGCCGAACGGGCCGTGTCCCACATCGTGCAGCAAGGCCGCCATACGGACCAGGCTCTCCACATAGGCCCGCGAGGGGCAATTGGGACAGACTTCATTCAACGATTCATACCATTCCGCAATGACTCGCGAGGCCAGGTGCATGGCGCCGAGAATATGCTGAAAACGGCGATGTTCCGCGCTGGGAAAGACCCACCAGGCGGTTTGCAGCTGATGAATATGCCGCATTCGCTGGACCCAGGGATGGTCGATCAGTTCCTGTTCCGAAGTTTCCTCCGCAGGGAGTCCGGCACGGGCAATAAAAGGGATGTATCCGTGAACAGGATCGTAGGCCAGGCTTTCCGAAACGAAATCGCGAATCATGGAGAGAGGGTTTTCCGGGGTCGAAAAGGGATTGTTCTCGTTTTTCACGGGTGGGAAAGCAGATTCCTCCCGACGGATCGTTTGACGCCGCACGCGAGCATGTCCGAGAATATCAGGACACAGCTCCCCTGCTTTCCGGCCATCCTACAGAAACCGGCAGGGGAACATCCATTCAGAACGGGGTTCCGGACGGACCTGCCTGAGTGCGGATGTTCCAGATTCCCGCCCCCTTAGATTCCATCTGACCATTTCGCGAATGACGGCAACTGATGCTGGACAAAGTTTCGGTCTTCTGTTTTCTCGCCAGTTATGCAGTGGCCTGTCTGCTGGAACTGACGCAATTTCTGCGCCGCAGTACAGCGATGCGCTGGTCGGCCATTGCATTCACTGGAGCCGGTCTGGTGGCGCACACCGCGTATCTGGTTGTTCGCAGCCGGCAACATGATCTGCCGCCGCTGCTGGGCTCCACGCACGACTGGCTACTGGTGTTCGCCTGGCTGGCGGTCGTATTGTTTCTGGGGATTCAGATCTGGAACGGGGAGTTATCGATCGGCATTTTTTGTCTGCCGGTTGTGCTGGGAATGGTGGTTGCTTCCCAGTGGGTCAGTTCTTCACCAATTCCGCAAATGGCGGAAATGCGTCGCTGGGGGATGATCCATGCCACGTTGTGGGTCTTTGGTATTCTGGGCGTGGTGCTGGCACTGCTGGTCAGTCTGATGTATCTGGTCCAGCATTCCCGGTTGAAGCAGAAACAGCGTCAGTTGGAAGCTTTGCACCTGTTCAGCCTGGAGCGGTTGAGTCGGATGAACTGGTGGCTGATCGTGGTTTCCGTCCCGTTGTTGACGCTGGGGGTGCTGAGCGGGTTATGGATGATTCATCTGTCGAAACAGGGTTCTCATCCGGTCGATCTGTTCAGCACCGCGGTTCTGGCCAATGCTGTGATCTGGGGAGTCATGGCGTTCCTGTTTGGCTGGCTGCTGGCGGGACGGCATCAGACGGGGAGGATGATCGCCTGGAGAACGTTGCTGGCCTGCCTGTTTATGCTGCTGACATTACTGGCGATGATGCTGACGAGTACCGACCGGATTCATGGGACGGATGCTGCTTCGGGGCCGGGAGCCGTGTCATGAACGTGCAGGTCGTTTATTGCAATCATCACACAGCCAACCTGGAAATCCGGGAGCGGCTCGCGTTTTCATCACCGGACTCGTTGCGGCGGGCTTATGATGAACTTCGGCAGCGTTTTCCGCGGTCTGAGCACGTACTTGTTTCCACCTGCAACCGGATTGAAGTGTATACCGCCCAGGAAGATCCTGCCGATACTCCCACGTCGGCCCAGGTGGCGGAGTTTTTTGCGGATTTCCATCACGTTCCCCTGACCGATTTTCTCGACGATCTTCTGGAACAGCAGGGGCCCGAAGCGGTCCGCCATCTGTTCGAAGTAGCTTCCAGCATCGATAGCATGGTGCTGGGAGAAAGCCAGATCGTCAACCAGATCAAGGCTGCCTACGAACTTTCGATGCAGACCGAAGCGAACGGTCCGTTGATCAATGCACTCTTCCAGCGCGCCCTCACGGTGTCCAGCCGGGTTCGCACGGAAACAAAACTTTCCAGCGGCCGGGTCTCGATTGCCAGCGTGGCGGTGGGTGAATTCGGCAAAGGAATTTTTGACCGCTTCGACGACAAAACCGTCCTTGTAATCGGCGCCGGAGAAATGGCGACCGAAACGCTGATGTATCTTCGCGATGAAGGGGTGAAACGGATCCTGGTCTGTAATCGGAACCTGGAACGGGCCCATCGTCTGGCCGGCGAATTTTCCGGTGAGGCGGTCTCTTGGAATCAACTTGAGGACTGCCTGCGGCGGGCAGACGTCATTGTCAGCACAACCGGAGCGGAGTTACCGGTCGTCACAAAAGAGATGATGAAAACGATCCGGCGGCATACGGGGCCCAGACCGCTCTTTATTCTGGACCTGGGCGCCCCGCGCGATTTCGAACCGGGAATTGGCGAACTGGATGACGCTGTTTTTCTTTATGACATCGATGACCTCGAAGCCACCTGCGAACGGAATCGTGGTAAACGAGCCGAAGAAGTCCTGAAAGCACAAAATATCATCGAAGAAGAAACCCAGCGATTCATGCAGGATCTCCATCACCAGGCAACCGGTCCGATTGTGAAACGGCTCCGCGAGCACTGGGAAGAAACCAGCCGGCAGGAACTGGAAATCCTTTTTCGAAAATTGCCGGATCTGGAGGAGACCGAGCGGCTGGCGATTGAAAAAACGATCTCGCGAATTGTGAACAAGCTCCTCCATCCCCCGCTGGAAACATTGCACCAGGAAGCCCGCACCGGTACTCCGCACGGAATGATCGATGCGATCAAGCGCCTGTTCCATCTGCGTGACGAAAATTAAAAAGAATTTTCATTCGGCTGATTTTCGGATCATGTTCGGAATCTGCCGGTTGTGACGGATGAGATGCCCTCATGATTCGCTCGCAGGAGGGGACCGTTCGATTTTCCTGGCAAACGCTGGGCGAAATTCGATATTCCGGCTGGGAAATTCCTGCGGAACCGGAACCGAAACCGGGAAGAACATGCTTTGGAAAGCCGTGCTGGCTGGTGTCACAAGTCATGGTGAGAACAGGGAGTTGCAGAAAGTCTCGCTTGACCGGTCCGGGCGGCTGCGTAGACTAAAAAGAAGTCTTTGTTCGTTCTGAACGGGTGTTGTCAGGAAATTCCGTCTTTATTCACAACTGCGCAAGTATGGAATTTTCTGGTTTGGCAGACTGAGTTGAAGTTTCTTCGTTCACCGTTCGAGAATGACAGAGAGAGGATGTCCAGTTGTCTGGGAAGGTTCATTACGATGACCTTTCTCCGGGACCGGAACGTTGCGATTCGAATGAGACTGCAATCGACCAGGATGAAGATTGTCGCTCACTGACCTGAAATCATTCTGAAATCATTTCCATCAAGAGATCCCGTTGGGGATGTCTTTAAGGGGAAACCTGATGGCTGCTGCCTCTTCCAAGCCGACCGCTGTTCATTTCGCGCTGGCGTTTGCCGTGATGGCATCGCTTGTTCTGGCTCTCGTGTATTATATGACCGCGAAGGAAAATCAGCGGCTGGTTGCGGCTGCGGATACAGCGCGGGCTTCGGCCGATAGCGCCAATCAGAACGCCCGAACGGTCATGGATGAAATCACTCTGCTGAAAAAGAAGCTGGGATATGTCGATTTTGAACAGATTGGCGCCGAAGCGGACAACACTCCCAATACCGTGGTTGGAGCGCTGAACCGTGACCTGACGCTCTTTGGAAAAGAGCAAGTTCAGCCCAATCCCGCGTCACCGACAGTTGCGGCAACGCTGCAAAGTCTGCGGGCCGCGTTGAATACGGCTTTGCAGAATGTGCAGGAACGGCAGACGCAACTCGACGCGGTTCGAGCGGAACTGGCCCAGGAAATTGCGTCTCACAACAACCGCGTGAAAGAACTGGCCAGTTCACAAACAAATTCCGAAGAACAGCTGAAAGCACTGGTAACGGGCAAGGGCGAGGAAATGGCCCAGAAAGATGCGGAAATTGCCAAATGGCGCGATGAATTTCGTCTTCAACAACGAGAAAGAGAAGCCCTCCGGGACGAGCTGGAAGCGGTCCGAAAAGCGAAAGATGCGGAAATCCACGATCTGGAAAATATCGTCGGTTTTCTGCGAGAAAAGCTGAACGATCTGGAAGATTTGAGTTTCGACAAGGCGGATGGGGAAATTGTCCGGGTAGACAATACCGTTCACTCGGTCTGGATCAACCTGGGATCTGACGATGGCATTCGGACCCAGGTCACGTTTGCGGTCTATACCAAGAGCCATGAAGGGTTCGGACGCGGAAACGCGGATATCAAAGCCAAAATCGAAGTGGTCAAAATCCGTGGGCCGCATCTGGCGGAAGCACGCATCTTAAAAGATGACATCAGCCGCCCCATTCAGGCCGGCGATCCGATTTACACCCCGATCTGGTCAAAAAACAACAAGGAATATTTCTCCTTTGTCGGCATTCTGGACATGGATGGCGACGGCAAGAGCGATCGTGAATTACTGCACAACACGCTGACCAATGCCAACTCTGGCGTGGAACTGGAAATCGACGACACGGGGACCCGGATTCCCGAAAATGGCGTCCTGACCGTGAAGTCCAAATTCCTGGTCGTCGGGGAAATTGAAGATCCCGCCAATTTTCCCGGGACCGATGAGAAGAAGCAGGAAGAAATTAAAAAGGTCCTGGACGAATACAACGTCCTCACTAAAGAAGCCCTCCGGAAGGGGGTTAAAGTCATCAGTTTTAATGACTTCCTGAATTATATTGGATACGAACAGCGTCAGCGGCTCTTTGATGCCTCTTCGAATCAGCGATACAACTTGAAAACAGGAACCCAACAAACTCCCACCGACCAGACTTACATGGGGGGAGCAGCTTCCAAACGATTTCAACCTGTGAACAAATCCGGATTGCAGCCCGTGAAATAGAGCGGATCAACCCTGTCTTGTCCGTCTATTGCCCCCCTGAGATCAGCCGTTGTCCAGCGATCTCACGCGGCGCGGGGAGAGACAAGAGCAATGGGTCGGAGGAAGGGCCATCCTGTTCGGGCCGGTTCCATAATCGGCCCATTCCGGTTGCAAGTTCCCCGATTGTCTTTCTGACAGGTTCGCGAGCGCTCTCCGGATCCCTGTCTCCATGGATCCGTCATGACCAATGCTGAAATCGCCACATTTCTGGAAGAGACCGCCCAGCTTCTCGAATTGCAAGGGGCAAACGCCTTTCGCATCCGGGCTTATCGCAACGCCGCCCACACCATCGCGGACCAGTCCGAAGCACTTGCTGAAATTGTCGCCAGCAGTCCCGCTGCCCTGAAAAACCTCCCCGGTATTGGGACGGATATTGCCACCAAGATCGCACAGTTGATTCAGTCCGGCAGTTTTCCGTTACTGGACGAGTTACGACAGGAATTCCCTCCCGCACTTTTGCAGATCATGCATCTCCCTGGACTGGGCCCTAAAAAGGCAGCGATTCTTTATCGGGAATTGCGGATTCAATCGCTGGAAGATTTGCGGGCCGCTGCCATGGCCGGCACAATCGCCACGCTCAAGGGATTCGGAAAAAAATCGGAACAGGCGATTCTCGCGGGGCTGGAAGAATTTGAATCGGTCGGACAGCGGGCCCTGATCTCGGACGCCCGTTCCGCTGCCCAGCATATTGTGGACGATCTGTTGAACGTTCCGGTCGTCAGTCAGTGCAACGTGGCGGGAAGTTGCCGACGGTGGAAAGAGACCTGCGGGGATTTGGATGTCCTGGCCATTGCCAGCGATGCCGGACAAGTGATGGACAAACTGGAAGGGCATCCGCTGGTGGCCAAAGTCCTGTCTCGTGGTCCAACCAAACAGCGGGTCAAGTTGATCGACGGGCTGGAACTCGATCTGCGAGTCGTTCCGAAAGAGTCGTACGGCGCGGCCCTGATGTATTTCACCGGGTCCAAGGAACACAACATTGAAATCCGCCGCCGGGCAGTCGACCGGGGATATAAACTGAACGAATATGGGTTGTTTCGCGGAGAGGAACTGGTTGCTGGACGGACGGAGGAGGAGATTTACCGGGCCGTTGGGCTGGAATGGATTCCGCCGGAATTACGGGAGAACCGGGGAGAGATCGCGCAGGCTCAGACCGGAACCCTTCCCCATTTGCTGGAATTGGAGGACATGCGGGGCGATCTACATATGCATACCACCGCCACCGACGGCACCGCCAGCATCCGGGACATGATCGAAGCAGCCCGGATTCGCGGACGCGAATATATCGCCATTACCGACCACTCTCAGCGAGTCGCCATGGCGCGGGGGCTCGATCCGCAACGGTTGCGGGCACATTGGGACGAGATTCGCCGCATTCGCGAAGAGTACACCGATATCCATGTTCTTCTGGGAATCGAATGCGACATCCTGGAGAATGCGGAACTGGATCTTCCCGATGATGTTCTCCAGGAAGCAGAATGGGTCCTGGCGGTGCTGCATTACGGCCTGAAGCAGCCTGGGGATCAGATCATGAAGCGTCTGCTTCATGCCATTCAGCATCCAGCCGTTTGCGCGATCGGGCATCCCAGCGGACGGATCGTCAGCCGTCGGGCAGGCGCGGATATCGACTACCCCACATTTTTCCAGGCGGCCGCCGATTATGGGGTTCTCCTCGAAATCAATGCCGATCCGCATCGTCTCGATCTGAATGACATTCATGCCGCAGCCGCCCGGGATCGCGGAATTTCGATTGTCATCAATACGGATGCCCATGCTCCCGGAGGACTCGATTCGATGGTTTATGGTGTTTCCCAGGCCCGTCGCGCCGGATTGACGAAAAACGACGTTGCCAATGCACAGCCATTCGCGAAGTTCCGCAAGTTGCTGAAAACATCCCGATAGCGTCCCGGATGTCGCCGTTCCTGGAGCCGCGAACAGAACAGAACCGCTCAATTCTCTGTCCGTGCGTGGGGCGGAGGCAGTTGTGTGGTTGGTTCATGGACAATGCCGGGGTCAGTCGGACTCGATGGCCAGATCGGGCGTGTCTGGCTCCCGGGCGTCCCGATCGCAGTAATGGACCTGGACCATGAAGAGTCCGCAGGCGGGGGCGGTTCCTCCGGCAAGGGAACGATCCTGTGCGTGGAGAATGCGCTGGACATCTTTTCGTGTCCAGGTGCCGCGTCCCACGTAGCTGAGCGTTCCGGTGATCGTGCGGACCATGTTGTACAGGAATCCGTTCGCTTCAATCTCCAGGCAAATCAGGTCTCCCGTTCCGGCCAGCGGTGCTGCCTGTTGTTCGTGTAACGGGAGAGGAGTGAAAAGTTCGCTGGGATGTCGGCGTTGAACAGACAGGTCCATCACGGTTCGCACACTGGTGGCCTTATTGGGCCAATGCGATTCAAAGCTGCGAAAATCATGGGTTCCCAGCAGACACTCGGCGGCCTCCTGCATGGCGTCCACATTCAGCGGCTGGATGATCCGCCAGCTGTATTGACGAAGAAACGGGTTGGACACGATGCTGTTGTGAATGACATACCGATAACGTTTGGAACGGGCCCAGAACGTGGCATGAAAGCCGGCGGGGACTTCGTCCGATTCCAGAATGATGATGTCTTCCGGAAGATGCGCCTGCAGGGCGGGCCGCCATTTGTCGGGCGGGATTCTGGATTTTGTGGTGAAGTTCACCACCTGGCCCAGGGCATGGACTCCCGCGTCGGTTCGGCCGGCGCACAGGAGGCGTTGTTGTTCTCCGCAGGCTTTTTCAATGGCTGCTTCCAGGCATCCCTGGACGGTCAGCAATCGGGGTTGCACCTGCCAGCCGGCATAAGCGGTGCCGTCATACGCAACGCGCAACCGGATGTTCCTGGACGGTTCCATGGACAAAAATCCTGCGGGCCGCTGCTAAAGGACCGCGAGCAAGTTGCTTTGGCCCGTGCCCCCGCAGCGTGTCTCCCTTGAAAGCTGGTTTCCGCGTGATGGAACGCGGTTCATCATCCGCTCTATTTCATTTCCGGAGCGGGTTTTGCCGCCTGGGGAGCGGGAGTTTCGAAGCTGGCCTGTTCGATGACCATTTCCCGAGGGGCCGACTTGTCGATAGCGACGGCATCCGTCAATCGTTTTTCCAGACCAGCGGCAAAATTCTCATCTGCTTTGGCGAGAGCTTCGTCTCCCTTTTCGCGAAGTTGAGCGGCCCGTTTTCGATACGCATCGACGACCCGTTCGTCGAACCGGCGGGCTGCTTCATAATCGGCAATGGCATCGCCATAGTTGCCCAGGGCGAACTGGGCATCGCCGCGCACGGAAAGTGTTTCATAACGGAATTCGTGCTGGAGAACTTCCGTGCAATCAGCAACCGCAGCCTTGTAATCTCCATTTTCCAGCGATAACCGGGCTCTTCCATTCAGTGCCGGCAGATGTCCGGGAACCAGGGCCAGGGCATTCTGGAATGATTTCTCTGCTTCCGCAAAACGATTTTCGAGCAGAAGATGTTCTCCTCGGCTGGCCCAGACATCGGCATCACGCGGAGTGCGGATAATACGGATGTTCAGATCGCTGAGGGTGTTCAGCCAGTCGACGTGCTCCAGGTCGCGCGTGGCGGCGGCCTGGTTTCCATCGGCCAGATATGCCTCCGCCCGGGCGGAGTAATGCTGGGGAGCATCCGGAACGAGCCCGATAACGGTGGTATAGTCCGCAATGGCATTGACCGGATGATTCAATTTCAAGTGGGCGCGAGCCCGATTCGTCAGGGCATTGATATATTTCGGATCGAGTTCCAGGACTTTGGAAAAGGCAGCCACCGCTTCTTCCGCCCGGTCCAGTTGCAGCAGGGCGAATCCGCGATTGTTATGCGCATCCAGATAGTCCGGCTTGGCCTTCAGGGCATTGTCGAAATCCTTGATGGCCTGTTCATACTTGCCTTGGGCCACCCAGACCAATCCACGATTGTTATACGGCTGGGCATATTCCAGGTCGAGTCCAATGGCATCGCTGAAATCACTTTCGGCGCGGCCATACTGTTTGCTCAGCAGCAGAAAATATCCCCGCGTATTCAGAAACTTGGCATTCTGGGGAGCAGTTTTGATGGCGGAGCTCATGTCCGCGATTGCCTGGGTCAGCAGATTGGCTTCCGAGCAGATCGCGGCCCGGCGGACATAGGCATCCGCCCGGTTCGGTTCCTGGGCAATGGCTTGTGTCAGGATTTTGACCGCGTTGTTCAGCTTACGGGCTTTGACCTGTTCTTCCGCGAGGCTGAGCAGTTCATCATAGGTTTTTGCCGGGGCCTTTGTCTGGGGAGCTTGTGCCGGAGCGGCGGATGTCTGGGCGACCGGCTTTTTTGAAGGAGTTTCACCGCATCCGGCAAATATCGCCGTTATCGCCAGCAGGCTGATCCATCGCTTCATGGCACGTTCCAATCCATTGGTTTCTGTTATCCGGGGAAGTGGCGACGACAGGTGGTCCTGCCACTGTCGACGGGCACTGATCACGGGAGCCGGAATATCCTGTTCCTGACCCTGGGGGAGAGCCGCCTGTATCATCTCACGACAACGAATTCGGAGGCAAAGCTCCCCCATTGACGCAGTCTTGTAATCCTCAACCGCAAAACAGGTCAACGCAAGTTTTTTTTATTCCGCCAGAAATCCCGGAATCGTCCGAAGTTCAGGCGGTTGCCGAAACGAGAGTGTTCCGAAGCGGGTAGCAAAACGGCCAATAGGACCGAAAAAAGGCAGAAGCCCTCCCCCCCTAAAAAAAGAAGCAGCCACCGGACGGGCCTGACCGGTGGCTGCTCAAATTGCTGTCAGTGCGGGCCAACGCCGACAGCAACGCTATTGTGGACAGCTTAGGACAGAATTTCAAGGGTATTCTTCCTTAAAATTGATTTGCCCTTGGCTGCTGTTCTGTAACGACATGTTGTTTAACGACTTGTGGGTTTTGTCCTGTCGGAGGGAATTCGGGAAGATGCATTGGTTTTTGCCATGGAATTGGTTCCGGAAAGCGAAAATTCTTCAAAATTGTTGGTCAGGTCCGCATTTGAAATTGCTCCCGGAGTCCCCTGTTCTCATGGAATAAGGGGGGAGATTGAGAAGAGCCGACTGGGAATGGAAAACGGGCTGCGAGTAAAAGTTCGAACTTTTCGTTGCGAAATTTGTCTCGCACTGGACTCCCCTATCGATGTTCAATAGAACCGTAAGGATTGCGGAAAATTTCGAATGGGAATTAAGTTCAAGGTTTTTTCAAATGCAAGTTCAGCTTCCGGATGGGGCCGTCAAAGAATTTCCGGCCGGGTCGTCCGCTCTGGATGTGGCCCGGTCGATTGGTGAACGGCTGGCGACGGCCACGATCGCTGCGGAAATTGATGGCCAGGTGGTTGATGCTGCCCGTCCGTTGGAGGAATTGAGCCCGGCATCGCCTGTTCCGCTCCGCCTGCTGACCGCCAAAGATCCGAAATCGCTGGGGGTTTTGCGGCATTCCTGTGCCCATATCATGGCGCGGGCGGTGATGCGGCTGTACGAAGGAGTGGGGCTGGCTTTTGGTCCCACCACCGGAAATGGCTTCTACTATGACTTCGATCTCCAGACGCCCATTCGCGAAGAAGATTTTCCGCGGATCGAAGCGGAGATGGAAGAGATCATCAAAGCGGGTGAACCGTTCGAGCGGTTTCAACTGGATCGTGACGAAGCCATTCAACTGGTCGATGGCCTGCATCAGAAATTGAAGACCGAGCACATTCAGACCGGTCTGAAAGACCATCCGACCTTGAGTTTTTATCGGCAGGGGGAATTTGTCGATCTTTGCCGGGGACCGCACATTCCGGATGCCGGTCGGGTGAAAGCCTTCAAGCTGCTCAACGTGGCGGGGGCTTACTGGAAAGGGGATGCCCAGAATCAGCATTTGCAGAGATTGTACGGGACTGCCTTTTTCGACAAGAAGGAGATGCAGGCTTATCTCGACCAGGTGGAAGAGGCCAAACGCCGCGATCATCGGACGCTGGGGAAGCAGCATCATCTCTTTTCGATTTCCAATGACGTTGGCCAGGGACTCTGCTTATGGCTGCCGAAAGGGGCGATGGTCCGGGCGTTACTGGAAGACTTCATCAAACAGGAACTGATCAAACGGGGATATCAGCCAGTCTATTCTCCGCATGTGGCCCGTGCGGAGTTGTACGAGACCAGCGGACACTTTCCGTATTATCGCGATTCGCAGTTCGCTCCGATTTTTGGACATCCCGCTGGACAACTGGTCGACTACTGGAAACAGTGTCTGGCGGAACACACCTTAAGCGAACAGTTCGAAACTGATTTTCTGGCCGCTGCCAGAGATTTGAATTGTCCATTCCACGATTATCCGAAAGCGGGATCGGATAATGAGAAGCTGGCTTACTTGCGGAAGTGGGAACAATCACAGGAACGCTATCTGCTCAAGCCGATGAACTGTCCGCATCACATTCAGATGTATCGGGCGCAGCCCCGTTCCTATCGTGATCTTCCGGTTCGGCTGGCGGAATTCGGCACGGTTTACCGGCATGAACAGTCGGGGGAACTCAACGGGATGCTGCGGGTGCGGGGCCTGACTCAGGACGACGCCCATCTGTTCTGCACTCCGGAGCAGGTCGAAGAAGAATTCAAGGACACGCTTGATCTGGTGAAGTACGTGCTGGGGAGTGTCGGTCTGGAAGATTACCGGGTGCAACTTTCCAAACGGGATCCCGCGTCCGACAAGTATGTCGGTTCGGCGGAACTCTGGGATCAGGCGGAAGCAACCCTCCGCAAGGTTTTGCTGGAGAGCGGTCTGAATTTTACGGAATGCGAAGGAGAAGCCGCCTTCTATGGCCCCAAGGCCGACTTCATGGTTCGGGATGCCATTGGCCGGGAATGGCAACTGGGAACGGTTCAGCTCGATTATAATCTACCGGAACGGTTCCAGCTGGAGTATGTTGGCGCGGATAATGCCACGCATCGCCCCGTGATGATTCACCGGGCTCCCTTCGGGTCCATGGAACGTTTTGTCGGAATGCTGATTGAGCATTTTGCCGCAGCCTTTCCGTTGTGGCTGGCTCCCGAGCAGATTCGCATCCTGGGACTCAATGACGACATGCTCCCCTACTGTGAAGAGATTCAGCGGCAGTTTCAGCAGGCGGGATTCCGGATCTCCATCGATCGCCAGTCCGCGAACGTGAAGAAAAAGATCCGTGATGCCCAGTTGGATCTGGTTCCCTATATGTTCGTCCTGGGACCGAAAGACCAGGAACGGAACGGCGTTTCGGTCCGCGACCGGATTGAAGGGGATCTGGGCTGGATGTCGGTCGCGGATGCCCTTCAGAAACTTCAGGCCGAACGGGATTCACGGACCATTCGACAGGTGATCAAGTCCAGCTTCGGCGGGTTCCAGGGAAGCGACGATGAGCAGGAGGCCGGCAACGATTACTGATCTTGTGGAAATTGTTCTCGGGAATCCGGTTGTTCGCCGGGAGCAGGAGGAGACCCTTCGGCTTCGGGCAGAACGCGGAGCAGTTGCTCTTTGAGCGATTCCGTGACACCGCGAGGGTGCGGGGCGCGGCAAATGGCACTGCTGACAGCGATTCGGCACGCTCCCGCTTCCAGAACTTCGGAAAGGTTTTCGGCCTGGATCCCTCCGATGGCAAACCAGGGAATGCAGGTCTGGTTTGCGATCTGCCGGATCAATTCCAATCCGGGGAACGCGGAGAAATTCTTGGTCTGGGAAGGAAAGACTGGTCCCGCGCCCAGATAATCGGCCCCTTCGAAAATGGCCTGCTGGACCTGTTCTGAAGAGTGAGTGGAGACGCCAATCAGGCTCGATGGTCCGAGTATCTGACGGGCCGCCTGCACGCTGAGATCATCCTGTCCCAGGTGGACGCCGTCGGCCCCGGCGGCCGCAGCGAGATCGGGACGGTCGTTCATGATGAGCAAAGCATCGGACCCCGCCATCCAGTCCCGGACCTGCCGGGTATAGTTCACCAGCTGGCGGTCCGACATCCCTTTCTCACGAATCTGGATGACATCGACCCCTTTTTCAAGGCTGTGGCGAATCGTCTGTTCGGGGCCGTAACGACATTCCGAGGCCGTCACGAGCAGATACAGCTGGCAGCTCTGAAGTCGTTGCCGGCGTTGCAGCGTCGCTTCCAGCATTTTCTCTACGGTATACATCCGGTATCGGCATTCGGAGAGTTGCAGACTGAGTTGTGAATCGAGCAGTTTGCTGTATTCCTCCAGTGTGCGGAGGGCTTCTTCCACCCGTTTGAGGTTGGCCCGCAGGACGTCTGTCAGCGTGCCGCGTTGCCGCTCGGACGCCAGTGTTCCCAGCGTTCCGACATCATGAAGCGTGTCCCGGGACGAGGCCCATCCCGCCTGGCCCAGATGATTGAGCGTACTGGTGAGCAGATGACGAATTGTTTTCAATTCGCGGGAGAGAATCGCGTCGTCGAGTCGAAAACGGACATAGTCTTCCACAACCCGCAGCCCTTCCCGGGCTCGATTGGCGCTGGCATCCAGAATTCGGAACAGGGCCACGCCTTCCACGGCCCCTGGACCGGCGGGAGTGATCTGGACGAGCAGCTGGCTGGGACCGGAAAAGACCGGTTCCGGAATCGTGATCTGTTTCAGGATTGACTCGCAGGTCAGTCCGAAGGGAAGCAGGAGTTGAGCAGCGGCGGGGTCCAGGTCCATTATGGCGAGCAGGAGATGTTCCGATCCTGTCGGGCCGTCTGCATTGGAAAGCACCGCGAAATGATCGGCTCGACGGATGAGTTGCTGCTGCCACTCCCGGGGAGTGTCCAGTGGGGGCGATGATGCCAGCGGGGAAGACCCGGACATAAGAACCACCCGGGCTGCTCTTAAGAGTTCCGTCGCATTGCCTTCGTCCTGGAGCAATTGTTCCAGGAGCCGGAGGGAGAGCGATCGCGGATTCTCCGCTTCCTGCAACACGGCCCGCAAGACCCGTTCGGCTCCAGCGGTCAATCGATGAGCAGTGAGATGGGGGTCAGACATAGTGGGATTCAGAAAATGCTCTTCGAAAAGACGGGAGATTCATCAGGAGAGATGACAATGGACAGCAGGACTGTCGCCCCAGATGATAATCATCAACGGAATCGAAAAAATGATGCCCGGTTTGCGTCAGGGAATGCCTGACCGACCTGCGGCCTCAAAGAGAAACGACTTTTGTTCCTGTTTTCCGCAGAGGGGATTTATCCTTCCATTCTTGTGGTCCTCCCGGTTTTTGCAAGTCCCGATAAGGTGCGATGGGAATGCAAACAGCCGCCCGGACAGGGGCGGCTGCGTAACACATGTCTCAGAGAATTGTCGCGCTCCTGGTCAGGCAGCGCGTTCCTGGACGCGATTGGAACCCGGGCCCCCACGTGGCGGATAACCATACTCGCGGAGCTTGCCCGAAAGGGTTCGAATGCCGATTTGCAGGGCCTTGGCGGTCAGTTCGCGATTCCCGCCAAACCGCGTGAAGGTGGCTTCGATGAGTTTCCGTTCCATTTCCCGCAAGGTCAGGCCCGGAAGTTCCGTGGATTCTTCATTCTGTTCGAGCCACGGTTCAATTTCTTCGGCAGTCAGTTCTGGAGACGTATTCAGCGAGCAGCAACGGGTGATCACATTTTCCAGCTCGCGGGCATTTCCGGGCCAGTTGTAGGTCAGTAGACGCTGCAATGCCCCGTCCGAGATTTGACGAATGGTCTGGCCTTCTTTCACGGAGCATTGCTGCAGGAAGTGTTCCGCCAGGACCGGCAGATCGTCCATGCGATGTCGCAGCGGTTTGATCGAGACCGTATTGCGATCGAGAATTCGGAAGAGCTGTGAAGAAAATTTTTCTTCCTGGCAGAGTTCGCGGAGATTGGCGGACGTGGTGGCGATAATCCGGGCTCGCAGGGGGATGTAGTTGCCAGCGTGAGGAAAAGCTCCATTCAGGATGATTTCCGCAAGCTGGTTCTGCTGGGCCAGTGTCAGGGCTTCGATTTCTTCGAAGACCAGGGTTCCGCTGGCTGCGGCCGCCAGCCGGCCTTCGGAATGTTCATCTCCGAACAGTTCCCGCTCGACGACGGACGACGTCAGGAGGCTGCACCGGATTGTCAGGAGGGGTTGCCCGGGGCCGGAGCGGGTCAGATGAATGGCACGGGCCACTTCGCTCTTTCCGGATCCCGATTCGGCGGCGACCAGAATGGGAAGATCGTGTTCCGCAGCGGTATGAATTGCGGTCCGCAGGTCACGGGTCGCTTCACTGACACCGACCAGGCCGTCAAACATCCGGCCTTCCAGTTTCTGCCGGAGCTGAATGTTTTCGGTGATCAGCTGGGCACGAGCCACGGCCGAAAACAGAGCCCGGCCGATCCGCTCGGGGGTCAGCGGCGGATCGAGCACGTCACAGCTGGCGCTGCGGGGTGCGGAAAGCCGCTGGCCGATGGATGGCAGCAGAATGAACTGGGTGGGGCGTTCGCCGCGACGGGCTTCCGCATCGAGGATTTCGACATCGGTCACGGAATCGGGTTCGTCGATCACCGCGGCGGCAATCAGATCATTCATGATCAGGACGCGGACTTCAGCGAGCGTGGCCACCGACACACAGTCGTAACCGGCACGGCGAATGGCCAGTTCCAGATGTTGCCGGGAAGCCTCGCTTTTCGCACAGGCGACAACCTTTCCGTGGGGACGGATCGTTGCTGGGGGTGTTGAGGACATGGGATTCCTGCCGAGGCTGAACGCACCGCGACCCGCGTAACGAATGATGTGAGAGGCATCATTCACGAATGGCGGTGTGTTCAGCGAATGGTGATGGAGACTGGGAAGTGAGGAGAAAAAACTATGAGACATCTTTCAGAACAGACAGCGACAATCCACGAATGCATGTTGAGATCATGCGATTCGAAAATTGATGAGAACTGTTGTTCGGGGGATGTTTCGGGGAAGGTTTAAGAGAGGAGGGGGATTGATATCTCCAGGACGGGAAAGGTGTCAATGCGGCTTCAAATGTTTTTTGAAAATCTTCCATGCACTTTGGTAAAAGATTCAAGAAGCAGCCACCCGGTGCGCGCCACCCGGTGGTTCCGGGAGGCCTCCAATCAGCCGTTGTCGGCTTTCCATACCGCGCAGCGTCTGTTTTCTTACCGGCAATTCAGGTTTGAAGTTCAGCAAGTTTTCGACCGACCGGCAATGCGGCGTCCGAGAGTTGAGTATCCGCTGGAATGGAAGCAACGTCATCGGGACGGGGAATGTACTGCTTCAAAGACAGACAGGGGCGTTCCAGCAGAACCCAGCTGATGCGGGCTGCCAGCAAGGAGCTTCCGACAGTCGTGGCGAAAATCAACCAGCCCCTCACGCTTTCGGAAACTCCCGACCAGTCCAGATGCGTGATCCCCAGATACACAAACTTGTGGAAGACGTAGATCGCGTAGCTGTATTTCCCGAACAGAACCAGAACCGGGTTCGATAACGTTCGGGCGGGGAGACTGCGGGGGGAAGCATATTGAGCCGCGCCGATCAGCAACGCGAAGGTGAGCGCCAGCAGAAAATGGCCCGCGGAATACGCAGCAAAAGATTCACTCGCCATGACCGGCCAGACGTGATCCAGGCAAACCAGTCCCAGAACAGCCATGACAGTTGCCGGCAGCAGCAGCGGCGCGAACCGCACACGCCAGGCTTCGTTCCGGATCAGAATCGCCAGAAGGGCGCCCATGCACAGGCCGTCCAACCGGGTCAGTGTCATCACGAATACGACCATCGGCGTGACCCCTTGCAACAGCAGGCAGGTCCGGGCTGTGACGGAGAACACCCCCAGGGCGACACACAGCCAGGCCAGCTGACGTCTTCCCAGCCAGGCAACAAGGAATGGCCAGACCAGGTAAAATTGTTCCTCAATGGCCAATGACCAGAAATGCTTGATGGGAATGGCGGTTGGCCAGGCCTGCTTCCAGGCGAAAAGCCAGTTCTGAGCATAGGCCCAGTACCAGAGCTGGTCTTCCCGAACGGTCGCAAATGGAGCCTGCATCGTTTCCGAAGCAGAGACAATCCATAACACTCCCGGAATGAAACAAAAAACTGCGAACAGCGTGGCATAGTACAACGGAAAAATCCGGACCGACCGGCGCAGAAAGAAGCTCGTCCAGTATCCCCGGTGTCCCCGAGTCTCCAGCAGAACTCCCGTGATGAGATAACCGGAGAGAACGAAAAACAGATCCACACCGGTCCAGCCCCGCGCGGCAACCCAGCGGGCGGCATACGTGAGCGGACTTGATGCCGGGGCCAGTTTCAGGCAGTCGTAACACAGAACCAGTAAAACTGCGATTCCCCGCACACCATCCAGAGAAAGGCAATGGCGGTTCAAGAGACTGCCTTTAGTGCCATCAATCCGTTCGATTCCATACGCCTTCTCCGTTGTTGAGGAGGATGACGCTGAAATCGCCGGTGTCGAATCATGTTTGTTGAGGAAACTGTTCATCGTGCTGGACAGCACCGCTTTCCAGTGAATGGCAAATCAAGAATCGCCCCTGACCGGTTTTCAGGCGTGTTCTTTCTGGGAATCGTTTCTTCGATCAAAATCGGAATGGAACCACGTCCGGGAAACTTCGCGGGATTTATTCCGGACCCAGCGGAGCCCATTCACCATCGTCGCGGTGAGGTTCCCCACGGGGCTGGTGACATAAGTCCGATTGCAGAACGCGCGGCGATGCGGCCAGACGTGTTCAATAAATGATCCAGGTGAGGAACAACTATCGATCCGATTCACTCCGGGGAGTTGTTCGTATCCTTCAGCGGCCATCCGCAACTTGATTTGAAATCCTGGACATCCCCGTTCCGTGCGTGGATCCCAGCCAAGTTTGAAGGCGTATGCGGTTTCATTCGCCAGCAGATGGGCCACGCTGATAATGGCGGTTCCATTCACGGTAATCTGCGTGAAGAACACCGACTGCTGCCGGTTGAAGCCCGCAATCATTTCACGGAAAAATCGTTGATGTGCCGCTTGGGAGGCGAGCGCGGTTCCGGTCTCGGACTTCCACCCCAGGCTTTCAAGCTGCATCAGTTCTTCGGCGCACCGGGCCATCTGGTCGGAGTCCCGTTGAATTTGAAACTGGACGTTGCCCCGCTTGGCCAACTCCCGCCAGCCGCGGCGAAGGCTTCTGGCCCGCTTGATCGACAATTGTTGAACAGCCTGGTCTCCCCGGCATTCGAGCAGATTCAGGCTGGCCCGTTCCCAGCATGTTCCTTTCAGGCAGGGAATTTTTTCCGCCTGGGATGTTCCGTCAAACACACGGCTGACGGGATCATGATTCGGGAATCGGGGGAATTCCACACCATGCCATTCGTGAACCCCTTTCAGAAGGAAGTTCCAGAAGACTTCCATGGCCCGTTCCGCGGAACCGGTTCGCAACACGGGAGCGTCCAGATAAGTATGTGGCGTCTGCCAGGCGCGCAAGTGCCGGACGGGCAGCCGCCGGGTGCCGCACACGGTCTCAAACACCATGACGGCCTGGAGGTCATGCGGCGATTCCACAGTGAGAATCAACGGCGGAGCCACCTCGTTCAGATTCCGGGCCGCTGCCAGCACATAATGGGAAGATTGAAAGGGATTCAGAATCCCTGCGTCCTGCTCCAGTTCTTCCCATTGTTGACGAAACCGATCGTCGATATCCGCCAGCGATCGGCAGCGGACTCGCCAGTGTGTGGGCGAACAATGTCCCGGCGGGCGGCGAGATGAAATCAAGTGTGCGGACATGGGGGAGTGGATCATACTTCATTGAGGACGGAGAGATTTCGATTCCTCAGCCCGCTTCGGGCTTCGACAGGAAGCAATGGCAGACAACGGCAACAGTGGCCGGACGATGACCACTGACGGCAAACAACAGATTGACGGCAAACAACAGCGGGACGGGCGAGACTTTTCGATACACACTGGATGTCCATCGAGGATGTCTGCCGGGAATGACTGTCTGAATGTCCCCTTTGGGATCTCCATCCAGACAAGGGGCTTGGCCGGACAAATTGGACAATGCGGACAAAACGATTTGTCCGCATCCAAACGTACGTCAGATTTCACGCACGCGGGGAAGAATTCAGCGAGGAATCACGGAAAGACGACATCTGCAATTTCTGCTGATCGGAGCGGCAATTCGTAACGAAGAGAAAAAAGACGTTGCGAAAACAGGCGATTTGGCGTAGAAGGGCGATGACACGTGTTCCAGGATGGTCACTACTAACGCAAGGATGCGCTGCATGTCCTTTTCTGTTCAGGACTTAGCTTCCTGTATCGATGGTTCGCCGCTGAGCGGGAAGGAGACCCTTCTCACTGATGTGGCCCCCCTCCCCACTGCGGAGGGGCATCATCTGACTTATGCAGAGTCCCGCAAACAACTTCCGCAGATTCAGCAGTCCCGGGCGGGAGCAATTCTGGTGACAGCGGATGTCGCTGCCGCGCTCCCGGAATGTCCGACTCCGTTGATCGTGGTGAAAGATCCTCAGTGGGCGTTCATTGCATCGATGCTGCTGTTTCGTCCTCAACGCCCCCGACCGGCTGCGGGGATTTCTCCTCAGGCCCTTGTCGATCCGACCGTGCAACTCGGTGAAGACTGCCATGTGGCTGCTGGGGCAATTCTCGGAGCCGATGTCCGAATTGGAAATCGTTGTCTGATCGGTCCGGGAGTGGTGATTGGAGATGGCTGCCAGTTGGGAGATGACTGCCGGATTGATGCCCATACGGTGCTTTATCCGGACATCATTCTGAAGAATCGCGTCATTGTTCAGGCAAATTCAGTCATTGGGGCCGATGGTTTCGGCTATCGTTTTGTGAATGGGGCCTTTGATAAAATTCCGCACACGGGAACCGTCATTCTTGAAGATGATGTGGAAGTGGGAGCCTGCGCGACGATTGACCGGGGAATGATCGAAGCCACCATCATCAGCCAGGGAACCAAGATCGATAACCAAGTGATGATTGCTCACAACTGCCGGGTTGGTCGGCATAATGTCTTCGCATCACAAGTCGGTCTGGCCGGCTCCGTGGTGACGGGCGATTATGTGCAGATGGGAGGCCAGGTCGGGATTGCCGATCACTGTTTCATCGGCGCGCGCGTCCGGTTGGGAGGAAAAGCCGGTGTGATGGGCGATCTTCCTGAAGCGGGAGTCTATCACGACATTCCGGCCATTCCCGAAAAAGACGCTTTGAAGAATCATCTCAACATTCGCAAGGTTCCGGAGTTGCGCAAACAGGTGCAGCAGCTCACGGAGCAGCTTGCGGAACTTCAATCTCAACTCACCCTTCTCTCAGAATCGCCCCGAATTCGCGCGGCTGCGTGAATTGGGGAACGAAGTATCATGATGTCGGAATCATACCGTGAACGATTACTCCCGATTCACCCTCGACCGGGTGATCGGGTGGGTCTGTTGGCTGGCTGGGGCCGCTTTCCGGTGGTCTTTGCCCAGGCGGCGCGTCGGATGGGATTTTCTGTTCAGTGTCAGGGCATTGACGGGATGGCCTCTCCGGAACTGATGGAAATCTGTGACCATTACCGCCCCATTCCCCTGGGACGGATTGGAAAAGCGATTCGTCATTTCAAAAACCGGGGCGTGCTGAATGCCGTCATGGCTGGCAAGATTGAGAAACGGGTGTTGTTCGATCCGTTTCTGTTCTGGAAGATGTTGCCGGACTGGCGGACGTTGCATATGTGGTTTCGGTACTGCACGGAAAACAAGAAGGATGACACGTTGCTGCTGGCAGTCATTCGCGAATTTGAACGCGACGGCATTCACTTTCGTTCGGCGCTGGATTTTTGTCCGGAGATTCTCGTGAAACATGGATTTTTAACGCAGCGGCACCCCACCGCTTCCCAGTGGAAGGACATTCGTTTTGGCTGGGAAATGGCCAAGGAAATGGGCCGGCTGGATATTGGCCAGACAATTGTCGTCAATGACACGGCCGTGATTGCCGTGGAAGCCATTGAAGGGACGGATGAATGTATCCGCCGCGCCGGAACGCTGTGCCGCCGGGGGGGGATGACTGTCGTCAAGGTCGCCAAACCGCATCAGGACATGCGGTTCGATGTGCCGACAGTCGGCGTGCAGACGATTCAGACCATGCGGGAAGCGGGGGCGCGGGTGCTTGCCATCGAGTCGGGAATGACCATCCTGCTGGATGAGGAGAATGTCGTTTCCCTGGCGGACAAACTCGGTATTGCGATTGTCTCTGTAAAAGCAGAAGAATTGCAGTTGCGATCGGTTGCTTAATAAAAGCCGGTTCCTCAGAATGGCGGCGTTTCGGAAACGTTCATCCCGTTTTCGGAACGCTATTCGTATTTGGAGCCCATTGCATCCTCCCCTGTTTTCGTGATAACGTCTGGTCATGTCGCTTGAACTCCTCCAAGTCCGCAAAAGTTATCGTGAGCCGGGCGGCGGACTGCTGCCGGTTCTGGAGATCGACGCTTTTTCCATCCCCCAGGGAGAACAGGCGGTTTTGCTCGGACAAAGTGGCGGCGGCAAGACAACATTGCTGAATGTGATCTCCGGAATCACCACTCCGGATGCAGGCCAGGTGATCATTGACGGGGTGGATGTCACCCGGTTGATCGAGCCGGCCCGGGACCGTTTTCGAGCGGAGCGGATCGGCTTCGTGTTTCAGACATTCCACCTGCTTCCTGCTTTCACGGCGCTGGAAAATGTTCTGCTGGGAATGTCGTTCGCCGGACGTGCTGATCGGACCTATGCCCGGCAATTGCTGGAGCGCGTGGGTCTTGGCAAACGTCTGTCCCATCGTCCCAGCCAGCTCTCGGTGGGGGAACAGCAACGGGTTTCCGTGGCCCGGGCTCTGGCGAATCGTCCGCGGCTGATGCTGGCGGATGAACCAACCGCGAGCGTCGACCTGGCCAATCAAACCAATCTCCTGACACTGATTCGCGAAACGTGCCGGGAACATCATGTCTCGCTGCTGCTGGTGACTCACTCTCCCGAAGTCTCTTCGCAATTTGAGCGGGTGGAAAATCTCCAGGAGTTCAACCGGGCGGGGATGCATCGATGAGCCTGCTCACCATCGCCTTGAAGAGTATTCGGCAGCGCTGGGTCCCCTCGTTTCTGACCGGACTGAGCGTTGCCCTGGGAATATCGTTGATGATCGCCGTGATGATTCTCAACGGCGTGGTGACGAATATCTTCCAGCAGTCGGGAAGCGGCTATGATCTGGTCGTGGGGGCCAAGGGGAGTGATCTGCAACTTGTGCTGAGCACGATTTACCACATCGACAATCCCATCGAAAACCTCCCCTGGCGATTCTACAAGGAGCTCAGCGAACTGCCCTACGTGAAGCAGGCGATTCCCGTCAATATCGGCGACACGACGGAAGTCGGCAATTTTCCCATCGTCGGGACCACACCGCGGTATTTTCTGGTTGACTATATCCCCGGCAAGAGCTTTCTCATTAAAGGGGATGGACTGCGGGGAACCTGGGATGCTGTCATTGGGTCGCAGGTGGCCCGAAGGAATGGCTGGAAAATCGGTTCGCAGTTCAAGATGGTCCATTCCGGCCAGGCCGACCATGTGCATGATGAACTCTTCACCGTCCGGGGAATTCTCGCGCCGACGGGAACTCCGAATGACCGGACCGTCTTTGTGCATATCGATGGTTTTTTCGCCCTGGCCGGCCACGATAAGCCCATTGAGGAAGCCATCGCCCGGGAAGCGAAGTTCTACGGGGAGTCGGAAGAACAGATCCGGGAATTTTACAAAAAAGACCTGGAAGAGATTGCCCGGCATCAGCATGAAGAAGCGGAGGATCATGCCCATCATCACCACCATCATGCCCTGTCGGATCTCCAGAAGGAAGTGACCAGCGTCCTGATCGTGATGAAAGGGGATGAAGGCTATCAGGTCGCGGGCAATACCCTCTTTCTCCAGACCAAGCTCAAAGACGGCTTCCAGGCCCAGGGAGCCAATACGGTTCAGGTGATGTCCCGGTTGCTGACAAATCTGGTTGGAAACGTCCGGCTGGCATTCTTGTATCTCACCAGCCTGATCATCGCGGTTTCCGGAATCGGAATTTTTGTGAGCATCTACAACTCGATGTCCGACCGAAAGAAAGAAATTGCTGTGATGCGCGCCCTGGGAGCGCGGCGGCAGACGGTGCTCTCGATCATCATGCTGGAGTCAATGCTGCTCTGCGTGCTGGGAGGACTCGGTGGAATCCTGTTGGGGCATGGACTGGTCTTCATTGCTTCCCCAATTATTGAGGCCCGCAGCGGACTGCTGATCGACCCTGTCGCATTCGACCCGCTGGAACTGATCGTGATCCCCGGCCTGATCGTCATGGCGATGCTGATCGGCCTGATTCCCGGCCTGACAGCCTATCGGACCGATGTGGCGGAATCGCTGCAAGGATAGAGAACGGACACATTCAACGGAAAACTGCTGCAAAAGTAACCGAACCGGGCGTGATGAAGGCGGCGAGTTCTCAAGAGTTCTCAAATTCGTGCGATCAGTCATCTCCGTGATTTAGAAAATGAAAATGGGAACGATGAGTGAATTGAGTGTGGAAGGACCGCAGCCGGTTCCACATCGTCAGGTTTTGATGGTTTTCTTCGGACTGGTACTGGCTTTAATGCTGGCCGCCCTGGATTCCACAATTGTTTCGACCGCCCTGCCGACCATCGTCGGCGATCTGGGGGGGCTGGCCCATCTCTCCTGGGTGGTGACAGCCTACCTGCTGGCACAGACAATCGTCACGCCCGTCTATGGCAAGCTGGGAGATCTTTATGGACGTAAAATCGTTCTTCAATCAGCGATCGTGATCTTTCTGATCGGTTCCGTCCTCTGCGGATTGAGCCGGACGATGACGCATCTGATTCTCTTCCGCTTCCTCCAGGGACTGGGCGGCGGCGGCCTGATGGTAACGACGCAGGCGACTGTTGGAGACGTGGTCACGCCTCGCGAGCGAGGGAAGTATCAGGGGATTTTCGGAGCCGTCTTTGGTGTGGCCAGCGTGGTCGGTCCGCTGATTGGGGGATACCTCACCCGGTTCTGGACCTGGCGCTGGATCTTTTACATCAATCTCCCGATTGGCATTTTTGCCATGGGGGTGCTGGCGGTGACACTCCCTTCCCGCAGTTTGAAAGTCCGCCATGCCATCGACTATCTGGGCAGCGGCCTGTTCGCCCTTTTTTTATGCGGAGTCATTCTCATCAGCGATCTGGGGGGAACGGAATATCCATGGTCGTCGCCATTTGCTCTCGGTCTCATGGCCATCATCGGAATTTCCCTGATCCTGTTCGTACTCGTCGAGCGCGATGCGGTTGAGCCGGTCCTGCCGTTGCGGCTGTTTTTGAACCAGTCGTTCTGCGTCTGTTCCGCACTGGGAATGGTCGTGGGATTTGCATTGTGGGGATCGGTGACCTATCTCCCCGTCTACTTGCAGGTCGTCAAGGGAGTCGGTCCGATTGTTTCCGGAATGCAACTCCTCCCACTGATGGGGGGCGTTCTGACCATGTCGATCATTTCCGGTCAGATCATCAGCCGGACCGGTCATTATAAGTCTTTCCCCATTCTGGGCATGGGAGTCATGGGAACCGGGATTGCCGCCATTTCACAAATGCCGACGGACTCGAGCGTCCTGTTGAATTCGCTGTACTTTTTGTGGGTGGGTCTGGGACTGGGGATGGTGATGCAGGTGCTGGTGATTGCTGTCCAGAATGCGGTGGAATACCGCGATCTGGGCGTCGCCACGTCGGGAACTCTTTTATTCCGGCTGATGGGAGGTTCCATCGGCACCGCCATTCTGGGAACAATCTTTGCCTCGCAGCTTCATGCCCACCTGGACCAATTGTTGCCTGCTGGCGTGGCTGCCAGCCAGCAGATTGCCAGTATCAGCCCGCAAACGCTAAAAGATCTCCCGCTGGAGACCCGCACACTTTATGCCCAGGCCTTTGCTGCTTCGTTCAGCACGGTTTTTGTCGTCGCGGCCTGTGTGGCTGGATGTGGATTTCTGTTGGCCTGGCTGCTTCCGGAGAAAGCCCTGCGACAGACGATTGCCGCTACGGCCCGCACCAGCGTGGGAGAAGAAATCGGCGAGACATTCGATCTTCCCCCCGAGTCCGATCCGTCCATCGTCGAACGGCGATAGGATTGATCATTTCGGTTCCAATCCTCCGCTGGAAATAATTTGCCCACGAACCCGATCTCACCACGAACCTGAAATCCATCATGCCGACTCTCAATTTCGATCAACTCTTTTCCGTGGCCAATACCCTCCTGCAAGGAGCCGGAGTCTCCGTGGCGGAAGCCGCAGTTATCGCCAGCGAACTGGCGGATGCCAATCTGGTAGGACACGACAGCCATGGCATCATGCGGCTGGTGCAATATGTGGACTTCATTCGTGACGGCTATGCCCAACCTGGCGCTGCAATGGAAATTGTCCAGGAGGGCCCCACCTATCTCGTTGTTGATGGCCATTTCAATTTTGGGCAGGTGATCGCGCGTTCCGCACTGCAACTTGGACTCGCCAAAGCCAGGGAAAGCGGCTCAGCGACAATTCTCATTCGAAACTGCAATCACATCGGGCGGCTGGGATCCTACACCCATGAAGCCGCCCGGGCAGGCATGGTGGCGTTAATGGCGGTCAACGCTCCGGGGCCGGGCGGAGTCGCTCCATTTGGAGGGATGGAACGCCGCCTGGGGACCAATCCCATCAGTATTGCCGCTCCCACGCGGGACGATGCCCTGGTTCTTGATATGACGACCAGCGCCACCGCTGAAGGAAAACTCCGCGTTGCCCATCAAAAAGGGGAACAGATTGCCGAAGGACTGATCATTGACGGCCATGGGAAACCGTCGTGCGACCCAGGGGCCTATTACGCCAAACCATTCGGGGCGATCCTTCCACTGGGAGGAGCACTCATGGGCCATAAAGGATTCGGACTTTCGGTCATGGTCGATGTGTTGTGCGGTATTCTCTCCGGCAGCGGCGTCTGCCGGACCGATCTGCCGCGAGGAGCCAATGGGGTCTGGATGCAGCTTTTGGAAATCGAACGGTTCCTGCCCCGGGCAACATATGATGAATGGATGGAGACCTATATTGCGTCGTTGAAAGGCTGCCCTCGTCTGCCGGGTGTGGAGGAAATCCTCTTGCCGGGGGAAATCGAACTCCGTCGCCGTGACCAGCGACTGCAAACCGGCGTTGATATCCCTGCGGAAACATGGCGGCAACTCTCCCAACTTGCTGAAAGCCTTCACGTCTCGATCAATGCCGGAGAAGAATAAAAACGGAAGGCTGAAGACGTGGTCTTGATTTTTTCCTGATCCCTGCCTCCATTTCCCACACATCAAGGGAAGGTGTCCAATCGGGATTGGCTGTCATTGAGAAACGAACTGCGTCCCCTATGAAAATCGGCATCGTCAGTGATACGCACGGCAATCTGCGAACAACCATTCAAGCCGTCACATTGCTGGAACAGCAGCATGTCAGCGCGGTCCTGCACTGTGGTGATATCGTTTCCGCCGGCATCATTCCGTTGTTTTCCGGCTGGCCGGCACATTTCGTGTTCGGAAACTGCGACGCGGACACGGCCGATTTGCGGTTGGCCATCGCGGAGGCGGGTCAGTTCTGCCATGGACAATTCGGAGAGATCGATCTGGATGGAAAACGGATCGCCCTTCTTCATGGCGACGATTCCAAACGGTTTCAGGAAACGATTTTCTCTGAGAAATATGATCTGGTCTGCTATGGCCATACACATCAGATGGAGTCGCACCGGGAAGGCCGGACGCTGGTCCTGAATCCCGGCGCTTTGCATCGCGCAAACCCGCACTCGTTTGCGGTCGTGGATTTAGCAACGATGGGAGTCACGTTCGTCCCCTTGCAGGCGGGCGAATGAACAGCCATTCTGTGGCGGTCCGAAGGCTTTCTCATTCGATGGGAAATGCGTTTTCCGATTGATGCTCTTTTTGCTGAAGAACTGATTCCATGGCCGATGTCGTTCAAATTGCAATCAATGGCGCCGCTGGGCGCATGGGACAACGTCTCATCGCCCTGGCACGTATCGATCCTGAACTCCGGATTGCGGCTGCGCTCGAGCACACTGGAAGCCCGTTTGTCGGAAAAGACGCTGGAGAGCAGGCGGGAATCGGCACGATTGGAGTTCCGATTGCCGCTGAACTCAAGGATCACGTCGACGCTGTCATCGATTTTTCCGTTCCGGACGCAGCTGTCCACATGGCCGCCTTGTGTGCCCAGCGCCGGATTCCGCTGGTGGAAGCCACGACCGGTCTGACGCCGGAGCAGAAAGCCCAGATCCTCAGTGCCGCCCAGGAAACCGCGGTCGTTTTTTCCCCCAGCATGAGCATGGCGGTCAATCTGGCCATGAAACTTGTGGCCGATGCCGCCCGCAGCCTGAAGAACCTGTCCACGGGGGTCGATGTCGAGGTTGTGGAACGGCATCATCGTTATAAAGAAGACGCTCCCAGCGGAACTGCTCTGAAATTCGGCCAGATTGTCGCTGACGAAATGGGACAGGCCAGGCACGTTCATGGGCGGCAGGGACAGACCGGCAAACGCCCGCAGGACGAAATTGGCTATCACGCCCTCCGCACCGGTGACAACGTGGGCGAACACCAGATCGTCTTCGGAATGCTGGGAGAGACGCTCGAAATCTCTGTGCGGGGCCATACCCGCGACAGTTATGCTTATGGGGCGCTGGCAGCTGCCAAGTTCGCTGCCAGCCATTCCGCCGGCCTTTATACCATGGCGGACGTTCTGGGCCTGTGAAGAAACTGACCTGAAAAGACCTGTCAATCAACAGATAAATGGGGCTGGCTGTCCTGGAAGAAATTGCTAGACTGTCTCCCCTGTCAGGATGACGATCGCGTTCAGCGAGGATGCACGGATGCATATTTTCTTTTCGGTGGGCGAACCGAGTGGCGACCACCATGCTGCCCAGATGATGGACCAGCTTCGGCAGCATCATCCGGGAATTCGTTTTTCGGGATTCGGCGGACCAGCCATGGCCCAGGCCGGGCAGGAAACGCTGTATCCGCTGACAAATCTGGCGGTGATGGGAATCGGCGCCGTCATTCCGTTGCTGGCCCAGTTCTGGAGACTGTACCGGCAGGCGGCCGAGTTTCTGAAATCGGAACGTCCTGACGCCGTTGTGCTGATTGATTTTCCGGGATTCAACTGGTGGGTCGCCCGGGCGGCGCGGCAGGCTGGTGTTCCCGTATATTATTACTGTCCCCCGCAACTCTGGGCCTGGGGGCAATGGCGGCTGAAAAAATTGAAACGGCTCGTCGATTGCGTGTTGTCGGTCCTTCCCTTCGAAGCTGAGTGGTATCGTGAACGGGGAGTGGATGTCGCCTACGTCGGCCATCCATTCTTTGATGACGTGGCCGCCCGCGAACTCAATTCAACGATTCTAGACCGATTGCGGGAGAACTCTTCTCCGCGCATTGCGCTCCTTCCCGGATCGCGCAAAGCAGAAGTGAATCGAAATTTTCCGGTGATGCTCAATATCGTGGCCCGGCTGCATCGGCGGCATCCACAAGCCCGGTTTCAGATCGCCTGCTACAAACAGTGGCATTATGATCGCTGCCAGGAACTGCTTCAGGCAGATGGCCGATCACTGCCGATCGACCTGTTTCTGGACGCAACGCCCGAAGTGATTGAAGCGTGTGACTGCTGCCTGATGGTCTCCGGATCGGTCAGCCTGGAACTTCTCGCCCGCCGCAAGCCGGCGGTTGTCATGTATCGCGGAACGCCGTTGTTCCTCGTTCTGGCGGGCATCCTCGTCAAATGCCGGTACATGACACTGCCGAATCTGATCGCCGGGGAAGCGCTGATGCCGGAGTTTCCGTTCCTCCGCCCCAATGGCCGGGCCGTCCGACGAATGACAGCCATTCTGGACGAATGGCTGGCTGATCCTCAGGCCCGAGAACAGGCCCGCCAAAAAATCGTCGATCTCGCTGATCAGATTGTCGAAGGAGGGGGCGTGAAGAAGGCCGCGGAAACGCTGTCCCGAAGACTGAAAGCCCTTCCCGCCCGGGAACATTGTCGCGCCGCCTGAGATCGAGTCATCCGGCGATTCGCTCCGGCTGCCTGTCCCCTGGTCTGCTTCCCTGTCTCCCCGGACAGGAAAATCCCGGCGTTAATGACCGGAATGGCAAGACAAAGTGGAACGATGTGGATAACCTTGAGGTCCAGATAGGTTTGCACAAAAACCTTGGGGTTTTGCTGTGCAAACCTGTTGTTGAGCACAAATTGCTGAAATCAGGCAGAGTCGGGAAGGACAGGAAACCGGGGATATGGCGATTTCGTATAAGGATGCGGGAGTCGATCTGAAGTCTTACGAAGAAGCCATGGGGCGGCTCCCCGCCCTGATTCAACGGACCCAGACCCCGCGTGTTCTTCCCTTGATGGGAGGCTTCGCCGGCCTGTTTCAACTCCAGGGAGACCAGCGGCGCTATCGCGACCCGGTTCTTGTTTCCGGAACTGATGGAGTCGGGACAAAAATCAAAGTCGCACTGCTCGCCGAAAAATATGACACTATCGGGATCGACCTGGTCGGGATGTGTGTCAACGACTGCCTGTGCCTGGGAGCAGAACCCCTCTTTTTTCTGGATTATGTCGCCGTCGGGAAAGACAATCCGGATCTCACCACCGCACTGGTCAAAGGAGTTTCCGACGGCTGCCTGCAAGCGGGAGCAGCCTTGATTGGCGGCGAAACCGCCATCATGCCGGATCTATATGCCGTTGGGGATTTCGATATGGCGGGATTCTGCGTCGGTGTTGTCGAACGGGACCAGCTTCTCGACGGGAAGCAGATTCAGTCGGGAGATGTCCTGATTGGAATTGAATCATCCGGATTTCATTCCAACGGGTACAGCCTGGTGCGGAAGGCGGTTTTCGAAGTTGGCGGCCTGAACATCAATGACATCATTCCGGGCCTTCAGAGGACTGTCGCCGAAGCTCTGCTGACTCCCACGCGAATCTATGCAACCGTTGTTCAAAAACTGCTTCACGAAGCAGAAACCGCAGGCAAAATCACAGGGATCGCCCACATCACCGGAGGAGGACTGGCCGAAAATACCGGGCGAATCGTTCCGCCGGGTTTGCAGGCCGCGATCGATCGCCAGAGTTGGGAGGTTCCGGGCCTGTTCCAATGGCTGCAATCGCTGGCGGAAATTGACCGCGAAGAAATGTACCGGGTCTTCAATATGGGCCTTGGACTGGTCGTGATCGTGCGTCCGGATGCTGTGGAAGCTGCACGAATATTGATCGCTGCCTGCGACCTGCAAAGCCATGTGATCGGAACGGTGCAGTCAGGAGAACAAACCGCCTGTTACCTGAACTGACCGGAAGGAAATGGCATGTCCAACTGGATTCAGCGATTACCCGTATCGAACGGGTCTCCGATGATTGGCAAGGTCCGGCTGATTCGGGAACTGGGGCAGGGAGGCATGGGAGTGGTCTATGCCGGCTGGCATTCGGTCCTCGATATTCCCGTCGCGGTCAAACTCCTTCATGCCAACGTGGCGACAAATGCGGATATCGCCATTCGCTTTCTTCAGGAAGCCCGCATCTGTGCCGCCATTGACGATCCCGGACTGGTACGGGTTTTCGATTTCGACCGATTCGATGCCGGCGCCTACCTGATCATGGAGTACATCGCTGGCCGGAATCTGGAAGAACTGGTGGCAGCCACCGGCCCCATGTCCGAGTCCGAAGTGCTCAGCCTGTTGCGGGATCTTGCGGTCACGCTGATTTCCCTGCATAAGCTCCAGGTTGTCCATCGGGATATCAAGCCCTCGAACCTGCTGCTGCGGGCGGAAGACGGTCGAATCAAGCTGACCGATCTGGGAATTGCGAAAGTGACTTCCCCCGACGGCATGGGACTTGTCGAAGGGATTGTTGGAACCCCTTCGTTTATGAGCCCCGAACAATTTCGCGATCCACACCACGTGGGGCCCGCATCCGACTTCTTTTCTCTGGGAAGTACGATCTTCTACCTGCTGACCGGACAACGCCCGTTTGATGAAGAGACGCTTCCCGGAACCATGCGGAACATCTGCAATCAGCCGCTTCCCACCGATGCGTTGCAGCAACAGCACATCAGCCAGAATACGTTGCAACTTCTACTCGACCTGACGTCCAAAGATCCGCTGGAACGGATTTCTTCCGGACGGCAACTGCTCAACCGGCTTCCCGCAACGTCGATTCCCTTTCGTGCCAGCACGCTGGCCGCAGCCAAACCCCGCCAATCCCTGAAACGGGATGATTCAAGCGATTTTTCCGGGGGCCTTGAGATCCATTCCACGGCGAATCTATCACCGCGGACAGATGTCACCAGCATTCTGGGGACCACTTCCCCGGTCGGAAACATTCCGCGTTCCCTGTTGATTTGTGAATGCCTGCAAAACGATTTCATTGCCCCCATTCCAGCGGGTCATGCACTTCCCAATAAGCTGCATATCGGCCGGGAGGAGTCATTGCGAATCGTGGGACCGGATCCCGCCACGGGGCCGCTGGTCCGAACGCTGACAGCCTGTGCCGGAGCAGAACATGTCCGAGTGGTCCATATTCGCGACTGGCATGATCCGGACGATCCCCGCCAGCAGGCGGAACTGGAATTTTTCGGCCCCCATTGCATTATGGGAACGCCGGGAGCGCGATTCGTGGATGCCGTGGAAGCATTCAGCCGGGACCGGGGACGTTCGGCGATTGTCGACGCCACCGGCATCAACGATTTCGAAGACACTCCGCTGGCGGAAACGCTGGAAACGCTTGTGGAAGATCACGATCGCCGGACGCTTCCGGTCGGCGTGATCGGTGTCTGGACAAACGTCAAAATCCATTATTTGCTTTACGATCTGAAAACACGGGCCGGCTTTCATAATCTGGCGACCTGCTCGAAACTGGTCGGGGCTCCTGATCGGATTGAACATCGGAACGCCCTCCGGCAACTGGAAACGATTCTGGGAGTGCATGTCTTCCATGACGTCGAACCATTTCTGGACTTTCTGGGCGTCCGCCCCAGCTTCCGCAGGGCAACTCACATGCCGGATCTCGCGGTCACCGTCATTCACCAGACCGACGACTTGAGTAACTCCTGAACCGGTTTGGAACCACAGCTCCAATTGCCCCGACAGAATGCCTGGGGGTGCCGAAAACAGGGACCAGGAGCAAGGCAGGAATCGACGTTCTTCCAGACATTTGCCTGCTCTCCCTGCCCACTTTAATACTGCCACAATGTTTTGTCCGCGGTCATTCGCCAGCAGGGCTGAATGGTTTGAAAGGAGCGGTTCCAGTAACTTCTCCGGGCGGGGGCGGTGCGCCAGAGTTGGACCGATCGGTGCGAACTGGGCCACGTCGTCTTCGGAACATCTGGAAATGGCCATGTGTCCAGAATTTCCTGCCATGCGGAAAGCCGTTTTGCCGGCCGGATATGAATCGGGTCCTGGCCGTACCATTCCAGCCGGGGCGTAATAACGGTTCCACCTGCGTCTCGTGCCAGACGGCTCACCCGTTCATCCAGCTCAACAACCCGTTGGGAGATGATTTTCCAGGGGACTGTCGGGCCCGGAAAGAGGAGCTTTTTGACGATCCGATAGCGAAAATCGGTGAGCATCAGGATCCGTTCCACCGGCAGGCGGACATAAGTCAAGTCCGCATGAATCCGGGACAGCTGGTGAAACACATCTTGAACTTTCGTGACTAATGTTTCGACATCGACGCCATAGATCAGATCGTTGCCGACATCCGTCACCAGTCCCCAGATCCGTTCTGCGGGGGGGTGAACAGTGAGGGCGTCCCAGAGCCCGCACTCCGTCACCGGCGGCAGGCCGCGATGCAGCACATAACTCCACTGGCAGAACGATCGCCCATGTCCCTGGACCGCGAAAATCTGCACAGGCCCAGCCAACGACTGCATGATGGAATTCACCAATAGCGGAAAACTCATCGTCACATTACTGGCACCAATGACGATCACGCGACGCAGTCCGGACGAAAGATTCATCGTGTCCACATCCTCGAACAGAAGAGCGTCCCGTTCAAAACCGCGCCTTTCGTTGCGACAGGTATTCCACCAGGGCCTTGTCGAATCTCATGCTGGTATCGAGTTCCACGAAGTCCGCTCCGATGGATCGGCACGCCTGCTTGTAGGTCTGGCGCAATCCCTGTATCGCTTCCAGATATTCCTTGCGGACCCCGGCAGCGTCGATGGTCAGTTGCTGGCCGGATTCCGGGTCCTTCAGCTCACACATTCCGCTAAACGGAAAGTTCACTTCTGCTTCATCCAGAACATGAAAGATAATCACGTCATGTCCGGCAAATCGCAGCATCCGGATGGCATCAATCACCGGTTCCGGCTCGGTGATCAGATCGGAAAAAAGCATCACCAGGCTTTTGTGCCGGATCATGGGAGCGAACTGGCGCAGGGATCGAGCCACCTCCGTCGGTCCGGTCGGCCGGGCCCGGGAAAGGAGTGCCAGAATGTTTCCGAGTTGCGACCGTTTGCTGCGGGCGGGCAGACTCGCGCGAATTTTCTCATCAAACGTCACCAGACCCACCGGGTCCTGCTGATGGACCATCAGATAGGACAATGCCGCTGCCAGACAGATGGAATAATCAAGTTTTGTCAGTTCCTGCCGGAACGTATAGGCCATGCTTTCCGACAGATCCATCAGCAGATAGCCGGTAATATTCGTTTCAGCCTGGTATTTTTTGACGTAATACCGATCCGTTTTGGCATAGACCAGCCAGTCGATTCCCCTGGGATCGTCCCCCTGGGAATAGCGACGATGTTCACTGAACTCGACGCTGAACCCCTGAAAAGGGGACGCATGAAGGCCGCTGAGAAACCCTTCCACGATGAACCGTGCGCGCAAATCGAGCCGCGCCACATTGCGGATCACATCGGGTTTCAGATAGCTCTCAGCGAGGGCCATGTCTCTCCTGAATCGTTGAAATCAAGCAAATTGCTCTTCCGGATGTCTTCCGCTCCTTTCGGAAGAAAGCGGCAAAAACTTTTCCCTTTGGGGGGGAGCTTCTTGAAGTGTGCCGGGAAACCCCGGAAAATTCAATTTGCGGGGCCGACTCCGGAAAACGCATTTCAATTTCTGACCCGAATTCGATGCGGAAGAGAATACCCCGGCTGAACCATAACATACTCACGGGACAGATTATGGACTTTCGAACATCTTTCCGAAGTCTGCGGGCCAGACTGGCGATTTTTGTTGTGGGATGCCTTGTCTTTCTCTGGTGTGATCCCGCTCTCGCCCAGACAGCAGCAACGGGGCCGCAATCGTATTCCTCCCGCAACTTCCAGCTCATGACCGATCTTCCCTCCCAGGAGGCCCGGGAATTACTCGCCCGGCTGGAAACGATGTTGAAACTGGTCACGGGCTATTTCGGCAGGCCGCTACGGAAGCCGATCCGAATGTATGTTGTCAAGGATCTGGCAACGTGGCCGACTTCAGAACTTCAGAACATGGCCCCCCAGGGAATTGAATCCATCCGCGAACGCGGCGGGTTGACCGTCACTCAGGTTCGCCAAACCACCACCGGACGAAAACTGGATGCCGATTCCGTCGTCTATGCCGTTGCCGATCATGGCACACCCCAGCATGAAGCGGTCCATGCCTATTGTGGAATCACGTTTGGAGAGACCGGACCAACCTGGTATTCCGAGGGTATGGCCGAGGTCGGGCAATACTGGAGAGAAAACGATCTGGGAGTCAATGCCCATGATGTGGTGATCGCCTATCTCAAGTCCCAGCCTCCAAAGCCATTGATGGAAATCTTGAACAACCCGCTGGAGACGACTGGTGATTCCTGGCAAAACTATGCGTGGCGGTGGGCTGTCTGCCATCTTCTGGGAACGAATGAAAACTATAAATCCCGGTTCAAGCCGCTGGGAATGTCGTTGCTGACAGATGGAAATGCCACCTTCGAATCGGTTTATGGAACCCAGTTGCAGGAAATCGACTTCGAATACCGGCTGTTTCTTCATGATCTGGAAATGGGATATCGTTCCGATCTGTGCAGCTGGGACTGGAAAACCCCATTCAAAGTCATTAAATCCCGGCCAGGAAGCGTGGCCAGAATCAATGCGAAAGGGGGATGGCAGGCATCGCGGGGACTGGTGGAACCGGGAACCAATTATCGAATGACTGCCACCGGAACATGGAAACTTTCCAAAGAGGGAGAATCGCTCTCTGTTGCCGGGGATGCCCAGGGACATGGCCGAATCTGGGGAATTGTCTTCACGGATTATCAACTCAGCGAGCCCTTTGAACTCGAGGAAAATCAGCTCTTCACCGTCCCGCAGGCAGGAAAACTCTATCTCCGTTGTGGCGACAAATGGGGTGAACTGGGTGACAATTCCGGAATCATCAGCGTTCGGATCACCATCGCCGATGAACGGAATTCCCCCTGAGAAACGGAGTCTCGGAGGAAACGCTCTCGAATGACTCCTCCGTCGGATCGACAACATTCCCATCGGCTGTCAGCGAAAGAAGCCTCGCTTGTGAGTGCGGAATGTTGTCGGGGGAGGTTCTGCCGGAAGAGCTGGGATTGTCGTTGTTGCAGGAAGAATCGCTGCGCACTATTTTTTCAAAGCGAAGTCTCCGGAATTCCCGCGAAGATTCGATTCCCGTCTGGTCGATCTGACGGCATTGGTCTTCTTCGTTTCCCCTCCTTTCTCTTCATGGAATGACACGCAAACATGGAAATGCAGGCCCCGATTTATTCTCAGGACTGGTACACGGGGCTGAAATCGTTGCTGGGCGAAGGAGCCTGCCGTCAACTGGGATTTTATGCGATTCCGGACGACTTTGTTCTCAGCGTGGTCATTCCGGTCTATAACGAATTCAAAACGTTGCCGCTGCTGCTGGATCGAGTGCGGGCGGTTCCGGTTCGGAAGGAAATCGTTCTGATCGACGATTGCAGTAAAGACGGAACGCGGGACCTGCTTATGGAATATGGAGAACGGGACTGGAATGATCCGATGAACCGGATTGTCGTCTGTTTCCATGAAAAGAATCAGGGGAAAGGTGCTGCTGTCCGGACGGGAATGGGACAGGCGACCGGTGACGTCACCATCATTCAGGATGCCGACCTGGAGTATGATCCTGCGGAAATCCCACGGTTATTGCAGCCCATTATTGAAGGCCGGGCGGATGTTGTCTTCGGCAGCCGGTTTCTCGGAGATCAGCCGCATCGGATTCTGTATTTCTGGCACTACTGCGGCAACAAGTTTCTGACGATGCTCTCCAACTGCTTCACCAATCTGAACCTGACCGACATGGAGACTTGCTACAAGCTCTTCACGCGGGAGGTGATTCAGAAAATTCAGCCCCAGTTGCGGCAAAATCGTTTTGGAATCGAACCGGAGATGACCGCCCGCGTTGCTCGGGCTCGTTGCCGCATCTTTGAAATGTCCATCAGCTATAACGGCCGGACCTATGCCGAAGGAAAAAAGATCGGGGTCCGGGACGGCTTCAAGGCAATCTGGTGCATCGTCCGATATGGACTCTTCGAATAGCGACGGGACAACGCATCAATCCGCAGGAATTTCCGAACTGATCACGTGAAATTCGAGATCGGAATGATGCAAGTCCTGCATTAACAGCGGTTTGACAAGAGCACCCCTGAAACGGAAGCTGTCACGCGACCTTTAACGAATTTGCGTTCCCTGAATTTCGAGGGAATTGGAATTTTACAAACTGACAAATTGACTGGCACTGATCTATTGGGATAGAATTCCTGGAGAGCAAATTGAAATTTTGCTGTCAGAGAAGTGTGACCCCCGCCTTATCCGTCTGCCACGGTCGCTCGGACCGTGTCGCAGCACGCCCCAGTAATTTGGTCTGCTCATGACGTTACTCCTTCCACACGTTCGGAATGCCGTCTGGAACATGCAGTTGGTCTCCACATTGTTCCCCCGCCAGTTTCTGGCCGTCCTGACGCTCTTCCTGTTTATCGCTGATCTCCATTGTCTCAATGATGCTTCCGCTGCGGAAAAACCGAAGTCCGCTGGTCTGGATGGAGCAACGCTGTATCAGAAGCATTGCATCCAGTGCCATGGAAAAGCGGGAGCAGGGACGAAAGATTATCCGATCTCGTTGACCGGCGACAAAACGGTTCCGGAATTGACCCGGGTGATCGATGAAACCATGCCGGAGGGCGAACCGGAACTCGTCTCTGCTGAAGAAGCGGCTGCACTGGCAGCGTACATTCACGAAGCCTTTTATTCTCCTCTGGCACAGGCCCGCATCAAGCCGGCCCGCGTGGAGTTTTCCCGGCTGACGGTCCGGCAATTCGACAACAGCATCTCGGATCTGATCCTGAGTTTTCGTGGAAAGATGTCCGCGTCCACGGAACAGGGCCTGAAAGCCGAATATTATAATCTGCGCTCGTTCAAAAAGGAGAAGCGGGTCCTGGAACGGGTCGATCCGGTCGTCAATTTTTCTTTTGGAGCTGAGAAACCAAAAGGGTTTCCGACCGAACCGGATATGGAAAAACGTCGCAAGGACGATATCCATGACAATCTGGAATATTCCATTCGCTGGACCGGGCAGGTTCTCGCTCCGGATACGGGGGATTATGAATTCATCGTCGAATCCGAAAATGGGATGCGTCTTTATGTGAACGATTCGGCACATCCTCTGTGTGATGCATGGGTCAGTTCCGGAAACGAAAAATCCCATCGCAATCGGATTCATCTTCTGGGAGGCCGCCGTTATCCGCTCCGGCTGGAATTCTTCCGCTACAAACAGGCCACCGCCTCCATCCGTCTGAAATGGAAACGGCCGGGGCATGTTGAAGAGTTGATCCCCACCCGTTTTCTGTTTACCGGCTGGACCCCGGAAATGTTCGTGCTGAATACACCGTTCCCTCCGGATGACCGCAGTCTGGGCTATGAACGGGGGAGTTCGATCTCCAAACGCTGGCAGGATGCCGTTGTGCAGGCCAGTCTCGAAGTCGCTGACAACGCGATTGACCATCTGAATTCCCTGACGGGAATTGGCGAGAAAGATTCCCCGGAAAACCGGACGAAGAAGTTGCATACTTTCTGCGAACGTTTTGTCGAACGGGCATTCCGTCGGCCATTATCTCCAGAACAGAAAAAACGGTATGTCGATCATCCGCTGGCCAACGTCACGCCGGAAATCGGGGTCAAGCGAGTGATCCTGCTGGCGCTGATGTCTCCCGAATTTCTTTATCGCGAACATGGCCGGAAAAATTTTGATGCCTATGCCACAGCTTCCTGGCTGTCGTTCACTCTCTGGGATTCGCTGCCGGACCAGCCGCTTCTGGAAGCAGCTGCCAAAAATCAGTTGAAAACTCGGGAACAGCTTTCCCGGCAGGTCGACCGGATGCTGAATGATCCACGATCCACATACAAACTCTCGCAGTTCTTCCAGCAATGGTTGCGACTGGACCGGATGCCGGAAATCGTCAAGGATCAGAACATGTACGCGGGGTTCGATGCGGGACTCGTGTCCGACCTGCGCGAATCTCTAGACCTGTTTCTGGATGAACTGCTGCACAGCCCGGACATGGATTTTCGCCGCCTGTTCAAAGAAGAGCCTCTGTATCTGAATGGGCGTCTGGCCGCATTTTATGGGGGGAAGCTGGCTGCGGAGTCTCCATTTGAAAAAGTGACTCTGCCGAAGGAAAGTCGCTCGGGAGTCCTCACACACCCCTTGCTTCTGGCCGGATTTGCCTATGACCAGGAGAGTTCGCCAATTCATCGCGGCGTCTTCATTGCCCGCAGCCTGCTGGGACGGCGGTTGAAACCGCCCCCGGAAGCCGTCGCTCCGCTGGCGCCGGATCTCCATGCCGGATTGACCACACGGGCTCGGGTGCTGTTACAGACCAGCCCGGATGCCTGCCGGACTTGCCATTATATGATCAATGATCTTGGTTTTTCGCTGGAACATTTCGACGCTGCTGGTCGATACCGGGAACGGGACAAGAACCAGCCCATCGACGCACATGGAGAATATCTGAATCGCGCGGGAACCGAAGTCTCATTTTCGGACTCGGAGGAACTCGCGGATTTTCTGGTGAATGCGCCGGAAGTTCATGAAGCCTTCACCGAACAGTTGTTTCAATACACGATCCGGCAGCCGATGCTGGCGTTTGGGCCTGATGAACTCTCACAATTGACGAACTGGTTCACCAGCCACAAATTCAGTATTCGCGAACTGCTGAAAGAAATCACCATCAATACCGCCTTGAAAATGCCGGGACTGGAGCAGTCTTCTTCCCAGCCAGTCGCCACCTCAGCCGAGAAAAGGGACTTGAAATGACCACGACCACAACCCGGCGAGAATTCTTGCGTCACCTGGGCATCAGTGCCGCAGCCTTTCCGTTCATCTGCAATCTCCCCAGCCTGGGTTTCGAAAACACCCGTCAGCGGAAGCAGCGGCTGATCATTATGTTCAGCCCCAATGGCGTGGTCCGAAAGAATTTCTGGCCCGATGAAGCAGGTGCTTTAACGGAATTCAAAGAGATTCTCAAACCACTCACTCCCTATCGCGACAAAACGCTGATTTTGAATGGAGTCTGCGACAAAATCCGGGGAGATGGCGATAATCACATGCGGGGAATGGGCTGCCTGCTCACCGGCATCGAACTGTTCCCGGGAAATATTCAAGGAGGCTCGCATACTCCAGCGGGGTGGGCCAGCGGCATTTCCATCGATCAGGAAATCAAAAACTACCTGCAATCCAAACCCGCAAGTCAAACCCGGTTTGGATCACTTGAATTTGGCGTCGTTGTTCCCGAACGGGCCGACACCTGGACACGCATGGTCTATGCCGGTCCGAATCAGCCGATTGCCCCCATCGACAATCCGTACCAGATGTTTCGGAAGCTATATGGCGGTCTGAAAGATCAGGAAAGTCTGAAAAGCGTTCTGGACATCGTCTCCACCGATCTGAAAAAAGTTCAGTCCGTTCTCAGTGCTGAGGACCAGAAGCTCCTTCAGGAACATGCCGCTTTCGTGCGACAGATGGAAGAGGAAATTGCAGCGGCACAAAAGCAGCCGCTGACACATGCCATTCCCCAACTGGACCCGGGAGTCGTCGTCGCCAACGACAATCTGCCGCAACTGGCTCGAATGCAGATCGATCTTCTGGTGAACAGCCTGACAGCGGATTTTGCCCGCGTGGCCACGCTGCAGTTCACGCATTCCGTCGGACAGGCCCGGATGAAATGGCTGGAGATCGACGAAACCCATCATACGTTGTCCCACGAACCCAATAGTAACGAAGACGCCCAGACCAAGTTGACGAAAATCAATCACTGGTACTGTGAACAGCTGGCCTATCTTGTGAAGAAGCTTTCCGATACTCCCGAACCGGGGGGCGAGGGAACGCTGCTCGATCACACCACCGTCGTCTGGACCAACGAACTGGGAGAGGGGAATTCCCATACCCTGAACAACATTCCGTTCGTTCTGATCGGCAATGGGCTGGATTTCAAGATGGGGCAATCCCTGAAACTGGATTCGGTTGCTCACAACCGGTTGCTTTTGTCGCTGGCGCATGGCATGGGACATCACATTTCCAAGTTTGGAAACAGTGACCATTGCAGCCAAGGTCCCCTGAGTCTCAGCTAGAACGGATCAATGTCGCATGGGCCGTGTTCCGTCATGCGGGAACCGGTCATGCATCGGGTCAACGCGCCGCGCGAGCCCAGGTCGGAACAATCTGGCCGAACGCAGCCGCTAATGAACTCTCTCTCCTTGACAGCAAACCAGAACCGCCGCATCAGCTGGTCAGCTCATGCGGCGGTTCTGGTTTTATCATTCAGACCGCGCTGGGCAGGGATGCCCAACACGATCCGGGCGTGATCCGCAGGGACCTGATCCGGACTGTCGCCAGCCCCCTTCTCTCCCCCCGGCCTGCTCTCCAAATTCATTTTTCGTACACGTTCTGAGTGGCGAAATGCAGCGCGTTTGAAAAGAATACGCAATCGCGTTGATCATATTGGATGACTTGAGTTCAACATTCCGTCAGGAAGGAACCGCCATGTCGCGGACTGCTGCTTCAGCTCGTGCCAGGAAAAACGTCAATGGACGCGCTCATGCCGGAAAATCCAAGAGCCGGAAACGAGTTTCGTTCCGCGAACGTCTGGCCCGGTTGACGTATCTCCAGGCCTGCCGGTTGCTGGGAGACGAAGGGGAGCCACTTCTGCACAAAGGGGCGCAACAGTGGGACCTGAACACGGAAGAACACGCCTACCTGGCGGGTGATCTGTTTCGCGTGAACGTTCCCGACCTGGCGCTGCCGACACAAAAAGCCGTTGTTGTGCTGACACAGATGACCGCCAAATCGCAGGAGTTGCATCTGCGGTGCGACCAGTGCGATGTCCCATGCACACATGCCGGCGCGGCGCTCAGCCTGCTGCTCGAACAGAAACTTTCGCTCGGGCTTTCCGCGCCGCCCGATGAAACGGTTCCCTTTGAACTGCTCACCGAACGGGAACTCTTCGAACGGGCTCTTGATGAACGCCGTCAACGAGCGGCACAGGAACGGATGACACTCCGTTCGGGAAATCCCAATCTCCCCTGGGGGGATTACACGCTGACCAGCCACCAGTCCGGAAAGACATATCGTATTTCTCTGCTGGGGGACGGCCCTGGCCAGGCCTACTGCTCCTGTCCGGACTTTCGGACCAATCATCTGGGCACCTGCAAACACATCATGCATGCCGTGGAGAAAGTCAAAACTCGTTTCAGCAAGAAAGATTTGCAGCGTCGCCCGCGCATTCGACAGACCTGGTTATGGCTCGATTATCAGGAACAGGCGGCATTACGATTCACCCTTCCGGACAATGCCCCGGAAGATTTGCTCAAAATCATTGGGAAATGGGCTACGGAACCGGTCCCGGATGCCCTGACCGCAATGAGTTCTGTGAAGAAACTGGAACGGGCCGGACACGATGTCATCATCTATCCCGATGCGGAAGAGTGGATTGAACGTGGCCTGCTCCTCGAACAGCTTCAGGAGAAGACCGCGGAAATTCGTCGTCAACCTGGGAAACATCCACTACGAACCACGCTCCTTAAGCAACCGCTGCTACCATACCAGATGGATGGGGTTGCTTTTGCCGCTGGAGCTGGACGGGCGATTCTCGCTGACGACATGGGCCTGGGGAAAACCATCCAGGGAATTGGAACCGCGGAACTCCTTTCGAAACTGGTCGGCATTCAACGGGTTCTCGTGATCTGCCCGGCGTCCGTCAAAGGGCAATGGCGGGACGAAATTCACCGTTTTACTGACCGTTCCGTCGAGATCGTCCTGGGACGTACGGAAGAACGCCGCGAAATTTATCGTGGAAATTCATTCTTCACGATCTGTAATTATGAGCAGGTGATGCGGGATCTCGAAGCAATCGAACAGGCCCCCTGGGATCTGATCATTCTGGATGAAGGACAGCGAATCAAAAACTGGGAATCGAAAACATCACAAATGATCCGGTCGCTGCGAAGCCCTTTCGCCCTGGTGCTCAGTGGAACGCCACTGGAAAACCGGCTGGACGAACTGTATACGGTGGTCAAGTTTGTGGACGAACGCCGGCTTGGTCCCGCGTTTCGCTTCTTCCATAAGCACCGCCGGGTCGATGACAATGGCCGCGTCCTTGGCTTCCGGAAGTTGGACGAACTCCGGGAGCAACTCAAACCCATCCTGTTGCGGCGAACCCGGCAGGAAATTCTGCAGCAGCTTCCGGAACGGACCACTTCCGTCATTCGTATTCGTCCGACGGAAGAACAGGTGGAAATGCATCTGGGCTACATGCAGACTGTCGCCCAGATTACCGGCAAAGCCTATCTCACCGAAATGGATCTGTTACGCCTGCAAAAAGCACTCCTGATGTGCCGCCTGTGTGCCAATGGAACTGCCTTGGTGAATCCGGAAGGCCCCAATTACAGCAGCAAACTGCAACAGCTGGAAGAACTTCTCGAACAACTCGCCGGGCAGCCGGACCGGAAAATCGTTCTGTTCAGCGAATGGAAGCGGATGCACGATCTGATCGAGCCAATCCTCGAAAGCCTGAATGTCAAATTTGTCCGGTTGGATGGCAGCGTTCCGCAGAAACGCCGACCCGCAATTGTCCAGCAGTTCCAGAACGATCCGGATTGCCGGGTGATTCTTCTCACCAATGCCGGAAGCACCGGGCTGAATCTGCAATCCGCCAATACCGTGATTAATGTGGATCTTCCCTGGAATCCAGCGGTCCTGGAACAGCGGATCGCGCGAGCCCATCGGATGGGGCAAAAGAATCCCGTGCAGGTCTATCTCCTGGTGACCGAGGAGACACTCGAAGAACGGCTGCTGGATACTATTGCCTCGAAAGCGGAACTGGCTGCGGCCGCCCTTGACGTTGACAGTGACATCAATGACGTCGAAATGAACAGCGGAATCGAGGAATTACGTCGCCGCGTGGAACGGCTGCTCGGGAAAACCCCGGAAGCCCCGCTTGATTGTTCATTGCAATCCCGTGTGGAAGAGGAGCGGCGACAACTGGAAGAACGCCGTGAGCGGGTCGCCTCTGCCGGAGGGCAACTGGTGGGCGCCGCCCTGCAACTGGTCGGTGAACTGATGACCGAACAGAATCGCCCGGCTCCCGATCCGGTCCTGGTGAACCGGCTTCGTGACGGGCTCAATGACAGCATCGAACGGGACGAACAGGGGCGTCCGCAACTGCGGTTCACGCTTCCCGATGATGATGCCCTGTCCCGGTTCGCTGCGACATTGGCCCAACTCCTGCTTCCTCGCCAGGATCCCTGACGGTAAAGAGGCTGCACCCCATTGGCCTGGCACTGGCCGACGAACTCAAGATGCCATTCGATGACAGCGGCCCCATTTTGTCATGCGCGGCACAGCCACGGGTCAGGGACCCTGTGACCAATTTGCGATTCGCGTTCTGTTTCTGAAATCATGTCGACGATCGCCATGCCATGACCTATGGAATGGAAAACGTGTCGAAATGTTTATCGTCCATCCACCACAACGAATTCCACCGCGGAATTCGTGGGACGAGTCAGTTCCAGCTTCAGCGTGGGAACTTTCCGCTGCCGGAGATCCACTCGGGCGACCAGGGCATGATCTCCCGCCGAGAGTTCCACGCTGGACGTTTTCTGAGGAGGAAGTTCCAGGTCATCCAGCCACAACGTCACTCCTTCTTCCGAATTGAGCAGAATATTCACCGTTCCGGATTCCAGACAATGCACATCGCCTCGAACATAGAAAACCGGTGATTTCACCTGGGCGGCGAGTTCCTGCAGGGGAAGCTCTCCATTGACCTGGGCATAGGCCGGCTCCCATGTCGTTGCATGGAGAACAGCCTCTTCATAGACCGGCAGGGGCGGAACCTGTTCCAGAACATCTGCGGGAGCCTGTCCGAGCAGACGGTATCGCTGCATCCGGGCCGTGGAACGGATCGCATATTCCCCCGGCTTGCCCAGGTGGGAAAGAAAGGAGATCAGATCCAGAAGTTCGGCATGGGTCATGAAATTGACAAGCCCCTTGGGCATCAGGGATTTGCCTTCGACTTCGTCTTCAATGTCGTCAATTGGAATGGAGATTTTGTGCCCAGCCGCATCTTTCAGGACGAGTGCGTCATTGGTCCGGTCCTCGACAATTCCTTGAAGGATTTTCCCATCGGCGGTGAGGATGGTTTTGGAAATGAATGCTTCCTTGATTGCCTGGTCCGGGTCGAGTACCGAATTGACCAGGTATTCCACCGGAGAACTCGCTCCGATCGCGCTCAGGTCCGGACCGATCTGTCCTCCCGCTTTGCTGACGGAATGGCAATTCATGCAACTCAGATCTTTACGACGGAAAACCGCTTCGCCCCGCGCGGGATTTCCCCGGGACTGGGCTTCTTGAACAATGGCTGCAACTTCTTCTTTTGTGGGAGGTCCCGCGGCTTGATTCATTCCCGCCTGGGCGGAAAGGACCTGATTCAATTCCAGGTCGGTTCGTCCCATCGAGTACATCTGCCGCAGCATTAATCGGGCAACGTCTTTCTCCACCGGAGCCGATTGCAGTTCCGCCGCGAGAATTTTTGATCCCTGGTTCAAATCCAGAAATGCTGTCAAAATTGGGGCAAAATCATCTTCCGGACGCGCCTGTCGAAGAAGGGCCGCCGCCAGTTTTCCCGCTCCTGCCGGATCGAGACGAACCAGGTTCGCCACAGCCAGCGCACGCAGGGCGAACGGCTGCCGGGGATCGGCCAGCCGATGAAGTACCTCTGTCGCCTGAGCCGGATCAGCCTGGACGAGTGAGCGGAGTGCGGCTCGCCGCAGTGCCGGAGAGGTCTCGGATTGATCGATCAGCTTTTTCAATGGCTCGGCAGCCTGCTTCACATGCCAGTCTCCCGCAAGTTCAACGGCCCGAAGTTGTAAGGGAGCATCTTTCGCAGCCAGCAGCGTTTCCAGAGCAGAGAGGTCTCCCGCGGGAACAACTTTTCGTTCCGTGGCTGCCACCGCCAGGTTTTCCAGCGTGTCGATTTGGAGTTGCGGCGACCAGTGCCCGGTCGTCAATTCGTGAAAGATCACCCCCAGGTCATCGGAATTTCCACGTTCACAGATCAGCTTCACAATTGCTGGCAGACGTTGTTCGGGAACTCGTCCGCTTTGCAGGAGTTTGACCATCGCTGCCGCTGGGCTCTGAGCGACTGCCGGTTGTTCGAAAAATTTCACGCCGCCTGCGAAAACGACCAGACAAACAGCCACTCTCCACACCCAATTCATTTCCGGCTCTTTCCAAATTGCTGCGTTTTGCTGGAATGGACAACCTGCGTGACACATCTCCAGACGAGACGATATCATTAGGATATCATTCTGCCATGTGGATGTCCCCCGTGCAGCATGGCTTTGCACAAAAAGTCGAGGCATGGCCCCAAAACCAGGTTCAGGCGAGGACCTGTTGCCCTACCCCATTCCGGTTTTATGTTTCACGATATTGGGCTCGCGGGCATTGGAGAGGGCCACGTCGTAAGTAATTTCGCCCTTCTGATACAGATCCAGCAGGGCCAGATCCATCGTCTGCATCTGGAATTTCTTTCCGGTCTGCATTTCGCTGTAGATCAGATGCGGTTGCTGGTCGCGAATGTGGTTACGAACGGCATTTGTCGCCACGCAGATTTCTGTGGCAGCAATCCGCCCCTTTCCATTGGCGCGGGGAAGAAGTTTTTGCGCGATGATGGCCTGAAGGCTGTTGGCCAGTTGGACGGTAATGGCATTCTGCTGGCTGGCCGGGAAGACGCTGTAAATCCGTTGGACCGTCTGAACGGCATCCGGAGTATGCAGCGTGGCCATCACCAGATGACCGGTCTCGGCGGCAATCAATGCGGTTTCGATCGTTTCGAGATCCCGCATTTCGCCGATCACGACCACATCCGGATCCTGCCGGAGGACGTGAATCAGCGCGTCCCGGAAGTTTTTGACGTCGGTCATCACTTCCTGCTGAATAATCACGCTTTTGCGGTTTTCGTGAACGAATTCGATCGGGTCTTCAATTGTGATGACTTTCGCCCGCCGTTCTTGATTGATGAGGTCGATCATGTAGTTCAACGTGGTCGTTTTTCCGACTCCCGTTGGTCCGGTCACGAGAATGAGTCCGTTTGACCGGCGAGTCAGTTCCTGCAAGATGGGAGGAAGTCCCAGTTCTTCCAGCGAGCGGACTCGTTCTTCGCAGATGCGAATGGACATTTCCGGAGTTCCGGCGCGCAAGTAAATGCTGGCGCGAAAACGTCCGACCCCTTCCAGGTAATTGGAAAAGCACAACTGCCAGCGTTCTTCGAGCAGTTTTCGATGCCGTTCGGTAATCAGGCTGGTCAAAATGCCCTGAAGGTCTTCCACGGTGAGGGCGGGCCCTTCGATGGGACGAATCTCTCCATTGATCCGGTAGATGGGGGAAATCCCCCGGACAAGATGGACGTCGCTGGCGTGATGGGTTCGCGCCCCTTTCAAAATTCGGTCCAGGACCCAGTTTCCGGTGCCTGCAAGGGGAATGGGAGATCGCAAGGAATTGACTTTCATCGAGGAATGTTTTCCCGTTTCCAGGAGAGATATTCAGGTGCCGCTCAGAAATTCAGCTCTTGTTCAGAAATGATTTTCGTGGAGTCCCGCGGGTCCGCTGTTTCGCAACAGCGGGCTGGCTGAGTTCCTGGGACCAGATTGTCAACGTGCAGGAATGCCGGAAAGTTCAAATTTTTTATCGGCTCCACAACCGGCGGATTTGCCTCCAGAGAGGAACTTCGGAATCGAGGGCCACCTGAAGGTTCTGGGCGTCTCGAAAATCAGGTTTCAGGTCCAGGCACGTGCTCAGTGATCTCCGGGCCGGTTGAATCATTCCCAGATCCCGCTGGCAGCGGGCAACGACATACCAGGCATAAGGAACCGTCGGATTTCGTTCCGTGGCCAGACGGGCGTAAGACAAACCATTGCTGGGCTGGTTGTAGTACCGGTAAATCAAGGCGGACTCCGCGGGGGGAAGCCAGTCATGATCGCATTGCATGGCCCGGTCAAAACAATGCTTGTGAGTCGATTGCCGCTGCATCAGCAGAATCTCTCCCCGCACCATCCAGCGAAACGAAGATTCTCCCGCCTGCTGCAAAGACTGGTCAACGGTTGCCTGGGCGTCCCGAGGCTTTTTGTCGCGGCAGAGTGCCTGGGCGCGCGCTGCGAGCAGTTCTCCATTACCGGGATAGAGTTCCAGGGCTTTGCGGCTCCATAATTCTGCTTCCGGAAATTCCTCCAGCTGAACGAGCATCTGGACCTGCCCGGCCCAGCATTCAATGAGCGTTTTGTCTTCCTCCAGGGCTCGGGAATACATCTGCAAGGCCCCTTCGTAAGTGCCGCTCCGCCGGAAATCGTCGGCCCGTCTCATCCAGGTCTGGGCGTCCGTCACCGCGCGATGTGTTTCCGCAGCCTTGGGATGCTGTTTGTCGAACTGTTCAAATTCCAGTTTATCGAAGCGGGCCATGAATCAATCAATCAGGGAGATGGAACCGGGGAGGAAAGACGCCCGAAGCGGGAATACGGATAAGAACGGAACAGGACCACGGCAGTTATGGAACGGGTCGGAACGAGACAAACTGCTGGAAGCGGCACCATGGCTGAAAAAGGGTCGGTTGTCGGCAGAATCAGCCATTGTCCCGGTCCCACCGTCACATCCAGCGTCCAGTCAGAGTGAATGGGAGCAAGGGGCAGAAACCGGGACGACTTTCCATCGATGGCCAGTTTCCCGTTCTTCAGGATCACATGTTGTCCTGGTCCGGCGAGAATCCGGTCGACTCGCTGCCCTCTCCAGACATACCGCCGTTGCCCATGGCCGGCATTGGCCATGGTCGTTTCCGCAGGAGGAATTTCATAAATGACACTCTCCCCTACGGCAGCAGATCCCCGCGGATTGACAATCAGTACATCTCCCGCGTGGATACCAGCCATCGACATTCTGATGGTCATCGGTTGAAAGTACCGGGTCGTGAATGTCCACAACGGGATATACAACCCCCAGAACAGGAGTGCCAGGATGATCATCGAACTGAACAGCCGGGCTCGGATTCCATATTCCCGGCTGAGTATGATGTCCAGTGCCGAGGAAGCGTGGCAGGCGACCGCCAATCCCATCAACAGATTGCCCAGTCCTGTCCCCAGCAGAAAAATCCCCACGATCAGACAGAACAGATATGCCCCCAGATAGATTCCGCCGCGAACAGGAAATCCGCAATACCATTGAGCCCAGCCGGGAACAATCATCCGGACAAAGACCTGCCAGCGGGGGAGTTCCGGCAGCGAAAAATCCGGAAACAGGGTTGTCGGCAGACATTCCCTAAACCGCCGGAAGCCTTCACGAAAATTCGGTATCGAGCGCATCGGGCGGCGAATCCGTTTTTTCCATTTCGCGGCCCGGGGAGGATTCACGTCCAGCTTGAGCCCTTGCGCATTCAGATTTGAACCACACCGGCCACAGCTGGCCAGTCCGGGCATGTTTTCGAAATGGCAACTCGGACACTGCAAGGAACGTTCTCTTTACTGCTCTGTCAGGGCCTGGATCCGGATACGTCAGAACGAAACTGCCCGTAATTGCCGGGCTGGCGTCTTGTTTCATCCGGATTTTTCTGTTGACAATGCACTACTGGTAACGGTCGTGAATGTTCAGGTGTTCCTGAACGTGCTGTTCGGCTTCGTAATATTCCGATGTCATTTCTCGCTGCTCTTCGACGCCAATGATCTGCGCGAGTGCTTCCGCCACGTCCAGGCATCGGGGTCCCTTGATGCCGATGGTTCGTACAGTCACTTTGCCATCGGGAGCGATTTCGATTTCAAGTTCTTCCTGAGCCATCTGTTCTCCAGTACAAATGCGAATCTTTCAAACAACGGGACAAGGGGACTGCCGGATCAAAATTTCCGGCAAGAGCAGCAGGCTCTTCGGGAACCGGTTGTTCGTGGTTCTTAAAAATTTTTGACGCGAATTCGAACCGTGCGGTCTTCGTCCACTTCTTCATGGACGATGGACATGTTCCGCTGTTTCATTTCGGTCACGATTCGATGATAGGCATATTGCTGCGTTACCCGCCCGATCAGGTCTTCTCCGATCTGATGCAGTTGTGATTTCGACAGGTGATCTCCTTCCACGCAGACTTTGAGTGCTCCCCGGACGTCGCGGGTAAAACGGATCGTCACACCGTCCCGCTCAATGACCATTTCCTGTTCGACACCGGTCGTTCCTCCAAGGATTTCGCTGTTGTCGACCTCGATTTCCGCGCGACCAGTGGTCTTGCGAGTCGCCGTTTTTCCCATCTCCAGGTCCTGGGCATTGGAGGCAATGGCGAATCCCATTGTCCCCGCCACGGCTGCAACGGCTGCGGAAATCGCTCCCCAGTTGGCGATGACGACCGGGGCAACCACCATGACTGTGCTCATGAACATCTCCTCGTAACGGTTTCGGCGCGCTGTCTGACATCACGACGAATGGGATTGGCAACTCAAGGTTTGCCAGGCGCTTCCTGTTATTCCAGTTCAATTTTTCTGCGGACTTCCGGTCGGGCCACGTCACTTGTTCCGGTTGCCGGTCGGGCTCGTCCCGCAGCCCATGTGCGCAGCCGATGCAATTCTTCGCTCATGGTTTTGGACAAGGGGACCGTCTGTTGCAGACTTTGCAGGACAATTTCCGTATTCAGGTCCATTTTCTGACTGAGGGCGTCAAACAGGCCGGAAACAATGGCTTCCTCCAGTTCCGCGCCGCTGAAGCCTTCACTGCTGCGGGCCAGCAGATCGAGATTGAACCTGGCAGGATCGCGGCCGCGCTTGGCCAGATGAATCCGCAAAACGTCCCGCCGCTCTTCCATATTGGGCAGATCGACAAAAAAGAGTTCATCCAGACGCCCCTTCCGGAGCAATTCCGGCGGCAGATGACTGATATCGTTCGCGGTGGCGATGACAAACGCGGGAACGGTTTTTTCGGACAACCATGTCAGCAGCGTTCCGAAAACGCGGGAGGATGTTCCTCCATCGCTGCCGCCGCCGTTCGTGGAACCGGCAAGCGCCTTGTCGATTTCGTCAATCCATAAAATCACCGGCGCCACGCTCTCGGCGGTTTGAATGGCCCGGCGGATGTTTTCTTCGCTGGAACCGACCAGGCTGCTGAACATCCGCCCGACATCCAGGCGCAGCAAAGGGAGCCGCCACAGACTGGCGACTGCCTTGGCGATCAGGCTTTTTCCACACCCTTGAACTCCCAGCAGCAGGACCCCGCGCGGAGGAGGAAGTCCGAAACGGGCTGCCTGCTCGGTGAACGCAATCGATCGTTTCCGGAACCAGTCTTTGAGATTGTTCAGCCCCGCCACATGGGCCAGCCGCTCGTCCGATTCGTAATACTCCAGCAGACCGCTCTTACGGATGATCTGCTGTTTTTCGCTGAAGACCATATCCACGTCATCGGCGGTCAGTTTCCCGTCAACAACAATTGTCTTCGCGAACACGTTTTCCGCTTCCCGCAATGTCAGGCCGCGAGCGGCATGGAGAAGTTTTTCCCGGTCTCCGGTATCAATGGCGATCTGGATTTGGCTGTTTTCCCTGACGTCTTCCACAATCCGGTCGAGCAACTGGTCAAAATGTTCCGGGTTCGGCAGCGGAAAATCCAGAACCGTCACATCTTTTTGAAGTTCGGGAGCAATCTGCACCGTGGGAGCCACAATGACGATGGTCTTGTAGCTGTCACGCAAATGAACCGCCACGTCCCTCAGCTTACGAATCACCGCGACATTACAGCGTTCCGAAGCAGAGAAAGGATGAAAGTCCTTGAGCAGAAATATGGCGGGATCAATCTGGTCCAAAACGGCATCCAGAGCCGCAATGGGATCGGTCGTGCGGTTGCCGGATTTTCCCCGCTGAGGATCGGAGCCATATTTGACGATGCCTTGTGTGAACGTCCAGACAAAGAATTTCTTGTTCCGTCTCTCGGCGATTTCCTGAATGAGCCGTTCGACCCGTTCTTCTTCCCAGCTGTTAATATAGATCACCGGATAACGGGCTCGAATCAGGACGTCCAGTTCCTGTTCCGGACTCAGACGGCACCGGGACGGGGTTTTCTTTTTCGACTCCGCTGGCCGGGAGCGCGGTGTCGGGTGGGCACGTGGTGTCTCCGCGGCAAGATCGCCGTTTTTTTGCTGATCCAGATTGCTCATGATTGGTCGCTATTCATATGGTGGACCCGTGGATTGTCCAGCCCGTTGGTCTCCGTGGCCAGGCGACTGGCAACAAGCTCATCATTGCTGAGTCCGCACGCCCGCAGCAGTTCGAGAAACTGCGGTGAGGCTCCGAAAAGAAAAATCCGTCCGTCCGTGGCAATTTCGACTTCCGTGATGGAATCCGGGAGAACGTCCGTGTCGATCTCTGAAATTTCAGGGGCATTTGGGGTCACAGGATCACCTCCAGTCCGGAAGCCTGGGCGACATGTCGGGCACGTTCCGTCTCTTCACGCGAGAGTCGGGAAGCGAGTTCCGGAAGAGACGTTGCCCGCCAGCGGGGAAGGTATCCACAGCGGAGACTGAGCGCCGCTTCTGGAAGTTCTTCGGCCAGCCATCGGACCACGGGGAGAAAACAACAGTCAAAATGTCCGGGCATCACCAGATGACGGACGATCAGCCGTCCCTGACGGGAAGCAATTTTCAGGTTTCGACAGAGAATCTTCCAATAGTGATCAACACGGGCAATCCGCCGGGCGCAGGCGTCATTTCCAAACTTGAAGTCGGCCACATAGGTTTCAACGATGCCGTCCAGAAGGGAGAACACTTCCGGAGTTCCATGGAAATCCGATTTCCAGACAACGGGAGGCAACGGTCCGCATTCCGACATGACTTCCAGCAGCCTTGGCAAATGAATGGTCGGTTCGCCACCCACCCATTGAATCGTCCGGGCTCCCTGGGCCTGTCCCCAGGCCAGTGCTTCCCGAAATAACGGGACCGTCAGCAGACGTCCACGGAAGGGGTCGAAAGCGTCTGCTCCGGCAATACAGAAAGCACACCGCAGATCACAGCCGGAAAGATAAAACAAGTGGCAGGGAACCAGTTCCGGTTCTTCTCCGGATTCAATCCGATGTCGGAACAACCGGGCATTTGCGTCTGCTTTACAAAGCCCCTTCTCCCCGACTGCCCGCTTTGTTCCGCAATGATGCTCACACAAGTGACATGCGAAATCATGCCGCCGAGCCTCGATCAGCCGGTGTTCCCAGTCCACGTTGTCCATGAAAGACATCGTTTCCGCGCCAGAAATTCATCAAGAAAGGTTGATTCCATCATAAGAGATGAACTCCGCCTTGAGCAAGTGCCTCTCGGAGTGAAGCCGTTGCCGTTGGGACCATGACTTATTGAAGTTGTTTCCATAAGGCGTCGGCCTGCTGTTTGAGGGAAGGGGTCCCCATGTTTGGATACAGGGCTTGTGTGACTCCCAGAATCTTTTTCGCAGCGGCGACATCTCCCGTGTGAAATTGGATTTCAGCAATCTGTAAACGGGCTTCCAGCCACGGGACCGATCCTTTTGCTTCCAGTTGTTCCAATTCGATCCAGCACGTTTTCATTTGTTGCAGATCGGACGGCGTCCCCCGTTTCTGCAATACTTCGATGAGATCATGAAGCAGGGTTTTGTCCCGGGGAGAGGTTTTTCTCAAGTCTTCCAACGTTCGAATGGCTCCCGACCAGTCTTTCATGGCGATGCTGGCCTGTAACGAGGCCCGGTCGAGAAGACGTTGCTGTTCCGGACTGAGCTGGGCACGCTGAGTTTCGAGTTCATTGACCGTCATCCGTTGGAGCGTCCCCAGTTCCTGGACATTTTCCAGATCCAGCTGGGAAGTGAGTGTCGTCAGGTTCGACAGGATCGAGAGCAACTCCTCGGGGTTGTTTCGCCCCATTTCCTGGAGCACCATCCGAGCATCCGCCATCTTTCCCTGACTGGCCAGCAAAATAATTCGCAGTTGAATTCCCATCCGGCTCAAGGAATTCCAGGCTGGATCAAGCGGGCTCTGCTGTTGTACAGCCAGTTGCTGTTCCGCGGAGATCTGCTTTTGAACAACCGGAAGCAGATGCTGGGCTTCGGCCATCAAGGAAGGACGATGTTGCAGGCAGAGTTCCACGCATTGCAAAAGAATCTGGCATTGAACGGCGGACAATGTCCCCGAATCAGTGAGAAGGGGCCGGGCGATTCGCTGGACTTCCGATTCGATCAGGGCATCGATCCGGGATCGTTGCTGCGGAGTGATGTCCGGTTGTTGGAGAAGTTGTTCCAGCAACAGAGTGATCCGCAGATCAGCCTGCGTTTTCACCTCGTGGGCATCCGTGATCTGCCGATAGAAATTGATGGCGTCGAAGAAGTGCTGTTTGTGTTCTGCTTCAAGAGCCAGCATCCACAAAGCATTGCCGACCGTGAATGACCGGGAGAATTGGGACTGATGTTTTTCCAGGGCGGCCCGATAATGTTCGCTGTGCGGTTCGAGTTGGCCGATTACATAACACTGCATCAGACTGGCCTCCGCAACTCGCGGATGCTTAGGAAATTCTGCGAGCATTTCCGCAAGCACATCCCGGGCCCGGGCCCATTTCTGTTGCTGAATCAGGATCGATGCCTGTGTGAAGGCAAAGTCAAAGGCCTGATTTCGCAACCCGGCTTGAAGGGCCATTCGGGCTGCTTCCCCATATTTCTCAACAGCTTGATCGCTGTCGCTGGATTCCCAGGCCGCGAGTGCTTCCCGCACCATCTCCGCCAGCGGATGTCCCAGTTCCTGATCCTGTTTCCGGCGCTGAAGAAGAAGCGTGGTCTTCAATCTCCAGAGTCCATAAGTATTTCGATGCTGATTTTCCGCTTCCGTTCGAATCTGCCGGGCGGTCTCGGAGTCCCCTTTTGACTCCGCAAGTGTCGCAGCCTGTAGCAGGACTTCGACCGCTTCCGCCCGAAGTTCGTCGCTGGCGGTGGATTCCTTTCGAAAACGATCCATTGCCAGTTGCATGGCGACATCCAGTTTTCCCCGGGCCAGTTCCAGACCAAGCCGTTCCGCCAGAATCATATCCTGAAGTGGCTGGTCCGGATGAGTTGTGCCGGCTTGATCGAGAAATTTTTCCGCGCGCAAAAACTCGTTGAGTCCCCGGGCACAGCGGGCCTGTTCAATCAGTGCCTGGACCGCAATTTCCGGGGAATTCTTCACGCGGTCCGCTTTGCTGAGGATCAGCTCCGCATGTTGCAACAGGGAAGTCCGTTCCGCCCGGTTTGTTTCCAGGGCAGCCAGTTTCAAACAGACCTGGCCACAGACCAGTTGAAGACGTCCCCGCATCTGTTGACGGTCAATCAACGGCCATTCCGCTTCCGGGAACCGGGTTGTTTCCAACTTCGCGTCCCATTCTTTCAATTCGCGGAGAACAGGACGCAATTGTTCCAGCGTCTGCTGCTGGAGCTGATGCTTTTCCGGTTGCAGTTCTGCTTGAAAGGCCAGCGTGATTCCTTCTTGTGCATTCAGGAGCACCTGCCAGAGATCGAATTGCGCCCGCGCTCCGGCAGTCTCCGCATGGAAACCGGCCTGTTGAAGAATCTGATGGGCCTGATCCCAGAGTTCCTGCCGTGACGAAGTGGACTGCAAGGTTCCATGCTCAACAAGTGTTCTGGCGAATTCGATGGAGAGAATTCGGCGTTCTTCGGGCGAACTGGATTCCACCAGTCGGGCGGAACCGTACTGTTCGGCCAGATGATAGAGTCCCCGGGCCCGCATTCCCGCAAAATACCGTTCCAGCAATGCGGAATTGCTCCCCTGACCCCCGTTCACCGCCGAGACCAATCCCAGAAGCAACGAGAAAAGGAGTCCCGTCAGTTTCCATGTGAATCGAAAGGAAATGATCATTCACCTCATCTCCTGTGACTTGCGTCCGATTCCATCAACTTCTCCAATTTCTCCCGATCACTCTTCGGAAGTATTTTGTCGTGATGGCCGCGAGCCTGGTTTAAATCATCCAGCTCCAGCGCGCGGCGGGCGGCGTCGCGCGCTTTTTCCATGATTCCCTGCGCTTCGAGAGCAAAGGCCCATTGAGTCAGGAGTGGAGAAAAATAGGGATACAGCCCGATTCCCTTTTCGGCAGCCTCCGCGGCTTTCCGGGCAAATTCCGGTTGGGGATCACGTTGAAAACGCTTCAACCACCAGTTGGACAATGTCAGATATTCCTTCGGATCGCGTGGATTGCGCTGCAATGCCACATGCTTTTCGGCAATCGCGGATTGAAACAACCTGGCATCATCTCCGTTTTGCAATTGCCAGCGGGCAAACCGCATGGCAGCCAGTTCATTATGAGGAGCGGCTGCCAGAGGATCGGTTTCCCCCGCCTGTTGAAAATGTTCCGCTGCTGCCAACAGGCGATGATCAAAGGCATCCTGACGTCCCTGGTCAAGCAGTCGGGCGACCGTCACAACTGGAACCAGACTGGTCCATAGACAGGCAAAGAAGAAACCGGCAGACAAAAGGGAGAGTCCTCCCGTAAAGGAGACGGAAGCAACAGAACGGGCTTTTATTGTTGTTCCGCAAACGAGTACGCAGTTCAGCAGAAGGACCAATTGCAGAACGGCCGGCATTCCAATTCCTCCCGCTCCCAGCAGATGAATCAGCAACGCGGTCAGGGCCAGCAAGGCGAGTAACCGGTCCATCGTTGGAGGAGAGCCGCTGACATGAACGACGGCCAGCACTCCGAGCCATCCACATGTCAGACAGACTAGTTGTCTGTCAACAAAGCCTTCCAGAAGCCATTCTTCCAGAAAGACCGCGCTGAAGGCGGCGATTCCCACGAGGATGCTGTCTCGTGGACGAGATCGTTCGGGCACAGGCACTTCTTCCACGTGTGGCTTCCGAAGAAACAGCCAGAGTGTTTTTCCCACTCCGCTCAACAACAGGAACAATCCCGTGAGTGCCAGCATACCTCCATTGGCCCAGACATCCAGAATCAGGTTATGCGGATCGAGGATTTCCTCGCTGGCGCCGGGGAGCTTATAGGCAAAATAGTTTTGTCGAAAATTTCCCGGCCCCACTCCCAGGAGCGGATGATCCATCAGCATCCGCCAGGTCGCCTGCCAGTATTCCAGTCGATATGCCAGGCTCTTGGGGGCTTCGCTGAGGATCTGCCGGTCCAGTCCGCCGGTCAGGCTGAGAATGATCGCCAGGGCAATGATTCCCGTCATCAGCAGGCTTCCCCATTTCAAAACCGTTCGACAATGGAAGGAAGCCGCCCGGCGAATCGTGATGGCAGCCAGCGCACATAGCCCGCCCAAAATGCCAATGGCGGCCGTTCGGCTTTTCGTTAAAAACAGACATGCTGTCAGTAACACACAGCAGAACGCAGCCACCGCGATTCCCGTTCGGGTGGATCGGTCGAGAATCCGTGTCCGTAACAACCCGGCTGATAAAAACCAGCCGGCAATGAGCAGAGCGGCAAAGGTGTTCGTCAGGGCGAAGCGGCCAATCGGCTCCCGGCTGTCCCGGGTACGGGCCAGCAGCATCTCCCGACCTCCTCCTTCCAGGGACAGGAATTCCGGCCCGAACTGATTGCGAAGTTGCTGATATTGAGCGCGATCGATGGAGGTCATCGACTGGCCGGACTCCAGTTCCTGTTGCAGTTCCAGCAGTTGTGAGAGTTGCCGCGACTGTTGCGGATACCAGATGAAATGCTGCCAGAGTCCCAGGCCGGAGAGCGTCACCAGCGTTGTCAACAGACAGAGAATGAGCAGGGGACGGGCCCGGTGGCGAGAGAGAACATCTTTCAGCAGAATCCAGAAAATACCAATGGAGAGCCATTCCCAGGCATAATTCAAGGCTGCCCGTCGATCGCCCCCGATGAAGAAGACCATGCCGGCGGACAAGCAGTGTCCAGCCACCAGGGCTGCCACACCTGTCTCCGCAATTCCGAGAGGAATTTGAAATGGCCGGTCATTTCGCCACAAAATCCAAAAACGAATCGCTGCCAGCGCGAACCAGGCAGCCGCGATCCATAATGTGGCCCCCTGGTCGGTTCCTTCCGCGGGAATCAGCCACCGGCACAAAAACAGGACATAGATCGCCAGGTCTCCAAGGAGAAGAGGAGTCTCGGGTGCTCCCATTGAAGGAGCATTTGTCGAGGAGACCGGTCGACGCTTGGTCACGGGATCAGGCTTCTGAAAGGCATTCAATGGCAGCAGGGTTCACGAACGGATCTGAATCAGTCAGAAGCCGTACCATCATCATAATCGGTCTGTCCGCAGGAGGCGAGAACTCAAAAGCCGCGTGTTCTTTCTCCGGGGGGATATTTCAGCGGGCGAGAGCAAGTTGCTCTGGCCTGAGCCCGCGCAGCACGCGTTTCGACTGATGAAACGCCACTCGCTGCGTGGCGGAACGCGGTTTATGCGGGAGTCATGCGCTCTAGAGCGGAGTTGCAAATGGTATATCACGCGGATCCTGGTGAAATACAGGGAATTCAAGGCCGAGCGTGATAGAACAAAGACCAAACTGGTCTAAAATCTGAAAGGCCCAAAATCATGTTGCCCTCATTCAGGGACCCGTTTGTGCCCGCGACTTCATTCAGCCCCGCTCCCGAAACGGCCCCCTCATCCATGCCTGGAACCCACGAGGACATGGGCGGTTCGACGGGAGAGATGACGTCCCGTCCCCCCTGTTCCTGGTCCCCTCCCTCCTGATACACTTTCCCGACACCGGTTCCGGCTTCACCAAGGGTTGCCGCCGTCAGCAAATTCCTGTCATCGCGGCTGAGGATCGGCCATCCGGCTGGATGGGGATGGATCGGAAATCAAGGAAAAAACGTGAGCGATATTCCATACAAAGAGGCAGCCGAGATGGAAGCCCAGGCGATTAAGGGGCTGGCGGTGGCTTATCGTCGTTTGCGAGAGGAAATTGGCAAAGTCATCATTGGACAGGATGACGTTATTGACCAGTTGCTGATCGCCTTGTTCAGCCGGGGACATTGCCTGCTGATGGGGGTTCCCGGACTGGCGAAAACCTTGCTGGTGAGCACGGTTTCCAAGATCCTTCAACTTTCCTTCCGCCGCATTCAGTTCACTCCCGACCTGATGCCGTCGGACATCACCGGCACCGATGTCTTGCAGGACGATCCGGAAACGGGGCAACGCCGATTTCAGTTCATGCAGGGACCGCTGTTCACACATGTTCTGCTCGCGGATGAAATCAATCGGACTCCTCCCAAAACCCAGGCCGCCTTGCTGGAAGCGATGCAGGAACGGCATGTCACCGTCGGCTCCAATACATACCGGTTGCCGAGTCCCTTCTTCGTCCTGGCGACACAGAACCCCATTGAACAGGAAGGGACGTATCCGCTTCCGGAAGCGCAACTCGACCGCTTCATGTTCAATACGGTCGTCAGTTATCCGACTGCTGCCGAAGAATTGCGGATCCTCAAGCAGACCACCGGCAACCAGGAACCGGATTTGAAACCGGCCTTAACCGGGGCGCAGATTCTGGCACTTCAGGAAATTGTGCGAAAAGTTCCTGTCGGGGAGCACGTGTACGTGTTCGCCCGCGATCTGGTCCGCAGTACGCGGCCGCAGGAACCGGATGCTTCTCCGCTGGTGAAAAAATATCTTTCCTGGGGAGCGGGTCCCCGCGCGGGTCAGTTTCTGATTCTGGGAGCGAAGGCCCGGGCCCTTCTGGAAGGCCGTTTTCATGTCACAACCGAAGACGTCAAGGAAGTCGCGTTGCCGGTCCTGCGGCACCGGATTCTGACGACATTCCAGGCGGATAGCGACGGGATCACTGCCGACCAGATGATTGAAAAACTGATCCAGCAGGTCCCCGGACCGGTGTCGGAAAAAACCAGGCGAAGCCGCGCCGAAGTTGAATGAAAATACAGATCCCAGCGTTTCCATTCTTTATCCTTTCCTGACTTTTCAAAAGGACATCACCATGGTTGATCGAATTCCTGCTGGTTGTTCGGGCTTGATTCCGCATTTGAAATGTGGCGATGCCGCTGCGGCCATCGAGTTTTACAAGAAAGCGTTTGGGGCCGTTGAAGTCAGCCGGATGATGGCGATGGATGGCAAACGGATCATGCATGCCGCCCTGACCCTGAATGGGCAACTCCTGTTTCTGGCGGATGAATTCCCCGAGTTTTGCGGCGGAAAAGAATTGAACCCGAAGGCCCTGGGAGGGACACCGATCGTGCTGCATCGTTATGTCGACGACTGCGACGCTGCTATTGCCCAGGCTGAGAAAGCAGGGGCAACAGTGGAGATGCCGGCCAGCGACATGTTCTGGGGAGACCGTTACGGCGTCATTATCGACCCGTTCGGGTTCACCTGGTCACTGGCGACGCACCAGCGCGACCTCACACCGGAACAGATGGACAAGGAATTTCAGGAGATGATGAAACAGGCCCCTGGAAAACCGCAGTCCTGATCTCCACGGAAGGAGACATCTTGGTCAGATGCGTTCCCGGAAGACATCCGGTATTTTGCGGGAAGACCCGGAGTTTCGGATCCTCGGAGAGACTCCGGATTTCTCAGCATCTTTGCACTGCAAACATTCTGAATTCTCGCAGCCTGCGGGGATTTTGTGCAGCATGAATCACTTTGGATGCGGCCGGAACGAACCAGCCGTGCCGGGACGTCCCAGGATCTGTTCATCGAATATGGTTTCTCCTTCCGCTTCCGTCACCGCATCGACTTCCACGACCGCCGATGTCGATTGGCAGCTTGCCATTGAATGGATTGTCCTGCGAATCCGCTGGTTTGGGTTGATTGTCGGCTATCTGCTGGTCAATACGCTGAGCCCGGCGGAAGATCGGCCTTATCTGAACGGAATTCTGACACTGGGCGCGGTCTATGCGCTGTTCGATACCTTCTGGCACTGGCGGGGCGAAGTCTTTCTGTCTCGAATGCCGCTGTTCACGTCGTTAATGGAAGCGATTTTTATTGGCCTTCTCTGTAATTTCGACCGGGGCCTGGACAGCTCATTTCGTTATTATTATTTCCTGTCGCTGCTGGTCTGCGCCATCCGTTATTCGCCGTTGGTTACCTATTCCACTTTTGCCCTCCATGCTGCCAGTTATTCATTACTGGCCTTCACGCTGTCATCAGCCACGGTGGACCAGGTCGGAACCCTGATTCTGATGATCGTTTTCATGGGCTGGGCCACCTGGGCCAGTACCTCATTGACCCAGTTATTGCGAAAAACAAGTGAAAAGCTGACGTTGCTCAACCAGCAACTCGAACAACGGATCGACCGTCGAACCCGCGAACTTCAACAATCGCAAGCCATGCTGGTCCAGCAGGAAAAACAGGCGGCATTCGGCTTACTGGCTGCCGGGATCGCCCACGAGGTTGGCAATCCATTGGCCGCCATCAGTTCGCTGGTGCAGTTGATGACCCGGAAAGAACAGGATCCGGAAAAACGCGAGAGACTCGGGCTGATCGAAGAACAGCTTCTGCGAATTCAACGCACGCTTCGTGAGCTGGTCGAATTTTCACGCCCCAGCATGGCCGACATTAGCCAGTTCGACCTGCATGACGTCATCAACAATGCCTTGAACATCGCCAAGTATTACAAGCGAAAAAAAGGGAAAACGATCATCACGAATTTTGCGGAAGACCTTCCGTCCATCTCCGCGATTCGCGACCAGGTGCTCCAGATCTTCTTGAACCTGATTCTGAATGCGATGGATGCCACGGAAGAAGGGGGGATGATCGAAATCTCCACGGAACGCACCCCGGCGGGGGTCCGGGTTTCCGTAAAAGACAATGGCAGCGGCATTGCCCCGGACAACCAGTTGAAACTCTTCGAACCCTATTTCACCACCAAGTCGACTGGCACCGGGCTGGGATTATTTATCAGCCGGAACATGGTGGAGGCAGCCCAGGGAGCCATTCGGCTGGTGCGAAGCGTTCCCGGAGAAACCACGTTCACGGTCACGCTGCCTCTGCGCCGGACATGAGGAGGAAAGCCGTTGAGAAGAGATCAAAGAAAGGAAAAGAAAAGAGGAGCGGGCGGGAGAAACCGCGAATGGTTTTACCAGTCTGCCCTGACACGTTTCTGAGCAGTGTCCACAGGCTTGTAGGCCTGCTCGTCCCGGATTTGTCAACCTGTCAATTCAGGTTGGAAGCTCCGCCTAGGCTCTTTCGTTCTTCAAGCGATAGACGTAGGCCAGAATCTCAGCGACGGCCCGGAAGTATTCCACGGGAATCTCTTTTCCGACGTCGGCGAGGGCATACAGGGCTCGGGTCAACGGTTTTCGTTCCAGCACCGGAATTCCATGTTGCCGGGCCGTTTCCGCGATTCGGCGGGCAAAGGCCCCGCTCCCTTTCGCGAGCATTTTCGGTGCTTTCATCTGCCCCGGCTGATACTGCAAGGCCACCGCATAATGCGTGGGGTTGGTAATCACCACGGAGGCTTTGGGGACGTCCAGCAGGGTCTTTCTCTGCGCCGCCTCTTTCTGCATTCGGCGAATTCGGGCCCGGACCTGGGGATCTCCGTTTTCGGCTTTCTGTTCGTCCTTCACTTCATCCCGGCTCATCCGTAATTTCTGTTCGTTTCGAAACCAGCGGAAGCCGTAGTCCGCAATGCCCCAGGCGAGTGCCGCGCCCGCCAGGCTGGCCATCAACTGAACGATCATTTCCCAGCCCAGATGAACGGACTGATCAAGTCCTCCATGGCTGCCGCGGAGGAGCGTTCGCCTCCAGGTGAAAAAAATACTGCAACTGACCGCGGTCAAAGTTCCCACCTTGATCACCGCCAGCAGACCCCGCATGAAGCTGTCCAGAGACCACATCCGTTGAAAGCCTTGGACGAGATCCAGCTTTCCCCAATTCGGCGAAAGCGGCTTGAACGTGAGAAGAAAGCCGGTCTGAATCTGAGAAATCAGAATGTTGATGACCAGGAAGACGATGGCGGCCATGCCGACAACTTTCCACAGATTACTAACCAGCCAGCCCATGGCGATTTGAGTCGCGGGGATACTCCATTCTTCTCCGCTCAGATGCAGAATCCGCATTTGCAACAGATTTTGCAGTTGCATGACAATTGTTGGCACCAGCCACAGCGCCGCCAGGGCGACCAGAAAAATGGCGACGGCACTATTCAGATCCGGACTGAAAACAACCTGCCCTTCTTCGCGCGCCTTTTCCCGGCGCTGCGGTGTCGGATCTTCCGTTTTATTTTCGTTCTGGCCTTCAGCCATCGGGAGCTGATGTCTTCGTTGTCAGGAGGAGTGAGACTGTGAATGGGCTTTGCAGAAATGATGGGATCGAAATACGCGCCTGATATGGCTTACAGTCCGCGAAAGCTGGCAAATGTCTGTAGGGAATGAACCATGCCGGTCAGAATGCCCGGGAGGAACCAGATGAGTCCCCCCAGGCCGACCAGCAGGCGAATCGGTCCGCCAAATGTAAACAGATTGAAATGCGGTGTCTGGCGCATCATGAAGAGCGTCGCCACCATGCAGGCGAAGAGTACGATTCCCACCGGGGCAGCGATGCCGAGTCCCAGGTCGATGGTCCGGACAATACTGCCGATCATCCATTCCTGCCGGGGCAATGTCCATGCACGACCAATGGGAAAGGCTTCAAAACTGACGTTGAACAAACGTAAAAATTCATGATGAAGATTCGCCCCGAAAAGAAACAGGACCGCAGCGACTTCCAGAAGTTGTGAGATCACGTTGGATTCTCCGGGGTCGGTGGCAGACGTGACCGCCGACATGGTCAGTCCCATCTCCTGGACGATCCAGGCCCCCGCCACGCGCACCGGAACCAGAATCAATCCCAGCAGCCAGCCCAGAGCGGCTCCCAAAATGGTCTCACGAATCCCCAGCCAGAACAGGAGCATCCAGTTTTCCGCCAGCGTCACATTCAGATGCGAAGCCAGGTCGGGAACGATCTTCGCGCCCCACAGGGCTGTCAGCGCGACCACCAGTCCGACTTTCACCGAGTTCGGAACGTTCGTTCCGGAAAATGGCGGCAGAAAGGCAACAAATCCCCCCACCCGCAAAAACACCAGCAGCAGGGCCAGGGCGGCAATCATTGCACCGCCTCCAGCATGTGATAAATCATTCGTGAGGTGAATCCCATGGCCATTTTCAGACTCCAGGGAAGTGTCACCATCATCACAATGGCCACGCCAATGATTCGTGGAGCAAAGGAAAGAGTCTGTTCCTGGATGCTGGTCACGGTCTGCAAAACACTGATCATGCCGCCAATCAGCAGACTGGCTGCCACTGAAGGAAGACACAGGACCAGCGCCGTCAACAGCAGGTCCCGCAGAATGCTGGCGATATGCATGATGTCCATCGAAATCCTCTCCTGGAAAGAAAGCCGGGTCCGAAATCCGCACAGAAGTCGCTGGCCTGGCGCCGCTGCCCGTCGGGCTCAATCTCCCTTAGCGTTTGGAAGCGGTTTTTGTCGGAGGGCGCTTCAGGTTGCGGAATTTCTCGATCAGTTGCTGGACGAGCTTAGGATCGTCGATGGCGGACAGGATCTTGGCGGCTTCCCGTTCCTCCAGATTACGGAGAATCTGCACAGCCACTTCCTGTTGCTGTGGTCCGTCGTTGGCCATGGATTTGAGGACTTCCGCAGCTTTTTCCGGATCCATACTCTGAATCCACTGGGACAACCGCTTGGTGTTGTCCATGTGTTCTTCATCGATTTCGACGCGCTCGTGCTTGATCTGTTTCATCTCATCAGCGGCCTCGGCCTGATCCTGCAGGAACTGCGACCGGACTTCTTTCAGCTTCGCAATGAGTTGTTCCGCATGTTTCAGCTGGTCCGCAACCTGGACCCGGAGCCCGTCAATTTCTTTCCGTTCTCCTTCGATGTCGGCCTGCGCCAGCTGATGTTGCACCCGGCGCTTCTGGAGCAGTTCTTCCTGGGCCTTCACCTGGGTTTCCCGTTCCTTCACTCCCATTCCATAACGAAGCAGTTCTTCCACGCTCATTTCCCGAGGACGAATGGGAATCGGCAACCGCGCATCGACCGGACCGGTGGTGAGAATTCCCTGGACTGGACCAACGGAGGCCGGGGGAGCGGCGGTTTCCCCATGATCTCCATGTCCCTCGCCGATGGAACCATGTGACTCCGCACTGGAAGAGGCGCCATCATGGCTGGCAACAGCTTCCGAGTTGTGCTCGCTGGAGGAACCCGCTTCGGCAGTCCCATCTGCGTGGCCATCGCTTTCTCCGTGGCCCGATGCTGTCGCTCCGTGGCTGGCGGAATGCCCGGAGGAGCCGAGAAATTGATTCTGTACAAACCAGGATCCGCCTGCGGCAACAGCGAACACCACGACGCCAAATCCCAGCATGGCCATGAGCTTAACCATGGGTCCTCACCTCTGTTTCCTGTTTTTCTGACGGCGGATTCCACCGGAAGATGGCGATATCATCCATGGACCGCTGTTGTTCCAGCAGCATTTCACGACGGTATGCGTCGCGTTGTTTTTCAATGAGCCGATCGATCCGTTCCACCTTGGAATGAATCTCCTGATATTTCTTTCGGGCCGCTTCGCAGTATTGTTCCGCCTTCTGACATTGGTGATCGAGCCGGACCAGTTCCTCTTCAGCGGCCGCCATGTGTTGCTGCATTCCCAGAATGAAGGTCATCTGCCGGGCATGGAGAAAGGCGCGGCTGGTTTCCTGCCGCCGCTGTTCAAGTTGTGCCGTTCCCGCCTGAAGGCATTGCTGGGCAAGCATCCATGCTGCGCGCGCCCGTTCCAGTTCCAGTTCCGCCATGCGGCTTTGCTGGAAGAAAAGATCGTGGATCTTTTGCAAACTGGAACGGAAACGTTTCATCGGGTTTTCACAAGGAGGGTTTCAAGTGATGTTGACAGAAGTCTGGGTCAAGAACGGACGTCACCGGGCGGATGAATCGACTTCATGTCCGCAAGCGTCTGATCAAAAGAGGATCCCTGGCCGATCTGCTGTTTCAGAAATGTCAGAATCCGGGGCATCAGTTGAATGGCTTCGTCGATCTGCGGAGAGGCTCCTTTCTGATACATCCCCAGTTGAATCAGGTCAGCAACGTCTTCATACGTCGCCAGGATCTGGCGCATTTTCTGGGCTGCCTGCTGATGCTCGGGAGTCGTCACTTCCCGAAACAGCCGACTCAGGCTGTAAAGAACATCCACAGCGGGATATTGTCCCCGGGCGGCAATTTTTCGACTCAGAACGATATGTCCATCGAGAATGGACCGAGCCGCATCGGCAATCGGTTCATCCATGTCATCTCCGTCAACCAGAACCGTAATCAATCCGGTAATCGATCCGTTCTCATCATTTCCGAGTTTCTCCAGCGTGCTCGCCAGCAATGTATAGACCGACGGAGGATAACCTCGCGTTCCCGGGGGTTCGCCGCGCAACAGTCCCAGTTCCCGCTGGGCAAAGGCCAGCCGTGTCAGGCTATCCAGAAAGAACAGGACATTTTTTCCGCGCGAACGAAAGTCGTCAGCAATGGTAATGGCGCTCCGCACCGCCTGGATTCTCATCAGCGGGGTTTCATCGGATGTGGCCACGACCACCACGCTCCGAGTCCGACCGGCTTCTCCCAGACAATCTTCCAGAAACGGGAGCACTTCCCGTCCCCGTTCCCCCACCAGGCAGATCACGTTCAAATCCGCAGTGGCCTGTTTGGCGATTTCGCCCATCAGCGTACTCTTACCGACGCCGCTGCCGGCAAACAGACCGACCCGTTGTCCGCATCCGATCGTCAACAGGCCGTCAATGACCCGTTGTCCCGTGACCAGCGGCTGGGTAATCCGCTGGCGTTTCAAAGCGGGAGGTGTTTCCTGATCGACGGGAATCCATCGTCTCACAGCCAGCGGACCGGCATCATCGATCGGCTGTCCCAGACCGTTCAAGACCCGTCCCAGCAGAGAAGCCCCAACCGGCACGCTGACATGCCGTCCCATGGCAATCACTTCGCATCCCGGTTTCAGTCCGGTGCTGTGATGAAAACTCATAATCTGTGATTGTTCTTCATGCACGCCGACAACTTCCGCCAGCAACCGGGTGTCGCTGGCGGTCCGGATTTCGCAAAGTTCACCGATGGCGGCGGGGAGGCGGGCCGTCAACATTTCCTGAACGCTACGCAATTTCCCGGCGGTCCGGAAAACGTCGCAACGACGAGCCTTCTCCCGCATTTCGGCGACGTTCAACCTGAGAGTCATCCAATTCCTCCATCCAGTGCCGACGAATTTCGGATAATCGGAGTCCAATATCCGAGACCAACATGCGTCCGGTATCGCTTTCCACCCGGCATCCTCCCCGGGCAATGCCGGGATCGCCATGCAGTTGAACTTCATCCGGGGTCCATCCTGGCAATGGTTGCTGGACGATCCGTTTCTGAAGCAGTTCGAGATCTTTGGGATGCAGATGAACCGTGGGAATCGCTTCGAGTCTGAGCGACTGCACAGCCTGTCGAACCAGTTCCTCCACCTGAAACTGTTCCCTGTCGATCGCCTGAAAAACGAGTTGTGAGGCCACTGCCACGGAGAGTTCGAGGGCGACCTGCTGCATTTCCAGCAACGACTGCTGCCGCCGCTGGTTGAGGATTGCCAGTTGTTCTCCAAGAGATTCCAGCAAGGGACGGATGTCGGGTGGAGGGGGGGGAGCTGCGCGGACCGGTTGACCGGACTGGTCCGGAAAACTCGCTGCCACGGGTTCCGCGGGGGAATGGACCACTGGCGGTGGAGGGGCTTCACTCGTACATCCTCGGAGCCGGATTTCCCGCGGGATGGAGTTCCATGTGATTGTCTGACGATGCATACGGCCTGCCATTCCATTACTCGGCTTCCTGTTCCGATTCCGCAATCGCCTGAACCAGTGACTGGCGTGCCGTCTGCAACTGAGAGCCGGAGACATTCCGCCGGAACGATAATTCTTCCTGAAGTGCCGTGCGGGCCCGTTTCGACAGGTTGTTCATAATCTTTTCGACCAGCGGTTCCTGCGCTCCAAACAATGCTGTCGACAATGTGCTCGAATCGACGCGGGAAAGCACTTTCTGAATCTGGAGATCGTCCAGACTGACCAAATCGTCAAACTGGTACAGGGCCTGGTTGATCAGGCTGGCCTGCTCGGGATCCTGAGCTTCCAGCGTCTTCAGGATCTGCCGTCGCTGGCTCTTTTCGGTGGCCCGCAGAACGTCCACCATCCGTTTGGTATGGTCATCGTTCTTTCGCGGATAAGGAGACAACGTGCTGGCCCGGGCCACGGTCGTACTCGCAATCCGCCGCAACAGGATCTCGGGAGCACGGGGATCGCGACTCATTTCTCGAATGACCTGTTCACGTTTGTCCTCGACCAGCAGGTTCAGTAACTGGGCCACGCGGGGAGGCGAAATCGCTTTCATCAACAAGGCCACCGTTCGTGGCTGTTCGGTTTCCATGGCGGCGGAAAGCTGATTCAGATTCATCTTTTCCAGGTCGACCAGCGGATCGCCGGAAGGGGCATAGATTTCATCCTGATCGGCATTTTCTACCGCTTCATCCTCTTCTTCCTCCTCGTGGAGCTTCAGGGCCGGTGGGGCGCTTTTCAATGCGAAACTGAAGAACCGTTCAAATTCTTCGAGCACCTGCCGCTGCCTGCGAACCGAGGGGGGCAATGCGGGAAGACTTTTTAAGCGGTCTCGCAGAGGTCCGGTCAGTTGCGGATCCAGACAACCCAGGACCTGCTCGGCAGCTTCTTCGCCCAGCAGATGCAGCAATGTCAGGACCCGCTCTTCGCGGGAATTTGTTTTCAGGTCCGCATTCACGTTTCGGTTGGTTCCGCAATCCAGAGAAAAATCAGACTATGGATTTCGTACCGAAAGCGGAAAAACTCGCCTAGACGAAGTTGAACAAATGGCCTTCGTTACGACGCTTTCTTCTGCAAACCTCTCGTTTCTGCCGGTTCCGTCAGCCAGGCAGCGACCACATCCGCCACCGCTTGTGGATTCTCCAGGGCTTGTTCCGACAGATCGGCGATTCGCAGCACCATGTCCGCCGGCATCGTTTCCTTACTTTCGGTCTCCACTACCATTGGTTTCATTCGCCGGATGACCAGCAGTCCCAGTACGAACGCCACAATCGCTGCAATGCCCAGCGACAGATTTTGCAGCAGCGGTTCATATTTCTCCCAACCAGCCGGGGCGGCAATCGGAGTCAGCAGGGCGGTATTTCCCACCAGTGGGGCCGCTACCACTTCAATCTCATCCTGCCGGGCCATGTCGAATCCCACTGCCTGCTTGATGATTTTTTCCACCTGCTCGGTCGTTACCGCTGGTGCCTTGGCCGTCTGCGTTTCATTTCCGGCAGCGGGAGTTTCCTGTAACTGGACCACGGCAGCCACCGTCAATCGGCTGATTCGTCCCGGCACGCGATGGACGGTGTCTTCAATTTTCGCGTTTTCATACTGCGTCGTGTTGCTTTCCACCTTCGTGGAGGGTCCCGTACTGCTGCCATCCGCTTTAAAAGCGAGTTTGTCAATCTGTTCGGGGGGAAGTCCGACTGGCCCTTTCGCCTGCTTGGAGCCGCCGGTGGATGATTCCGAATGAATCGTCTCGGACACTTTCACCTTGGCTTCCGGGTCATACTTGATTTCCCGGGTCTGCGTGTCCGTAAAATCAATATCGGCAGTGACTCGCACCACCGCCCGGCCCGGGCCGAGCATCTGTGTCAAAATGGCTTCCGCCTTGGACGAAAGATCCGATTCCACCCGGTTCCGGAAACTGAGTTGTCCGGTGACATCCGCTTCCATTCCTTGTGAGGACGAGAGCAACCGGCCACTGGTGTCCAGCACGGAGACATTTTCCGGGTCAAGATTTTCCACGCTATGGGCCACAAGGGAAATCACCGATCGGGCGTCCGTCGACGAGAACATGGCATTGGGCTGCAAGTCCAGAATCACACTCGCTTTTGCCGGATCACGATTTCGAATGAAGGGACTCGATTCCCCAGCGGTGATGTGAACGGTGGCATTCCGCACGCTTCCCAGTTGCATGATGGAACGGGCCAGGCGTGTTTCCAGCCGCTGGGTCATCCGTGCCTGATACAATGTCGGATCCGACCAGATCCCTTCGCTGATTTCCGCCGGCTCCTGGGGAGTCACCGAAATGATGTCTTTAAGTGCCAGCCGCGTCCGGCTGAGAGAATTCTTCGGAACGCTGACAGCCGAACCGGCATAGTTCAGTTTGTAGCTGATGTTTTCTCCTTCCAGCACGCTGACAATTTCCGCTGCCTGCTGAGGGGAGAGGCTGTCGGTGACCACGACATATTCCGGGATGCTGGCCCAGAACCCGACGCCGCCGATCGTCAGAATCGAGAGCACCAGGGCGCCCACCAGGGCCATGCGCTGGCCGAGGCTCCACTGGCTCCACTGGGCCTGCATCTGCAAACCAAATTGATTCAAAAAATCCATCGGAGAGACCTGACTCTCATCCCCTGCCGGGGTGATTCGAGTGACGGAAAGAGAAGAACAAATTGAAAATCACGGAAGAATGTCGCCACACTTTCTTCTTTCCCCTGTTTCCTTCCCCTTTTTCTTCGCGTCAATCTGATCGGACTTGAAAGCACTGTTGGCCACTGGAGCGAAGCTGCAAATGATCGATCACGCAAGTTCCATGGAAATACGAGGAATTCAAAGCCGAACGCGATCGAACAAAGCCCAAACTGATCTAGACCTGCATCCGCATGACGTCCTGATAGGCGGAAATCAACTTATCCCGGACTTCCATCACCAGGCGAAACGCCACGTCCGCCTTGGCGACATTAATGGCCACATCGTGGATATTATTCACGTTTCCCGCCAACAACTGATTCATGTCATTGGTGACCGCCTGCTGTGGCTGATCGGCATCATGCAACAGGCGCGTCATGAGTTGTTCAAACGAGACTCCCGGTGCGGAACTGGAGGCCATCGATCCGTTTTTCGGAACCGACAGCGGACTCCCGCCGGAAATGCCGCTGGTTGTCGCCGGTATCTGCATCAGCCGCTCGCTCTCATCAGGGACAGCGCCTGTTCCGCCATCTGCCGAAACGTTTGCAGCGATTTCAAATTCGCTTCATAAGCCCGGTTGGCGGTCATCAGGTCGATCATTTCCGTGGGCAGGGAGACATTCGGCATTTCCACAAAACCATTCGCATCCGCGTTGGGGTGGCCCGGATTATGAATCCGTGGCAGCGGACTCTGATCGGGTTGAATCCCCACAACCTGGACACCATTGAACCCTTGCGCGAATTGAGGTGCCGCCGCCGTTCCGGTCCGCATCTCGTCCATCATGGCGGCAAACACAACCTGCTGCCGTCGATAGGCCCCGCCCGTGGCGGAGCTGGTGGAGTGTGCGTTGGCGATATTATTGGCGGCCACTTCCATGCGAAGCCGCTCGGCTGTCAGACCGGAACCGGAAATTGCCGTGGAGGAAAACAGATTGCCCATGCCCATGAATGGTGTCCTGTGAGATGTTCGCGAAACGAGCCCGAAAAGATCAGGAACGACGATGATTTCCGCTGGAAAAATGCGACGGGTGGAAGATTTGAAAAGCAACACGTCCACGGAAAAGCCGAGGACGTTCAACCGCTGGCAGCGCGGCGCAGCAGATCGAACTGGCTGGCCATGAGCTGTGAATAGGTCTGATACATCATGGCATTGCGATTGAGCTGGCTGATTTCCCGATCAACATCCACATTATTGCCGTCGGCCCGTTGATTAAGTCCCTTCTCGGGAACGACGCGGGGCGCGGGGCCCTCCCCGGGGGGAGATTTTCCGGAACGCAGATGTTCCGCCAGCAGCTCTTCAAACTGCACATCCAGACGCTGATAGCCCGGTGTGTTGACATTCGCTAGATTCTGGCTGATGACGCTTTGCCGCAACTGGGCCGCGTTCATGAGTTGATTCAGAGAATTGATCTGGGGAGGAATCAACGACATCAATTGCTCCGGAAAATTCGGCGTGGCTTTCCTGATCGGAATATCCTGTCCCCTTTTCCCATCGGCAGAATGCGACTGAAATCTTTCTCCAAAATTTTGATTCCAAATCGCAAAGTTCCGCAAAATCGTCGATACAGGCGGACAACTCGGAGAAATCATGGGCAATTCCTCCAGTTTGCCCAGTTGAAACAACCGATATGTTGCATCCGGTCCGCGTTGTCCCGCGCGACTGTGGTCTTTTTCAAACAACAACGTTGAAAAAAATCCGCCTTCATCTCATTCAGGAAATATAGATAAACAAGGCGAATGGAAGAAGATTGTCCATTTCTGGAAAAGCATTCTCCCCAGTTCCGTGTTCCGTCGTTTCCGGCCCAGTCCTCATTGTGCTTCACATTGAACGATGATTTTTGGGAATACGCGAAGGGGGCGAGATCCCTGCTATGTCTTGCAGGCGATTTTTGCCGAACTCAACTGGAGTACCTTCATTCCGTTTGCTTGAGACGCATCTGGTCAATCATGGTGCGGGCATTGCCTCCTTGAGGAGGTGTAGGCGTTTGACTGTGGATATGCGAATGGACAAACAACTCCAAAGACTTTCACAACTCCCTTCGTTGCCCACGGTTGCCGTCCAATTGTTGCGGATGTTCGCGGACCCTGAAGTCAGCATTTCCGACGTTGTCTATGTTTTACAGACCGATCCCGCGCTGTCGGGCAAAATTCTAAAAGCGGCGAATACCTCTCAGTTCGGAATGAAACGTCCGGTCAGCGATTTGCAGCGGGCGGTGGTGTTGCTGGGAAAAAAATCCGTTATGGCCCTGGCCCTGGGGTTTTCCCTCGCGGAAGCCAGCATGTCCACCGGTCCCCATGCCAATCTGTATTCCGACTTCTGGTTCCAGTCCCTGGTCCGGGGATGTGCCGCATCGCTGATCGCGGATCAATATTCCAAAGTGGACGCGGGGGAAGCCTTCACCATTGGACTTCTGGCCCGCATTGGACGCCTGGCCATGCTCAATTGTGACCGGGAACGGTTTGTGGCCTGTCTCGCAAAAGCGGCGGAAACGGGAGAGCCACTCGATCTGATCGAACAGCAGTCAGCCAGCATTACCTCCCCGCAGGTCACGTTGCATCTGGTCCAGGAATGGAAGCTCCCTTCCCACTGCGTGGAAGCCATTGCGGAAATGAATGCCTCCATGGAGGTTGCCTGTGAAAATCATGATCCGGAAAATTTTGACCTGAAAGACATTCTCCGGCTGGCCAATGCCTTTGCCGAATTCTTCAGCGGCGAGAATCGCGGACTGGCCATTGCCAGAATCTATGAATTGTGCTGCACGCTCCTGGGAGCTTCTGAAAGCCAGGTCAATGGACTGGTGGATCAAGTCCGGGAAGAACTCGATCATCACAGCGATCTGTTCAGTGTGGACATGGCCAAGGTCGGCTCGCCGATGGAACTGCTTTCCCAGGCAATGGGGCAACTTTCTGTTCTGGCGGTGAACGCCTCGATGGGCCGCGAAGACGTTCCAGCCGCCAATCCGATCAACGAGATGCAGGAAGAAAATGGCCGGTTGCGGAAACGGGTCATGGAACTGACGCAGTCCTCCATGATGGACCCGCTCACCACGTTGTACAACCGTACCTACCTGATGCAGCAACTCCAGGACCGCAGCCAGCGGGCCATCGAAGAACAGACGAATGTGAGCATCCTGTTTCTGGATGTGGACCATTTCAAGAAAGTGAACGATACGCACGGGCATCTGGCCGGGGACGAAGTCCTCCGCGTGGTCGCGGCGGCCTTGAAAGAAGACGTCCGGGAGATGGATATCGTGACCCGCTACGGAGGGGAAGAGATCGTCATCCTGACATCGATTCAGGATGTTCCCGGACTGGCCCGGCAGGCGGAACGGATCCGGGCCCGGATCGAAAACCTGAAAATTCCGTTCAACGATCTCACACTGCGTGTCACGGTCAGCATGGGAGGTTGCATCGCCGCTCCTTCCGCGCAGATTCCGAATTTCGTCGCGAGAATTCTAGAGTCGGCGGATGCCGCCATGTACAGCTCGAAACGGAACGGGCGGAACCAGGTCACGATTGTCGATGAATTAATGTCCGTGACCGCCATGCCGCAAAAACTTCAGCCGGCATGATCCGGAAACAGATTTCTGCTTTGTCAAAACTTAAACATGAGACTGGACAGAGGGCCATCCTGGAAATCATGAATGGCTGCTTGCGTTCAAGACCCTCAAACTAAGCCCTGACAGGGCAACACCGTCATGGTTCATCTCTCCCCACAGGAACAGAAACTGCTTGCTCAACTCCACGAGTTGAAGTGGTGCAGCGACCTGCAACTTCCCATTCCGCCCCAGTCCGTGATCGATTTCTCCGAGCACGCCCGTCGGCCCGACATCACCATCCGGGCTCTGGCAGCGGTGGTCGAATGCGAACCCGCCTTAACCGCGGAACTGCTCCGGAATGTCAATTCCTGTGTCCGCGGACTGCGGCACAAAGTCGATTCCGTCGCCCAGGCCATTGCCCTGATGGGGATCCCCGCCAGCAATACCATTCTGCTCACCAGCGCCCTGTCAACAGCAGTGCAACGAGTGGACTCCCCCTTGATCTCTCCTTCGGATTTCCGCCGGGAGACCGTCGAACGGGCACTCTTTGCCCGCGAAGTGGCCCGCGTCATGGGGCTCGACCAGACCGTGGCCTATACCGCCGCCATGTTGCAGGACATTCTGCTCCCCGTGCTCACGCAGCGGTACCAGGTTGAATATCATGAATACCTGCACCAGGGAAACTATGAGTCCCTGGCCAGTTTCGAAAGGGAAAAGTTTGGTTGGACCCATGCGGAAATCACCGCCAAAACCCTGTTGCGATGGGGGTTTTCGGAAACTCTGGCACTGGCGGTCCTTCAGCACCATGACTCTCCGGAACAATTGCTCGTCGATAACATGGCTCCTCCCATGGCCTTCCCGGCAAGTTGCTCGGCCCTGCTGATGGACATTATGCGGCAGTCACCCGATGGCGTGACCCGGCTGATTGATCTCCATGCCATCAACAGCCAGTTCCATGTCATGGCCGTGGCTGAAGCGGTGGATGAATCAATCCGCGAATTGAACTCCTCCCTGCACAACCCGGTCTCGCTGATTCACCGGTTACAGAATGCCATGCTCGACCAACTCGAATATCGGCGGCGGCAGACCGTGACTCCCGGCCGGCAGTTCGGCAATTATGTTCTCGAAGAAAAGCTCAAAGAAAGCAGTATGGGGGCCATCTTCCGGGCGCGGCACATCCGCTTGCGGCGGCCCGCTGCCGTCAAAATTCTCCGGGCCGAACGGACCAACAGGGAATCGATCGCCCAGTTTGAACAGGAAGTGCAACTCACGTCCCGTTTGCGGCACCCCAATACCGTCTCCATTTTCGACTTCGGCCATACTCCCGATGACCTGTTCTATTATGCGATGGAACTGGTCGAAGGATTGACTCTGGCCGATCTCGTCAAAGTGGACGGACGCCTCCCCGATGGCCGGGTCCTCTCCCTGCTGCAACAGACTTGCGGGTCAATTTCCGAAGCGCATGAGATGAATCTGATCCACCGGGACATCAAACCGGAAAACATCATGCTCTCGCAACGGTCGAACTGGCCGGACCATGTCACGGTACTCGATTTCGGGCTGGTCACAACAGTGAATACGGAAAACAGCCTGCCCGCCGACATCGCCCGGGGAGTCGTCGGCACTCCATTATACATGTCTCCCGAAGCCGCCCAGGGACGCGAAACAATCTGCCCCCGAAGCGATCTGTATTCCATCGCGGCCGTCGGCTATTACCTGCTGACGGGGACCCCCGTATTTACCGGACGAACGGTGCTGGATGTTCTGCATCAGCATATGCGGTCGACTCCGTTGCCGCCGACGGAGCGGTGTGACGTCCAGGTCTCAGCGGAGTTGGAACGCCTGTTAATGCGCTGCCTGCAAAAAAATCCAGCGGACCGCCCCGCTTCCGCTCTGGAACTGGCACACGCCCTGTCCCGTTGCGTTCCGTGCCATCCCTGGTCCAATAGTGATGCGAATCAATGGTGGCGGAATTACACGGACGAGCAAAAACATCGACGCCTGGAAGCCATGGAAGAGGACACTTTCGCATCGACGCTGGTCTCCACGAATCTGGGCGCCCTCTCACAACTGGATCGGACGATCATCACCCAGGAATAACGTGAATGTGGTTTGCTATTTCGCCAGGACAAAATCATTCACCGTCGATTCCGCGTTCACCGTCGCCTTTAATTGAGAGGCGGTGGGGCTGGAATATTTCGGAAGAAGCATCTGTCTGGCTCCCAGGGCTTCAGCATCGGCATCGGTCGTCTCTTCCGGAACCGGACCCCCATCCGGCATGACCAGTTTCTGTATCATGACGCGATAGTCTCCCGGAAGAGCCCCATCCGCGGAATCATTGCCGCTGCCGGGGACATATGTGACCAGCGAATATTTGCCATTCTCATCCGTCACCCCCCAAGCCCGTGGTCCAGCTGTTCCCGTTGACGGATCCACAAAGTAAATCACCTGCACTCCGGGGACCGGTTGTCCCTCCTGGGTGACAACCCCCGTCACCGGGACCAATCCTTCGACAAACTTTGTCGCGTTCTCATCCCTGCTTCCACAACCAGTCAAAAACACGATGGCAGCAACCAGACTGACGACAATAGACGGGAACGGAAAACCTTTTTGCACGAACAATCTCCTTCATCATCGAAGTGGAGAGATCAGGATCGACGTCCTGCGGGAACATGAAAATATTGACAATCTCTGCCAACGCCGCTTCGAAAAGACAATGCGGCCACAGAAAGCAGGGCGTTTACCAGGCTCCCAGAATCTGGCCGTCCCCCATCATGTCGAGACGAAGCCGGGTCGTGGCACTGACGTTGTCACTCAGGAACCGGACAGATCCATCCGCAAGCAGGACATGTAAGCCACCAACGTGCAGGCTACCGGCGGTGTTCCAGTTCCCCAGGGCAGGGGCAAATTCTTTCACGCCGCCCGAATACGAAGAGCTGTAGCGAATGGTCTGATTGGGAGGCATATAACTCAGGCTCAGGCCAATCTGCGTATAACCGCGGCCTCCCCAACTGGCATTCGCTCCGTTGCCGCAGCAGGCCTTGCGGGTTTCCAGCATCATCGCTGTGTTGGACATCCCGTCGGTCACATCCCGAGGTTTGCAGAAACTGTTGTCTTCAAACATCGTCCTGGTTGTTGGAGTCCGTTTGATCCAGGTGTTGCATTCATAATATCCGTAATAGTAAACGACAAAGTCGTAATTGGTTCGATGGGCTGGAGAACCTCCCGGCAGATTGTACGTCGTGGATGTTGACGATCCGATTCCCGGATCCGAGGGACAGGAAAAAATCGCCATGGGACGATTCACGATTGCCGCGTTCGTTGTCGCATTTCCTCCCGCCAAAGGCGCTGAGCCTGGGTTGCGGTAGTCGTCAAACGCCCGGCTGAAATTCAGCTGCTGATAAATATTTCCCTGATCCAGAAATGGCAACAACAGCACCAGTCCGTTCCCGTTGACGATCACGGGATTCGCTGGACCCGCCACGGATCGTGTGGAATTGCAAGTTCCCTGGGCAACGGTCGACGGGGGAAAGACACCGTGTGTATCAAGATAGTTGTGAAGGGCCAGCCCCAGTTGCTTCATCTTGTTTTTGCAGTCACTGCGACGGGCAGCTTCCCGGGCTTGCTGAACGGCTGGAAGCAGAAGCGAGACCAGAACAGCAATAATGGCAATGACAACAAGCAGTTCAATCAGCGTAAAACCTGTGCGACGAGAAGACATGAAGATCACCTTTCATTTTGCAGAGAGGGAACATGAACGTCTGGGAGAAATGAGGGGGCACGCGGCACGGCGAACGAATGTGACCATGCCAATAGCTCGAAATATCAATCGAGAAACTACAACGAATTGAGTGTGATCAGATGACAATAACGAAAAGTTTAAGACACATCAAGAACTTCTTTTGTGCGATTCAGTGCAATTTTCCACATTCTTCAATAGGCGACTTCCTCCCTGTCAGCGACTTTGTACACAAAGTGTTGGGGCTGTTATCCTATTGAGAGAACAACGCTCTGCTTGCCGCCGGGCAGCGTCCCGGTTTGTTCAGTTTGTGGTTGTGTTTCTATTCCGTTTTTGTTGCGCCCAGGGCGAGTCGTCATTGGGACTGCAGGATGAGCCCCAGGTGGTTTCGGCACCACTGATCGACATCTGCTGCACGCATGCGTTCCAGGCTTTTAAACGTCAACCAGCGACACGTGTTGCGGGTGCTCTTCAAGTCCGTAGAGTGCGGTCAAGGACGGCGAATTGGAAACCAGCGTTGTTTGTCAGGGAATTGCCCCCCAGAGAGGATCCCGTCCGCAGGCCCACCGGGAGGGGAGCGTCCCTGAAGGTAAGTCGCCCGGAAGTGAAGTGTCCCCCGTTCGGTGAGTCAGCGGCCCGTTCTGATTCCAGATGAAACCGCATTCCGGCAGAACGTCTGACTTGCAGCAACCCTCTCCTTCCGGGCCTCGACCACACCCTACGAATTTCACTCGGGAGGGCGAGGCTTTTGCCGAGCTGCGAGCGTGATGGACGCGTTTTGCCCCATGCGGCTCCGCAGGAGCATCGCCCTCCTGGATCCATAGGAAATCAGGGAATGAGCCGCTTAAAGCGGATCAACACGGCAGAGCAGCCGGTTGAAAAATGCACAGGCAAAAATGTCTGGCCGAGATTTTGTGGTTTTTCAACAGGCTGATAGACCGCGTTCCACCATGCGGGAACCAGTTTTTCATCAGGTCAAATGTGCTGTGCGGCCCCAGGCCAGAACAACGTGCCCTATGCTTTTCCGACGACGTCCGGATCAGTTTCGGGGACAGCATCGCTATCGGGATCGAACCATTCTGATTTGAAGACAATTCGTTTCTGATGATCCATCGCCAGGTTGGCGGTCATGGCCATGATGGCGTCTGCCATGGCGACGACACCATTGCACCGCAGGCCCCCTTCTTTCGGAGAGAGCGGAGCCCCATTGGGCCAGTAGTCCGGTCCGTGATGCCGAATGGCATAGCAGAAGTGTTCCATCTCTTCTTTGTAGCCGCGAGAGACGTTCGTGGCCCAGTCCGTTCCTCCAGAAGAAGCTTTCGCAGCCCCGGAGGTTGTTTCATAGGCTTCCAGCACCGGGCCGCCGCCAGCCGCGCTGCCGGAAACAACCCATAATCGCTGATCCGGACCACCCCCGGTGCTGCCCCGCCCATCTTCCTTCCAGAGCATGGCTTCTTTTTCCGTCTTCATGAACAGCGTTCCGCGGCTGCCATAAACCAGTTCTCCATATGGCTCGAACTTGTTCGTGCTGATGGAGGAATATGTGACGATGCACAGATCGCGCTTGTTCTGTTCGTAATGTTTTCCGGGGAACTCAAAGGTCACGAAAATCGCATCATCGACTTCACGATCGTCGGTCCATTTGTCTTTCGGGCCGACCCCTTCAATTCCATAAAAGTTTTTGCCCCCATGTCCCTGCACCGCCACGGGATGAACTTTCCCCAGAAAGATGCTGCAAGCGTCCATCTGGTGGCTGCCGAGTTCTGCCATCAGTCCGCCGCCAGTCTGGTTATAGAGCCGCCAATTGACGAGCTTGTTGATGTTGTCAAACCCAAAATCCGCCAACTTGACATCTTTGAGAGCACCGGCATCTGCCTTGGGGATGGATTTCTGCCAGCTGTCGCCATGGGGAAAGCTGTTGTTGCGGTGCCATTGGGCGCGAATGTACTTGATGTCTCCCAGGAGACCATTCTGGACCAGGCTGTTGGCGTTATGGTAGAGCACGCTGTAGTGCCGCTGATGGCCGACCGCCAGCAGGAGATTTTTCTCCTTGGCTTTGCGGATCATTTCCTTGCACTGAGTGATGGTGCGGGCCATCAATTTTTCAGTCAGGACGTGCAACCCCGCATTCAGGCAATCCAGGGCAATGGGGGCATGTGTCACCAGCGGAGTCGCAATGATCACCGCGTCGAGCTTCAGTTCCTTGGCATGGTCCAGCAAGTCTTTGTGGCTGTTGAACCGTTTGATTTTGCCGGCTTTTTCCATACCGAGTTTTTTGATCAGTCCCTGGCGATCATTGTTGCCATCTCCTTCAAAGGCCCGGTCCCGATTTGTCGGACGGAGATCCGCAATGGCGACAATCTCCATATATTCCTCGGGATGCTGCGTCAGGAGGATGTTTCCTTCATCCCCGGTCCCGATAAAAGCAACGCGAACCTTGTCCGATTCCAGCTCCTTATAGCCGAAGTAAGCTGCTCCCACTCCCACGGTCGTGGCTGCGGCAGCCTTCATCAGGCCCCGTCGCGTCATGTCCAGCTTCGAGACTTCCTCCACCGCGCGCGAGAAGTTTTCTTTTCCGATTCCTTCCTGTTCCGGTGTCAGTGGCATAGTGCTTTTCCTCTTCTAAGTCGACAAGATTTGCTTGGGGGGGGGGGAAGGACGGGCAGTCATCACCTGCGGAGTTCCATGTTGCGATGGGAAACGTCGAGCCCGAACTTTTTCATTGGCGGACAGGGGCAATGATGCTGTTCTTCCAGTGGAGACAACGACCAAACATGTGTCGTTCCAAGCCCCATTGCCTTTCGATTCGCCCATGGCAACCTTCACAGCTCCAGCCGTACGCAAGGTCCGTGGAGATGTCTCCCATCTGTCTCTATTGTTGCTGTCGACACTGGTATTTTGAAGTGGAAAATACGAGGAACTTTCGGCTTCGCGAAAAGATAACGACTGCCAGTCGCTGAAATCGTCACGGATCAGGCCGGTTTTTCGACGACCTCCAAGGTTAATGAAACATCTGCCCCCGGCCGACCGCTTCAAAAGCATTTTTGTAATGTTCGATGACCGGGGCGGACTGGCGGCCCCATGTAATCGCAATCACGTCAAAACGCCCGCGGCGTTCCAGCAGCTGATACCGTTTTAACCAGGCCAGGGCTGCCCGCGTCAGTTGCTGCTGTTTCGTGAATGTCACCGCTTCTGTGGGGTGACCAGCGATCAGGGAGGAACGGGTTTTCACTTCAATGAACACGATCGTTTCCCCATCCAGAGCGATCAAATCGAGTTCACCGATTCTGCTTCGAGACTGTCGGGCGAGAATCCGATACCCTTGCCGCTGCAGGAATTTCGCAGCAGCACGTTCTCCTCGATTCCCCAGAATCTTTCGCAGCCAGCCGGATCTCATGGATGGAGTTTATAAAAAAACGCCGACAGCGAATACTCTTACGAGCTGCTGCCGGCGGGAAAAATTCTGAGAGCCACAAACAAAACTGATCACACGATGAAAATTCCTATTCCTTGAGCGGAAACGGACAACAAGTGGTGTGGCCGGTCCTTGATTCCAATTCCTGGAAACCGGGAATTATTCCGCAGCTTCGCTGGTTTTGGCCCGGCGTTCGGTGAGGCGTGTCGCCTTGCCAACCCGGTCGCGAAGATAGAAGAGTTTCGCTCGGCGAACCTTGGCGTGCCGCTTGGTGACGACATTGGCAATTTTCGGTGAGTTGACAGGGAACGTCCGTTCAACCCCTTCGCCCGCGACAATGCGGCGAACAGTGAACATTTCGGCCATTCCATGTCCCCGGCGACCGATCACCACGCCGGAGAAAATCTGAATTCGTTCTTTGTCCCCTTCCAGGATACGGGTGTGAACGTCAACAGTGTCGCCAACGTCAAAGGAGAGAGGAGTTTCACGAAGGCTGGATTTTTCAGCCAGATCGAGCAGTTGATGTCGCATGACTATTGTTCCGAATTGTCTCGAGAGGTGCCGGAATGGGACAGGCACGTCGATCAGGTTAATGTCGTCTGTGGTCGCCCGCGGGCGATGTCAGTCCCCACGACTTCAGCTCTCCGAAGAAGAGCCATTCAGTAAATCATTCCGCCGCTGGCGGGTCCGCTCTAAACTCTGTTGTTCCCGCCAGACGGCAATTGCTCCGTGATTCCCGCTGAGCAGGACCTCAGGCACGGTCATCCCGCGATACTCGCGGGGCCGCGTGTACTGGGGATATTCCAGCCGGCCGGCCGACGAAAACGAATCATACTTGGCACTCGTTTCATCCCCCAGAACTCCGGGAATGAGACGAATCACCGCGTCGATCACCAGCATTGCCGGAATCTCGCCGCCGTTGCAGATGAAGTCCCCCATGGAGACTTCCAGCGGGGCCAGACCCTGGACGATGCGATCATCAAATCCCTCATAACGTCCACACAGGAGCAATAATCGCTCCGCGGTGGAAAGTTCTTCAATCAACGGCTGATCCAGCTTTCTCCCTTGCGGAGTCAGCATGAGAAGCCGACCGGGCGGGGAGACTTTCTGCTGAACGTCTTCCACGCAGTCAAAAATCGGTTCGCAACGCAGCAGCATTCCGGGACCGCCGCCATAAGGAGGTTCATCCACAGTTTGGTGCCGGTCTTTTGCCCAGTCCCGAAAATTCCAGAGATGAATCTGGACCAATCCGGCATCAATGGCCCGCTTCAGCAGGCTTTGATGCAGATACCCGTCAAAAATGCCGGGAAACAGGGTCAGCACGTCAAACCGAATCATAATCTGTTTTGATTCTGGCTGCGGAGATTCTCGAAAAAAACGTTTTTCCGCAATGCCATGAATTCGAGGATGACTTATTCCGCAGCTTCCGCAGGAGCTTCTTCCGCTGCAGGCGCGGCTTTGACCTGCGGAGCCTGCATTGGCGGAGGAGACTTGATATCGCCCCAATCGTTTTCCTTGACTTTGCGGATCAACGTGGCGACGCGCTCGCTGGGCTGGGCGCCCACGGAGATCCAATGTTCCACGCGGTCCATTTTCAGTGTGACCCGCTTGGATTTATCAAGCACCATCGGATCATAAGTGCCGATTTCTTCAATGGCCTGACCGTCGCGGGCTTTCCGCTGATCCATGACGCAAATCCGGTAAAACGGCCGATGTGTCCGCCCCAGTCTCTTCATTCGAATACGAACCGCCACAAATGTCTCCTCTGGTTTTCTTTTCCACGCAATCGACCGGAACTCGGCCGATTTTCCATCGCGTTCAGCGGGCAAACACAATTTCCCCACCGATTTGATACTTCGACAACTTCCGCTCAATGCTTCGACCGGATTAGCGCCGTTTATTCTTCTTACGCTGTTCCTTGGCCTGCTTCCGCTGCTGCTTTTTCTTGTCACGCAACAGATCTTTATCGGCTGGACCGCGTTTACTTCTCTGCTTTTCCCGCAGTAAATCCGCCCCGGGATTCATCATTCCGGCTTGCAGCTCACGGACTTTCTTCATGCGGTCTCCCGCGCCCAGACCGGCCATCTGCTGCATCATGCCCGACATGCCTTTGAATTGCTTGAGCAGGCCATGAACTTCTGCCGGGTCGGTCCCGCTTCCTTTGGCGATGCGGTTTCGGCGCGAACGGTCGATTTTGTCAGGATTTTGGCGTTCGTCAAGCGTCATCGAATGAATCATGGCCCGGATCCGGCCAAGATCCTTGTCCGGATCCATGCCATCCATCATCTCAAGGGCCTGGCTCAGCTGGCCCATCCCGGGAATCAGCTTGAGCAGCGACTTCATCGACCCCATCCGCTGAATCTGCGCCATCGCGGATAAAAAATCGTCCAACCCGAACTTTCCTTCCAGCATTTTTTTCTGCTGGAGTTCCATTTCCTTTTCATCAAGCACCCGCTGAGCTGTTTCCAGCAGCGTGGCGACGTCCCCCTGTCCGAGGATCCGCTGGGCCATTCGATCGGGATGAAACGGCTCAATCCTGTCTGCCTGTTCACCTGTTCCGATAAATTTGATCGGAACTCCCGTAACCGCCTTCACCGACAAAGCTGCCCCGCCCCGCGTATCGCCGTCGAGCTTGGTCAGAATAACTCCATCCAGTTCCAGGGCCTCGTTGAAGACCTTGGCACTGTTAACCGCGTCCTGGCCGGTCATGGCGTCACAAACCAGTAACGCCTGGTCGGGACTGAGTTTATTATCGATTTCGACGAGTTCCTTCATCAGGGAATCGTCGACATGCAATCGCCCCGCGGTATCGAGAATAAGGACGCTGCACTCGTGAGCCCGGGCCTCTTTTTTGGCATTCAGGCAGACACGCACGGGTGTGCTGCTGCCCGCTTCTTCCCAATAAACGGGAACACCAATCTGTTCGCCGAGTACGCGCAACTGCTCAATGGCTGCCGGGCGCTGAAGGTCAGCCGCCACGAGCATCGGCTTGACTCCCTGCTCTTTCAGCATTCGGGCCAGCTTGCCGCACGTGGTTGTTTTTCCCGCTCCCTGTAACCCGCACATCATAATGACGGTCAATTCGCCCCGACGGACCGCCAGGGAGTGGTCGACCGGCCCCATCAGTTGAACGAGTTCCTGATAGACGATCCCGACAATCTGTTCAGCGGGCCGCAACGACTTGAGAACCCGTTCCCCAACGGCCTGTTCCGTGACTCGCTGGGTGAAATTCTTTGCCACGTCATAGTTCACATCCGCTTCCAGAAGGGCCTGACGCACCTTTGTCATCCCCTCGCGGATATTGGATTCCGACAGTTTCCCGCGGGCAATGGTGCCAATGGCATCCGTCAGATTGCGTGTGATCGATTCAAACATGACATTTTCTCAGACCGGGAATGCACTTCTCTGAAAGTGAACGATGCGTGTTTCAAACCTGAATAGAACAGGCGGAGAAACTTGTTGCGGGCAGGTCTCTGAGCCTGCGGTCGCATCTTGTGCCCCTGCCAGGACAGGGGCGCAAGACCACTATAGCAGACGGGCTCGCCTCGCCGAGAGTGACTTCGACAGGTTTCCCGGGACACGAAGACTGCCCGAAGTGAAATTCTCCCGCAGGTTCACCGGGACGACCGCTCCGGGCGATTCCAGTCGGCGATCCACAACTGGCTGGTCCCCCCTTCTCCCCGGTTGCTGGTCCATAACAGCTGTTTGCCGTCCGGACTGAAAACGGGCAACACATCCGCCTTTGCATGGTAAGTAATCCGTTCCACCGCCCCTCCTTTGAAAGTGGTAGCGGTCGATGTGACATCCATGGTCCACAAATCAAAGTTGGCTCCCGCTGGACCTCTGGAATAATCGGCCCGCGCCCAGATGATGTATTTTCCACTCGGATGAAAATAAGGCGCCCAGTTCACGGTGTTCAGGTCGTCGGTCAGCTGCACTTCCTGTTTGCCGTCCACGGAAATCGCGTACAACTGAAGCATGTCCTTCTGCTGGCGGTCGCTACGAAAGATGATCCATTGATCGTCCGGAGAAAAGAAAGGACCACCGTCATAACCCGGCACATTTGTGATCTGACGGACATTTTTGCCGTCCGCGTCCATGATGTAGAGATCGGGATCGCCGTCACGCGATGACGTAAACACAATGAATCGCCCGTCATGGGAATAGCTTCCTTCGGCGTCATATCCGGAAGCATCGGTCAGCCGGGTCAGCCCGGTGCCATCAAAATTGCAGGCGTAAATATCCATATGGGGATCGAAATCCCATTGATAACGCCGATGTCCCCCCCGGGCTTCAATTTCCCGGGCCTGCTGTTCGTCTTTCTCCAGCGTGTCACTGACATGGGCAGAGGCAAAGAGAATCTTTTTGCCATCGACAGAGAAATAGGCGCAGGTCGTCCGTCCACGTCCGGGGCTGATACGGCGAGGGACACCATCCTGCGTGGCCTGGACGTAGATCTGATAAAATGGATAGCCGACGGGATAAGCCTGATAGACGATCCATTTTCCATCGGGCGAAAAGTACCCTTCCCCCGCACGGGGAAATCCGCTGGTTTCCTGGTGAATATTGGAAAGATGCTTCCCTTCTTCGAGAGCCACATTGTCTTCGGCTTTTGCGGAACCGGAAACAGACATGAGGAAACAGGCAGCCAGGAGAATTGCTGGAGCAGGAGATCGGAATCGAATCATGGGGACCATTCCGTAAGTGGAGACAAAGAGAAACTGATCATCGGCGCAGAAAAAGCCGCACCCCTGAAAATTCAGTGTGCGGCTCGCGTTATTCCGGGTCAACCAACACGGCATTAACGTGTCAGAAATGAGACTGATGGGAGCAACTTGTTCTGGCACCGGGCGCGCGCAGCAAGCCTGACTTGATGCGAGACTGGCTCCTGCATGGCAGAACAATGGCCCAGACAACATTGATTCGCTCTACTCCACGCGGATAGCCCGAACAGCGAATCAGAAAGCCGCTATGGGCGATCAGTTGCTTTCAGCAGCAATCACGTTGATGCGCCGTCCGGACCGATCAAATGTGACCGTCCCAGGCACAAGAGCAAACAACGTATAGTCCGATCCCATTCCGACATTTTTACCGGGATGAAACTTCGTTCCACACTGGCGAACGAGGATGTTGCCTGCCAGCACAGCCTGACCGCCATATTTTTTGATTCCGCGCCGTTGGGCTGTTGAATCTCGACCGTTGCGTGTCGAGCCCTGTCCTTTTTTATGTGCCATGTCAATCACCTGTGCAGCGTCAACTCTGAATCAAACTGTCGATCAGACAACATTCAGGCAGACGATAATGCTATTCTTAAATTTTCTTGAAGCAGTCCGGATGGACTTTGCGAACGACATCCCATGACGTCCATCCAGAAAGCCATTTTGCTCTCTGAACACAACCGTTCTCCCGGCGATTAACGCTTGGAGAACTGGAAACTGCGGCGGGCACCAGCCAGACCGTACTTTTTGCGTTCGACCATACGACTGTCTCGCGTGAGGAATCCTCCTTCGCTGAGAACGGTATGGTTTTGAGGATTTTTAGCCTGCAAGGCACGGGCAATTCCCAGGACGACCGCCCCAGTCTGACCCGTCGGCCCCCCTCCATGCACAGTCGCTTCGATATCCACTTTGCCAGCCACATTGACGGCATTGAGAGGTGCGAAAATCATTCCCCGATCGCGTTCGACCGGGAAGTAATCCTCCAAAGAGCGTCCATTGATCAGGATCTTTCCCGAACCGTCTTTCACGCGGACGCGGGCAACCGAAGTCTTTCGCCGTCCAGTTCCCCAGGCGACGCCAAAACGGTCAATTTTCCCGCGAATATTCGGCTCGAAAATCGGGGTGGTTTCCCCCACTTCCGGAACAGCTTCGCTCCCGATATTCAGCCCGGAGGCCAGAGTTGTGGCTGCTTCCAGTTCAGGAGTGTCCGTTTGCTCAGGAGCGTCCGTTTGATCCGCCATTTCCAAATCCCCAACTTCCAACAAAATGGAACTCAACTCTGTAAATGAGAGGCTGCCACCATTCTTATATTTCGCAACCTCAGCAGCGATACCTGACTTTTGCAATTTGTCCGGGACAGCCAGTTATTCAACACACTGCCGGCTAAAAAATGATTTCACGCAGAGCTATTTCACATATTCCGGAAACGGCGCCGGCGACTGCGCCTGATGTGGATGCTCGGTCCCCACATACAACTTCAGCTTCGAGAGCATTTTACGACCGAGCTTGCTCTTGGGGAGCATCCGGCGAACGGCTTCCGAAAGCACCTTTTCCGGATGCCGCTCCAGCAATTCCGCAGCAGTATCAACTTTGCGACCGCTGGGATATCCCGTCCAGTAATCATATTCCTTGGACTGGGTTTTCTTGGTCATGTACGGGTTGTCGGCATCGGCCACTGCTTTGCCGGAAAACCGAACCTTGTCGCAGTTCAGCACGACGACAAAATCGCCCGTGTCAACGTGTGGTGTATAGCCGGGCTTATGTTTTCCCATGAGCACGGTGGCAATGCGGACCGCCAGACGCCCGACAATTTCGCCTTCGCCGTCAATCACAAACCACTCGGGTTGGACGGTCTCTTTTTTGGCGACATATGTTTTTTGAACCGTTTGCACGGCAATACCCCAATACTGCTGAATGCGTCTTATCTTGTTTCATCCCCAGCAGGATCCAACATCGGGATCCCGAGCGGGGGGAAACGGAGCAGAATAACGGACGAGCTTCCCCGAATCAACTGCATCGGAAGAGGGAATTTTGTACAGTGAAGGGATCGACCGGTTTCGCGGGACCTCTCTCGTTTTTTTACTCCCTCGCACTCGACCGTCCTTTTCCATCTTCTTTTTCCCATTTTAACGGTTTTGAATGATATTTTTATGGGTTTCGGCTTTCTGAATATCTGGATGTTGCTTGGACTGGCAGCGATTGCCCTTCCTGTCCTGGCTCATTTGATCAGTAAACGCCGATTCGACATCGTGTCCTGGGGAGCCATGCGGTTCCTCGAATTGGGGCAACGGACCCGCCAGCGGATCCGCCTGCAGGATTTTCTTCTTTTGTTTTTGCGAATGTGCCTGCTGGGGTTGGTGGCCCTTGCACTCGCCCGGCCCTGGGGAACCGGACGATTGCTGGGAGCGTTCGGCAAAAGTCTTCCCCGTGACTACGTTTTTATTCTCGACGGTTCGGGGAGCATGGCCTGGGAGGAATTGGCCCCCGGACAACGGGGAAAACCCAGCACGCCTCATCAACAGGCCATTCAGTGGCTGTTCGATGTTTTTGAAAAACTCCAACCCGAAGATACCGTCGCGGTGATCGATGCCCGATCCGAACCGCGGCGGTTGCTCGCCCCCCCCACCAGGGATCGGAAAGCAGCCCGGGAGATGCTCGCAAAAATTGCCGGTCCGGCGGGCCTCTCCCGAATTCCCGAAGCTGTGGAAAGCGGATTGAAACTGCTGGCCACCACTTCGAATCCTTCCCGAAGAGTTCTCGTCCTGACGGATAATCAACGGCTGGCCTGGGAGCCCGACCAGGAAATCGCCTGGACTCGTATCAGCGAATTGCAGAAGCAGTTTCAAATTCCTCCCAGCCTGCTGGTCAGGATGTTCGGCCCCGAGGATCAGCTGCGAGATAACTTCTCTGTCGGGAAAGTGGAATTGTCGCGGGATGTCACCGTTCCGGATTTTCCCATCAAGGTCAAGGCCATGATCCGGCAGTCCGGGGGGACCACGTCCGTCCGGCGGCACGTTCTCTTTCAGATCGACGGCCAGCAGATCCCCGGCAAAGAGACAGATGTTGAAGTTCCTCCTCGCGGGGAAGTCCTGGTGGAGTTCGAACATTCCTTTCCGGCAATCGGCAACTTCATTACCAGCATCTCCATCGATGCCGACGCCCTCCCCCAGGATGACCGATCCTCAGCGGTTGTTTCCGTTACCAGCAGTATTCCCGTCCTCCTGGTGGATGGTGATTCACAAATCGACCCGACTCGCAGCGAAACGTTTTATCTGCAATCCCTCTTTGCCTCCTCCGGCCATCAGTCCCCCTGGATCAAAGCCACGACAATCCGCCCGCAGGAACTGCATGAGCGGCAACTCAGAAATCAACAGGTGGCCTTCCTGTGCAATGTGGCTTCATTAACGTCCTCGCAATGGGATTCACTTCGCAAATTTGTACGAAACGGAGGAGGGCTCGTGATCGCACCAGGGGATCAGTCCCCACCGGCAACATGGAATCTGGTTGACCAGAATGAAAAGATGCCGTTTCTTCCCGCCACATTGAAACAGATCGTCCTGGAAAACTCTCTTCCGGAACCGGGCGGCGCGACCATCGATTCCTCGTCTCTGGAGGCCCCATGGTTACAACGGTTTCGGCAGGAAAACGGGATTGACCTGGTGCAAACACGATTTCGGAAATGGGTTCGCCTGGAACCTGTTCTCCGCGATTCCCAGACGGCTCCTCCCAGGGCCGATTCCAGCGGGCAGGAACATGAGGCTGAAGATGGCTTCGAAAGTCCGGAAGAAAGAAACGTCCGGATCCTGGCCCGACTCTCTTCGGGAGACCCGTGGTTGTTGAGGAGGCAATACGGATCGGGAGCTGTGATGCAACTGGCGACCCCGCTGGATGCGGACTGGAGCACGCTTCCCGCGAAAAACGACTTTGTCCCATTTGTGCATGAACTGGTGTTTTCGTTGACCGCCAGCCGCGACCAGCGAAACCTCTCTCCCGGCTTGCCTTTACTGCTGCCTCTGAAGGGAGGAGAAGACGCGGGCCAATTCATTGTGAGCGGTCCGGGAGTTCATAATCAGCCCACGGACCTGTTTCAGCGGGGACAACAGATTTTTGCCCGCTTCCGGCAGACTGAAGCACCAGGGATCTACCGGTTTCATCATCCAGCGGAGCCCATGGACAGAGGCGAACCATTCGTTGTTGACGACGACCACCGGGAGTCCGATCTGACTCCCATGTCACCGGCAGACTGGGAGCGGGTTCAGCAACAAAGTCATTTGCAGGTGGTCCAATCCATGAACGAAGTCACGACATCCACCCGGGCGGAAACACCTCGTATTGAAATCTGGTGGCTGCTGCTTCTGCTGGTTCTGGGACTGCTGATCGGAGAAGCAGCCCTGACCCGAAAAATGGTCCAGGGAGGCCATGCCGCTGTGGATGCTGTCCTGGAGAATTGAATGTGCAACAAAAGCAGGGTGCACAAAGGCGGCCTCTCGATGATTCCTGTCGAATTGCTGATTCTCATCGAATTTATTGTGATCCCCCAGTGAATCCGACGGTTTTTGTGCAAAGCTCTTGCTTCGAATCATCGTTCCACAATTTCTTCGAAGATTTCGCCCAAAACGCATTTGTCCATTGATTGGATCGCGTTATCTTTGAGATTGGGAAGAGCGTATTGGCAAGCAACAAGCATCACCGGCCCCCCTGATGTCCTGCGAATGTCTCTCCCTAGTCAGGAACACAGCAACAGTTTGCAACAATAGAAGTTACAGTGTCTGCGGATGAGTTCGCCCGCTCTCTGCCATAGTTAGCCTATTTTGCCTTGTCGATCCATTTGAAACATTTTTTTATGAGGGACGGGTATTTCCAAGGAACCCATTTTCATGCCAAGCAGTCTTTCGATCTTCTTCCAGTCTCGTCGTTCCGTTTCCACTTCCCGCAATCGGGCAGGCAATGGGTTTACCCTGATTGAACTTCTCGTTGTGATTGCCATTATCGCTGTGCTGATCGCGCTTCTGCTTCCAGCAGTGCAGCAGGCCCGTGAGGCTGCCCGCCGGAGCCAGTGCAAAAATAGCCTGAAACAGCTTGGACTTGCATTTCACAATTACCACGATGTCCATTCCTGTTTTCCTCCCGGATACGTGGATCTGCGGGGCGGTTCTGGTGTCAGCGATAATCAGGGGCATTGGGCCTGGTCCATCTTTCTCCTGCCCTATGTCGACCAGGCACCCGCCTATCAGATGATCAATCCGGGACCAGTCAATGCGTCTAAGATCAACGCCACGCAAAAAGCGGCCATGCAAAGCAGCTTTGAAATGTTCCGCTGTCCGTCCTCCAGCCAGCCCAGGCTGCACGACTCTTCGATCGATCCGGGATATGTGATCGAAACAACTTCCGTTGGAACATGTGCACTTCCGGTCACGAATTATGTGGTCGCCAACAATATTGCCGGCTTGCGGCAATACAAAGCCACGAACGCAATCGGGGGAACCACCGGGGCTGTGGGAGCGTTCTATCGGGACAGCAACACCCGCCTGCGGGACATCACCGACGGAAGCAGCAACACAATTCTGGTGGGGGAACGCTCCTACTTCCGAAGTGGACAACGCAATTCCGCCGGAATGCTGCTGGCGGTCCGCGATGCCAATGGAACCGGTCCCAGTGCCGCTGATACCGTCAGTCCTGTTCCGGACCATAGTTCGAACCAGGGAATGGTGACAATTTCCGGCTCAGTTCAGTACCCAATTAACGTGGCTCTCACTGGAGCCGCCACGTCGCAGAACATCGCGTTCAGCAGCAATCATGTCGGCGGCGCACAGTTTCTTTTTGGAGATGGAAGAGTCCAATTCATCAGTGAGAATGTCAATCTCCTGAATGATTCCGCCTGGACATGCAACAGCACCTTTGAAAACCTGATCGGTATCGCCGATGGCAATGTCATCGGTGAATTCTGAAATCGAATGCCCCCCAAGAGTTTTGCAATGAAGAAATTCCGGGTTGTTTCCATTTCTCTCGCGATTGCTGTGCTGAATCTGGTCTCAATGTCCGGATGCTCACAGAACACCAACAGGCCTGCATTAGGGATGGTGTCCGGGAAAATCACTCTGAACGGAACCCCTTTGAAAGAAGCAACAGTGGAATTTCAGCCCGCTGAAGGACGTCCTTCGATTGGGGTGACGGATGACCAGGGAGCATACCGCTTGTCCTATACCGACACCGAGAAGGGAGCGGTTATTGGACAGCATTCCGTACGAATCACCACGATCCGTCCCCAATCGGGGGGAGAAGGGGGCCAACCGCTCGTTGAAGCACGTCCGGAAATCGTGCCAGCGAACTATAATGACAACTCCACCCTGACCGCCGAAGTCAAAGCTGGAGAGAATGTCTTCGATTTTCCTCTCGAAGGGGAGCGTAAAAAATAGCGACGGTCCATCCAGGTTGCCCACGCCATTCGAGACAAAGCCGGATCTGGCGTCTTCCGTCTCACGGCAGGTGCTGAACTTTTTCGAGCACCAGTTCGCGGACTTTTCTAGCGTCGGCCCCTTTGACCTGCTTCATTACCTTGCCGATGATCGCCCCCAGGGCCTGCTGCCTGCCGCTGCGGAAATCGTCAATGGCCCGCTGATTTTCCGCCATGGCCGTCACAATCGCCGCTTCCAGTGCTCCGGTGTCCTGGACCACCGCCAGTCCCCGT
>Ga0182738_1000196_pt1 | contig 93716 bp, 100 predicted proteins | sample eDN5th30CBELigMG_FD_128876 | JGI IMG/M metagenome (GOLD analysis project Ga0182738, IMG submission 128876) | Enriched Miracle-Growth compost microbial communities from Emeryville, California, USA - eDNA 5th pass 30_C BE-Lig MG (version 2)... ... | reverse complement strand
CCGACGCGAACGGCACGGGAAGCTGCTGGCGGATGATGCCGCCGTTGGCGAATGCCGTGCCGCCGCTGAGCAACCCCGACAGCGCGCCGCCGATCGAGCTCGTCAGCGGACTGAGCGCCGAGCGCAGCACGAGCTGCGAAAGGTTGAGCGCCAGCGAGCGCAGCACATCGCTGACGCCCTTGCCCTTGACGGCGATGCCCTCGAACGCGGTCGTGAGCTGGTTGCCGAACTGGCGGCCGAGGCGTGACGCGTCGGCGATCTGCTGCTGGAATTGCGTGGTGTCGGCGACGATCGCCACCGTCACGGCATCCGCCGGGTCGTTCCAGTCAGCCATGGTGCGCATCCTTGTCGGGATAGCGGCGCATCAGCGCCAGCATGTCGTGCTTGCCGGGTGGCCCGGCGACCTGCGGTCCGAGACGCCCGCGCAATGCGGCGGCCAGCTCGCGCGGCGTCATCGACCAGAAGGCGGCGGGTGTCAGCCCGAGGAGGCCGAAGCCGGCGGCCATGACGTCGTCCCAGGGAAAGGGCCGGGTTGCGGCTCCTCCGCCGATGCGCGTCGCCCCTCGCCGTCCTCGCCGAACGTCGCGCGCAGCAGACGCGCCACGGCATCGACATAGCCGGCGGCGCCGTTCTCCGCCCGCATCGAGCGCACGGCCTCATCGGCGATCTCATAGCCCGCGCCGCGCAGTCCGGCGCCGATGATGCGCACGCAATCGCGCGCCGACAGGCGGCCGCCGCCGAAGCGCTGCGCCAGCGCCAGCATGTCGTCGTCGCCGAACGCGGCCTCCAGCTCGGCGAGCGCGCCGAGCGTCAGGCAGAGGCGAAACGTCTTGCCGTCGAGCACGGCCTCGATCTCGCCGCGGTGCAGATTGGCCATCGATGTCTCCGAATGGTGGTGTGGCTTTATGCGCCGCGCGGCGCGTAGAGGATGATCAGCGCCCCGGCGACGCAGATGGCGGCGCCGAGCACGTCCCAGCGGTCGGGCATGCGGCCCTCGACGGCCCACAGCCACGCCAGCGACACGGCGATGTAGATGCCGCCGTAGACGGCGTAGGCGCGTCCCGCCAGCTCGACGTCCACCCGCGTCAGCAGCCAGCCGAACAGCAACAGGCTCGCCATTCCCGGCGCGACCCACAGCGGCGAAGCGCCGAGCCGGGCCACCGCCCACAGCGCGAAGCAGCCGGCGATCTCCGCCACGGCGGCGACGATGTAGATGGTAAGCGTGGTCATCGGCATATCCCCCCGGGCAAGCGCGCAGCATGCCAGACGCCGTGTGGATGTCGAGCGGCGCTAGCCGGCGGCGGTGAAGCTCAGCTCGCCGGCCGACTCGAGCGCGATCTCGAATGACACCTCGCCGTCGTGCCGCCCGGTAAGCTCAAACGAGCCGATGTGAAACGGCCCCTCGACGGTGCCGAAATCCGGCACCACCACCTGCCAGTCGCGGATCGTGCCGTTGAAAACATAGCCGCGCACGATCTCGTCCGACGCCGCATCCTTGAAGATGCCGGCGCCCGTCAGCCGCGCCGACTTGACGCCGGCACCGGCCAGCAGCTCGCGCCACTGCCCGGCGCTTTCCGCGTGCGTGACGTCGACGGATTCGGCGTTGAACGCCAGCGTGCGCGTGCGCAATCCGGCGACGGTCACGAACGTGCCGCCGCCGTCGCTGTCGACCTTCAGCAGAAGATCCTTGCCCTTCTGTGCCGCCATTTGCTCTCTCTTTCCTATTCGCTGTCCGCCAATTCCTCGGTCACCGCGCGAAAGCGGACGATGCCCTGGAACGTCTCGCCGTCGGCGTCGCGCCGCACCTCCGAGGTCTCGTGCCGCAGGTTCACCAGGCGGAAGCCGGCAAGGCTGAGCCCGGCGTCATGCAGGCGCGTGCTCAGCGCGTCGATGATAGCCAGCGCCTCCTTGCGGCCGGCGCCGCGCGACCAGACGTGCAGCACGATCGTGTGCTCGCAGCCGCTTTCCGTGCCCGTGCTCCAGTCGCGCACCGACCCCGGCGCGAACGTCACGTAGGGAAACGCCGCGCGTTCGGGGACGTGGTCGTAGACGCGCGACCCGCCGAGCAGCGCCGTCAGCGCCTCATCGCCGGCGAGGCTCGCGTAGATTGCCTGCTGCAGCGCCCAGCTCGCGCTCGCCATCGCTCACCTCGCTTATCATTGACCGTGCCGCGTCTTCGATTTTCTGGGCCGCCGCAGCGGCGACGTGGGCACGCAGCCGCGCCTCGCTGACCGGGGAGACGCGCACGGCGATCTTCACAGGTCGTGCTCCTCGGCGAGGCAGCGCAGCCAGCGCCGTTGCCCGTCGGGATCGAACGCCGCCCGGATGTCGAACACGCGCGCGCCGGCGCGAAAGCGCATCTCGGGCACCACGTCGCCGCGATGCCGGATGACGATCTCATGGCTGACGGTGCTGGCCAGCCGGTCGAGCGCCTGGCTCTCCGTGCCGCTGCGCGGCAGGATGCGCGCCCACACGACGGCCACCTCCGCCCACGTGATCGCCGCGCCGCCGCCGCCGTCGCCGTCACGCGACGGCGCTTCTAGCACCAGCCGCTCGCGCAGTTCGCCGATGCGTACAGCGCCGCTCATAGCCGCACTCGCTTGTAAGGCGCGAGCAGCGCCGAGACTGCGCCGGGCACGGCCGTATCGGCACCACCGACCTCGATCGGATCGCGATGCTCGTACCAATGGGCGACGAGCAGCAGAAGCGCCTCGCGGATCGGCGCCGGCACGTCGCCGGGATCATCGCCGTAGCCGGCGGTGAAATCGATCTCGATGCCGTTGGCGGGCAGCCCCGGCACCGGCAGCGGGCCCTTGCGGACAAGACGCGGCGCGCGCGAGCCGATGTCGGCGACATAGGCGCCGGCGCCGATCACCGTCGCCGCGCCGGCGGCATCCCTGACGCGCAGCTCGTCCACCGACTGCAGCGGATAGAGCGGCAGCTCCACGTCCCGCGCCGCCGGCCATGCATCGAGCGACAGCCGCCAGCTTTGCGTCAGCAGCGCCAGCCCAAGCGCCGCCTCGACATGCAGGCGCGAGGTGAGGATCAGGCTGGCGATCAGCGTTTCCTCCGCCTCCCCGTCGACGCGCAGGTGCGCCTTGGCCTCGGCCACCGTCACGGGTTCGCATTCCGGAGCGCTTGTCAGCACCAGAGCCATTCGGACCTCTCGTCGATGAGCGCAAAAAATACGGGACCGCCGCCGGGGAAAACGGCGGTCCCGCTTCAACCACGCGGGGGGAGGAAACCGCGCGGCCAACTCACTCGCTGTCACCCCGGAAGCTGCGAATGCGATGCGGCATCCGGGATGACAGAAGATGGGCGATCGCGAGCGCAGCTACTCGGCGAACTTCAGGAGCTTGATGGCGTCGAAATCGGCGACGCCGCCGCCGACCCGTTTGGTCGTGTAGAACAGCACGTAGGGCTTGGCCGAGTACGGGTCGCGCAGCACGCGGATGCCGACGCGATCGACGATGAGATAGCCGCGGCGGAAATCGCCGAAGGCGACGCTCAGGCTGTCCTCGGCCATCGTCGGCATGTCCTCCGACTCGGCCACCGGGTAGCCGAGCAGCGTCGGCGCATCGCCCGGCGCGCCCGACGGCTGCCAGAGATAGTTGCCCTCGCCGTCCTTCATCTTGCGGATGACCGACTGCGTCGCCCGGTTCATCACGAAGTGCGCGTTGGCGCGATAGCCGGCCTTGAGCGTGTAGACGAGGTCGATCAGCTTGTCGGCCGGGTTGGATGCAGCAAAGCCCCCGTCTACGCCTGTGGTGAGGAACCCGAGCTTGCCCCATTCCCACGAGGCATTCGCCACCGTCGTGTAGGCGAGGAAGCCCTTCGGCTTGTTGGTGCCGTTGCCGCTGACGAACGCTGTGCCCTCCTGCTCGGCGAAGGCGACGCGCACCTCCTCGGCCAGCCATTCGTCGATATCGACCGCGCTGTCGTCGAGCAGCGACGAGGTTGCCGCGGGCATGGCGTAGAGCTCCGTCGTGGGGAACGACAGCTCATCCAGCGTCGGCGCGTTGGTCTGCGTGCGCGAGGCGGTCTCGGCCACCCAGCCCGTGGTCGGCCCGGCCACGGAGAACGGCCGCTTGTAGACCGATCCCGAAACCTGACGCACGCCGGCGATGGCGCGAATGGGCGATATGGCGCGCAGGGCGCGGTTCACCGTGCGCTCCGTTTCCTCAGGCACCAGGTAGCCGCCGTCGGCATCGGAGCCGACCGAAAGCGCTTTGCGCTCCAGGTCGCGCAGCGCGGTCGCCTCGCCGTTCCTCACGTAGGCGTCGAACGCGGACTTGTGCGCCAGCAACGAACGCGAGCGGGGCGCCGTCTCGCCGATTGCGGGTCGCGCCGCCTTCAAGGCCAAGTCGTCGACGGCGCGGCGATGGTCGTCCAAGGCCCGGTCGATGCGATTGAGCTTCTCCTCGATGAGCGGATCGCTCGCCGAGCGCCGCTCGAGGTGGTCAAGGCGCTCGTCATTCGTCTCCTTGAACGCCTCGAAGGCGCGCATGAAGTCATCGAAGGCGGCGCCGACGTTTGCGTCGCCCGCCTTCGTTTCCAGTTCCGACATGATCACTAGCCTTTCATTCAGGTGCTTGGGTTGAGAGAGGCCGTCGCGGCGCGGATGCGCTCCGCCAGCACGGCCTTCCCGGTTTCATGCCGGCCCGCGTCCCGCAGGGCCTTCAGGCCTCGAAAGCCCGCGCCCATCAGCGCGCGCGCCTCGCTTCGCTTCAGCCCAGCATCCCGCGTGAGCCAGCGTTCCAGCTCCCGCTCGGTCGGCACGGAGCCGGCGAACGGGGATGATTTGATCGCCGCGATGCGCGCCTCGGGCAGCAGCGGAAACGTGACGATGGAGATCTCCCACAGATCGATCTTCTCCAGGCGGCGCAGCCCGCTCGCGCGGTCGCGGCGGCTCTTTACCGTGCGAAAGCCGATCGACAATCCGTCGAGCGCGCCGGCGCGCATCAGCGCATGCACCTCGCGGGCCCTGGCGACCTCGGGCATCAGGCGGCCCTTGGCATAGAGGCCGCGCGCATCCTCGCGCAGCGCCGTCCAGACGCCGAGCGGCTGGCTGGCGTCGTGCTGGAAAAGCAGCTTGATACCCGCGGCGCCGCGCTGGCCGATGCTGTCGGCGAACGCGCCGGGTATCACCACGTCGCCGGCCAGGTCCTCGCGATGGAAGAGGCTGGCATAGCCTTCGAAGCTGCCGTCGGTGTCGACGCTCTTGAGATCGAGGTGCGTGAACTTCACCTCGTGACGATGCGCGCGCGCATGATCGCGCACACGCGGCTGCCCGGCGCCTGCGTTTGCCAGCATCAATGTCTCCGGATTGTTGGATTGGGTGCGTTGGCTTTTAGCTAGCGGCCGGACTGCGAAGGGCATCATCGCTGAACGTTTCCGCGTCGTTGTCGAAGGCGTCTGCGGTGCTCGGCCTGCTCTCCACATCGGACCCGCCATCGCCGGCTAAACGTGCCGGCCCGTATCCGACCGCGGCCCGCTTCTCATCCAGCGTCAGGAAGCTCGCGCGCTCGATGCGGGCCCACAGCGCCTCGCGCTCGGCGCTCAATCCCTGCACCTGATCGAGGTCGGGCCGGAGCTGCACGCCGCCCCCATACGCCGGACCCAGCCAGGCCGAGAACGCGCTCGCCATGCGATTGACGAGCGGCAGCACGGTGCAGCGCCAGAACGCCCGCTGCGCCTCGCTGTAGTTCGAGTACGTGTTATCGCCCGGTATGCCGAGCAGCATCGGCGGCACGCCCACCGCCAGCGCGATCTCGCGCGCCGCCGAGTGCTTGGCGGCGATGAAGTCCATGTCCCGCGGGCTGAGCGACAGCGGCTTCCAGTCGAGCCCGCCTTCGAGCAGCATCGGCCGCCCGGCATTGCGCGCGCCCTGGAAGGCGTCTTCCAGCTCGCTGCGCAGGCGGCTGAACTGCTCGCCCGTCATGCTGCCGTTGCTGGCGGCATAGACGAGCGCGCCCGACGGCCGCGCCGAGTTGTCGAGCAGCGCCTTGTTCCACGACGAGGCCTGGTTGTGAATGTCGATCGCCGCGGCGGCGGCCTCGATCGGGCTCATACCGTAGTGATCGTTGTCGGGATGGAACAGGCGCGTGTGCAGGATCGGACGCACGCCGGTGACGGGCTCCTCGGCGAAGCGCACTGACGTCCCATTGGCCGAATACTCGAATGCCTCCGGCCATCCGTTCGGTCCCGGGATCACCTGCATGCGATCGGGACGCAAGACGTAAAGCTCGCGCAGCCGCCCGGAGATGCCGACCGCCTCGACGTAGGCGTTGCCGGCGATGAGCAGGAAGCCGTACCAGGTTTCCAGAAAGTCCGCCGCCGTGTGGTCGGGCGACGGCCGCGCGATCAGCTCCAGCAGCGGATGGGCGTCGAGCTCGTCATCGCCGTCGTAGGCGAGCAGCGGCACGGACGCGGCCGCCTCGGCGATCATGCGCACGGCGCGATAGACGATCGGATTCTGCATGTAGCCTTCGCGCGCGAAGGCGGAATAGTCGCGCGGGCTCCAAACCGGGCGGCCGAGCGGCTCCCAGGCGACGAGGGGGCCCGTCGCGCTCGCTTTGCGGTCCGGTTGCGGCGAGCGGGCAGCCAGAAGCCGGCCGATCGCATCGAGGATGCGCGACATGCGGGTCCTTTTTGGTTGGCGCCGGCGACTCCCCTGCGGGGAGCCGGCCGCCGACGCGGGTAGATTTGGTTGGCGCCGGCGGCCACCGGCGCGGGTAGGTCCTGGTTGTGACTGTCATCCCGGGCAAGCGAGGCAAGGCCGAGCGCCGACCCGGGACCCAGCGGAAAAGCATCTTTCTTGCTGGCGCCTTCCTTCTTTCTGGCGCGCGGCGACTCCCCTGCGGGGAGCCGGCCGCCGCGCGCGTCGGATGCGCGGAGCCGGCCCGAAGCGCGTCGGCTGCGGCTGGATCCCCGATAGCCGCGCGCTCCGCTCACGGCTTCCGGGATGACAGAACCCGAGTCAGCGTCGGCCGTCCTGGCCAGCGGCCGCAGTCAGCTCGTGTCACGCAAATCAAATCCTCCTCACCGACGGCCGCTGCGGGCTGCCGACCATAAGATCCGTCAGCGCCCAGACGAGCGCATCGAGCCGATCCGGCGAGCGGCCTTTCGCCAGCCCGTCGGCGCCGAACACGCACATCTGATCCTCCAGCGCATCGAAGCTGCCGACGTGCGACACGCGGCCCTCCGCATACAGCGCCGCCACCGGCTCGGCGCGCAGCCACTTGCCGCGCGTCGCCCGCACCTGGCGCACGGCGACGCCGTCGTCGATCTGCCGCAGCACCGCCGTCACGAGGTCGCCGCCCTGGTTGACCTCGGCCACCACCCGGTCGGCGAGGAAGTCGCCGTAGGCGGCGATCACCGCCCGCGCCCACACCTGCGGCTCGCGCCCCTGCAGCGTGCGGTCGGCGAGCACATAGGCGCGCCCGTCGGCGCTCCGCCCGGCAACGACGATGCCGCACGCATCGGAAGCCGCCGTCGCCGTCACCGGCGGATCGACGGCGACGACGATGGTCGTCAGCTCCGGTGCGGCACTGACCCGCTGCGCCTCGATCCAATCACGCCGCCACAGCGCGCCCGACGTATCGTCGACGATCTCGCCGTAAAACTCCTGCCGCCCCAGCGCCGTGCCCGCATAGCGCCGCGTCATCTCGGCGATGAACGCCGGTGCCAGGTTGTCGGCGTTGTCGGCCGTGGCGGTGCGCGTCGTCACCGTGAACGGATCGGCGATGAGCCGCTTCAGGAACGGCGTCGCGCGCGGCGTCGTCGTCGCCACCATCTGCGGCGCCTCGCCGAGCCGCAGCGCGAACTGCAGCATGTCCCAGGCGCGCTCCGGATGCCGCCACTTGGCGACCTCGTCGCACCAGGCGGCGTCGAATTGCGGTCCGCGCAGGCTGTCCGGGTCCTCGGCCGAGAACATCTGCGCGACGGCGCCGGAGGCGAACACGATCTGTCCCTTCGACGGCTCGAAACGCGGGCGCTCGCCCTCGACGCTCACCGCCAGAATGCCGGAGATGCCTTCGATCATCACCCGCCGCACGTCGCCCAGCGTCTCGCCGACGAGGGCGATGCGGCGCGCGGGCGGCGCCCCGTCCGGTGCGCGGTCGTGCGCCTTGGCGCTGATCCATTCCGCGCCGGCGCGCGTCTTGCCCGCGCCGCGGCCGCCGAGGATCAGCCATACGCGCCACGCCTCGCCTTCGCTCGCGGCGGGCGGCAGCTGGTCGGGCCGCGCCCACAGCGGCCAGTGCGCGAGGATCAGCCGCAGCTCGGCGGCGGTGAACTCAGACAGATCCTCCTTCAGCGTGCCGGCGGCGCTCGATGCGCTCAAAGCGCTCGATAATCTCGCGCTGAAGTCGCTCGACCTCGTCCGCGTTGTCGGTGGAGGCGGGTTGCGCGACATCGAGCTTGCTCACCTTGTCTTCCTCGGGAACGGGAACCACCTTCTGCAGGCCGCCGATCATCGAGCCGACCGTCTTCGCGTCGCGCTCCAGATCGGCGGGGCCGAGCTCACCGCTTTCCATTGCCTTCTCCATTTGATCGAGCTTCTTGTTGATGAGCCCGCCCAGGCGATGGGCGATCAGCTCGCGCGCCATCGCCGACGGCGCCGTCGTGCGCGGACGGCGGCCGAGCCGATGCGTGCGCATCATCCAGCCGCGCTCGCGCGCCAGCCGGCAGACGTATGAAGGCGAAACTTTGTATTTCTCGCCGATCGCCACGACCGTGAGGGAGCTTTCCTCATAGTCGATCTTGACGCGCGCGATCGTCGCCTCGTCCAAGGCCGCCATATGTTGCGCCGTCTTTGGTAATTGAGGGGAGCCGCCGCAGTGCCGGCGTTCCCCTCCGGCGCAACTGTCGCGTTATAGCCGAACACTACCCCAGCAGCGTCACGCTGGGGATAAGTTCGTCGCATCCGCGAGACGCAGCACGGCTTGTCGCCGCTCAGTTCAGCGGCACGTTGACGGTGCCCTGCAGGGTGTAGCCGTTGTAGTCGTCGGCGCCGATGCCATCCCACGAGGCGAGGCCGCGGATGTACCAGCCGCTCGACGTCACGACGTTGAGGCCGCCCTGCAGCCTGCCCCAGAAGTCGCCGGGGCCGACCACGAAGCCATCGACGATGGCGACGTCGGGATTGTCGAAGTCCCACACGCCCTTCAGCGCTGCGAACGGCTCGATGAAGATGTCGGCGGTGTGCTGGATGCGATAGCCGACCTCGGGGCCGAACTGCAGCCGGCCGAGCGATACATCCTGCCCGGCAACGAAGGTCCCGCCCGTGTTGGTGAAGGCATCGGCGCTTTCGGTGACATACGCCAGCTCCGCCGAGGGGGTGATGCGCCAGGCGTCGTATGCCCAGTTGCCGGCGAGTGTTCCCTTGACCAGCCAGCGCGAGGTGTCGAACGAGCCGGAAGCTCCCGCCACGTCGATGTCATTCGACGAGCGGCCCCAGGCGGCACGCACATCGAGGTAGATGTTGTCATGCACGCGCGCCGACAGGTACGGGCCGATCATCCAGCCGTTGCCGTCCACGGTGGAGGCGAGCACGCCGCTGTCGTCCTTGGCCCAGTCGAACTGGGCAAGCACGCCGACGATCATGTTTTCGGCGACGCGGTAGTCGCCGCCGACGTAGAGCACGCCGACGTGGCCGTTGCGGTCGAGGTTACCGTTGTCGTCGTCGTAAGCGGAGTAGCGGCCTTCCACCCAAAGATCCCACGGCGAGGCGCTCTCGTAGGCCAGCGGCAGGGCGCCGCCATCGCCGGCGCCGAGCGCCATGCGGTCCTTGCTCATCTGCGATTGCGCTGCCTGACGGCGAAGCTGCGACAGGCTCTGCGAGAACTGAATGCTCTTGCCGCCCGATGCCTCGATGTCACCGCCGAGATCGCCGGCGCCGAGGCCCATGGCACTGCCGAGACCGGAGCCGAAACCCATGGTGCCGCCGGATGCTGCGGCGTTGCTCGCCACGTTCACCGCGCTGCCGTTGCTGGCGATGGTCGTCGGGCCGCTGACGCCGGACCGGTTCAAAAGGCTGGTGGCCGAAGGATCATTGAGCAGGATGCCGTTGATGCGCGCGGCGAGGAAGCCTTGGACGACACCTTGCGAGGCGTCCTTGCCTGGAGTGGGCGACGGGCCGCTAGCGCAGGTGGCCGCGATGGTGATTTCGTACGGTATCGCCTGAACCAGCATATACGTGTTGAGCGTCGTATCGCTGTTGGATCCGGTTACCGTGTAGCTGACGGTAGCGGCGGAGGCGGAAAGCGGCTGAACCAGGAGTGCGGTGTTCAATGCGCCGTTTATCAACTCGAAGCTGCTGCCCGACAACCCAGAGACCGTGAATGTGATCTTGTCGCCGACCTTGAAGCCCGAAATCGTGCTGAGAACGCCGGATCCGGACGGAACGTAGTTTGTGACGTTGAAGGCACCGGCATTGACGTCCGAGCACCCATGGGTCGGCATGCTTGCCAAGACGGGAGATGCCGCCGCGAAGACGCCGCCCGCAACGGCCAGCGTTCGAATGCCGGCAGCGCGCACCGAGCGATGAAGGGCGCGCCTGGAGCCGGCGACCAGCGGCAACGCTTTCCAGCTAACCGCCACATCGGTTCGTGCTTCGCGTTTGCTTAGGCAAGCGGACATGCGTTCTCCCTCTGCGGATGGCACCGCAGTGAAAAATTGGTTGGCTTCGACGCTTGCGTCTGAAGGAGCTTTCCGCCGGTTGGCACCACGCCGTGTGCGGCCGGAAATCGGGAATGCAACCTAACTCTGGAAAGGCTTGGAACAGCTACGCGCGGCAGCACCGCCTGAAACCGTACGGAGCCTTGAGCGATTCCTGTGCACAGGTCGAGGGGCGCCGTCGGCTAATCTCCGGTTGTGACATTTCCGCCATCTGCCGCGCGCTACAGGCCGAGGTCCCGGCTCTCGCTCGCAGGTCTGTCATCCCGGAAGCCGTGAGCGCAGCGAGGCGGCTATCCGGGATCCAGCTGAAAGACCGGTCGAAGACTCTGGAGTGCCTGCGGCGCCGCTTGACGCTGGGTCCCGGGTCTCGCGCGCCACGCGCGCTTCGCCCGGGATGACAGAGGTGGGCGCGCGTCGATGGAGCTGGTCTGTCATCCCGGAAGCTGCGAACGCCGTGAGCGGCTATCCGGGATCCAGCGGAAAGACCGGTCGAAGACCCTAGAGTGCCTGCGGCGCCGCTTGACGCTGGGTCCCGGGTCTCGCGCGCCACGCGCGCTTCGCCCGGGATGACAGAGGCGGGCGCGCGCCGGGCCCGGTAGCCAAGCGCCTGATCCGAAAGGGATTGCGCGGTCACGCCGCTGTGGCCGATTTACAATGAACGCAGCCGCCTGTCCCAATCCCCAGCGCCCGCCAATCTCGCCTTAACATCTCCATCACCACCCGGGTATAAGCACTAACGTTCGGTTCACCTTGACGATTCGCCTCGCCGACGCTTCGGCCAACGGCGAGCGGGCGCCGAGACGCGGGGAAGGACGCCGGGGCAGGACAACGTGTACGATTGGCTCTTCAAACGCGGGCGCCGCGAGCGGGTCGTCGATTGGCTCGGGCTCGATTCGAAGATCGATTCGACCGTCGCAGAGACGTGGGCGAAGGTCAGCGACTTCTGGGACGCCGGCACCAGCTTCTTCGCGCGCTTCAAGCTCACCGGCTGGAAGCGCCTGCTGAACGAGGCCGCATCCGAAGGCCTGACGCTCGGCGCCGGCGGCTTCGTCGTCATGTACGCTCTCGCCATTCCGGCCTTCCACGAGTTCAACGAGGGCAAGTTCCTCACCGGCCAGTACGCCGTCAAATTCCTCGACCAGAACGGCAACGAGATCGGTAAGCGCGGCATCCTGCACAACGACGCGGTGCCGCTCGACGAGATCCCCGATTCACTCATCAAGGCGACGCTCTCCACCGAGGACCGCCGCTTCTTCGAGCACTGGGGCATCGACGTTTTCGGCACGCTGCGCGCGCTGGCCACGAACCTGCAGGCGAACGAGGTGGTGCAGGGCGGCTCGTCGATCACGCAGCAGGTGGCGAAAAATCTCTTCCTGTCGTCGGAGCGGTCGTTCCAGCGCAAGATCAAGGAGGCTTTCCTCGCGCTGCTGCTGGAGAGCCGCTTCTCCAAGCGCGAGATCCTGAAGCTCTATTTCGACCGCGCCTACATGGGCGGCGGCGCGTTCGGCGTCGAGGCGGCCTCGCAGTACTACTTCGGCAAGTCGGTGCGGCAGATCAACCTCGCCGAGTCGGCCATGCTCGCCGGCCTGTTCAAGGCGCCGACGAAGTATGCGCCGCACGTCAACCTGCCGGCCTCGCGCGCCCGCACCACCGAGGTGCTGAACAACCTCGTCGAGGCCGGCTTCTATACGGCCGGACAGGTGCATTGGGCGCGCGTGCATCCGGCCAAGATCGTCGAAAACCGCAATCCGTCCAGTCCCGACTGGTTCCTCGACTATGCCTTCGAGGAGGTGCAGCGCATCGCCGCCGGCAAGGGCGCATACGTGCTCACGGCGCGCACGACGGTCGACCTCAACATCCAGAAGACGACGGACGAGGCGCTGGCCGCGGCACTGCGCAAGTACCGCGGCAACCGGGTGACGAGCGGCGCCATCGTGGTGCTGGAGACCGACGGCGCGGTGCGCGCGCTGACCGGCGGCCCGGACTACGGCGAGAGCCAGTTCAATCGCGCCACGCATGCCAAGCGCCAGCCGGGCTCCTCGTTCAAGATCTACGTCTACGCGACGGCGCTGGAGAACGGCTATACGCCGACGACGATGGTGCGCGATGCCTCGCGCTCGTGCGGCCGCTGGCATCCGCAGAACTACGGCGGCAGCCACGGCGGCGGCGGGCGCATGCCGATGTGGATGGCGCTCGCCAAGTCGCTGAACACGGTGGCGGCGGAGCTGTCGTTCGCGGTGGGGCGCGACAAGGTCATCGAGATGACGCAGCGGCTGGGCATCAACGGCATCCGCAAGACGTGCTCGATGGCGCTCGGCGACTACGGCATCAGCCCGCTCGAGCACGCCGGTGGCGCGGCGACGTTCGCCAACGGCGGCAAGCTGGCGAAGCCCTATGCCATCCTCGATCTCGTGTCCTCCAAGGGCGACCTCGTCTACAGCCGCGACCGCGACGAGCCGGAGGCGCCGCAGGTGGTGCCGCGCAAGGTGGCCGAGGGCATCAACTGGATGATGAACAAGGTCGTCACCGACGGTACGGGCGGCCCGGCGCAGGTGCCGTTCACCAACGTCTCCGGCAAGACGGGTACGTCGACGGGGCCGAAGGACGTGTGGTTCATCGGCTTTACGGGCAAGTACGTGGGCGCCATCTGGCTCGGCAACGACGACAACCGGCCGATGGCGTCGGGCACCACGGGCGGCCACTTCGCGGCGCCGGTTTTCGGTTCGATCATGTCGGTCATTCATACCGACATGAACATCCCGACGATCCCCGGCCTGCAGCCTCACCCGGTGCAAGTCGCCGAGCAGCAGCGTATCGCCGCCCTCCGCCCCGACGGTGGTGGGGATGGCGCAGCGCCCGGGGCTTCGCGCACGGGCTCGAGCCTCATGTCCGATCAGGCGCGCGAGGCGCTGCGTAAGGTCGCGCAGGCGATGCGCAAGGCCGGTGGCATCGCGGAGCCGCCGAGCCCGTCACCAAGCAGTACCGGCAGCAATCCGGCGACCCCTGTGCCGGGGAGGCGGGCGGAGGGGACGGCGGCGCGGCAGGATGGGAACCAGAAACGTGCTGTTCCATAGCGCTTTGACGCCGGTTCATGTCGGCATGCACCGACTTCATAAACGCCTGTCGGTGCTCATCGGCATCCTCGGCGACTGGGCGACCTTCATCGGCGCCGTGCTGATCCTCGGCCTCGCCTCGAGCTGGTACATGATCGACGTCGGCACCCGCCTGACGACCGAGAAGCACGGCCCCTGGGTCGGCTGGTCCGCCGCCGGCCGCGCCGACGCCGACCCCTACACGCGCGCCCACTTCGCCCGCCTCGGCACGCTGCAGCTCTCCACCGAGCTGGCCATGACCTACCTCGCCTACGCCGACAGCGACGGCAACCGCCTGCACTCCTCGTGCGACTACGCGGTCGACGGGCGCGACATCGACAATCACTGGTGGAGCCTCACCGTCTTCAACGACCGCGGCGACCTCATCGCCAACCCCGCCGAGCGCTACGCCTACACCAGCGAGACCGCCGCCGTGCGCCCCGACGGCTCCTACTCGGTGACGCTGTCGCGCGAGGCGGTGCCCGGCAACTGGCTGCCCACCGGCGGTGCCGGCCGGCTGGCGCTGATGTTCACCTCCTTCGACGTACGCTCGCCGCTGCTCGGCAAGACCGACGCGGCGTCCAAGCAGCTTCCCGTGATCCATCGGGTGCAGTGCCGATGAAGCTCCCCGGCCTCGGATTCCTCAAGAACGTGAACTGGCCGTTCGTGCTCGCCGTGCCCGTCGCCGCCGGCATCCTGCACATCTGCGCCACGCTCGCCGCGCCCTACCTCACGGCGGCCTCCGCCTACAGCCGCCTGGCGCCCGGACTGCCGGTCAACCGCATGCAGGTGCTCAACACGTCGGCGCCCGGCGCCGAGCCGCTGCCGTTCATGTCGGCCGACGCGCGCTACGCCATGTGCCGCTTCGACACCTCCGGCGGTCCCGTCAGCGTCGCCTCGACGCTGCCGCCCGATTCCGGCTGGACGCTGACGGTGATGACGCCGCAGGGCGACAACATCTATGGCGCCGCCTCGGTCGCCTCGCGGCCGACGCCCATAGCGCTGGTGCTGGTTCCCTCGGAGGAAGCGTTTCTCGGCGTCACGCCCGAGGCGCGCGGCATCGCCAGGGACATCCAGCAGCCGACCGTCCTGTCGGCGGCGCGCGGCATCGTCGTCGTTCGTGCGCCGGACAAAGGCTTTGCCTACCGCCAGCACGTCGACGCAGTGCTCAAGGACACGCACTGCACCGCGCGCGCCTTCTGATCGGCCGATAACGCTGGAATCTACGCTCTACTGATCGGCGAGCTCGATGACGTCGCGCATGGCACGACGCGGCTCGGCGGCTTGCGCCGCATCCTCCCACCGCTCGTAGCGGACGCCGGGAAACAGGATGACCTCGGCGGAACGCTCCCGATGCCGATCGGGGCCGTCGTCGCTGCGTAACTCTGGGGTACGAAAGCTGAGTATCTGTGCCATGGCTTCCCCCGTGTCATGGCTGCTTCGCGATTCGCCCGCGCTGTCAAGAGTGCAAGACGCGGGCGCTAAGAATCACAGTGTACAAGTTGGGAGTGGCAGGTGTTACCAAAACCTTAAGCGCGGCTCGCACTTAGTCGGCCCCTGTGACGAGACTGTCATCGAGGAAATGGCGCCCTTGACGGTCCTCGACCTCGACGATCCACAAATCGGAATCAAAGCTCGCCTCGCGCGCCAGCTGCGCATCGGCTTTGCCGGGGTCGGCGCCGGGCCGCAGATACGCCGTCCAGCGCCGATCGCTCTCGGCGCCCTCAAGGCCGGCCGGGGCGGGACCGAACACGGCGCAGGTGCCATCCAGGCGGTCGATCTTGATGAAGATCGCGCCTGCATCGTCGTCGCCATGGCGCACGACGACCGCCGACGCGCCCTCGACGGCGCATCGACGAATATAAGCCTTCACCCAGAATTCCGTGCGCAGCCGCATGGGCGGCACTGTAGTGACGGCCGACACGCTGGCAAGCGGCGCTAGGGCGCCACGGCGACGCGGCCGCTGTCCGACAGGCGGCCAAGGCGCGCGATGAGCGGGCCCGAAATCCGGCCGCTCTCGGGAAGCGCCTGGTCGGCCTCGAAAGCACGGATGGCCGCCGTCGTCGCGGGCGTCAGCTTCCCCGAGCTGCTGCCGGGCTTGTAGCCAAGCTTGGCGAGCGAGCGCTGCACGCTGCGGATCACCGCCTGCGCTTCCGCCGTCGACGGGCGTCCCGCCCCTGCCCCGGGCTTGCCGCCCTCGCCGAGGACGATGGCCTTCAGCAACGCGTCGCTCGGCTTGGCGGTGAGACCCAGACCGTGATCGTATTCGTAGGCCAGGATGGCAGCGCGCGTCATGCTGCCGACGACGCCGTCGCGCGCGCCCGTCTCATAGCCGCGTATCTGCAGCTCGCGCTGGATGGCGCGCGCTACATTGCCGTCGTTGCTGATACCGGCAATGCCGTCGGCTTTGGCGAGAGCTGCGATGTCCAGGCCGCCGATCGGCGCCGTCGGAGCGCCTGGCCTCCCGATCGATCCGGTGTCGCCGAACTCGGCAGCCTCGATGGCCGCGATGTTCCAGGAGGTCGCGTCGTCGTCCTCGCGGGCAGCGAACCGTGTGCCCGCCGACTGGAGAAAGAACACGTTGGCCGCAACACCGCCGCTCAGCAACAGGAAGGCAAGCAGTGGCACCGTCACTCGCCGCGGCAGCATCCCTAACCCCTCACGCGCTGCTTACTATGAACGGGGAGTATGCGAGCGAGAGTGTAAACGATCTCTTAACTCTCATTGACGGAACGTTGCGCAATCGCAGCCCGCGCAGCCGTCGCGCGGCCCGCAAATGTGTAAAAATTGCCTCCAATTGATCGCAATTTTTCCGATTGCATGAGGCAGTTTGTTGATACCGGTCTGCTATCAACGGAGGCAGGGAACACGAGGGACCAGACTTAAGAGGCCAACATGTCCATCTTGAAAATGGGACTACTCGTTGCGGTCGTCGTCGCGGTTCTGCCGACCGATCGCGAGCAACAGGCGGCACTCTACGACCGGGCCGCCACGGCGGTGCAGTGGACGGCGACGTTCTGCGACCGCAACGGCCCGACCTGCGATCAGGCGGGCGTGGTCTGGGACGGCTTCGTCAAGAAGGCGAAGTTCGGCGCGGCCATGGCCTACGAGCTGGCGATGAAGAGCGCCGGCAAGGAGCAGAGCATCAGCCTGATCGAGCCGACCGTGGATATGACGCCGCGCGGCACGCTGCGGCCGGAAGATCTGGCGCCTGCCTGGCGCGGTACCGCCCCGGGCGGCATCTGAGCGGCGCCGTTATCCACGCCCTAAAGATTATCCACGCGCTAAAGGCCGGCGTCCCAAAACGCCGGCCTTCGCATTTGCGGCCCGGCAGCCTATGTGCCTAGTTACAGACTTGGTCACAGAGGTTTCCCGGCGTGCCGACACTTGCCGACATCACCTCCGATTTCGCCGTCCTCGACGATTGGGAGGACCGCTACCGCTATCTGATCGAGCTCGGCCGCACGCTGCCGCCGCTCGATGAGTCCCTGCGTACCGACACCAACAAGGTGCGCGGCTGCGCCAGCCAGGTGTGGCTGGCGACGCGGGTGGACCCGGCGGAAGGCAAACGTACGTTCAGCTTCGTCGCCGACAGCGACGCGCACATCGTGCGCGGCCTGATCGCCATCCTGCGCGCCATCTACGAGGGTCGCAGTGTCGACGAGGTTCTGTCCATCGATCCGGATCCGGTTTTCGCGGAGCTGGGGCTCAAGGAGCATCTGACGCCGCAGCGCTCCAACGGCCTGGCATCGATGGTGGCGCGCCTGCGCGCCGACGCGGCTGCGGTGGCGACGCAGAGCGCCGGCACCGTCTAGCGTTTCGGCGGGCGGGAAAGATCTAGCCCTCGTCCGGGGCTACCTCGAATGATGGGCGATAGCCGTCGGCGCCCCAATGGCGTACCGCGGCGCGCCCTCTGCCATCGGCATCGGACCGCAACAGGCCGTAGTGCCGTGCCAGCCGCGTCAGCGCGAGTTGCAGCACGATCTTGCCCGACCGCTGGGGCCATCCCTCGGCACGCTCCAGATCCTCCAGGCCGCGCAGGTGGCAGCAGACGTCCACGAGCGCGCCCGACAGCTCCGGCCCGACGGCGGCCAGTGCACGCCGCACACGCTCGCCGGCGGCGGCGACCCTGTCGGTCATCTCCACTCCCGAGCGCGGACCCGCTCCATAGCGCCGGCCGCGCTTGCCGGGCGAAAGCGAGGACCAGTTGACCGTGGTGCGCGGCGTCATCTGCGCGAACCAGAAGTCGTTCCTCAGCCGCTCGCCGGCATCGAACTGGGGCTGCGAGATCATCGGCTCGCCATCGCGGTCCTTGCGACGGCGAAGCCAGGCGAGCGGGCTCTCGTCGGCATTCACGGTGGCGCGCGCCGTCGCTTCCCGCGAGCGCGGGCGTTGGGCTTTCATGGATGCGGCTCGCTCGAGTTATTGCGGTTTGGGAACGGGGCGCGCGGCGAGGAGCGGCACGGCCCATTCGAGCAGATCGAGCACGCGATCGAACTGGGGATCGTCACGCCGGTCCTCGATGACGCCGCAAGCGTGCGCCACCGTCGTGCGGTCGCGGGCGAAGAGGCGTCCCGTCTCGGTGAGCGACAGGCCGAGCCCCACGTGCGCCAGGTACATGCCGACCTGGCGGGCGAGCGCTACCTTGGCGCGCCCGCGGGTGGTGCGGCGCAGATCCATGCCCGCGATCCCGAATACCTCGCCGACGGCATGGTCGATGGCCGCGCGCGACAGGCGCGCGCCCGCACCAAACGCGGGGTAGTCACGAGTAGCAAATGCAATCGGCTGGGAATGCGGCTGCAGCATCTGTGAGACGTGTCCCTCAATGAGCGCGGTTCGATCTCGCTCGATCCTACGCGCCAAGCGCTACTCCCCGGTGAGCAAACTAGGGAGCGGGTGAACGCGGGGGATAAGTCGGACGCCGCCCTGCGTATCCTCGCGCCGTCCGGCGGTGCGAAAGTTTCAGCTTCCTTGCTGGAGCTGTATGCGCATGCGGACTGGAAGCGGGACGGACGAAAACGGAGCGAGCCGGCGCAGCTACCGGCGGGCGCGCGATCTGCCCCGCCTGCTGCCGCTGTGGCCGCATGAGATCGCGGCGGAAAGCCTCGCCGAGCACGCCCGTCTGCTGGCCCGCGTGCGCCGGGCTCTACGCGTCGAGCGCCAGCGCGGCATCGGCGGCCACTGGACCTATGATCTCGCGCGGCATGCGCAGCTGCTGCATGCCTACCGCGCCGAGGCGGCGGACTACCTGCGCCGAGCGAAGGCCACGCAGCGGCGCGGCTCCATGGGCGATTGAGCTTACTTCTCGCGGCGCGTGCCGAGGCCCATCTTCTTGGCAAGGTCGGAGCGCGCCCGCGCGTAATTGGGGGCCACCATCGGATAGTCGTGCGGCAGGCTCCACTTCTCGCGGTATTCCTCCGGCGACAGATTGTAGTGCGTGCGCAGGTGGCGCTTCAGGGATTTGAACTTCTTGCCGTCCTCGAGGCAGATCAGATAGTCGGGCATCACCGACTTCTTCACCGGCACCTTCGGCTTCTGCTCCTCACGGTCGAGGGTGATGACGCCGCCGCTGGCACGGCTCAGCGCCGCGTGCGTCTCGCTGATGAGATGCGGCAGATCGCTGGCGACAACCGAGTTGTTGCTGACGTAAGCCGAGACGATCTTGGCCGTCAGTTCCACCAGCTCGGGTGCTACGGTGTCGTCCACGCCTTCCTCCTAGAAGTATTCTCTTCCATGCAATCTGTGCTGGTCACCGGGGCGCGCAATACCCTGCGAGGCCAAAATTCCGGCAAAGGACTGGCGGTGCCCAGCGATGAACTTTGAAAGACCGGGAAAAGTCTGCTGATCGTGCCCGGCTGTCGCAGACTTTGCACCGGTATGAAGTAAAGTCAACAAACGGCGCGAGGCATACACTTGGCATAGCTAATCATAGAGCTATGGCGTTGCACGGCGCTGCATGCTTAACGGCGTTCGCTAACGCTATCATCATGGGCGAGCAGGCCGCCGATAGATTTCGTGGGGCGCGGGAGGCGCATTGCCACCCGCCTATGCAGGCGGGGTCGCACTTTTCGTCAAGTATCGCGCCGGCAAGGTATCGGAAATCCTTATACAAACGCCGCTGTGTACTAGATCAGACCTTGCGACATCCGCAAAGGTTGCCGATCGGCGCTTTTCCGTAAAGTTGACAATGCGCGGGGGTATCCATCTGATCGTCAACTCTTCCCTGCCACCTTTGCCGTCCGGTGCGGCGCGGCCCGAGCCGGTTGCCCCCCGCCCTTCGCGGCCCGCCGATTACGCCAGTCCCGCGTGGAGAGACCGATGTACACGCCCCCGAACCGCCCCGCCGCCGCCAAGCCGCCGCGCGCCACGCGCCGGCCGCAGGTCTCGACCTGGCACGGCACCGACCTCGTCGACGACTACGCCTGGCTGAAGGCCGGCAACTGGCAGGAGGTGATGCGCGACCCGGCGGCGCTCGATGCGGAGATCCGCGCCTACCTCGAGGCGGAGAACGCCTATTGCGAGGCGCAGCTCGCGGGCACCCGGGGGCTGCAGGACGAGCTCTTCGCCGAGATGCGCGGGCGCCTGAAGGAGGACGACAGCTCCGTCCCCGCGCCGGACGGGCCGTACGCCTATTTCACCGGCTTCGTCGCCGGCGAGCAGTACCCGGTCATATCGCGCCGCGACCGCGACGGCGGCAACGAGGTCGTGCTCATCGACGGCAACCGGGAGGCCGAGGGCAAGCCCTACTGGGACCTCGGCGGCTTCGAGCACAGCCCCGACCACCGCCTCATCGCCTACGCCGTCGACGACAAGGGCTCCGAGCTCTACACTATCCGCCTGCGCGACGCGGCGACCGGCGAGGACCTGCCCGACAGCATTCCCGACACGCGCGGCAACATCGTCTGGGCGCTGGACGGCAAGACGCTGTTCTACGTGCGCCTCGACGATCATCACCGCCCGCTGCTGGTCTATCGCCACGTCGTCGGCACGCCGGTCGAGGACGATGCGCTGGTCTACGCCGAGGCCGACATCGGCCTCTACGTCGCCATCTCCGCGACCCAGTCCGCCAGGTACGTGCTCATCGACGCGCACGACCATCGCACCAGCGAGGTGCGCATCATCGACGCCGAGGCGCCGGACAGCGCGCCGGTCGTCGTCGAGCCGCGCCGCGTCGGCCACGAGTATTCGGTCGAGCATCACGGCGACAAGCTGATCATCACCACCAACTCGGCCGGAGCGGAGGATTTTCGCATCGTCGAGACGCCTGTCTCGGCGCCCGGCATGGCCAACTGGCGCGAGATCATCCCGCACCGGCCCGGCTGCCTCATCCTCGACGCCGTGCTCTACCGCGATCACATGGTGCGCCTGGAGCGCGAGAACGGACTGCCGCGCATCGTCGTGCGCCGTCTGGCCGACGGGACCGAGCACGTCATCGACTTCCCCGAGGAGGCCTACGCGCTCGGCATCTCGCCCGGCTACGAGTTCGATACGGCGACCCTGCGCTTCGTCTACTCCTCGATGACGACGCCGGCGGAGACGTACGACTACGACATGGAGAGCCGCGCGCGAACGCTGCGCAAGCGCCAGCAGGTGCCGAGCGGCCACAACCCCGCCAGCTACGTCACCCGCCGCCTCTATGCACCCGCACGCGACGGCGAGACGGTGCCGGTGTCGATCATCTACCACAAGGACACGCCGCTCGACGGCTCGGCGCCCGCGCTGCTGTACGGCTACGGCGCCTACGGCATCTCCATCCCGGCGTCGTTCTCGACGACGCGCCTATCGCTCGTCGACCGTGGATTCATCTATGCCATCGCCCACATCCGCGGCGGCAAGGACAAGGGCTATCGCTGGTATACCGACGGCAAGCTCGCCCATAAGCTCAACACGTTCACCGACTTCATCGACGCGGGCGAGTTCCTCGCCGCCGAGGGCCTGACGCGGCGCGGGCGCATCGTCGCCAACGGCGGATCGGCGGGCGGCATGCTCATGGGCGTCGTCAACAACATGGCGCCCGACCTCTTCCTCGGCATCATCGCCGACGTGCCCTTCGTCGACGTGCTCAACACGATGCTCGACAAGGACCTGCCGCTGACGCCGCCCGAATGGCCCGAGTGGGGCAACCCCATCGCCAGCCGCGAGGACTTCGCCACCATCCGCGCCTACAGCCCGTACGAGAACGTCGAGGCGAAGGCCTATCCGCACATATTCGCCTACGGCGGGCTCACCGACCCGCGCGTCACCTATTGGGAGCCGGCGAAGTGGGTCGCGCGGTTGCGCGAGAAGAGCACCTCCGACAACCTCATCCTGCTCAAGATCAACATGGAGGCGGGGCACGGCGGCGCCTCCGGGCGCTACGAGCAGCTACGCGAGATGGCGGCCGACTATGCCTTCGCGCTGCAGATCGCCGGGCTTGCCGAGGCGCCTGCAAAGCAAAAGGAGAAGGCGGCCTGAGTCCGGCCGCCATCTCCGCTTGCCGTCAGACTCCCGCCAGCGAATTCAACGCTTCTGGTTTCGCGGGTCGTCCGCCGGGTTGATGTAGGTGAGGTCGAACGGAGCGATAGCCGATACCTGGATGATCGTCTCCTCGTCCCCCGACCAGACGTAGTGCGCATGGTTGGCCGGCAGCGCGAGCATCGAGCCTGCCTTCAGCACCTTCCCCTTCGTCACGTCGGCTTTCTCGCCCATGCCGCTTCCCATGCTGCCGCTCAGGATCGTTACGGTCTCGAGCCCTGGATGGGTGTGCGGGGGCACCACGTAGTTGGGCGGAAACTTGACGCGCAGCACGAGCAATCCCGGCTGCTTCGGATCACCCTGAAGAACGACTGTCTGCGCGCCCTTCGGGAAAGCCGGATCGTCCTTGTAGACGAGATCCTCCGGGGTCAGCTCCTTCGGCTCATGCGTGGATGCCGCGTCGTATGCCAGCGCCGTACCGGCAATTGCGATCATGCACGCGGCGAAAAGGGATCGTCTCACCAGTCTTTCCTCCTTTGGACGTTGTCGAGCCGGCGCGATCTGCGTTTGCCCGGCGCTTACTCAACTGAAGGGATCGCGTTCGACGCACATAAGGGCGCGCTATCGATGCTCCTGAGCAGGGCCTGTGCTTCCAAGCCCTGAATACGTGTTGCTTCTGACCCGCCTGCCGGTTGCGGCGCGAGCCACAGGACGCAAGCGAGCGTCGCTGCCGTGCCGACTCCGAAAAGTGGCGCGATGAGAAATTGCAGCCGCATCCGCCGAAGCATTGCATTTCTCCATTTCGTCGTTCGAGCGCGAGGATGCGCACGCGACCTGGAGACGACAATGGAAAATGCCCTGCCGGCATTTGGGCAATTTTCCTGACGACAGGGCGCGCCCCTTCACAATGCCCGCGGGTCCCCCTAGCCTGCGTTTATTGGCGTCGCGTGAGATGGCCCATGGACCTGAAGTGGCTGCTGGTGAGGCGCATCGCCTTGGCGGCGCTGGTGTGCTTCGCCGCCGGCGCTACGTTCGCGGTCTACAAGACCGCGCATGATGCCAAGCAGGAGAATATCGCCCTTGTAAATCTCGTCGGACGGCAGCTCGATCTGCAGCTTCCAAGGATCGATCGATCGACAGACATCCCGAAGCGCTTTCCCGATTGGGACCTCATCGCGGGGATGTCGTTGCAGCCGGGCCAGTGCATCCAGCTACGGGGCCTCGATGGGTCGATCCAGCGCTCCAATTGCGCCGGCGTGAATGCGGCCTCCACCGATATGCCGCCGTTTTTTCTCGAGGCGTATCGATCTATCGTCGGCGAGCTGACCGCCACACGCGAAACGGTGCACCGCGGCGCGAAGCTGGGATCGGTCGTGGCCACGCAAGATGCCGTTGCGACAGCCCGGCAAGCCTGGGCGACGATCGCACCTCTGCTCGGCTTGTCGGCGCTGCTTCTCGTCGTCCTCTGCGTCGTCGCTTACTACGTCATAGATCGCGCGCTGCTGCCGGCCAATCAGATCCTTGCCGGCCTCAACCGCCTGGGGCGCGGCGATCTCAAGTCGCGGCTGCCGTCATTTCGCCTGGCCGAGTTCAATCGTATCAGCGAGGTGTTCAATGCCCTGTCGGAGGACTTGAGCAAAGCGACCTCCGAGAGCGCCGAACTGGCACGACGCCTCGTCGATAGCCAAGAGCAGGAGCGGCGCCACGTCGCGCGCGAACTGCACGACGAGATAGCGCAGAAGCTAAGCGCGCTGAATGCGCTCGCCGCGCGCCTGAGGACGCGCGCACATCGCGACGCGCCGGCGCTCGTCGCAGATACGCGAGAGCTCGAAAGCATGGCATCCGGCCTCATGCTGACGCTTCGCCGGACACTCACCTATCTGCGACCGCAGGAGATCGACGACCTCGGGCTGGTGCCGAGTCTCGAGGCTCTCATCGCACGGCACAACGATGGTGCCCGCGGCCGGACGCGATACTCGATCGAGACGACGGGAAATATCGAGCGCTTGACGGCAGAGAGCAGCGCGCATGTGTATCGGATCGTGCAGGAGGCGCTGACCAATGCAGCCAAGCACGCCAACGCGCGCAATGTTCAGGTCCTGCTGCACCAGATCGACAATACGAATCATGAGGCGGTCCGGCTTTCAGTGCTGGACGACGGCCCGGGCCCCTCCATCAGCCTCGCTCCATCGCCCACGTCGGGCGCCGGTATGATCGGCATGCGCGAGAGGGTCATCGCATTGAGCGGCAGCTTCGCCGCCGGCCCGCTTCCTGGAGGTGGCTTCGGGCTTCAGATCGAATTCCCGACGCTGCAGAAGGGGCCCTGATGGCGAGGAACATTCGTGTGCTGCTGGTCGACGATCACGCCGTTGTCCGAGAGGGCTACCGCCGGCTGATCGAGATGCATGAGGGCATCGATGTCGTGGCGGAGGCGGGAGACGCGGCCTCGGGCTACCAGGCGTTCAAGTCGTTCGCGCCCGACGTGGTCGTCGTCGATATCTCGATGCCGGGCCGCGGCGGCATAGATCTCGTCCGGCAAATCCGCCAGAAGGACGCGGACGCGCGCATCCTGATTTTCACCATGCACGCGAGCGCGACGTTCGCTCAGCAGGCGTTTCGTGCCGGCGTCCGGGGCTACGTGACGAAGAGCAGCCCGCCGGATCTGCTGGTGAGCGCGATACGCAGCGTCTTCGCCGGCCGACCTGCGCTTTGTCCGGAGATCAACGAGGCTATCGCAACCAGCAGGCTGTGCAGCGACCGGTTGCCGGCCGACGAGCTGTCGCCACGCGAATTCGAGGTTCTGCGGATGATCCTCGACGCCAGGTCGACGGAGGAAATCGCCGCGGCTTTCAATCTCAGCCCCAAGACGGTGGCGAACTACCACTACGAGATAAAATCGAAGCTGGGCGTGCGCTCCGATATCGAGCTCGTGTACCTGTGCATGCGCCAAGGGCTGGTGGCGCCGCTGGTGCCGCCCGATCCGTGACGCGTGCGAGCCGGAACGAAAAAAGGGCCGCGTGAGCGGCCCTCGCCATTCCGGAAAAGAGAAAGGCCGCTCGCGCGGCCTTTCGTGGAAGCCTATCCCTAGGCGGCCTTCTCACCGAAGACCGGCGGCTTCTTATCCTCCTCAAGACCTTCGGCGGATTTCAGCGCAATGCCGATGTACCGCACCCTGCCTGCTATCCTTGCTTTCTGGACTCCGAGCTCACCGAACTCCCGACCGAACGTCGGCAGTGCAAGCGGCTCTTTCTGCTGATCTTCACACCATGCACAGTAGTCCTCGTAGAGCGAAGTTGCAGTCAAGCTAGATCCGTCTTGAGTCTCGATCCTTTCCTTATAGAAGCGCTCCACATCGGTTTCGGGAGCGATCAGTCTTTGAGGAGCTGGCGAAGCGACCTTTTCCGTGGCGACCTTCGTCTCGGTCACCGACCTGTTGTCGTTCGCGCCAGAACGCGGCTTTGCTATCGCAACGGCCTTGGGGGCCGCCACCGCTGCCGCAGCGGTGCTGACCGGCACCATACGAGGTGCGGCCGGCGCGTGGCTGTCATAGAGACGCCACTGGCTAAAGGCGATGTACATACCGAAGCCCGATCCGACCTCGAGCAGAAGTGCAATGAAGACCGTGAGCGCGGTCTGCACGTCCTCGACCTTGACGGATGGAGCAACCAGTGCCGCAAGCTTGGCGAGAACCGCAGCCTGCGGGTCTCCCTCACTCATGACCGCCTGGCCGGATACGTTGGACATCTTGCCTTGAATGTCGGCGATACGCGCTTCCAGCGCGACCGTCTGCTGAGCTGAAGCCAGCTCCGCCGACAGCGCATGGTACTTCTGGCAGAAGCCGCGCGTCTTCGGGCCGTTCACGTTCGCGCATTGCTCGGTGCCGGCCCACATGCGGTCGTCCTTGACCACGTCGATGTCGGCTTGAACCGCCTGAGCAGGGCGATGCTGCGGGATCCAGGACAATTGCTCCTGGGCCCGCGCCAAGTCGGCACGATGGTCCTTGTAGCTGTCCGCCGTCGCCGTGCGCTGACCGGCGGAATCGAGCCTGTTCAGCGCCGCGTGTCCGAGAGCCGAGGTCAGCGAGTAGGAGGTGACCACGACCCAGACGAGGGCGGAGGCTGCTGCCTGCGACCACATCCTGTTTCTCAATGCGGCGAAGAAGAAGAAAGGCACGAGTGCCTTCATGCAGTCCGCGGCCGCGCTGGCCGCTCCGTAGATCTGGCCGTCGAGCTCGGTCCGTCCGAGGCTGACGCCAAATCGCCAGTTCATGGCTGCCGAGACGGCGAGCAATACGCCGGCAGCTAGAACCCCCAACACGCCTAGAGCATGTCTCATGTTTGCCCTCATGAATTATGATGGCCGGCTGTCGACGCGCTCACGGCGCCGGCCCTTATCTTGTCTCCGACCGGGGCTGGGCCAGAAACTTTCCATCTCCTACGCGAAGACCGGGCGCACCAGGCAGGATGTACGGCTCGATCGGCCCGTGAGCTCCGGTGCCATCCCCAATGGCAATCCGGCAGACCGGCGAACTGACACCGCAACTGACACGCCGAGAGCTGGAGCCTCCTGCCGGGGCAGCGAAACACAGGCGGCATCGCCGCTGGATTCCCCTGTGTGCAACTTTCCCCAACAGCCGAGGCGACAAGTTTACAGACGCGGAACTGCCCCCACGGTTGCCTTTGCTACGCGATTCGGAATGTTTTGTTAAGGGAATCAGCCCTGTAGCTTCCGGGGCCCAAATCACGCCCGATTTCCGCCCTGCAAGCCGCCGCCAAGCTGTCCACAGACGGCCCACAAGGTAAACGACAGTTACCCCCACGGCGGGGCGGATTTTCACAGCCCGTACGCACTTTTCTCGCGCCGCGCATCGACGGGCGGTTGCAGAACCACGTGGACGGACATATTTTGGTTAAGATACGCAAGAGCATAGCTAACAACTGATTTTACAGCCGCTTCTTAAGCTCATTGTCACGGCTTCTTCTTAAGGTCGTGAAACAGAACCGATTAAGCCTGTCGCGCGTTTGAAGGCCAATGGCCCCGAGCGGGCCCGCAGCGCAGCGCATGTGGGGAGTTGAGTAAATGCGTGGCCTCGGTGGCATCGTGCTTTTGGCCGGCATCGGCGTCGGTTTGTTCGTCTACTTCCCCGCGCCCGTCGACCGCGACACGAGCCTCGAGGAGGCCAAGCGCACCATCGCCTCGCGCGCCGCCGAGCAGGCCATGCAGCCGCGTCTCGCCCCCGTCGAGGCGGTCGCGCGTCCTTCGTCGCGGCTGGCTAGCTTTTCCCCCGGCCCGTCCCTCACCCTGGCGCACGCGCGCGGCCGCGTGGCCTCCATCGCGCAGCCCGCCGCCGTTCCTCCCGCCGCCAGAGTAGAGACGGTGGCGAACTGGCAGACGAGCGTCGCGCCGGCGTCCGGCTCGCTCGATCCGCAGGATCCCGATGCCCGCTACCGCCTCGTTGTCGACATCCAGCAGGAGCTGAAGCGCGTCGGCTGCTACTGGGGCCGCGCCAGCGGCGCCTGGAACAACAGCACGCGCGAAGCGATGCGCGAGTTCACCACGCACGCCAATGCGGCGCTGCCGGTCGACAAGCCCGACTACCTGCTGCTGACGCTGCTGAAGTCGCATAACGGGCGTTCATGCGGCGCGCCCGATACGACGACCGCGGCGGCCGCCCCGGCCGAGGTGCTCCCGTGGAAGCCGGCGCGCAACAACAACGCGCAGGCCGCGCAGCCGCAGCGCCTCTTCACGCCCGTACCGATGAGCACCGTCTCCACCGAGCCGCTGCCGGGTCGCATGTCGATCGGCGGCCCGAAGGATCTCGCTCCGGCGACGCAGGAGCCGCTCATTCCCGGTGCATCCGGTCAGGCTCAGGTGGCGTCCGTCGAGCCGACGGAGCCGGTGCGCCATTCGGCGCCGGCCGTTGCGCCGCGTCCGCGGCCCAGCAAGAAGACGGCGAGCGCACGGCGCTCGGGCCCCGGCACGCCGCGCTACAATCTGATGCTGAGCCTCGGCGGCGTCTACTGATCGGCGCCGTTGCCGACGCGCCGCCCCTCTAGCCCTCCCCTGACGGCTCAGCGTCCTCCGCACCGCGCGTCTCGCCGAGCAGCCAGGCGAGATACGCCTCCGCGCCGCCGACGACGGGCAGCACCACCAGCGCCGGATTGGCGTAGGTGTGCAGCGCCTTCACCTCGGCGACCACGCGCTCGGCCAGGGAAGCGCGCGTCTTGATGATCATCACCGCCTCGCTATCGCGCGCGATGGCGCCTTCCCAACGATAAATTGACACCATGCCGGGCAGGATGTTGACGCAGGCCGCGAGCCGGCGCTCGACCAGCGCGCGCCCTGCCGTCTCGGCGGCTTCCGGCGAGGGAAAGGTCGAATAGATCAGAACGGGCTTGTCGTTTTCCTGCACTTGAGCGAGCCTCCCACGCCTTGCCGAGCGGTCCCATCAGAACATGGCCAAGCCGAAATCCAAATTCGAGAAGATCGCCTTCGTGGCCAGCGAAATGCCCGAGGCGCAGGCGGCGCGGCAGCGTCTCGTCGCGCTTTACGGCGACTGCGACCCCGGCGACGCCGACGCGATCGTGGCGTTGGGCGGCGACGGGCACATGTTGCAGACGCTACACCGCTTCATCAACGACGGCGTGCCGATCTATGGGATGAACCGCGGCTCGGTCGGCTTCCTGATGAACGATTACAAAGAGGAAGCGCTGCCCGAGCGCCTGGCGGAGGCGGATATCAGCCGCATCCATCCGCTGTCGATGATCGCCTACGACAAGTCCGGCAAGGCGCACAAGGCGCTCGCCATCAACGAGGTGTCGCTGTTCAGAGAGCGCCACCAGGCGGCCAAGCTGCGCATCCTGGTCGACGATACGGCGCGCATGGAGGAGCTGATCTGCGACGGCATCCTCGTTGCGACGCCGGCCGGATCGACGGCGTACAATCTGTCGGCGCACGGGCCGATCCTGCCGATCAACGCGCCGCTGCTGGCGCTGACGCCGATAAGCCCTTTCCGGCCGCGGCGGTGGCGCGGCGCGCTGCTGCCGAACAAGGTGCACATCACGATCGAGGTGCTGGAGGGCGAGAAGCGCCCGGTGAGCGCCGTTGCCGATCACTACGAGACGCGCGGGGTGATGCGCGTCGAGGTCGAGAAAGCGCGCAACATCGAGCTGTTCATGATGTTCGATCCCGACCACAGCCTGGACGAGCGCGTCCTCGCCGAGCAGTTCCGCTACTGATTGCGGCGCTCGATCGTCGCCATCTCGACCTTGGTGCGCCAGTGGGCGTCCGGCGGCGGTATATCGCCGAGACTCGGCCGCAGCCCGATGGCGACGAGCCGCGGCGGATCGTAGAGCACGCTGCGCAGCCGCCGGTAGAGCTGCCCGACGGTGACCGGCGCGCCATCGCCGGCCGGCTCCTTCGGCAGCGCCGCGGCGAGCGCGGGAAACGCCTCGCCTAACGGCCTGTCGGGCGCCGCGTCCGCCGCCTCGATAAAGGCGAGCGCGGCTTCGGGCCCCATGAGATGCGCGAGGTAGAGATCGGCCGAGCAGGGCGTGCGGCGCAGCGCCCTCCCCAGCAGCGCGGCGTTGTGCCCGGCGGCGGCGCGGGCGACGCGCGCGGCCAGCGGCGCATCGTTGCGCGCCGCGAGGATGCTCTGGCGGTCGGCGGCTGTCGGCACGTAGAAGCGGCCGCCGCTGGTGACGAAGACGCGAGCGCCCAGCCGGCCGGCGAGATCGGGATTATCGTGCAGCGCGCGCAGCCACGCATGCTCGCCGAACTGCAGCGGCCCGGCGGGTGGCTCGACCTCCACGACCGCCGATTCGGCAGCGGCTATGCCCACGGCGGCGCTGTCATGGGCAGGCGTCGACGCTGCAAGCGACAGCAGCATCGCGAGCTGGGCAGGAATCTCGAAGAGCGAGCTCAACACCGTCACTCCGCGTCCATGGCGAGCAAGCTGCGCCACGCGGAGCGAATGATGTATTGCGAAGAGTAAAAGCGGGGTTAACGGTTGCTCCAGATCGGAGCGCCGGTGCGGCTCAGCCCTTCCAGCGCGTGACGACATCGGCGAGATCGGGCCGCTCGCGCTCGTCGGAGCGTTCGGTCGGCGTGCCGATGTAGATGACGCCGGCGACGCGCTCGTTCTCCGCAAGCTGCAGCGCCGCGCCCACCGCCTTGTCGTAGGCGATCCACTCGGTAAGCCACGACGTGCCGTAGCCGAGCGCGTTGGCGGCAAGGCACAGGTTGAAGCAGGAGGCGCCGGCGGAGAGGATCTGCTCCCATTCCGGCGCGCTGCGGTGCGCGGTGACGCGCGAGACGACGACGACGACCGTCGGCGCACGCATGAGCCGGGTGCGCTCCGTCTCCAGCCGCATCGGCGAAGGCGGCTCCTTCTCGGCGGCGATGCAGGCGGTGGCGACGACCTCGCCCAGTCGAGCGCGGGCCTCGCCCTCGATGACGACGAAGCGCCACGGCGCCAGCTTCTTGTGGTCAGGCACGCGCGCCGCAATCGTCAGGATGGTGTCGAGCTCGGTGGCGCTCGGACCCGGCTCGGCGAGACGGTCCGGCTTGACGGAGCGGCGGGTGGAGAGAAAGGCGATGACGGGGTTTTCCATGGCGAGGAGTCCTAGCCGCCCGCGGCGCGGCGCGCCAAGCCAAATTCGCCGCAGGGCCGGTGCCTTAAGGATTGCGCGCGGCCAGCCTCGCTGCCGATACCCGCGGGCGTCCCGATAGGCTATTCTCGCCGGCGAATCCACGGTCCGCGAGGGCCGGCCGTCGTGCTTGGGGACCGCATGAGACGTCTTTCGCCATCGCCGAAGTCATCGCTTGGTCTCGCCGCCGGGCTGTTGCTGGTGCTGCTCGCCGCCATGCCTCGCGCCAGCGCCCAGGAGGCGCCGCCGACGGCGATGTTCATCGTCGACGGCTCCGGCTCGATGTGGGGCAACCTCGCCGCCGAGAAGGACTCGAAGCTGGAGATGGTGCGCGAGGCCATGCGCACGCTGCTGCCGAGCCTGCGCCCCGAGGCGCGCGTCGGCCTCGCCTCGTTCGGACATCGCCGGCGCGGTAGCTGCGGCGATGCCGAGGTGATTCTGCCGCCCGACGCAAACGGCAAGGATCGCCTCGCCACCCCCGTCGATCGCCTGAACGCCGTCGGCAAGGGTCCGATGGTTCTCGCCCTGCGCGAGGCGGCGGGCGCCATCGCCGGTGCGAGCCCCGCAAGCATCATCCTCATTGCCGACGACATCGACAACTGCGGCCAGAACGTCTGCACGGCGCTGAAGGACATCCTCGCCACCAGCCCGAAGCTCGTGGTGCACACGGTGGCGCTCGGTTTCGACAAGGCGAAGATCGCCCACATCAGCTGCATCGCCCGCACGACCGGCGGCAAGCTGTGGGACGTGCAGGACGGCGCCGGCCTCGCCTCGGCGATCGACCAGGCGGCCAAGCTCGCCAACCTCGAGACAGGCCAGGACGCCACCATCGCCGCCGCGCCGCAATCCGACAAGGCGCCGGACCAGCCGGCCGCCGGCTCGCCGCCGGGCCTCTACCTGTCGGCAGGTCTCGGCGCATCGAGCGCAACCCTCGACACCCCGGTTCACTGGCGCATCGTCCGCGCGGGCGGCGACGGCGCGCTGCTGCGCGATACGCACGCAGCCGTGCTCTATGAGAAGCTCGAGCCGGGCAGCTACGACGTCACCGCCAGTCTCGGACTCGCGCAGGCGCACCAGACGGTCGACGTCGCCGCCGACAAAGCGACCGAGGTGCGGCTCGACCTCAACGGCGGCGTGTTGAAGATGCAGGCGCGGCCCGGTCCCGGCGCCCCGTTGCTGACGGCGCCGCTGTTCACCGTAACGCCCACTGCGGGCGACAAGGGCGGCGCGCCGGTCTGGGTCGGCCGGGACGCCCAGCCCGAGATCGTCCTGCCGGCCGGGGAGTACGTCGTCAGCACCGAGGACGGCAGCGCGCGCCAGGAGAGCAAGGTCAACATCGCGGCGGCGACCGGCACCACGGTCAACGCGGTGCTCGCCGCCGGGACACTGGAGCTCAGCGCCACGCGCGGGACCGCCTCGGCGCCCGGCGAGCCGCTCACCGGCGGCGTGACGTTCATCCTCTACCAGGACGATCCGGACGCGCCGCAAGGCCGCCGCGAGGTGGCCCGCTCGGCGGCCCCGGCCCCGTCGTTCGTTCTGCCGGCGGGCACCTACTACATCACCGCGCGCACCGGCGCGGCCGAGGTGCGCGAGCAGATCGCCATCGGCGCCGGCGATGCCGTCAAGCGCGCGCTGCCGCTGTCCATGGGGCACGTCAAGCTCGCCACGACGCTGGCGACCCAGCCGGAAGGCGCGGCGGCGCCGATCACCTTCCGCATCGTCCGCCTCGGCCCCGAGGCGCGCGAGGTGCTGCGCACCGTCGACAAGGCGCCCGAGGTCGATCTTGCGGCGGGCCGCTACCGCATCGAGGCCGCGCTCGGCAGCACCAACGTCCGCGCCGCGACCGAGATCAACATCGCCGCCGGCCAGGGTCTGAAGGTCACCCTGCCGCTGGAGGCCGGAAGCGTGACGCTGAAGCGCAACGAAAGCGCGCCGCTGGCCGGCGACGTCTTCTGGGAGGTTCGCGACACCAGCCAGCACGTCGTCCTGCGCACCAGCCAGGCGCAGCCGACCGCGCTGCTGGCGCCGGGACGCTACGTCGTCAGCGCCGAGACGAGCGCCGAGCCGCTGCGCAACAGCATCGAGGTGAAGGCGAACGAGCACCGCACGTTCGATATGTCGGTCCAGTGAGGGGCGCGTACGGAGAGCCACATTTCGACCATTCTCGTCGCGCGTGGTGGGCTGCGATGGGTGAATATGCAGGGAGCGCCGCACAGCTTTTCGCGCGCGCCGCGCACATGGCTCACATTCTGACCGATACCGGCTCGCGGCGCCCCGTGGCGGCGCTGCTGTTCCTCGCCGCTGCGCTTCTGTCCGCGGCCCCGCCCGCGCAAGCGCAGGTGATGGACGGCGAAAGCGAAACGCAGCTCCGCGGCGCTTTCCCGCCCGACACGGGCCGCTTCACGCCCTCAGCACCGGCGCCCGGCCCCAAGCTGCCCACCAACACCACGGTCGTACCTCGCATCTCGACGGGCGACGGCGCACCGACGACCGAAGGGCAGGTGAACCTCGTCGCGCTGCTGACCGTCGACGGCCAGCGGATCGATCAGGGCCTCGTGTGGCGCATCTACGCCGCCAAGCACGACATGCGCTCGCCCTCCAAGCTGCTGATGACGAAGCGCGACCCGAGCCCCACGGTGATGCTCGAGCCCGGCGAGTACATCGTCAATGCGGCGTTCGGCCGGGCCGACATCACCCGCAAGATCATCGTCATGCCCGGCGCGGCGACGAGCGAGAAGTTCGTGCTCAACGCCGGCGGGCTGCGCGTCAAGGTGCTGGTCGACGGTATCGAGCCGCCAACCAACACGGTGGCCTACGACGTTCTCTCCAGCGAGCGCGACCAGTCCGACAACCGCGTGCGCGTGCTGGTGGGCGCCAAGCCGCACCTCATCAACCGCCTCAATGCCGGCATCTACCGCATCGTCTCCCACTACGGCGACGCCAACGCCAAGGTGGAGACCGACGTCACCGTGGAGGCGGGCAAGCTCACCGAGACGACGATCACGCACTCGGCCGCGCGGGTGACGTTCAAGCTCGTCACGCGCGTCGGCGGCGAGGCGCTGCCCGATACGCAGTGGACGGTGCGGACACCCGACGGGCAGGTGGTCATGCAGAGCGTCGGCGCGCTGCCGACGCACATCCTCGCGCCCGGCAAGTACATGGTGACGGCAAAGTCCAGCACCGGCGTCTACAAGCGCGACTTCGCGCTCGCCAACGGCGACGTGGCGCAGGTCGAAGTGCTGATGCAGTAGGCGCGGTCTGTCATCCCGGAAGCCGCGAACGCCGTGGGCGGCTATCCGGGACCCAGCGGAAGACAGGTCGAAGACTCTTGAGTGCCTGCGGCGCCGCTTACGCTGGATCCCGGGTCTTCCCCGGCTCAAGGCCGGGTTCGCCCGGGATGACAGATACGGTATCGAACTGGACTGTCATCCCGGAAGCCGCGATGCATGAGCGGCTATCCGGGATCCAGCGGAAGGACCGGTCGAAGACTCGACCAATGTGCCTGCGGCAGAGCTTACGCTGGGTCCCGGGTCTTCCCCGGCTCAAGGCCGGGGTTCGCCCGGGATGACAGATCGCCAAGCTCGGTTCGCCCGGGAGGGCAGGCCTAGAAGTCGGTCAGCACCCAGTCGGTCGGGCAGCCGTTGCGCTGCATGCGCGCATCGACGGCATCGTACTCCGGCAACTGACGCAACTCGTGAAACAGCAGCCGCGCGATCTGCCAATGCTCGCAGGCCGTGGCCGGATCGCCGGACGCCTGCGCCAGATCGCCGAGCGCCACGCGCGCCTTGGCGTGGGTGTCCTTCTGGCCCGTCGTCGTCGCGTTGCGGATGGACTTGCGCAGCAGGTCCTGGGCCGACGCCGTCTCGCCGCTCTCGAGCCGCCACTGCGCCAGCGAGAAATAGAGGCCGGCGAGGCGCCCCGATGCTCCCTCCCCCTCCGCTTCCGCCTCGCCCACCGCGGCCAGAAGCGCGGCACTGTCGGCGATGCTGCGTTTGGGGGCCGGCGCCGCCGCCTCTATCGCCTCCGGCGCGACGGCCTGCAGCGGCTGCCGGCGGGCGGCAGTCCGGCGCGATGCTCGCAACGCCAGAAGCGCGAGCGTGAGGATGCCGCCGACCACGATGGCGGCGATCAGCAGCACAAGGGGATCGGCGGGCAAATTCGGCAGCGGCTGCATGGGCGATGCCTCAGCGGAACGGCATCGCGTACATGAGCCCGCCCTTGGTCCACGAGTTGTTGAGGCCGCGCGCCAGCTTCAGATCGGACTTCGACCCCAGCGTGCGCTCGAAGACCTCGCCGTAGTTGCCGACGTTCTTGACCACCTGATAGGCCCAGTCGCGCGGCAGCCCGAGCGCCTGCCCCAGGTTGGCCTCGAGGCCGAGAAATCGGCGGATGCTGGGATCGGCCGAGGAGCGCTGCGCGTCGACGTTGCCGCTGCTCAGCCCCAGCTCCTCCGCCTCGATCAGCGCCATGAGCGTCCAGCGGACGACGGCGAACCACTGCGCATCGTCCTGGCGCACGGCCGGTCCCTGCGGCTCCTTGGTGATGAGCTCGGGCAGGATGATGTGATCGGTCGGCAGCGTCAGCTTGCTGCGCGCTTCGGCGAGGAGAGAGATGTCGCCGGTAAGCACCGTGCAGCTCCCGGCCGCGTACGACTTGACGAGATCGTCCCAGCTGTCCTTCGCCACGATCTGATAGCGCATGCGCTGCGCGCCGAAGAACTCGGCTACGCCCTGCTCGCCCATCGCGCCCGGCAAGGCGCAGATCGAGGCGCCGGACAGCTCCAGCACGCTGGCGACGGCGTTGCCGCGCTTGGTCAGAAAACCCTGGCCGTCGTAGAAGAGGACGCCGGTGAAGCGCGCCCCCAGCTCGGTGTCGCGGCTGAGCGTCCAGGTGGCGCCGCGCGCCAGCACGTCCACGTCGCCCGCCTGCAGCGCCTTGAAACGGTCGTTGGCGCTCAGCGGCCAGAACTTCACCGCCTCCTTGCTGCCGAAGACCGCCGCCGCGATGGCCGTGCAGAACTCGACGTCGAGCCCCGATCGCGGGCCATTATTGGCGGCCACGCTGGAGAAGCCCGGCTGCGGCTCGCCGATGCCGCAGGAAAGGTAGCCGCGTGCCCGGATCGCCTCGAGCGTCGTCGAATCCGCCGCGGTCGCGGGAGCAACGAGGGCGGTGAGCGCGCCCAGGGCAACGGCTACACGGAAGCGGAATTTATGGAGCATTCGCATTGGTCACGTCAGTGTGGGACGGCAGCGTCCGCGGCGCAAGGGACAGAGTGCTGCGGCCGCCTGCACCGGCCGCGCCCTGGGGGTGCCGCTCAATCCCGCGGAACGCGAAACCGGTCAAGACCTTGACCGAACCGCCAACTTGCGCCACACGGGCCAGCAACCGCGGCGACCAGGATCCGCCCGATGTCCTCCTCCGGCAAAAAACCACCGCGCCCGCAGGCCCCGGCAACTCGGGTCGTCCATGCGGGCCGTGCCCCGCACGACAACTTCGGCTTCGTCAACCCGCCGCTCTACCGGGGCTCGACGGTGCTCTTTCCCACCGTCGAAAAGCTGTGGAAGCGCGACCAGCCGTTCACCTACGGCCGCACCTCGACGCCCACGGTCAAGGCGCTGGAGGAAGCCATCGCCGAGGTGGAAGGGGGCGTGGCGTGCGCGCTCACCGGCTCGGGCTATCAGGCCGTCAGCACCACCATCCTCGCCTTCGTGAAGGCGGGCGATCATCTGCTGATGGTCGACAGCGTGTATCAGCCGACGCGCAAGTTCTGCGACCACATGCTGGCCAAGCTGGGAGTCGAGACCACCTACTACGATCCGCTGATCGGCGCCGGCATCGACGCGCTCATACGTCCCAATACGCGGCTCATCTTCACCGAGAGCCCCGGCTCGCAGACTTTCGAGGTGCAGGACATCCCGGCCATCGCGCGCGTCGCCGCCGAGCGCGAGTTGTGGCTGGTGATGGACAATACCTGGGCAAGCCCGCTCTATTTCAAGCCGTTCGAGCACGGCGTCGACGTTTCGATTCAGGCGGCGACCAAGTACATCGTCGGCCACGCCGACGCGATGCTGGGCGCCATCACCTCGAACGCGCGCGCGGCCAAGCACATCGCGCAGACGAAAGAGCTGCTCGGCGTGTCGCCGGGCTCGGAGGAGACGTTCCTCGGCATGCGCGGCCTGCGCACACTGGCGACACGCCTCGCGCAGCACAATCGCTCCGGGCTCGAGATCGCGCGCTGGCTGGAAGGGCGGCCCGAGGTGGCGCGGGTGCTGCACCCTGGCCTGCCGAGCCATCCGCAGCATGCCATCTGGAAGCGGGACTTCCTCGGCGCCAGCGGGCTGTTCGCCGTGATCCTCAAGCCGGCGAGCAACAAGGCGGTCGCGGCGATGCTCGACGGCCTGCAGCTGTTCGGCATGGGCTTCTCGTGGGGCGGCTATGAGAGCCTCGTCATCCCGTTCGACGCCAAGAGCTACCGCACGGCCACGCAATGGGCACCGGGCGGCCCGGCGCTGCGGCTGCATGTCGGGCTGGAGGATGTCGATGACCTGCGCGCCGACCTCGACGCGGGCTTCGCGCGGCTGCGCGCGACCAAATAGAGCGCGGGTCCCGCTGGCGCCGGCTACTCCGCCAGCCGATGCACGGCGGCAAGTTCGGCCTGCGTGTCGATGTCGGTGAGCGCCGATGCTTCGACAGCGACCGGGCAGCGATCGGACGGTGCCAGCTCCGTGAGCAGAGCCTTGGCGCCGGCCGGTCCCGATAGCGCGCGCAACGGCGCGAAATAGCGCCTCGGCCAGATCACGGGATTGCGCTGCTCGCCCTCGGGAGTGACGGCATACGTCACCCGCGCCGCGTCGGCAGCCCGGAACGCGGCGACGAGCGCCACCACGGCTTGCGCCGACAGCAGCGGCATGTCGCCGGGCACGATGAGAGCGCCGGCGCACGCCGGGTCGACGGCGCCGATCCCAACCGCGACCGAGCTCCCCATTCCCGTATCCCATGCCGGATTGTGGACGAGGCGCACACGCTGGCCGGCGAGCGCCTGCGCGACGCGCTCGCTCTCCCAGCCCGTGACGACGATGACGTCCGCGATGCCGGACGCGGCGACCGCCTCCAGCGTGCGGGCGATGAGCGTGCGCCCGCCGAGCTCGGCCAGCAGCTTGTTGGGCGCCCCGAAGCGGCGCGAGGCGCCGGCCGCCAGCACGATGGCGGCGATGGGGCGCTCAGGCATCGCGCGTCACCTTGATGATCTCGGCGAGGATCGAGACGGCGATCTCCGGCGCGCCCTTGGCGCCGATGGCGAGCCCGATGGGGGCGTGGATCCGCTGCAGCTCCGCCTCGCTGAAACCCGCTGCCGCCAGTCGCTGCAGGCGCTTGGCGTGCGTCGCCCGCGAGCCGAGCGCGCCGACATAGAGGCAAGGGGCGCGCAGCGCCGCGGCTATGGCCTCGTCGTCGATATGGGCCGCGTGCGTCAGCGCGACGACGGCGGTGCGGCCACCGAGCCCGAGCTTGTCGAGCGATGCCGCCGGCCACTCCACGATGGAGGCGGTGGACCCGAGGCGCTCCGCGGTCGCGAAGGCCGCGCGCGGATCGACGACGGTCACGCTGTAGCCGACGAGGCGCGCCATGCGGGTGAAGACCTGACCGATGTGCGTCGCGCCGACGACGACGATGTGCACCGGCGCTATCACGGGCTGCACGACGAGCTGGCCCGCCGCGCCTTCGATCAGCGCCGTCGTTCCCGCCGCCTGTTGCGCTGCGACCTCGGCCGGCATCTCCGCACCGGCGGCATACAGGTGGCGCGCACCGTCGGCAGCACTGGTGACGAGCACGGCGCTCTGGCGTGCGCGGTGTGCCGCGACGATGGCATCGAGCAGCGGCAGATCGGCTGCGCTGAGCGGCTCGACGAAGACCCTGATCGTGCCGCCACAGGCCAACCCGACGCGCCAGGCGGCATCGTCGCTGACACCGTATTCGAGCAGCTTGGGCTTGCCGGACGCCATCGCGTCGGCCGCCTCGGCGAGCACGTCGGCCTCGACGCAGCCGCCCGACACCGAGCCTTCGAAGCGGTCGCCGGGGCCGGCGGCGAGCTGCCCGCCGACGGGCACGGGGGCCGAGCCCCACGTCGCCACGACCGTCGCCATGGCCGCGTGCCCGTGCTCGGCGACGAAGCGCCGTGCGGTCTCCCACATGCTGCTGGTGGCCTCGGCTGTCCGCTGCATGCCGATATTCACCCGACACCTCGCCGTGGCTGGATCAGGTCGCCGGGCGCGCGGCTCCGGTCTCGATCCAGGCTTTGATAGCACTCCGCGTTAAATAATCACTCCGCGGGATGGGTGTGCTCCGGTCCGGCGTGCGCAGGCGGCTGCCGGCGCCGGCGGGTGAACTGCTCCGCCACCCAGCGGCTGACGACGTAGAACACCGGCGTGAAGATGAGGCCGAAGAAGGTGACGCCGATCATGCCGGCGAACACGGCCGTGCCGAGCGCCTGGCGCAGCTCGGCGCCGGCGCCGATGGCCCACACGAGCGGCACGACGCCGAGAATGAACGCCAGCGACGTCATCAGGATGGGCCGCATGCGCAGCCGCGCCGCCTCCGTCGCCGCTTCCATCTTGGTGCGGCCGCCCTCCTCGAGCTGCGCCGCGAACTCCACGATGAGAATGGCGTTCTTTGCCGCGAGGCCGATGAGCACGATGAAGCCCACCTGCGTCAGGATGTTGTTGTCCATCCCGCGCATGATGACGCCGACGATCGACGCGATGAGGCTCATCGGCACGATGAGGATGACCGCCAGCGGCAGCGTCAGGCTCTCGAACTGCGCCGCCAGCACGAGGAACACGAACACGACGCCCAGCGCGAAGGGGAACACCGCCGTATTGCCGGCGCGGATCTGCTGGTAGGCGAGCTCCGTCCACTCGTAGCCGAAGCCGAGCGGCAAGGTCTCGTTGGCGATCTTCTCCATGAGGTCGATCGCCTGTCCCTGCGAGTAGCCGGGCGCGGCCGAGCCGTCGAGCTCGGCGGCCGGATAGAGGTTGTAGCGCGGCACGCGGGCGGGGGCGGAGATGTCCTGCACGGTGGTGAAGCTGCCGAGCGGAACCGTCTCGCCGGTCGAGTTGCGCACGCGGATCTTGAGGATGTCCTTGGTGTCGACGCGATAGGGATTGTCGGCCTGCGCGGTGACGCGGAACGTGCGCCCGAGCAGGTTGAAGTCGTTCACGTAGGCCGAGCCGAGGTACGTCTGCAGCGCCGTGAACACATCGGTGATGTTGATGCCGAGCATCTGCGCCTTGACGCGGTCGATGTCGAGATAGATCTGCGGCGTCGAGTTCTCGAACAGCGTGAACACCTGCTGCAGGCCCGGCGTCTGATTGGCTTTCACCATCATGGCCGTCACGGCCTGCTGCAGCGCCGCCGGTCCCGCGCCGCCGCGATCCTGCACCATCATGCGGAAGCCGCCGGCCGAGCCGATGCCGCGCACGGGCGGCGGCGGCACGACGAGCACCAGCGCGTCCTGGATGGTGGAGAACTTCTTCAGCAGCGCCATGCGAATGGCCTGCGCCGACTGGTTCGGATCCTTCGCCCGCTCCTCGAACGGCTTCAGGGTGACGAAGATGGCACCGGCGTTCGGCGCGTTGGTGCGCGTGGCGCCGGAGAAGCCGACGAAGTTCACGACGTGCGCCACGCCGGGCGTCTCGAGCGCCATCTCGCCGGCGCGCCGGTTCACCTCGTCGGTTCGCGCCAGCGAGGCCGCCGGCGGAAGCTGCGTCACCGTGATGAGATAGCCGCCGTCGACCGCCGGAATGAAGCCCACCGGCGTCTTGCGGAACTCGTTCATGCCGAAGGCGATGACGCCCGCGTAGACCACCAGCATGAGGACCGCGAGGCGCACCAGCCGTCCGACCATCCATCCGTAGCCCGCCGAAAGCTTGTCGAAGCTCCAGTTGAAGACGCGGAAGAAGGCATGGATCGGCCACATGTACCATGCAGTGCGGTGGCTCTCGGCGTGCGGCTTCAGCAGCAGTGCGCACAGCGCCGGCGACAGCGTCAGCGACACGACGAGCGAGATGAAGGTGGCACCGGCGATGGTCAGCGCGAACTGGCGGTAGAACTGGCCGGCGATGCCGGTGATGAAGGCGGACGGCACGAACACGGCACCGAGCACGAGCGCGATGGCAATCAGCGCGCCGCCGACCTCCTCCATGGTGCGGTAGGCGGCTTCGCGCGGACTGAGCCCGTTAGCCATGTTGCGCTCGACGTTCTCGACCACGACGATGGCGTCGTCGACGACGATGCCGATGGCGAGCACGAGGCCGAACAGCGACAGGTTGTTGAGCGAGAACCCGAACAGCGACATCAGGAAGAAGGTGCCGATCAGCGACACCGGAATCGCCACGATGGGAATGATGGCCGCGCGCCACGTCTGCAGGAACACCACGACGACGAGCACCACCAGCACCACCGCCTCGAGGATGGTGTGCACCACCGCGTCCACGGACTGCTGGATGAACTCGGTCGGGTTGTAGATGATGTCGTACTTGAGGCCGGCGGGGAAGCTCTTGGAGAGATCCGCCATCGTCGCCTTGATGCGCTCCGCCGTGTCGATGGCGTTGGAGCCCGGCAACTGGAAGACGCCGAGCGCCACCGCCGGATATTTGTCGAGATAGGAGATGACGCCGTAATCGAGCGCCGCGAGCTCGACGCGCGCCACGTCCTTCAGGCGCACGACAGAATCGTTCCCCTGCTTGACGACGATCTCGCCGAACTGGTTCGGGTCGGCGAGGCGTCCGAGCGTCTGCACCGATATCTGGAACGCGCCCGGCTGATCGACGGGTGGCTGATTGAGGATGCCCGCCGCGACCTGCACGTTCTGGCGTTGCAGCGCCGCCGTCACGTCGTTGGCGGTCAGGCCCAGCGATTGCAGCCGGTCGGGGTCGAGCCACACGCGCATCGAGTAGTCGCGGCTGCCGAACACGGTGATCGAGCCGATGCCCTGGATGCGGCTCAGCACGTCGACGACGTTGACGCTGGCGTAGTTGGAGATGAACAGCGTGTCGCGCGACTGGTCGGGCGAATAGAGATGCACGACCATCATCAGGTCGGGCGAGGCCTTGGCGACGGTCACGCCGATGTTGCGCACGTCGGCGGGCAGGCGCGGCTGCGCGATGGCGACGCGGTTCTGCACCTGCACCTGCGCCGTGTCGAGATCGGTGCCGAGGTCGAACGTCACCGAGATGGTGAAGCGGCCGTCGACCGTCGAGTTCGACGAGATGTAGAGCATGCGCTCGACGCCGTTGATCTGCTGCTCGAGCGGAGCAACGACCGTCGAGGCCACGACCTCGGCGCTGGCGCCGGGATACTGGCCGGTGACGTTGACCACCGGCGGCGCGATGTCCGGATACTGGGCGATCGGCAGCCGTGAGACGGCCACCGCGCCCAGGATGATGAACACCACCGAGATGACGCTGGCAAAGATCGGCCGGTCGATGAAGAAGTGCGACAGTCGCATCGCGCCCTGCTCTTAGTTCGTGCGGATGGATGAGGTGTTGGGCGTCTTGCCGGAGGCTTCAGCCGAAGCCTCCTGCGGCGTGACCTTGGCGCCGGGGCGCACGCGCATCAGCCCGTTGATCACGACCCGGTCGCCGGCATCCAGGCCCTTGACCACGCGCATGCCGTCGACGAGCTGGCCCAAAGTGACGTACTTCGGGGTGGCGACGTTGTCGCTGTCGAGAACGTAGACGAACTTGCGCACCTGCTCGGTGGCGATGGCGGCATCCGGCACCAGCAGCGCCGTCGCCGGCGACGACGTCGCGATCTGGATGCGTCCGAACATGCCGGGCGTCAGCCTGCCGTCGGCGTTGGCGAACAGCGCGCGGCCGCGGATGGTGCCCGAGGCGCGGTCGATGGCGTTGTCCACGAAGTCGATCTTGCCCTCGTGCGTGTACTTGTCCTCGTCGATGAGCTTCAGACGCACCGGCAACGTCATGCCGCGGTCGGCGCCCGAAGCGGCGGCGCCGGCGATGCGCAGATAGCGCAGATACGAGGCCTCATCCATCGTGAACTCGAAGCGGATCGGATCGATGGAGGCGATGGTGGCGAGCAGCGTCGTGCTGCCCGTCGCGCCGCCGGTGACGAGGTTGCCGACCGAGACGCGGCGGTCGCCGATGCGCCCCGAGATCGGCGCCTTCAGCTCGGTGAAGCTCAGATCCAGCTCGGCCTGCTCGAGCGCCGCCTGCTGCGATGTCACCGCAGCCGCCGCGACGCGCGAAGCCTGCAGGCGCTGGTCGAGCGCCTGCTGCGTGATGGTCGTGCCGGTGCGCAGGCTTTCGCCGCGCTTCAAATCGCTTTCGGCGAACGCCAGGTTGGCCTTGGCCTGCTCGATCGCGGCCTTGGCCTGCTGCACCGTCGCCTCGAAGGGGCGCGGATCGATGGTGAACAGCGGCTCGCCCGCCTTCACGAGCTGGCCGTCCTTGAAGTGGATCTTCTCCAGGTAGCCGGAGACGCGCGCGCGCACCTCGACGTAGTCGAACGCCACGAAGCGGCCGACGTACTCGTCATGATCGCTGACGAGCTTCTGCAGCGGCTTGGCGACGGTCACCTCCGGCGGAGGCGGGGCGGCCTGCGCGACGGGCTTCGACTCGCCGCATCCTGCGAGCAGTGCGGACACGAGCACAAGAGGAGCTGCGATGCGCGTTATTGAATAGCTGGGCATGGTATCCGTGAGCGATATAAGGTCCGAACAGAGCAGAGGGAGCGCGTTGAGCGCTCCCGCATTGGCGTCGTCAAGTCTCGAGCGTCGGTCAAGCGGCGGCGAGGACCCCCGCAACCGCTCCCGCCCGGCGCATGGCGGCGTCGACGGCGCGCTCTGCAAACTCGGGACCAAGAGCCATGCCCTCGACGAGGATCGACTGAACGTCCGTGATGCCGACAAACTCGAGTACCGACCGCAGGTAGCTTTCGTCGTGCTCGAACGATGTCAGCGGACCGCCGGAATAGATGCCGCCGCGGGACAGCACGAGTATCGCCCGCCGTCCGCGAAGCAGCCCCTGCGGGCCGCCTTTAGTATAGCGGAAGGTCCGATCCGGCCGCACGACATGATCTATCCAGGCCTTGAGGGTCGAAGGTATGCCGAAATTAATCATAGAGGCCGCGAGAACGACGACGTCGGCCTCCAGCAACTCGTCGACCAGGGCGTCCGAGCGCTCGATCATCGCCCGCTGGCGGTCGGTGCGGGCACCGGCGATCGACCGCGTCGCCGTGACGAAGTCGTCGTCGATATGGGGAAGAGGGTTGCCGGCGAGGTCGCGAATCGTGACGGTGGCGCCTGGATACACGTGCCGCAACTCGCGCAGCACGCGCATGGCCACGAGGTTGGAGTACGATGTGTCGCGACGCGGGCTGCTGGTCAGGCAAAGGATGTTGCCGTTGGCATCGGCTGCCAAACCGTCTTCACGCGTCGGATCGAACTGGACTGTGCTGGCTGACTGCATGGACAAGCTCGCGGTTGGTGCGCTGCGAAATGGGGTACATGACACAGCCCGGACTCTATGTTACTGACCGGTAACGGACCCTGGTATACTGACCGGTAACACCCTATGTCAAGCCGATCATGGTGAGCATCATTAACCGACCAGCAGCAGCCGACGCGCCTCAGGCACCTCCGCCTCGGGAGCGCATTCTCGCAGCCGCCCGCAAGCTATTTTATCGACACGGCATTCGAGCCGTCGGCGTCGAGGCCATCGCGGAAGCCGCCGCGACCAACAAGATGACCCTCTACCGCCACTTTGGTTCCAAGGACGAGCTGATCTCGGCCTACCTGACGGAGCTGGCGAAGGAAGGCGACGACGTGTGGGAGAAGCTGGCGGGCGCCTATCCGGGCGATCCCCATGCCCAGCTCGAGGGCTGGATACGCTACGTGGAGGAGATCCTGACGGACGGCGGCGAGCGCGGTTGCGCCATCGCCAACGCAGCGGTCGAGCTGCGGGAGATCGACCATCCGGCGCGGCAGATCATCGACGACTATAAAATGCGCAAACGCGACCGCCTCGTCGGCCTGTTCCGCGATGCGGGCTACGCGGAGCCCGACGAGCTTGCCGACGAGGTTTTTCTACTTTTCGAGGGCGCGCGAATTTCCATCCAGTGCTGCTCCAGCGGTCCGGCAAAGCGGGTGGTGAACATGCTCCATACGCTGCTCGCCGAGCACGCGCCCAAGCCCCGCTGATCCGCCGATTGCTTTTTTATAGATCGCCTTCGAGAAATTGCGCACGGCCTAGGCCGAACGACCAGTCCTCATCCGTGTTCTCGATTATCGACACCATGACATCGCTCGGTGCGATGCCGCAGCTCTTCTGCAGCTCGTCGACAAGCAGCCGGTAGAATTGCTGCTTCGCCTCCTTGCCGCGCGGACGCGAGACGACCTGCACGACGACGACCTTGTCGGTGCGCGGAATGCCGAGCCCCGTGTCCTCCACCACCATGCGCGAGGGTTTGTACTCGTTGACAATCTGGTAGCGATCGCGCTCGGGAACCTTGAATGCGGCGAGCATGGCGCGGTGGGCGGCGTCGAGCATCGTGTGCAGCTCGGCGTCCGTGCGGCCTTCGAGGACGTTGAAATACAGCAGCGGCATGTTGATTTTTCCGGCGCGACTATCGGGGTGCAGCCTCTGTAGGCCGCGGCGCGCCGGGAGACAATGGGACCTTCAGCGGGGGGCACCTTCAAGGCAGGTGCACGTCCGGCTGAGGATCGCTCAGCGCAGAACCTCGTTGATGGTCTTGCGCGACGGCAAGGACGGGCTGGGGCGTTTGCGGTTCGGCGAAGTCTCGTCGTCGGGGCCGGACGCGCCGGTGCCCTTGCCGCCGCTGCCGCCATAGCCCTTGCTCATGCCTTCGGCGCCCTGCCCCTTCTGGCCGGGCAGCCAGCTGCGCAGCTTGTCGCCCTTCTTGGCGCCAGAAGACCCGGGCTTCCGCTTAACCATGGCCCACCGGCGAACTGGGCTCGTCGATCCAGCCAAAGCTCGCCAGCGCGAGCTGCATGTAGAGATAGGGAAGAAACATCAGCGGCATGGGATTTCTCCATCTGTCATGTGGAGAAAACCCTTACGCACCCGCTTGCGTTCCGCTGTCCCCGCCGGCACAGGCGCACAGGCCGTTGCTCGCGCGTGCTGCCGCGCGCCCGGTCATTGCTACGGTGTCACGGTGGACGCAGTCGATCCGGTTGCCGGCGTCACGCGCCAGATCACGCCGCCGACGTCATCGGCGACGAGCAGCGCTCCGGCTTTATCCATGGCGACGCCCACGGGCCGCCCGCGCGCGTTGCCGTCCTTGTCGAGGAACCCGGTCAGCACATCGCTCGGCGGCCCGGACGGACGGCCATCGGCGAACGGCACGAAGACGACCTTGTAGCCGGAGTGCTGCTCGCGATTCCATGAGCCGTGCAGCCCGACGAAGGCGCCGCCGCGATAGGACTGCGGCAGCAGGCTGCCATCGGAGAATGTCAGCCCCAGCGCTGCGACGTGCGCGCCGAGACCGTAGTCGGGCACGACAGCCTTGGCGACGAGATCGGGTTTCTGCTCCTTGATGCGCGTGTCGACATGCTGGCCCCAGTAGCTGTACGGCCAGCCATAGAACGCACCGTCCTGCACCGAGGTGAGATAGTCCGGCACGAGGTCGTTGCCGAGTTCGTCGCGCTCGTTGACGACCGTCCACAGTTGCCCGGTCGTCGGCTCCCACGCCAAGCCGTTCGGGTTGCGCAGGCCGCTCGCGAAGACACGCGAGGCGCCGCTCGCCGGATCGATCTCCCAGATCGCGGCGCGCCCCTTCTCCTTATCCAGGCCGTTCTCGCCGGCGTTGCTGTTTGAGCCGACGGTCGCGTACAGATGCTTGCCGTCGCGGCTGGCGATGATGTTCTTCGTCCAGTGGTGGTTGATCGGGCCGCCGGGGAGATCGGCCACTTTGGTGCCTTCGCCGGTTATGGCGCCGTCCTTGTACGGGAAGCGCACGATGGCGTCGGCGTTGGCGACGTAGAACGCGTCGCCGATCAGCGCCATGCCGAAGGGCGAGTTCAGGCCCTCCAGGAACGTCTTCTGGACTTCGGCAACGCCATCGCCGTCGGCGTCGCGCAGAAGACGTATGCGGTTGGCGCTCTCCGCGGGCCCGGTCGCGCGGCGCATGAAGAGCTTCATGAACCAGCCCTTGATGCCGCCGTTGTCGTCGGGCTTCGGCGGCGCGTTGGTCTCGGCGACGAGGACGTCGCCGTTCGGCAGCGTGTAGAGCCAGCGCGGATGCTCCAGACCTTTGGCGAAAGCCGTCACGCCGAGCCCGGCCGCAGCGTCGGGCTTCTCGCCCTCTTTCCAGTGGCTGGCGGGGGCGATGTTGACCGTGGGAATCAGCGTCTGCTCGGCCTGGGGCAGCTTGGGGTCGGGCCCGACGCCGGGGCCGTACTCGGCGCGCGCCGCCGGGCTCATCGACGCACCTGCCGCCGCGGCCAGAAATATCGCCGTAGCCATCCGCATTTTCGGGGCCCTTTTTGGCTGGAAGGGGGGCGAGAACTCATCGCCGCCTTGCACGTTCAAGTGGCGAACACGCGCCGCGGTCAAGGGTTCCGCCGGGATTTGCATGCGCATGTCACACGAGGCGAATACCAGCCGTGACGCATGGGTCTGGCGACGCGGCGGGCGGCGGGTGTAGGTTTGCCCGCACCGGACGCGTGCCGGCTGTCGCGAGGGAGCTCGCATGACCAAAGCTGAAGTCGAGAAAGCTCTGGCGGAGATGGAGCGGCTGCGCGAGGCCTCGCGCCTTGCCGACGACATCGACGAGCAGCGCCGATTTGCCAACGACTATCACCGGCTGTGGCGCCAGGTGCGCCCCTACGTCGAGGGCGACCAGCCCTACACGCCCGACAAGTGAGCGCCGGCCTGCGAACGCCTGGCGACACCGCGTCCGACTGCGGCCCCGGCGTCACCGCGGCGTCGGATAGCGGCCGCCGGCGCGGCCGGGGGTTGCCCCAAGCCCGACTTTCCGTGATATTGATAAGGAACAGCGTTCTGGTCGCAAGCCTGGGGGAGTGTTGCGTTTGGAGCTGACGCCTGGTTTGCCCGATGCCGCGATGCCCTTCGTCGGCGACAGCGGGCGCTCCGCCCCGCGTGCCCGCGCGCGGTCGTGCGAGACGATACCGACCTTCTACATCAACCGCGACCGCGACGTTGATCGCCGTCAATCGGTCGAGGCGTACCTCAGCGCGGCCGACCTCGACGCCGAGCGCGTGACGGCGGTCGAAGGGGAGAACGTGCCCGAGAGCCTGCGCGGCTATTTCTTCTCCGGCGACAGGGTTCATTCGACGCTGAAGCCGGGCGAGATCGGCTGCTATGCGAGCCATCTCTCGGCCATGCAGCTCGTCGTCGAGCGCAACCACGCCTATGCGCTCATCCTCGAGGACGACGCGGCGGTCCCGCACGACATCGCGGAGATCTTAGCCGATGTGCTGGCGCGCGTGCCGCGCGGCTGGGACATCGTCCACCTGTGCATGGACAGCAACCGGGCCATCAAGGTCGTGACGCCGCTGAACGGCGGCCGCCGCCTCGTGCGCTATTCGCGCGTGCCCGAGACGACGACGGGCTATCTGGTCAGCCTTGCCGGCGCCAGGAAGTTCCTCACGCCGTCGAAGCGGTACTGGCCGATCGACACCGATTTCCGCCGCCCGTGGGCCTTCGGCCTCGATATCTACGGCGTCACGCCGTGCTTCATCGTGCCCATCGGCGTCGAGTCCTCGATCCATCTCATCGGCAATCATTCGCGCCAGCGCCGCGGCCTGCCGAAGCCGTCGCTGCACTGCTGGACCGGCAACCCGCTGCACACGCCGCTGGCGGCAATCTTCAATGTCAGGAAGCTGGGGCCAGCCGCGTGGACCATCTGCGCCGCGCACAACGCCACGCGCCGTCTCGTGAAGATGCTCGGCTTGCACGCCTTCGCACAGCGGATCGGCGCGGTCGATTTCGGACGCCGCATCGCCGAGAGCCTCGCCGTTCGCTAGCCTCCCGTGCGCTAGCCTGGCATTCGCTTACTTGCCCCCGGGCGCCGTCACCGCGCTGCGGGCTCCCTCAGCGGATCGCCCCGCCGCTGCGGCCGATGGCGTCCAAGTACCGCTCCCATTCGAGCGCCCGCTGCTCCCAGCTCACGAGATCGGGATGGACGAGGCAGCCGCGGTGATAGCGGAGCCAGAGCGCGTCGTCGGTCAGCACCTTCACCAGCGCCTCCCCCAGCGCCTTCCGCGTCGGTGCAATCTGCCCCGTCTCATCGTGGATCACGCGCTCGCGTAGAGCACCGATGCCCATGGTGACCGTCGGCAGGCCGCAGGCCGCCGCCTCGATCGACAACAGGTTGTATGTCTCCTGGAAGTGCCCCGGCGCCACCAGCAGGCGCGCGGTGCCGAACAGTTGCATCAGTTGCGTCCACGGCAGCGTGCCGGCCAGCTCGATGTTGATGGCGGCGAGCTGCGCCTGCGTCATGTGCGCCAGATGCTTCGGCGCCGCCTCCGACGTGACGACCAGCCGGGCGGCGGGGACGCGCCGATGCACGACGTCGCGCCACGCCTCGACGACCTTGCGCAGATTGCGGCCGGCGTAGGAGGCGAACACCGCCACCGGCGGCGGTGTCTTCTCGCGCGCGCCGAAGCGACCCAAGAGGTCGGCGGGCATGCCGTGGCGGATCACCGTCTGCCCGCGCCGCGGCAGGAACCACGAGCGCCGCTCGGTATAGCGCGACAGGTGCACGAGGTAGGGGCGATGCCGCAGCTTGGCGATGAGGTCCGCCCTGATGTGGGCGCGGGAAAATCCCGGATTGTGCGTCCAGATCACCTTTAGCGGCGCGCGGATGCCGTCGAAGGCATGGGCGAAGTTGTTGCTCACGGCGACGTCGAAATCGGTTGCCATGACGGCTGTCGGATCGGCGACCGCAACGCCGCCGGCGCTGGCGCCGGCCGGCGCTCCCGCGCACGAGACGGTCACCGCATGGCCGCGGCGCGCCAGCGCGTCGGCGAGATACATCACCGTGCGCTCGCCGCCGCGCATGCCTTCGAGCGAGGCGTAGTCGAAGGCGCGGAAGCCGCCGTCCCGCATCTTGTTGAGGAAGAGTATGCGCATGCCGCCGATCCCCTAACACGTTCGCTGCGGCACAAAACACAAAAAGCCCCGGCAGCGGCGAAGCGCCCCGCGGGGCCATCCACATGCCCACAAAACCGCCCCAGCTTAACGTAAAGTCCTTTTCCCGAAAGCTTCGACGGCGGCGCCGCGGCACCATCGCGGGACAGCACGCCGGTGCTGGGCCGTTGGCCTTGCGCGCCGGGCGAGGTAACGGGACATGGTAACGGCACATGGGGCAGGCGCGCGCCATCGGACTGGCGCGGCGTGGGTATTCCTAGGGGCATCATGGCGACGATCGTCACGGTCCACGGCACGTTTTCCAGCGGACCGCTCGAGGGGCAGAAGTGGTGGCAGCGTGGCAGCGCGTTCGCCGCCGGGCTGCCGCAGCTGATCGAGGGCGCCGACGGCACGCTCACCATCGAGCCGTTCGTCTGGGACGGCTTCAACAGCGAGAACGCGCGCAGCGCAGCGGGGGCCCGGCTCGCAGCGCGCCTGAAGGAGCTCGACGCCAAGGGCGAGCCCTTCGCCGTCATAGGCCACAGCCACGGCGGCTCCGTCCTCAGCGCCGCGCTGCTCAACGCGGCGCGCGACCGCCTGCCGCTGAGTTCCATGCAGCGATGGATCACGGTCGGGACGCCCTTCATCAAGACGCAGCGCCAGCGCTTCCTGTTCTCGCGCCTCGGCATTCTCGGCAAGGCGATCTATCTCACGCTGCTGACGTTCCTCGTGCTCGGCGTGCTGATCGCGCTCGGCGGCTCGGTCGCCGGCGACGCCGCGTCGTGGGTGTTGCTGCTGGCGACGTTCCTGACGCCGATCGGCGTCTTCTACGGCTATCTGCGCTTCCAGGAGGGGCGCCGGTCGCTGCGCTTCAATCGCCGCCATCTGGGTTTCGCCGAGCAGCACTATGGCGAGCGCTGGTTGTCGCTATGGCACGGCAAGGACGAGGCGGTGCAATGCCTCAAGGCGGTGAAGCGCGTCGACGTCACCATCTTTCCGCGCCATTTCGCCGTGGCGGCGCTCAATCTCCTGGCCGTGGGCTTCATTCCGCTGCTCGCCTTGCTGGTGCTCAACTCCCAGTCGGCGATGAACGCCATAGCGGCGCGCGTGTTCTCGATCATCGACGCCTCCGCGGCGCAGGATCTCTATCCGTCGGCCGGCGCGAACATATTCGAGAACGCCGCCGTGCTGTTCATCGGCCTCCTGGTCATTCCCGCCAACCTCATCCTGCCGGGCGTGGCCTTCGACACGGTGCCGATGCCGGCGCAGCTCGCCCTGCTCGTCTTCGGACTGGTGGTGCTGCTGGGCGCGGCGGTGCTGATAACCTTCGTCTTCAACGGCATCGCCAGGCTCCTCAGCCACGGCCTGAGCCTCGTGCTCAATCCGCTGACCCTCGCCCAGCTCAAGGCGGCGACCTACGGCAGCGACGCGCTGGAGGACTTCGCCGTCGATGCGAGCGAGTGGCCCGTGTGGCTGACGCGCGGCTATCCGTGCCTGCCGGAGAACATCGCGCGCGAGATCGAGGCGGCCAGCGATCGCGCCATCGGCACTGCCGTGCCGAAGTTCCGCAACATCGTCGACAGCCTCACGGCGGCCGAGAGCGCCGAGGCGACGTCCGACGTCGTCGCCGACTATCTCACCTGGCAGGAGCTGATCCACACCTCGTACTTTGACGACAACGCTTTCGTGCGGCTGCTGGCGTATGCGCTGTGCGAGACGAAAGCGTTCCGCCCGACGCCGCTGTTCGCCGGGCACGCGGCGTTCCACGAGGCCTCGCAGGCCTACGCGCTGATCGTTGAGGGCGCGGTGACGGATGCGCGCGGGCCGCTGCTGGCCTAGCGCCACGCTCGGCGCGCCATGCGCACGGGCACCGCGATAGCGGTGCAACGCGGGCGATTGCGATTGCGATTGCGGTTATGACGCTTCGGCCGCGGGATCTCCCCCGGAAAGTGCTCGCGCGACGTTGCCAATGCCTCCGCAGCACGTGAAGCTCGGAAGAAACGGGGGGCATCGCGCATGATCTTCACCAAGACGCGGCTTGCAGTCGCCACCGCGCGACCGGACGCCGATCAGGCGGACAAATGGGCGAAGAAGCGCGCGATATTCGACCATATGCTGCGGCAACTGACGAAGGTCGTGCGGCTTCGCCGCGACTGGACGATCGCGGAATTCGGTATCGGCCGCTGGGGATTTGGGCGCTTCTACGCGCCTTACGTCGAAAAGGTCTACGGCATCGATATCGAGGACTACGCCGACCGGCACCCCGGCGTCGAGTTCGTGCTCTCGGATGGCCAAACGATCCCTCTGCCATCCGCGAGCGTCGACCTCGTCGTATCCCACTCCGTGCTCGAGCACGTTTCCGATCTCGACGCCTCGCTGCGGGAAATCGATAGAATCACCAAGCCGGGCGGCTTCCTGTTCCTGACGGTCAGCCCGCTCTACTATTCGTCCTACGGCGCGCACCTCAACAGCGACGGCAAGCGGGTGGAGAACTGGGAGCACCTGATGCCGGGCACGGCGCATTTCCTCAGCGCCAATCCCCTGCCCGATGCTGCAACCGGCGGGCACAGCCTGAACAGGCTGACGTCGAGCATGTTTCTCGCCAGCGTCGGCCGCCAGCCGTGGGACATCCTGCAGTACACCATGACGTACGAAGACAAGCTGCCTCCGGCCGGCATCGTGCGCGACCAGTGCCACCCACTCGAATTGATTGCGCGGGGCTTTGTCTTCATCGGCCAGAAGAGCCGGCACCCGGCCACCTGCTAGGGCGGCGCCGCGCGGAAGCGGCGCGGCTGTGCATCGGCTGGAAATCCGGAGCTGCGCGCGGCGCAATGTAAGCTGCGAAATAAGCTGCAGACTGGCGATCCCGGCAGGATTCGAACCTGCGACCCTCTGCTTAGAAGGCAGATGCTCTATCCAACTGAGCTACGGGACCCCGCGCGAGCGCCTATATATTATATCGCTCCCTAACGCGAACCCAACATGCGCGGGCCGCCGCCTCGCCCGGACGCAGCCTCACAGCCGGCAAACAGGCAGCCGATTAACCGAAGCTTCTTGAAACGGTCATGGTTGGCTGGCACATCCCGCGCCATGCATTGCAAGCGAAAGATTTGATCATGAAGGCAAAATCTTCCTCGTCGGTCCACGTGTGCGGACTGCGCCATATCCCCGATGTGCTGCGCCTGACGGGCGCCAGCCATCTTATCAGCACCATCAATGCCGATCTCGCGCCGGCCACGCCCACCGGGCTCACCGCCGAGCGGCACCTGAAGCTCAACATGCACGACATCATCGAGCCGTGCGAGGGCGCGACCGCGCCCGCGGAAGAGCACGTCGGCGAGCTGATCGCGTTCGTCGAGACGTGGGGCCGCGAGGCGCCGCTGCTCATCCATTGCTATGCCGGGCTCAGCCGCTCGACCGCCGCCGCGTTCATCACGCTGTGCGCGATCAACCCGGATGCTCCCGAGCGGGCGATCGCCGCGGCGCTGAGACGGGCGTCGGATACCGCCGTCCCCAACCGCCGCTTCGTCGGCATCGCCGACCGCTACATGCGGCGCGGCGGCCGCATGCTCGCGGCGCTGGACAGCATGGGTCCCTGCCGTATCGCCACGGAGTGCGTGCCCTTCGGCATCGCCGGCCACCACGGTCCGGATGCACCGGAGCGCCGCAGCCGCGCCGCCTGACTCGGCCTGCGGGCAGGATCTGATCGTTATATTGGACGCATAGGCCGGGGCAAAACCCCGGCCTTTTTCCGTTCCTGTCACCCGGTCTGACCGTTGATCGTGACGGCAAACCCATGGCATGAAAGAGCAAAAGGGGCGGCCCATGCAGGCCAGCACCCAAAACGAGCCACGGGGAAGGGAACGGACAATGGCCAGCACTGCCAGCCTGGGCGACTCGGCGCCGGGATTGCTCTCGCGAGAACGCATCGTCGCCAAGCCGGGATTCAACCGCTGGCTGGTGCCGCCGGCGGCGCTGGCGATCCACCTCTGCATCGGCATGGCGTATGGCCTCAGCGTGTTCTGGCTGCCGCTGGCGCAGGCGATCGGCATCGACAAGCCTGTCGCCTGCCCCGACATGACGATGGTCGACGCGCTGTTCACGACCACGTGCGACTGGCGCGTCACCGATCTGCTCGTCATCTTCACCCTCGGCATCGTCTTTCTCGGCCTCGCGGCGGCGCTCTTCGGTGGCTGGCTCGAGCGCGCCGGGCCGCGCAAGGCGGGCGTCGTCGCGGCGCTGTGCTGGGGCGGCGGCTTCATCATCTCCGCGCTCGGCGTCATCGTGCATCAGCTCTGGGTGCTGTGGCTCGGGCTCGGCGTCATCGGCGGCATCGGTCTTGGCCTCGGCTACATCTCGCCGGTATCGACGCTCATCAAGTGGTTTCCCGACCGGCGCGGCATGGCCACGGGCATGGCCATCATGGGCTTCGGCGGCGGCGCGATGATCGGCTCGCCGCTGGCGGTGCTGCTCATGAACGGCGGCAGCCTGTTCGGCGTGCACATCGACGGCTATCGCAACGCCGCCTCGGTCGGCGTCTGGCAGACGTTCCTGACGCTGGGCGTCATCTACACGGTGTTCATGCTCGCCGGCGCCTTCGGCTATCGCGTGCCGCCGGACGGATGGGCGCCGGAAGGCTGGGCGCCGAAGTCGACGAAGCACGCCATGATCACCAGCGGCAACGTGCACCTCGACGACGCGCACAAGACACCGCAGTTCTGGCTGATCTGGATGGTGCTGTGCTTGAACGTCTCGGCCGGCATTGGCGTGCTCGCCATGGCCTCGCCGATGCTGCAGGAGATCTTCGCCGGCTCGCTCATCGGCCAGCCGCAGCTTCCCTTCGGCGCCCTCGACGCGGGGCAGAAGGTGGCGATCGCCGCAATCGCCGGCGGCTTCGTCAGCCTCCTGTCGCTGTTCAACAGCGGCGGCCGCTTTGCCTGGGCATCGCTGTCCGACGTTGTCGGCCGCAAGCGCACCTACTTCATCTTCTTCGCGCTCGGCATGGTGCTGTACGGGCTGGCGCCGACGTTCGCCCACATGGGCTCGCGCGCGCTGTTCGTCGGCGCGTTCTGCATCATCCTGTCGATGTACGGCGGCGGCTTCGCGACGGTGCCCGCCTACCTCGCCGACATCTTCGGCACGCGGTTCGTCGGCGCCATCCACGGCCGTCTGCTGACGGCATGGTCGACGGCGGGCGTCGTCGGCCCGATGGTCATCGGATATCTGCGCGACGTGCAGATCGCCGCCGGCGTGCCGCGGGCGCTCGTCTACGACCGCACGATGTACATTCTCGTCGGCTTCCTGCTCGTCGGCCTCATCTGCAATGCGCTGGTGCGGCCCGTGCATCAGAAGTGGATGATGCCGGAGAGCGAGGCCGGCGGCAGCTACACCAAGACGAGCCAATCGGGCTCGTTCGGCATCGGCCTCGGCGGCGTGAGCCCGCTTGCGGTGCTGGCCTGGCTGGCGGTCGGCATTCCCTTCGTGTGGGGCGTGTGGAATACGCTCGCCAAGGCGGTGACGCTGTTCAGCTAGCGCGGGAGGCACGCGGCGCGGCTGCACGCAGGAGACGTTGTGCGGCCCGCCGGCAGGCGCCGATCTGCGCGGTCGAATGCCGGGCCTATGGAGTGGCCATTTGTTGCGTGCCGCCTCCATTTACTCGCCCGAGACGTTCGCGTAGAACCCGTCCTGGTCGCGGGGCGTAGCTCAGCCTGGTAGAGCACTTGCTTTGGGAGCAAGGGGTCGCGAGTTCGAATCCCGCCGCCCCGACCAGCACACGCGATGCAGCATCAGCGAGGACACCATGGTGGCGCGCATCTTCAAACCGGCAAAGACGGCGATGCAGTCGGGCGAGGGGCGCACCAAGGAATGGATGCTCGAGTTCGCGCCGGCGAGCCCGCGCGAGATCGAGCCGTTGATGGGCTGGACCGGCACGCGCGACATGAGGGCGGAGGTGCAGCTCGCCTTCGACACCAAGGAGGAGGCGATCGCCTACGCCGAGCGCGAGGGCATCCCCTATCAGGTGTTCGAGCCGCAACCGCGCAAGATGATCCGCAAGGCCTACGCCGACAATTTCAAGTTCGGCCGCATCGGCCGCTGGACGCACTAGATCTATGCGCTAGCGGTGCTGGGCAGCGGTCCGTCTCGGCCGCGCCCAGCAATTGGCGGCACGCGCTGTCTGCGGGCGATTGGCTCAGCGGCGCTCAAAGCTGAAAGCTCTCGGGCGCGCATAGCGCGTTGGCGCTCGCGTCTGGCGGGCAAGGCGCTATCGCGGCTCGGAGGGGAACAGCGGCGAGCGAATGCGGTCGCCCTCCTTGATGCCGAGGCGCTCGGCGGCGCCGCCCGCCAGCTCCAGCACGGCCGATACGAGACCGCCCGAGTTTATCACCCGGTCGGACATCGGCTCGGCGCGCACCTCGATCCGGTGGATCACGCCGTCGGGCCGGATGAACACCATGTCGAGCGGGATGTAGGTGTTGTGCATCCACATGCTGAGCTCGCGCGGCTCGTCGTATGGAAACAGCATGCCGCGGTTGTCGGCGAGCTCGGTGCGGAACATCAGCCCGAGCGCCTTCTCCTTCGGATCCTCGGCGACCTCGACGTCGATCGGGATCTCCTTGCCGTCCGCCGCGACGACGGTCAGCCGGTCGACGCGCATTGCCGCTTCGCTCGCAGGCGCGAGCGCGAGGAGGAAAAGTCCTGAAAAAAGCAGGGCCGCCCATTGGGCAGCCCCGCCATGAACCTGCAGTTTAGCCATCGCCCCATCAGTGCGTTGGCGGCAACCCCGGTTGTCCATCCGGCCGCAGCTCGGCGGCCATGCAGCCCTTGCAGCCGTGGCCCCAGCGGACCATGACCATCTGGCCCGGACGCAGCTCTGTGAACCCGAAGCGCCGCAGCGTCTCCATGTGCACGAATATGTCGGGCGTTCCCTCGCCGCGCGTCAAGAAGCCGAAGCCGCGCACCCGGTTGAACCATTTCACCATGGCCCGCTCCCAGTCGCTTTCGGGCGTGACGATGACGTGCGTCCGCTGCGGCAGCTGCGACGGGTGGATCGCCGTGCTCTCATCCATGCTGAGGATGCGGAAGGCCTGCATTCCCTTGGGCCGACGCAGCACCTCCGCGTGGACGCGGGCTCCCTCGTAGGCCGTCTGGTAGCCACCGGCGCGCAGGCAGGTGACGTGCAGCAGAATGTCGGCGAGCCCGTTATCGGGCACTATGAAACCGTAACCCTTTGATGCATCAAACCATTTAATGGATCCGACGACCTCAAAGACCTCAATCCCGGCTTCCTCGGCCCGTTCCCTCGTCATGTCCAACGACGGGTCGAACTGCGGAAAATCGGGAAGTTTAGAGGAATCCCCCATTGTGGTACCCCGCTTACTTGATCAACGTTTGCTTTTGCTGTCCCGGACGGCGCGGCCCATGCAGAGCCCTCTTCATGGGCGCACCGTGTCGAGACGGTCGCGAGAATACCATCTGTTAACCAACCTGCCAGGGGCATTGTTTGGCGATTGCCGGAGCGGCTGGAATGTCACGCGGATGTCCACATGAAATTAGCCATTTTAACCCCTTGTTAACGCCCGCAATTTCGTTGTTTTAATTCGTCCCCATATTTTCATGAGGAACATTGTGGGCACGCTTGGTGCGATAAATCTGCGACGGAAATTTCCGGCCTCTGCGATTCGAATTGCTGACACACTGATTCGCGCGCGGGGCATCGCTCCGGCCGCTCCGCGAGACCCTGAAAGCGCCTCGCGCACGGCGCGGCGGACGCCGATCGCGGAGGCACCCTGCGCCGCCTGCGACAGCCCGTCGCGCGCGATCGCGTCCAGCACGTTCTCCGGCAACGGCAAGCTGTTCCTCAAGGCGGCCCTTTGGGAAAAATTTCCTCCGCAAGGCTCCCTGAGGAATGCGATCCTATTTTTATTTACCGCATAACCTTTCGATAGAAATGGGTTTCGCCTATTTTCAGGCCTTCAGCGAAGGGATCACGATGCCGACCAAATCTCCATCGCGTGGCGCCGCCAAGGCTGCCGCCGGCGCCCGGGGCGCACCGCGCGCGATGCCCGGCGAGGCCGTGGCGCCGGGGTCCGCCGGCGGCCGCGAGACGAACCCCGCCGCGCTCGCCCTGGCCCTCGACCATACCCTGCCCGCCATCGACAGCCTGGAAGGCCGGCTGCTGGAGATCACCCGCACGCTGCCGGGACGCACCACCTTCTCCACCAGCCTCGGCATCGAGGACCAGGCCGTCCTGCACGCCATCGCCCAGAGCGGCGCGCCCATCGACGTCTTCACCCTGGATACCGGCCGTCATTTCCCCGAGACGCTCGACACCCTCGAGGCGAGCGAGAACCGCTACGGGATCAAGATCCGCGTCATGTTCCCCGACGCCCGCGAGGTCGAGGAGCTCGTCGCCCGCGACGGCGTCTACGGCTTTCGCCTCGCGGTGGAGAACCGCAAAGCCTGCTGCGACATCCGCAAGGTGCGTCCGCTGAAGCGAGCGCTTGCGGGAGCCGCCGGCTGGGTGACGGGTTTGCGCCGCGAGCAATCGAGCGGTCGTGCCCACGTGCCGTTCGCGGCCTGGGACGCCAGCGACGCGCTAGTGAAGCTCAATCCGCTCGCCGACTGGTCGCTGGAGCGCCTCGAGGCGTACATCGCGGCCAACGACGTGCCGATCAATCCGCTGCACGCGCGCGGCTTCCCATCCATCGGCTGCCAGCCGTGCACGCGCGCCATCAGGCCGGGCGAAGATATTCGTGCCGGTCGCTGGTGGTGGGAGAACGAAGACGGTAAGGAATGCGGCCTGCACAACAGGCCCCGCCAAAAGGAAGCCGCAGCATGACAGCCGAGTACTCGCACCTCGACATGCTCGAGGCAGAGTCGATCCATATTTTCCGCGAGGCTGCCGCGCAGTTCCGCCGTCCGGTGCTGATGTACTCGATCGGCAAGGATTCGACGGTGCTGCTGCACCTGGCGCGCAAGGCGTTCTGGCCGCAGAAGCCGCCCTTCCCGCTGCTGCACATCGATACGACCTGGAAGTTCCGGGACATGATCGAGTTCCGCGACAAGACGGTGCGCGACTTCGGCCTCGATCTCATCGTCTACACGAACGAGGACGGCGTGCGCCGCGGCGTCAACCCGTACGATTACGCGCCGTCCACCTACACCGACGTGATGAAGACGCAGGCGCTGAAGCAGGCGCTCGACAAGTACGGCTTCGACGCGGCGTTCGGCGGCGCGCGGCGCGACGAGGAAAGCTCGCGCGCAAAAGAGCGCGTCTTCTCGTTCCGCTCGGCCGGGCACCGGTGGGATCCGCGCCGGCAGCGGCCGGAGATGTGGAACCTCCTCAACGGCCGCCTCGGCGCCGGCGAGACGGTGCGCGTCTTCCCGCTGTCGAATTGGACCGAGCGCGACGTGTGGCGTTACATCCTGCGCGAGAAGCTCGACGTCGTGCCATTGTACTTCGCGGCGCGGCGGCCGACCATCGAGCGCAACGGCCAGCTGCTCGTCGTCGACGACGACCGCCTGCCGCTGCAGAAGGGCGAGGTCCCCAAGATGAAGAGCGTCCGCTTCCGCACCCTCGGCTGCTGGCCGCTCACCGCCGCCGTTCCCTCGACCGCCGCCGACCTCGAAAGCGTCGTCGAAGAGACGCTGGGCGCGCGCACGTCGGAGCGGCAGGGCCGCCTCATCGACCACGATCAAGCAGGCGCCATGGAGCGCAAGAAGCAGGAAGGCTACTTCTGATGACGGCGCTCACGGCTATCCGGCGCGAAGACCTGGCGCCCGCTTTCTCCCAGGAGCTGAACGGCATCCTGCATCTGTTGACCTGCGGATCGGTCGACGACGGCAAGTCGACCCTGATCGGGCGGCTGCTGTGGGATGCGTCCGACCTCTATGACGACCAGCGCGAGACGATCAACCGCTCGTCCAATGCCGCTACCGGCGGCGCGCACCCCGATTTCTCGCTGCTGCTCGACGGCCTCGTCGCCGAGCGCGAGCAGGGCATCACCATCGACATCGCCTGGCGGTATTTCGACACCGCGACGCGCCGCTTCGTCATCATCGACAGCCCCGGCCATGAGCAGTACACGCGCAACATGGCCTCCGGCGCCTCGCACGCCGACGTCGCCATCATGCTCGTCGATGCGCGCCACGGCGTGAAGCGGCAGACACGGCGGCACGCGGCCATTCTCGACATCGTCGGCGTGAAGCGCGTCATCCTCGCCGTCAACAAGATGGATCTCGTCGACTGGTCGCAGGAGAAGTTCCGCGCCATCGAGGCGGATTTCCGCGAGCTGACGCTGCGCTTCGGGTTTCGCGAGGCGACCACCATCCCGGTCTCGGCCGTGGGCGGCGACAACGTCGCCCGCAAGTCCGAGCACATGCCCTGGTACACGGGTCCGCACCTGCTCGAATATCTGGAGCGGATCCCTTCGCGCGACACGACGGCGCGCGGTCCCTTTCGCCTGCCGGTGCAGACCGTACTGCGCGACGGCGTCGATTTCCGCGGCCTTGCCGGCACCGTGGCCTCCGGCTGCATCAGCGTCGGCGACCGGGTGACGGACGCGCTCAGCGGGCAGAGCGCCCACGTGCTGCGCATCGCCACCATGGGCCGCGACCTCGAGATCGCCGAGCAGGGCCAGGCCGTGGCGCTGCAGCTCGATAGCGACATCGACGTGGCGCGCGGCGCCGTCATCTCGGCCTCCGACAGCCTGCCCACGGTCGCGGCGCGCATCGAAGGCCGTATCGTGTGGCTGTGGGAGACGCCGTTCGATCCCGGCAACAGCTATCTGCTGCGGACATCCACCGACCTCGCCCCCATCTCGACGCTGGCGATCACATCGCTGCTCGACCTGGAGACGCTGGCCGCCGAGCCGGCAGACACATGCAGCGTCAACGACATCGCGCTGGCGACAATCACGCTCGGGCGTCCCGTCGCGATCGATGCCTTCCCCGACAACGCGCCGACCGGCATCTTCCTGATCATCGACGCGCTGACCGGCGCCTCCGTCGCGGGCGGCGTCATCAGCTCGGCGACCCAGGGCGAAGGCGAAGGCGCCAGCGCGTTCCGCCTGACGCGCGAGTTGCTGGAGCGCGGCCTGTGCCGCGACCTCGGCGACAGCGACGAAGACCGGCGCGAGTTCCAACGGCGCGCCAACGAGGCGGCGCTGCTGCTGCACGCGGCAGGCATCCCGGTGAAAATCGAGATCTAGACCCGCATGAGTTCGACTTCGGGCGCGTTGAGCCAGCGCCGCCCGAAGTCATGCCTTCAACGTCCGCTTTAGCGGAGCGCCGCAGCGAGCAAGCGAACGCCATGTGGGAAGATCTACTGCTCTACGTCGCGGTCGGCTTCGCCGCGCAGATGGTCGACGGCGCGATCGGCATGGCGTACGGGGTGACCTCCTCGTCGGTCCTGCTGAGCGTCGGCGTCCCGCCGGCCACGACGAGCGCCTGCGTCCACGCGGCTGAAACCTTCACCACCTTCGTGTCGGGCGTATCGCACTGGAAGTTCGGCAACGTCGATCGCAAGCTGCTGCTGCGGCTGACGGTGCCCGGCATGATCGGCGGCGCAATCGGCGCCTACCTGCTGACCGCCATCGACGGCGATACGATCAAGCCGTACATCAGCGGCTACCTGCTGCTCATGGGCGCCTACATCGTCTGGAGCGCCATCCGCAAACGCAAAGCCGACGGCGCGGAGCCTTCGCGCGTCGCGCCGCTGGGCTTCGTCGGCGGCCTGCTCGATTCCCTCGGCGGTGGCGGCTGGGGACCGATCGTGACCTCGACGCTCATCGGCCAGGGCACCACGCCGCGCTACGCCATCGGCTCGGTCAATCTCGCCGAGTTCTTCGTCACCCTCACGATCTCGGCGACGTTCGTCGCCACCATCGGCCTGGAGCTGTGGCCCATCATCGCAGGCCTCATCATCGGCGGCGTCATCGCCGCTCCCTTCGCCGCCTACGCGACCAAGGTCCTTCCCGACAAGGTGCTGATGATCCTCGTCGGCGCCGTCGTCGTGATCTTGAGCCTCAGGACCATCGTCTCCGCCCTCGCCTGAGGCCATCCGCATCAAGTGTTGAACCATCCAAGATAACGGATATGGTCGCCCGTGAGGCGCCCAAGATCGCTACACGAGCCCGACTTCTATGGAATTTCTACATCTGGGCGCCTGGCCCATCGTGGTCATCGGCGGCTTTGCCGTCGGGTTTCTGGTCGGCCTCACGGGTGTGGGCGCCGGCTCGCTCATGACACCGTTTCTCATCTCCGGCATCGGCATCTCGCCGGTGCTCGCCGTCGGCACCGATCTCCTCTTCGCATCGATCACCAAGGCCAGCGCGGCGTGGCGACACCACGCGCTCGGCAACGTCCATTGGCCCATCGTGCGCTGGATGGCGGCCGGCAGCCTGCCCGGCGCCGCGGTCGTGCTGCTGTGGATGTACCTCGCCAAGCCGGACGTGCACGTGCTGGCATCCATCATCCGCCAGGTTCTCGCCTGCGCACTGGTCATCAGCGCCATCTGCGTCGCCGCCTATCCGCTGCTCAAGCGCCACGCACTGCGCGCGCCCGACGCGGACGAGGTCGCGGTCGTGCGCAGGGGGCCGACGCTGCTGCTGGGCCTGGTGCTGGGCGTGCTCGTGGCGCTGACGTCGGTGGGCGCCGGCGCCATCGGCGTGGTGGCGTTGACAGCGCTCTATCACTCGCTGTCGGCGCGGCGGCTCATCGGCACCGACATCGTGCACGCGATCCCGCTGACGTTCCTCGCCGGCATCAGCCACTTCGGCATGGGCCACGTGGACCTGCCGATCCTCGGCCTGCTGCTGGTCGGCTCCGTGCCGGGCATCGCGCTCGGCTCGCGCATCACCGGCCTGGTGCCCGATTGGGTGCTGCGCATTACGCTGGCGCTGGTGCTGTTCTGGGCCGCCTACTCGCTGGTCGGCGCCGCCCATCACTAGCGTCTCTGTCATCCCGGAAGCGGCGAGCAACGCGAGCCGCTATCGGGGACCCGGCAATGGAGCGTGGCGAAGCCTCGTCATGGAGAGCTGCGCGCTTCTCTTTTGCGTCCCGGGTCTCACTTGGTCCCCGGTCTCACTCGCAAAGCGCGCTTCGCCCGGGATGACAGTGAGGGTCAGCTCACCGTCTTCACGGCATCGACATCGGCGTGGAAGCGATTGCCGGCTGTCGTCGGCTTCACGTAGCCCGCGCGGATCGTAAAGTCGCCGAAGTGCTCGCCCTCCTCGCGCTCCTTGGCGTAGCGCGCGAAGATCGGCTCCAGCAGATGCAGGATGGCCGACTTGTCGATGTCCTGCGCATAGAGCTTGTTCATGCGCTCGCCGTTGAACGCCGCGCCGAGATAGAGGTTGTAGAGCCCCGGGCTGCGGCCGACGAGACCGATCTCGGCCAGATACGGGCGCGCGCATCCGTTGGGGCAGCCCGTCATCCGGATGACGATCTCGTCCTCCTTGAGGCCGGCCCTATCGAGCGATTCCTCCAGCGCCGTCACCAGCTCGGGCAGGAAGCGCTCGCTCTCCGCCAGCGCCAGGCCGCACGTCGGCAGCGCGACGCACGCCATCGAGTTGCGGCGCAGCCCCGAAGAGGCGCCGACCGCGACCCCGTGGCGCGCCAGAAGATCGTCGATCTTCTGCCTCGTCTTGGCCGTCGCGTTGGCGATGATCACGTTCTGGTTGGCCGTCAGCACGAAGTCGACGCCGCCGAGGTTGGCGATCTCGCGCAGGCAGGTGCGCAGCGTGCTTCCGGGACGATCCTTGATACGTCCGTTCTCGACGAACAGGGTCAGGTGCCAGCGTCGGGATTCACCCTTGCCCGCGCCCTGGCGCCAGCCGATCACGTCGCCGGTGGACGTGAACACGAACGGCTGCGGCTCGCCGAGCTTGTACCCGAGACGCTTCTCGGTCTCCTCGCGGAAGGCGGCGAGCCCGCGATCCTCGATCGTGTACTTGAGCCGCGCCCGCTTGCGGTTCTCGCGGTTGCCCCAGTCGCGCTGCACGGTGATGATCTTCTCGGCGACCTCGATCACCTGCTGGGGCGTGCAGAAGCCCATCACCTCGCCCGTGCGCGGGAACGTGTCCAGCTCGCCGTGGGTCATGCCCATGCCGCCGCCGACGCTGATGTTCCAGCCGGTGATCTTTCCTGCCTTGACGATAGCGATGAAGCCCAGGTCGTGGGCGAACACGTCGACGTCGTTGTCGGGCGGCACGGCGAAGACGATCTTGAACTTGCGCGGCAGATAATAGCGACCGTAGATCGGCTCGGTCTCCGGCGCGGCGGGGCGGCTCTTGTCCGCCACCCTTTCGCCGTCGAGCCAGATCTCGTGATAGGCACCGGTGCGGGGGACGAAATAGTCGCTGGCCGTCTTGGCGAGCTCATAGGCTTGCGCGTGGATCTTCGACAGGTACGGATTGGCGACCGACATGACGCCGCGGTTGACGTCGCCGCAGGCTGCCTTGGTGTCGATATCGACCGAATTTATCGCCTGCATGGCGCGCTTCAGGTTCGACTTGATGATGGCGTGAAACTGAAACGTCGCGCGCGTCGTGATGCGCAGCGTGCCATTGGCGAACTCGGTGGCGATGCAGTCGAGCGCCAGCCATTGCGTGGGCGTCACCAGACCGCCCGGGATACGCAGGCGGACCATGAAGCTGAAGGCCTTCTCCAGCTTCTTCTTGCCCCGCTCCCCGCGTACGTCACGGTCGTCCTGCATGTAGGAGCCGTGAAACTTCAGAAGCTGGGTGTCGTCCTCCACGATGGCGCCGGTCTCGACCTTCAGGAGCCCCTCGGCGATGGTGCCACGAAGGTAGTGGCTCGACTCCTTGAGGTGCTCGTTCTTCGACCGCTTATCGTCTGTCATCGTTCTCGTCCCACGCTTGGTCGCACGTGTCAGTATACGTCGCGCTGATAGCGGCCGGCCTTGGCCAGCTCCTTTAGCTTCGCCTTGCCGGCCTCGTCGTCGCCGCGCGCGGCCTCGGCGAAGATGCGCGCCAGCGTCACGTCGACATCGCGCGCCATGCCCTTCTCGTCGCCGCAGATGTAGATGTGCGCGCCCTCATCCACCCACTTCAGCAGCTCCTCGCGCGCCTCCCAAAGGCGATGCTGGACGTAGATCTTTTCCGGCTGATCGCGCGAGAAGGCGACGTCGATGCGCGACAGCGCGCCGGTCGACAGATAATCTTGCCATTCGAGCTGGTAGAGGAAGTCGTTGGTGAAGTTGCGCTCGCCGAACACCAGCCAGCTCTTGCCCGAGGCGCCGAGCTCGACGCGCTCCTCGATGAAGGCGCGGTAGGGCGCCACGCCCGTGCCGGCGCCGATCATGATGATCGGCCTGTTGCCGTCGTCCGGGAGCCGGAAGTGGCGGTTCGGCTTCACGTAGACGCGCACGGGATCGCCGACCTTGCGGCGGTCGGCAAAGTACGTGGAGCTGACGCCGCCGCGCTTGCGCCCGTGCGATTCCCAGCGCACGGCGCCGATGAGCAGGTGCGCCTCCCCGGGATGCGCCTTGGGGCTGGAGGCGACCGAGTAGAGGCGTCCCGGCAGCGGCCGCAGCAAACCGAAAAGCTGCTCGGGCTTCAGCTTCTCCGGGTATGTCTCGAAGAGATCGACGAGCTGCCGGTCTTCTGCAAAGGCGGCAAACAACTTTGCGTCGGCGTGCGCGGCGACGTCCGAGCGCTGCGTGAGCTTGGCATAGCTCTCGACGAACGATCTCGACAGCGTGGTGATGTCGTAGCGCTCGCGCAGCTGGCGGACGACCTCAGCGTCGGCGCCAAGGCCGACCGCCGTGGCCACATCGAGCGCGAGCTGCGGGTCGTTCTCCGGGAGCACGCCGATCGCGTCGCCCGGCAGGTAGGTGAAGCCGGGCGCCTCGGTGGCGATCTCGATGTGCCACGTCTCGCGCGTCGAGCCCGAGCCGTTGAGGTTGACGAGGGCGGAGATTTCGCCCGTCAGCGGGTTCTCGGCGGTGAACTGCGGCTCGTCGTCGTCGGCGGGCTGGGCGGCGCCCTTGAAGTCGACATGCACCACCGTGGCCGTGCCCGAGGTGTCGGCCGGCGCCAGCTCCGCCAGCGCCTTCTCCGTCCAGTCGGCAGCCTGCTTCGCATAGTCGAGGTCGAGATCGACGCGGGCGAAGGCGCGCTTGCCCCCCAGCGCCTCCAGACGCTCGTCGATGGCTTTGCCGGTGGCGCAGAACTGCGTGTACGCGGTGTCGCCCAGCGCCAGTACGGCGAAGTTGACGCCCTCGATGCGCGGGGCTGCCTCGCTCATCAGGGCGGCATAGAAATCGACGGCGCGGCTTGGCGGATCGCCTTCGCCCCAGGTTGCGGCGAACACCAAGACGTTCTTGGCCTTGCTCAGCAGGGCGAAGTCGGCGTCGGCGAAATCGAAGACCTTGGCATCGAGGCCGTGCTTCTGCGCGCTCTTCTTGGCACGCATCGCGAGCGCCTCGGCGTTGCCGCTCTCGCTGGCGTAAAGGATGGTCAGCGGCTGGCGTGGCTTTGCCGCCGCGACCGGCTGCGGCTGCCCGCCCGCCTGCGCCGCCTCGAAGCCGGCGAAAAATCCGGCCAGCCAGGCGCGCTGTTGCGGCGTCGTCCGCGCGACAACGCTGTTGAGGGCGTCAATGTCTTCCGGCGTGAACGGCGCGTTCTTCGGAAGCAGCGGTTGGGCAGTCACTTACGGGCTCCTCGGCATCTGTCGTCTCGTCGCGGCGCCATGCACCGGACCAGCACCCCGGTTGTCGTCCTAACCTGGCGGTCCTGCCAGAACGGCGGCGGTATTGGCTTTCGTCTCGTCGCGGGCGGGCTTTGCCCCATAGACCTCGATCCGATCGGGACGCACGAGCCCGGCGCCCGTCCAGTCGAGGCCGATGAATATCACCGCCGGCCCGTGGATGCCCATATCCGAAATGGCGCGGGCGAGGTGATCGAGCTCGGTGGCCACGGCGCGCTCGGCCGCCAGCGTCCCGTTCTCGACGATCACCACCGGGGTCGCCGGCGAAGCGCCGGCCGCAATGAGGCGGTCACGGAAGTGCTCGGCCGTGCGCACGCCCATGTAGATGGCGCACGCTTGGCCGGGCTTCGCGAGCAGCGCCCAGTCGAGCTCGACGGGGCCATCGGCGGAGGCACCCGTCAGCACGGTGAATTGGCGGACCTTGTTGCGCACGGTGACGGGGAGCCCGACGCTCGCCGCGCAGGCGTGGGCGGCGGTGATGCCCGGCACCACGGTGACGGGAACGCCGGCGGCGCGCACGGCCGCCATTTCCTCCGCCGCCCGGCCGAATACGAAGGCGTCGCCGCCCTTGAGGCGCGCCACGCGATGGCCCTTCAGCGCCTCGCGCACGAGGATGCGGTTGATCTCCGCCTGCAATGTGGAATCGCCTTCCGGCCCCTTGCCGACGTCGATGCGGATCGCATCGCGGCGCGCGTATTCGAGGATCTCCGGATTGACGAGCCGGTCGATGACGAGCACGTCGGCCGCCTGCAGCGTCTGCTGCGCCTTGAGGGTGATGAGGTCGGGCTCGCCCGGCCCGCAGCCGATCAGGGTGACGCTGCCGACAGGCTGCGGCTCGGAGGCGGCAGCGGCCAACTGGCGCTCGAGCTCGCGGTCGGCGATGGTGTCCTGGCCGGAGAGCACCGACTGGCGCCACGGCCCTTGCAGCAGCGCCTCCCAGGTGCGCCGCCGGATGACCGGATCGGCTATGGCGGCGGCGAGCCGGTGGCGCAGGCCCTGGGCGCGCCGGGCCACACGCCCGAACTGCGCCGGCAGCCAGGTCTCGATCCGCGATTTGATCTCGCGCGCCAGGATCGGCGCGGCGCCTTCGGTGCCGATGGCGACCACCACGGGGTCGCGGTCGACGATCGCCGGCATGATGAAGCTGCTGTCGGCCGGCCCGTCCACGACGTTGACCGGCACCCCCCGGGCACGGGCCGCGGCCGCGACGCGGGCGTCGAGCGCCGGATCATCGCCGGCGGCGAAGGCGATGGCGGCGCCGTCGAGGTCCTCGTCGCGGAAGGTGCGATGCACAATCGATAGCGGGTGCTCACGCGCCAGCTCGGCGACGCCCTCGCTCACGTCCGCGGCCACCAGCTTCAGGCGGGCCGTCGTCTTGCTGAGCAGGCGCAGCTTCTGCAAGGCTTTCTCGCCGCCGCCGACGATGACGACGTCGCGGCCTTCGAGGTCGAGAAAGATAGGAAAATACCGCAACGCCTTGCCTTTCGCTTGCCCGCGCTCCGAGCGTCTCTGAGAGGTTAAGGATAGGCGACCGCAAATGGCGCATCAGCGCCCACTCAGAGCCGCCGCCCTGTTATAGTTGACCGAGGGACAATTTTCTATTGTTGCGGCGCCACCGCCGATAGATAAGAACGAAATTCCGGCATTCAGCCGTCACCGGGCAGCCGTTACTACAGACGCCAGCCTAACCGCGGCGCGAAGCCGAAGCCGGGCACAAGGTTGGTGCTGCATTGCGCGTAGTCCGTTCGCGACCGTCTCTTGAGGGAAAAGCCGCCCGCTCCGCAAGCAACGCCGTACGCCCGATTTTATTGACGAATAGCACACGCGTTTGTGAGTGCGTTTGACTTCCGTTCCCAATGGCCATGTGGTTTATAGCCGCCACGGCGGTTCGGACTTTGCGTGTTCCGGATCCGCGGACTGGAGCGGCCCTCGGGGAGGTGACTGCTTCAGTGGGTGGGCCCTCGGCGGGGCCATCCTGTTTTGGACGGCATCTTGCCGAATAGGAGGAAGTCATGAAGGTTTGGACGAAGCCCGCAGTTCGCGAGCAGGAAGTTGGCCTCGAGGTCACCTCGTACATGCCGGCTGAGATCGACATCATCTAACGACTGTCGATCCACTCTCACTAGCTGTGTGAGTTTCCGACAACGGCGGTCGAGACTTCGGCCGCCGTTGTTTTATCGGGCGTCCTGGCTCTTGCGCGGGCTGGGCGGCCGCAGCCAAGCGACATGCATGCTCATCAAGGTCCTGGGGTCGGCCGCCGGCGGCGGCTTCCCGCAGTGGAACTGCAATTGCCATAACTGTGTCTCCGTGCGCGCCAGGGCCGCCGGCTTCCGGGCCCGCACCCAGTCCTCCCTCGCCGTCAGCCGCGACGGGGTGAGCTGGGCGCTGCTCAACGCCTCGCCCGACCTGCGCCAGCAGATCAACGACACGCCAGCGCTGCATGCCGACCCGAGAGCCGGGCTTCGCCACAGCCCCATCAAGGCGGCCGTGCTCACCAATGGCGACGTCGACCACATCATCGGCCTCATCAACCTGCGCGAGGCGCAGCCGTTCTCCGTCTATGCCTCCGATCGGGTGCTGGCGACGCTGCAGGACAACTCGGTGTTCCAGGTGCTCGCCGGGCCACTGGTGCCGCGCATCGAGATGAAGCTCGATACCCCGTTCCCGCTGCAGGGCGCCGGCACCGACCTCGGATTGACGGTCGAGGCCTTCGCCGTCCCGGGCAAGGTGGCGCTCTACCTGGAGAATACGGCGTCCGACAACTTCGGCAGCCAGGAGGGCGACACGATCGGCCTCAAGATTACTGATCCGGCCGAGAAGAAGTCCTTCTTTTACATTCCGGGCTGCGCGGCCCTAGATGACAGGCTCGCGGCCCGCCTCGACGGCGCCCCGCTGGTTTTCTTCGACGGCACGCTTTTCACCGACGATGAGATGATCGAGCAGGGTTTGCTCAATAAAACAGGAGCCCGAATGGGCCACATCAGCATGTCGGGGCCGGCCGGCTCGATCGCAGCCTTCTCAAAACTTGGCGTCGGAAGGCGCATATATGTTCATATAAACAACTCGAACCCGGCGCTGGACGAGAATTCCCCCGCCCGCAAAGCCGTCGATGCCGCGGGATGGGAAGTCGGGTACGATGGGATGGAGGTACGCCTATGAGCGAAGCCGTGAGCCTGGAGCGTAAGAGCACCGAGCGCAAAACGCTGGAGCCGATGCCGGTCGCCGAGTTCGAGGCCGCCATCCGCGCCGTTGGCGCCGAGCGCTACCACGACAAGCATCCTTTCCATCATATGCTGCACGGCGGCAAGCTGAAGAAGCCGCAGGTGCAGGCGTGGGCACTCAACCGCTACTGCTACCAGTCGGCGGTGCCGCGCAAGGATGCGGCGCTCATCAGCCGCCTCTACGATCGCGAGCTGCGGCGCGAGTGGACGCATCGCCTGCTCGACCACGACGGCTTCGCCGAGGAGGAGGGGGGCATCGAGCGCTGGCTGGTGCTCACCGACGGCCTCGGCCTCGACCGCGACTATGTCGTCTCCATGAAGGGCGCCCTGCCCGCCACGCGCTTCGCCGTGGAATCCTACGTCACGTTCGTCCGCGAGCAGCCGATCACCATCGCCGTCGCCTCCTCGCTCACCGAGCTGTTCGCGCCCAAGATCCACAAGGAGCGCATCTCCGGCATGCTGGAGAACTACCCCGACTTCATCGACGACAAGGTGATGGCCTACTTCAAGCGCCGCCTCACCCAGGCGCCGCGCGATGCCGACTTCGCCCTCGATTACGTTCTCAAGAACGCCAAGACACGCGACGAGCAGGAAGCCTGCGTCGACGCCGTGCGCTTCAAGTGCAACGTGCTGTGGGTGCAGCTCGATGCGCTGCAGCACGCATACGTCGAAGGGCACGTGCCGCCCGGTGCGTTCCGTCCGGAGGGACTGTGATGAACGAGACGGCGCCACGCCAGCGAACGGTCATCTCGGCCGCCAGCAAGCCAGCCATGCCGCCCTACATCAAGCTGCGCCACGATGCCGGCCGCAACCGCTGGATCATCCTTGCGCCCGAGCGGCTGTTCGATCCGGACGAGATCGCTGTCGAAGTGTTGAAGCTATGTGATGGCGAACGCACTGTTGGCGACATCGCCGATCGCTTAGGTAAGGAATACAATGCGCCGCGGGAGGATATCGAGGCCGACATCATAGCGATGCTGCAGGACCTCGCCGACAAGGGAGTGGTCAAGGCATGAACGAATCTGCCGCCGCCAATGTGAAGCACGTCAAGGAAGGCACCGTGACGATGGATGCCGGCGAGATGCGCTGCGATGCATCCTCGGCGCCGTCGCCTGACCCCACGTGCGCCGTCCGCGCTCCCATCGGCCTGCTCGCTGAGCTGACGCACCGCTGTCCGCTGCAGTGTCCCTATTGCTCCAACCCGCTCGATCTGGAGAAGGTCAACGTCGAGCTGTCGACCGAGGACTGGCAGAGCGTGATGCGCCAGGCCGCGCAGCTCGGCATCCTGCAGATCCACCTTTCGGGCGGCGAGCCGACGGCGCGGCGCGATCTCGAGGAGATCGTCAAGACGGCCTCCGAGGTCGGCCTCTACACCAACCTCATCACCGCCGCGGTGCTGCTGAAGCGGGACCGGCTCGAGAAGCTGAAGGAAGCCGGCCTCGACCACGTGCAGATCTCCATCCAGGACGTCGATACGGCGGCCGAGAACGCCGACCGCATCGGCGGCTACAAGGGCGGCAGCGCCAAGAAGAAGGAGGTCGCCGGCTGGGTGCGCGACCTCGGCATGCCGCTGACGATCAACGCGCCGATTCACCGCCACAACGTTCACAACGTCGAGGCGATCATCAACTACGCCGTCGAGCTCGGCGCCGGGCGCGTGGAGATCGCGCACGTGCAGTACTATGCCTGGGCGCTGAAGAACCGTTCCTCGCTGATGCCGACGCGCGAAGCCTTCATGGAGGCGGCGCGCATCGTCGAGCGCGAGCGCGAGCGCCTGAAGGGCGTGATCGTCATCGACGCGGTCGTGCCCGACTACTACGCGAAGTTCCCCAAGCCCTGCATGGGCGGCTGGGGCAAGGGCATCATCAACATCACGCCATCGGGCCGCGTACTGCCCTGTCACGCTGCCGAGTCGATCACGCACCTGGAATTCGACAACGTGCGCGACCGGCCGCTCGCCGACATCTGGCTCAACGGCTCGGCGTTCCAGAAGTATCGCGGCACGAGCTGGATGAAAGAGCCGTGCCGCACCTGTCCGCGCCGCGAGATCGACTTCGGCGGCTGCCGCTGCCAGGCGTTCGCGCTGACGGGCGATGCCGCGAACACCGACCCCGCGTGCTCGCTGTCACCGCTCCACGAGGAATGGGCGAAGGTGGCAGAAGTCGAGTCCCATCAGTCCCCACCGGCGTTTATCTATCGCCGTCCCGGTGGCGCGACGAAAAAGCCCGCGGCGGAAAAAACGCCGGAGACAAGCGACGCTTAGCGTCGCGCTGCGTCGCGATATGAAATCCCGACTCGCGCCCTCGGGGAACCGGGGGTGCGTCATCGTGTTCAGTCCAAGTTCAGAAAAGGCTTGGCAGATTTGCGATGGCTATCGGATGATGCGCACGCCATCAAACGACGCGTGTGATCGTCGAAAAGGGAGAACAAACGGGATGCTCAAGTGGATTGTCGCAGCGGGCTTCGTGCTCGCAATGCCGGCAGTGGCCTCGGCGCAGGACGCTGAAGCCGGCAAGAAGGCGTTTACGAAGTGTGCTCCGTGCCACTCGATCGGCCCCGGCGCGAAGAACAAGGTCGGCCCCGAGCTGAATGGCATTCTCGGCCGCAAGTCTGCATCGGTCGAAGGCTTCAACTATTCGCCGGCGCTGAAGGGCTCGGGCATCACCTGGGATGACGCCACGCTGCACAAGTGGCTGGAGAACCCGAAGGGTCTCGTCGCCGGCACCAAGATGCTCTTCCCAGGCGTGAAGGACGAAGTCGAGCGCGACGACATCATCGCCTACATCGAGACGTTCGGCGCCGACGGCAACCCCAAGTAACAGCCGCACGCTATGATCTCAGCAGCGCCGCGGATCGCCAGGTCCGCGGCGTTTCGTTTTTCGCAAGACGGCAATCATCCTCGTTCAGCCATCAGCGCCGGCGCATCACCATGCCTGTCGAATTGAAACTCGAGCCGGAGCTGTCCGCGCGTGAATTTCAAGCCGTGCTTGTTGCATCGACGCTGGCGGCGCGGCGGCCGGCGGACGATCTCGCGCGTCTCGATAAAATGCTGCGCCATGCCGACATCATCGTCGCCGCGCGCGACAGCGGCCGGCTTATCGGCGTAGCGCGCGCCGTCACCGATTTTTCCTACTGCTGCTATCTGTCCGATCTCGCGGTCGATGCCGCGTGGCAGCGTCAGGGCGTCGGCAAACGCCTGATCGCCGAGACGCATCGTGCGGCAGGCAGCGCCACGACGCTGATCCTGCTCGCGGCACCCGCCGCCGAGGGGTACTACCCGAGGATCGGCATGGCGCATATGCCGAGCTGCTGGTCGATCCCGCGTACGGAGTAGACGCTGGTGCGGCGGCGGCCGCAGCGAAGCCGGCTCAATCGAGCGCGCGCACGCCGGCGGTGTCGATGTCGGCATACATCTGGCGCACGCTCTTGCCGGCAATGACCAGATCGGGCACGAGATCCATCAAAGGCGCGAGCACGAAAGCGCGCGCACCGATATGCGGATGCGGCAGCACGAGGTCGGGCTCGTCGACGGTGATGCCGGAATAGACGAGCAGATCGAGGTCGACGATGCGCGGTCCCCAGCGCTCCGTCTCGACGCGGCCCATCGCCTTCTCGATCGACTTGCAGCGAAAGAGCAGCTCGTGCGGCGTCAGCTGCGTGCGCACCGCGATGGCCGCATTGACGAACCAGTCCTGGTCGGTCTTGCCCCAGGGGTCGGTCGCGTAGTTGCGGGAGCGCGCGACGAGCTGAACGTCGCCCGCCTCCGTCAGGAGCTGGATCGCCCGGTCGATGTTGGCCGTCTTGTCGCCGAGGTTGGAGCCCAGCGCCACGAGGCAATCGAACTTCAGGGGACTGGCGGCGGACGGCGTCTGGGGCATTGCAGCTCACGCGATGGCAGTGGGAAAGGCCGTGCTCGTTATCGCGGCCTTTCATGTGAGGCAAGTCGTAGACACGTATGCTGCCCGCCGGCATCTACCTCGAGCCGGCGGCCGGCTCCCCGCAGGAGGTTCGCCGAGGCGCGCAGATCAGTCGTATTTTATGTAAGCAAAGCGCATGTCGCCGGTCGGCGTGCCTTCCAGCGCGCCGCCTTCGCTGCCCGGCCTCCAGTGAATGACGTCCTCTATTTTTTTCGCCAATTCCAGGTCCTTGGACGTGATGCCCTTGGCCGTGTGGGTCATCAGGCGCACCTCGACCCAAGCGTAGGACGCCGTGATATCGGGGTGATGCCATGCCGCCTCGGCAAGATGCCCGACGGTGCCGATCACCATAAGTGTTCCCTTCCACCCGCTCGTCTTGTATGTCCGCCGGATCCAGCCGTCCTCGAGCCGCCAGTTCGGCAAGTTTTTTTGCAGCCACGCGTTGACTTCCGCATCAGGCATGGGTTTTTCGCGCTCAGCCGCCATATTGTTCTCTCCTCCGGCTATCACAACGCACCGCACAAGCAGTCCGAAAGGTAATGCCGCTGGCCGACGCAATGCAAACCGAAGCCCTCGCCAGACGCCCGCGTGCACATGCCGGGGCCGTCCGCGTCGTTGCGCCGGCGCGGCTGCATCTGGGCTTCCTCGATCTGAACGGCGGTCTCGGACGCATGTTCGGCAGCATCGGGCTGGCGGTCGACGTGCCGCGCACGGAGCTGGTTCTGACGCGCAGCGCCTCGTTCCACGGCGAGGGGCCGGATCACGCGCGCGGCCTGGCCACGATCCGCCGCCTCGCCTCGGCCTACGGCCTTGCCGGCGCATACGACCTCAAGATTTCATCCGCCATCCCTGCCCACGCGGGGCTCGGCTCGGGCACGCAGCTCGCGCTCGCAGCCGGCACGGCGCTGATGAGCCTCGAAGGCATCGAGCACAACGCAGCGCAGCTCGGCGAGACGGCCGAGCGTGGCGCGCGCTCGGCGATCGGCATGGCGTCGTTCGCACAGGGCGGCTTCATCGTCGACGGAGGCCGCGGCGCCGTCGATCACGCACCGCCGATCCTCGTGCGCACGGCGTTTCCATCCGCATGGCGCGCGCTTCTTGTCATGGACCACAACACCGCGGGCGTGCACGGCGAGGCCGAGACGCAGGCGTTCGCCGCGCTGCCGCCGATGCCTGCCGAAGCGGCAGCGCACATCTGCCGCCTCGTTCTTGTGCAGCTCGTACCCGGCATCATGGAAGCCGACATCCGCGCCTTCGGCGACGCGCTGACGGAGATTCAGCGCCTCGTCGGCAAGCACTTCGCCGCCGCGCAAGGCGGCAGTCCGTGGACGAGCCCGGCGGTCGGGCGCGTCATCGAGTCCATGCGCGCCGCCGGCGCCTATGGTATCGGGCAGAGCTCGTGGGGACCGACCGGATTCGCCTTCGCGCCGTCGGCAGAATCTGCCCGGCGCCTCTATGATTCTTCGATTGAACTCGCTAGAGCCGAGGGCCTCGATATCCTGATCGCCGAGGGCCGCAACAGGGGCGCCAGCATCGAGAAGATCGCGAGCACGTAAATCCGTAAGACAGGGAAAGATCGACCATGAGCGACGCCACTCCAATCCTGCACATGCTCTCGCCGCAGAAGCATATGTCCCCCTTCGACGTGAACATGGCAGCGGATGCCGGCTGGAAGGTCATCGTCCCCTACATCAACGTGACGCTCGAGGAAGTGACGGCGCTCACCCAGGACGCGATCTTCTCGCGCCCGCCCAACTACGGCGTTCGCACCGGCCTGTTCATCGGCGGCAAGGACGCCATCCTCGCCCTCGACATGATGGAAGCGGCGCAGAAGGCGCTGGTGCCGCCGTTCGGCCTCTCGACCTTCGCCGACCCCGCCGGATCGTTCACGACGGCGGCCGCCATGGTCGCCTGCGTCGAGCGCGTGCTGCGCACGAAGTTCAATCGCGACTGGAAGGGTGTGCGCGTCGCAGTGTTCGGCGCCACCGGCGTCGTCGGCTTCGCCTCCTCCATCATCACCGCCCTCGAGGGTGCGCAGGTGACGCTCGTCGCCCACCGCGGCGTCGACCGCGTCATCAAGTCGGCCGAGGTTTCCAAGCAGCGCTTCGGGGTCGATCTCATCGCCAAGTCCGGCGAGACGCTGGAGCAGAAGCAGGCGATCATCGCCGATGCCGAGGTGATCTTCGCCGCTGCCGCCGCGGGCGTGCGCGTCATCAGCGCCGAGGACAAGGCGCTGGCCAAGAACCTGCTCGTCGTCGCCGACGTCAATGCCGTGCCGCCGCCGGGCGTCGAGGGCATGGAGCTGTTCATGGACGGCGCGCCGCTGCCCGGCTCCAACGCGCTCGGCGTCGGCCCGCTGGCCATCGGCGACATCAAGTACAAGACCGAATCCGGCCTCTTCAAGCGCATGATCACGTCGGACAAGCCAGTGCACTACGACTTCCGGGCCGCCTTCGAGCTGGCGCGGACGCTCACCGCTTGACGCAAGAGGCGGTCCTCATCGCCGCACTGTCCGGGCGGGGGCTTGCCGCCTCCGCCCGCCGGGCGGGCTACCTGCCCCTGGTCGCCGATGCCTTCGGCGACAGCGACACGCAGGAGCACGCCCTGGCCCTTTGCCGCGTCGAGGATGCGGCGCGCATCGGACTGCGCACCCGGCAGCTCTTCGCGGCGCTGGCGACGCTGGAGGCGCGCGTCGCCCACGCGCCGACCGGGCTGGTGCTCGGCTCCGGCTTCGAGGACCGTCCGAAGCTCGTCCGAGCCCTGTCGCGGCGCTATCGCATCGTCGGCAACGGCGCCGACGCGATCGCGCGCTGCAAGGACCCGGCCGCGCTCGACACGGTGCTGCGGGCGCACGCGATCCCGTTCCCTGACACGGTCAGCGAGCGCCCGTCCGATCCTGCCGGATGGCTGCAGAAGCGCATCGGCGGCAGCGGCGGCGGCCACATCACGCAAGCCGGCGCCGGCGAGCGCAGCGCGCGCTGCTACTACCAGCGCCGGCTCGACGGCACCCCGGTCTCCGTGCTCGTCCTGGCCCGCGGTCACCGGCACGCGCCGCAGCTCATCGGCTTCAGCCGCCAATGGCCGGTCGGCACAGGACCGCGCCCCTACCGCTACGGGGGCGCCGTCGGGCCGGATGCTCCCGATGCCCCGGCGGCGGCAGGTGCAATGCACAAAGCGGCCGATGATCTTTGCCGTGTCCTGGGGCTGGTCGGCCTGGTGTCGCTCGATTTCCTCCTGGTGGACGGCATTCCCCACCTGCTCGAGGTGAACCCCCGCCCGGGCGCCACGCTCGACATTTTCGATGATGCGGACGGGGCGCTCTTCAGGGCGCATGTCGCGGTCAGCCTTAACCCTGACGCGACGCCGCCGCTGCCGGCGCCGGATGGCACCATCCGCGCGGCGGCTATCCTCTATGCCGACCGCGGACGGCTGGCGGCTGCGCCCGCGAGCTGGCCGGACTGGACCGCCGATCGTCCCGCCCCCGGCTCCCGGGTCCCGCGCTACCGGCCCATCGCCACCGTGCTCGCCTCCGGAGCGACGGCGCATGCGGCATTCGCGAGCTGCCGGCACCGCTTGGACGAACTGAGTGAGATGCTGTATGCACAGGCGCCAAACAGGGAGCGCAACGACGATGCAGAAGTACAACGGCCCGGCCCCGAGCGTATCAGCGCGCGCAGCCAAGCTCGTTGAAGCCATAGTAGCCGACGCCGACGCCCTGCGTTGCGCAGTCACCACGGGCAGCGCCGGCGAACGTTGCATCGACCTCGGCGCCAAGGTGCCGGGCTCCCTGGAAGCGGGCCGCCGCCTCGCCGAGGTCTGCCTCGGCGGTCTTGGCAGCGTGGCCCTGCACATGGCCTCGCCGCTCAAGCGCTGGCCTCTCGGCGTCACCGTGCACGCCAGCAACCCGGTAATCGCCTGCCTCGCCAGCCAGTACGCCGGCTGGCAGATCACCGAGCAGGAGAGCGGCTTCTTCGCCCTCGGATCGGGACCGGCGCGTGCCCTGTCGCGCGTCGAGGCGCTCTACAAGGACCTGGGCTACGTCGACCACTACAGCAAGGCTTCGCTGGTCATCGAGGGCGACAGCGCCCCGCCGGCCTCCGTCGCCCGCTCCATCGCGTCGGCCTGCGGCGTGCAGCCGTCCAATCTCACCGTCCTCTTCGCGCCGACCGGCAGCCTCGCCGGCACGGTGCAGATCGCCGCCCGCGTTCTCGAGGTGGCGCTGCACAAGGCGCACGAGCTTCACTTTCCGCTCGAGGACATCGTCGACGGCATGGGCACCGCCCCGATCGCGCCTCCGATCCCCGAGTTCGTCCCGGCGATGGGCCGCACCAACGACGCGATCATCTATGGCGGACGCGTGCAGCTCTTCGTGCGCGGCACCAACGAGGCGGCCGAGCAGCTTGCGCACCGGCTCCCTTCCAGCACCTGCAGTGCCTACGGCGAGCCGTTCGCCGAAATCTTCGCCGCGGCCGGCGGCGACTTCTACAAGATCGACCCGATGCTGTTCAGCCCGGCAGAAGTCATCGTATCCAACCTCGATACCGGCATCTCATTCCACGCGGGCCAGCTTGCTCCAGACGTCGTCGATAAAAGCTTCCGCTGAGCCCGGCGCCAGCGGCCTGAAAGTCGCCCTCTTCCTCGAGGAAGAGAGCGGCAACTGGCACGTGCGCCGGCTCGCCTATGCGCTGCGCGCGCGCGGCGCCTATGTCGTGATCTCGTCGCTGCCCCGCTGCGCGTTCGATACGCAGCTCGCCAGCGGCATCGACATTCCCGGCTTCGACGGCAAGCTGCCGGACGCGGTGTTCGTACGCTCGATCTCCGCCGGCACGCTGGAGCAGATCACCTTCCGTCTCGGCATCCTGCATGCGCTGCGCGAGAGCGGCGTGCGGGTGTGGAACGACGCCCGCGCCATCGAGCGCTGCGTCGACAAGTCGGCGACGACTTTTCTGCTGCACAAGTCCGGCATCCCGACGCCGCGCACCCGCACGGTGGAAGGCTTCGAGCCGGCGGATGCCTACGTCGGCGCCGCGGGCCGGCCGCTGATCTTCAAGCCGCTGTTCGGCTCGCAGGGCAAAGGGCTGGCGCGGATCGACGACCTCAGCATGCTTCCCGCGCCGGAGGCCGCCGACAACATCTACTACCTGCAGGACTACGTTCCCGCGTCGGGAATAACGTTCGAGGACTGGCGCGTCATCGTCACTCGCCGCCGCGTCGTCGCCGCCATGGCGCGCCGGGCCGGCAACTGGATCACCAACGTGCACCAGGGCGGGTCGCCCAGCGCGCACACGCCCAGCGAGGAGATGGTTGACCTTGCACGCGCTGCGCTGGCGGCGGTCGGCGGCGACTACGGCGGCGTCGATCTCATCCGCGCGCCGGACGGGCGTCTGCTCGTGCTGGAGGTGAACAGCAATCCGTCCTGGCGCGGCCTGCAGAGCGTCACCGACATCGACATCGCCGAGGCGATCGTGGAGGACTTCCTGCTCGCCGTTCACGAGCATCGGCGGGATCGCCCCGCGGCCGTCCCATGCCCCGCCTGAGCGAGGCTGAGATCAGCGAGCTGTTTCTCGCTGCCTGCCGCGCCGAGCTTGCCGCCCTGAAGCCGGGCAACGTGCATGTCCACGCCGGCGGCCACGGAATGGAAACCGCCCAGTTCGAGGTCAGCGCCGAGGCAGCGGCGCCATGGATCGCGGCCCACGGCGAAAAGGTCGGCACGCGCATCCTGCGCGCGGTCGAGGCCTCGTTCGCCGCCGCGGGCTGCAATACCAATCTCGGCATCCTGCTGTTGTGCACGCCGCTGGCCGCCGCGGCGGCCATGAACCTCGAGCAGGGGTTGCGCGATCGCCTGCGCGCCGTGCTCGACGGCCTCGACGGCGGCGATGCGGCGGCCGTCTATGCCGCGATCAGGCGGGCCCAGCCGGGTGGCCTGGGCAGCGCACCGCAGCAGGACGTCGCCGTGCCGCCGACGATCGGGCTGCTCGAAGCCATGCAGCTCGCCGCCGGCCGCGACCGCATCGCGCTCAACTATACGACCTGTTTTGCAGACATTTTCGATTTCGGGCTACCGGAGCTGCGACGTGCCCGCGCCCTCGCCGGTGACGAGACGCTGGCCATCACCACGCTTCACATGGCCTATCTCGCCCAATTCGCCGACAGTCATATCGTTCGCAAACATGGTGAAGCGGTCGCCAACGACGTCCGCCGGCAGGCCGGCGCCCTGGCCGAGCTCTGGCAGCCGGTGGCGCTCCGCGATAACCTGCCCAAACTGCTCGATTTCGATGCAGATCTGAAGCGCCGCAACGTTAATCCCGGCACCACGGCCGACCTCGTTGTAGCAACCCTTTTCGCCGCTTCGGTGTGCGACGCATTGGGCGCCCGGCAACCCGCGTAGCCCCTTGTCTCCGGTGGGTGCCTCGCGTTATCTAGGGGCGGTGCTTTAGGCGCGCCGCTATCCGGCCAACCGGTTCGGGGACATCGTCGCCGGACGCAGACAACAAAGGATGGCTTTTCGAATTGGGCAGAAACCGGTGCGCCCGGCCTCGGCGGGGTGGCGTTGGTGCTCGTGGTGTTTATAGCTTGGGAGAAACCCCGCAATGGCCAAGATCAACAAGGTACAGCTCGGCGAGTCGCTCGTCGGTGACGGCAATGAGGTCGCTCACATCGACCTTCTCATCGGACCGCGCGGCTCGGCTGCCGAAACTGCTTTCTGCAACGCGCTGACCAACAACAAGGACGGCTTCACGACCCTTCTCGCCGTCATCGCGCCGAACCTGCCCTGCAAGCCGAACACGATCCTCTACAACAAGGTCACCATCAAGGACGCCCGCCAGGCCGTTCAGATGTTCGGACCGGCCCAGTATGCCGTCGCCAAGGCGGTGCAGGACTCGGTCGCCGAGGGCGTGATCCCGGCTTCGGAAGCCGACGACGTGTTCATCTCGGTTGGCGTGTTCATCCACTGGGAAGCGGCCGACGACGCCAAGATCCAGGACTTCAACTACCGCGCCACCAAGGAAGCGATTGCCCGCGCTGTCGCCGGCAAGCCCACCGCTGCCGAGGTGACCGCTCAGCGCAACTCTGCTCACCATCCCTTCGGTGCGAAGACTTGAAGCGGACACCGTCCACAGCAGGATGATGCCCCGCCTTTGAAGAGGGGCCTGCTGCAGCGATTGGGTAGAATGCTTTCTGGCCGTTGGAACGGGTAGAACACCCCCGGCGCGAGTTCTGCTCTCCCCTTCGTGCTTTGACATCAAAGGCCGGCGATCTCCTCGAGGTCGCCGGCCTTTATCGTTCCGCGGTGCAGGGCCGTGGCGACGAGCACGCCGGCGGCGCCAGCGCGGTGCAGGGCTTCGATATCGCTCCGCTCACGCACGCCGCCCGCCGCGTAGATGCGGCGGCCCGCCCCGGCGCGGGCAACGATATCGCTGATGCGCCGGAGGTCCGGCCCGGCGGCCGAGCCGACGCGCGCGAGCGTCATGACGATCACGTCGCCCGGCCAGTGCTGCGGCTCGTCCAGCACCGCGGGCGGGCCGACAAAGCGATCATCCTTGAAGTCGAGGGACAGCACATAGCGGTCGCGCGGCAGCGCGCGCAGGGCCGCTATGTCGTCAGCGCCGCGCATGCTCTCGCTGCCGAGCACGGGGAGTATCGGTAATCCTGTCAGGCCGCCCGCCGCATCGCGCGCCGAGCTGCCGTCGTCGATCCATATCTCGGTCCCCGGCAGCGCCGACGCCAGTTGCGCAGCCAGCGCCGCGTTGGCGCCGCGGCCCTCGATGCCATCGAGATCGGCGACGTAGAGGCGCTGGAAGGCGAACAGCCCGGCGTAGCCGCGTGCGACGGCAACCGGGTCGCTGCCGCGGCAAAGCGGCGTGTCGAGCGGCCTGTAGGCTTGGCGATCGCCGCGTGCAGCGGCGACGGCGACGCCGTGGCGCACATCGATGACCGGGATCACATCCATGCAGCTTGCCTCCGGGGATACCCCGTGTAACACGGCGGGACGCGCGAAGAGCAACCGGGCGCGGAGAAACCATGTCGATCGCGGCGGGCTATGATGTCGGCGGCGCGCACCTCAAGGTGGCGCTGAGCGAGAACGGGCGCACCATCGCGGTGCGCCAGATCGCCTGCCCGCTGTGGCAGGGTCTGGACCGCCTCGACGCGGCCTTCGCCGCTGCGTCCGACCTCGTCGCACGCGCCGATCGCCACGCCGCGACCATGACCGGCGAGCTGTGCGAGATTTTTCCGGACCGGCCGACGGGCGTGCGCGTCATCATCGACCGGCTGAAGGCGCTGCTGCCGGCGTTTCAGGTCTGGATGGGCCTGCGCGGGCTTGGCGCGCCGGATGCGGCCGAAGCCGATCCAGCCAGCGTCGCCTCCACGAACTTTCTCGCCAGCGCGGCGCTCGTGGCGCGGCGGCTGCCGGATGCCCTGCTGGTCGACATGGGCTCGACGACGACCGACATCATCGCCGTGCGCAACGGTGCCATCGCAGCCCGCGGGTTGACCGACGGCGACCGGCTGGCGACGGGCGAGCTCGTCTATACGGGCCTGACCCGCACGGACGTAAGCACGGTCGCGCGCACCGGCATCCTGGGATCGCGGCGCCAGCTCGCGCGCACCGGCATCCTGGGATCGCGGCGCCAGCGCCTCGCGGCCGGCGGGTTCGCCAACATGGCCGATGTGCAGCGCGTGCTCGGCCTGCTGCCCGAGGGCGTCGACCAACATCCGACACTCGATGGCCGGGGAACGTCGCGCACGGAAAGCCTCGCGCGCCTCGCCCGCTGTTTCGGCAGCGATGCCGCGGATCGCGCGCTGGACGACTGGCAGCAGGCGGCACGCGACATTGCCATGCAGCAGGTGCAGGAGATCGGGTCCGCCATCGGTGAGGTGCTGGCCACGTCCAGGCTGCCGGATGCCGCGCCGGTCGTGGCGGCAGGTGTCGGCGCCGACGTAATCGACGGGGTGGCCAACTCACTCGGCCGGCCATGCGTGCCGTTCGCCGATATTGCCGCCGCGAACGAGGACTGCCGCGTCTGGGCGACCCGCTGCGCACCGGCGACGGCCCTCGCGCTCATCGCGGCGACCGCTTAAAGCTCGGAAAAGCGCAGGGAATAGACGACCGCACCCGTGTTCGGCGCCTCAGGGGACAAGCGCAGCGCCATGAAATGCGGACCGGCATAGGTGCACTCGAAGTTTGCCGCCGCGTCGACGGAAAAGCCGAAGCGCTGATAGTAGGCCGTATCACCCAGCAAGAAGATGAGCGATGCGCCCGCCGCCCGCACTCGCGCTATGGCTGCCGCGGCGAGCGCCGAACCGATGCCGGAACGCTGGTGGCCGGGGCCACCGCCAGCGGGGCGAGCGCCAGCGCATCTGCGGGCGCGCGCAGCGATGACAGCGCGATAAATCCCGCAACCTCGCCGCCCTCTTCCGCAACGAGCGCGACCGGAAGATCGGCATCCGCGCGCAGCGCTTCGACAAGCCGTGCCTCACCGTCGCCGCCGAAAGCCGCGATCAGCAGATCGCGGACTGCGTCGTGGTCTTCGGTGGTCTCGTCGCGGATGATCATGCGCTCTCGGCGCGCCAGGCGTCGATTTTCGCGACGAGCCAGCTCCACGCTTCCTCCTCGCGCGGGCCCGCCGTCTTGGAGATGGCGATCTCCAGGTACTTCAGCTCGCTGTCGATCTTCTCCGGCGGCAGCATCTTGAGCCGCGTCACCAGCACCGCGCACTCCAGCACCGCCGCCTGGGCGCGGTTGAAGCCTTCCCACGGGCGATGCGATACCGCATGCACCAGCTTGCAAGCAAAGCGCGGGCGCTGCGTGTCGTCGGTCAGCTCCTCGACGGCGAGCTCCCAGTGCGACACCGCATCGGCGAGCCGCACGCCCGGCACCTTGTCGGCTCCTGCTGTCGGCCAGTCCTTGCGCCCGGTGACGCAGCCCGCAAACACCCGCACGTCGTCAGTATGGCTCGCGACCGCATACGGAACCTCGCTCAGGTTCTCCAGCGTGCGCGAGGGGCGGAACGGCGCGATGATCCACCGCCCGCCGTCCGCGATCAGCCCGAGGGGCGCTATATGCGCCTCACCCTTCGCGTTGGTCGTCGTCACGATCGTTTCGACGATACGCGGCATCCTTCTTCTCCTTGCGGGCGGCCTGCAGCGTGGCGCCTTCCGGCGCGTGCTGCGTCAAATCCTCGGACTTGCGATCGGCAGCAACGCCCCAGCCGAGGGGCGTATCCTGCGCATAGCGTTTGCCGAGGGCGCGCGCAATCTCCGCCTTGGCAAGCTCGTAGCCGAGATAGAACGCGTGCGCGCCGTCCTGCTCCACGCCCAGCTTATCGAACAGCGCGAACGGATCGGCGGCGACGTGATGACCGTCGCGGTTATAGACGTGCAGGCCGTCGGTGCCCGCGGCGATGCGATAATTGGCGTCGCGCACGCCTTCGGCGTTGACCGCGATCTGCTCGGGCGTGTCGGGAAACGGACGCAGCTCGTGCAGCGACAGAAGCCCGGCGTCATAGCCCTTGGGCAGGTTTCCGTCGGCGTTGGCGCGATACATCAGGCGCCGCGCAGCGTCGTGCTCCTCCACCGTTCGCCGGGTGTGCGGCGACACCTGCACGATGAGCACGTTGCGGATCTGCAGCTCGGTGCAGATGCCGAGCAGCATCGCCGTCACGCCCTGGCTGTCGGCATCGGTCAGCTCGGTGAGGTTGCCGGTGCCCATCAGGATCTCGACATCGGGCCGCCGGCGCCGCAACTCGGCATACCGCTCCAGCGACGACATGAACCCGAAATTGATCGGATCGAGCACCGGGTCGGCGATGTGGGGGATGCCTTTCTCCACGCACTTGTCGATGGCGCGCACGAGCGAGTCGAGGTCGCCGTGCGGGCGCGGCAGCAGGATGGGCACGCAGGCGGTGCCGTCGACGGCATCGAGGTTCGATTCATCCAGGCTGAGCACGTAGTCGGCGCCGGCACGCGCGCCGCGGCGCAACTCCTCCGTCTCGCCGGAGTCGACGCTGACCTTGAGGCCCGCGCGCTTCAGTGCCGCGACCGTTTCCTCGAGGTGCGGAAACTTCACGTCCGGCTGACAGCCGATGTCCACGACGTCCGCGCCCTTGGCGATCAGCTCGCGGCCTTTGGCGACCAGAGCCTCCGTCGACAGTCCCGGGGCATCGACGATCTCGGCGAAGATGCGGATGTCGTGCTTCGACAGATCGGGCGGTCCGCCGCCCTTGCCGAAGAACTGCGGCAGGTCGATGATCTCGTCGGGGCCACGCTCGAACGGTATGCCGTAGTGCTCGCTGAGGTGCGACAGGTCCATGCGCGCGCGGCCCGGCACGATGACCTTGTCCGCCTCGAGCGGCTCCTTGAGACGGTTGCGCACGATGTTCTCGGTCATCAGCGCCGCGACCTTGATGCCGAGGTTGGCTATGCGCCACGAGCCGTTCGGAAGGCCCATGGCCGCCACGGTCTCGGAAAGCCGTTGCTCGGCGAGACGCCCCGTCAGGAACAGCAGCTTTTTTTCAGACATGGGCGTGTGCCTCGACCGTTTCGTGCCGGCCGCAAACGGTCATCTCCTGGGCGCGATAGCACGCTTCAGGGCCTTGCGTCGACCGGCTCGGTAGGGCGCGCCAAGGCGGCTTGCGAGCTCCCGGTCATCACCCGCGCCGATAACGCGCCACGGCAGCGATGCGCGCACGACGATCTCGGCGAAGGTGGGATCGACGATCCCGCTGCGGACGAGCTGCTGCGGCGTCGCCCCGCTGTCGACGCGGCAGGACTTGACGAGCAGCACCTCGGTCTTGCCCAGGCGCTCGGCGAGCCGCGCGGCAAGGCCGTCCGACGTCGTGCGCCAATCGGCCGTGATATGGCTGTCGTCGCCCGCGAGCTTCAGCGGCATCCATACCGGGATGCGGCTTTCGGCCAGCGCCTTGCGGATACCGGCGAGCGTCTCGACCGGCGACAGCCGCGCGTGCATGGACGCCAGCATCATGGCCGACTGATGCATGCCGAGCAGCGCCATGCGGTGGGCGACCCGCTGCGACAGCCGGTGCTTTTTGTAGGCGGCGCGCACGGCGTCGGCGAAAATGCCGCCGCCCGGCACGACGATGCAGGCACGGCGCGCGGCGCCGACTATGGCGAGGATGGCATCGAGGCGCCGGCCTTCGGCGAGACTGCCGCCGAGCTTGACGACGATCGGCCCGTGCGGCGCGCTCACGTCGGGCGCGGCCGGACGATCTCGACGCCGACGGCATCGGGACCCCGCTCGAGCTTCTCCACCCGCACGCGAACCGAGACGATGCGCTTGTCGGCGAGGCAGCTTTCGGCGATGCGCGCCGCGAGCGTCTCGACGAGATTGATGTGCCCGGCGGCGACGATGGCCTTCACCGCCTTCGCGAGGTCGTCGTAGGACGGTACCTCGTCGATGTCGTCGCCCGTCGGCGATACGGTGGCGGCGACCGACGCCTCTATCGTGAAGGCGACCTTCTGGGTGATGCCCTGCTCTTCGTCGTAGACGCCGATGGCGACGGGCAGCACGAGGCCGCGCACGAAAATGCGGTCCAACGCGTCGTGTCTGCCGGGGGTGCTCTGCTTGCCGCTCATGCCACGTCTTCCGTCTGCCGGGGCGCCATACCACCCGGCGGCGGCACGCGGCAAGCCGATGCCGGTGCTGCATCGCAGCGAGGGACCATATCGCGCAGCCGGCGCACGGCGTCGGGATCGATCTCGGAGCGCCGTTCGCCGCCGCGGCAGAGGCCGCCGCGGAAGCCGAGAACGTCCGGTGCGAGCGAGAGCAGCGGCGCCACGTGCGCGGCGGTGAGCGAGCCGGCAAGGCCGGCGAACATCCCCGCCGCGTGCGTCGCATCGATGAACCGGCGCAGCTCTAGGGCCGGCAGGATGTCGGGCAGCGCGCCGCGCCGCTTGTCGGCCGTGTCGAGCATCAGGCCGGCGAAGCCCGCCGCCCGCGCCGCAGCGACGAATTGAGTGCCCGAGCCCTCGTCCGCCAGCAGCACGCCGACCAGGCGTGCACGTTCCAGCGCCAGGCTGCCGAGCGCGGCGAGTATCCGATCGCCGCCGCTGCGCGCGCTGATGCCGATCTTGACGATGTCGGCGCCGGCATCGGCCATCGTCCGAACACTCGCCAGCGTCGCCGCGATGTCGTCGACCGGATCGCCGATGGTCGCGCTGACGGGGACGCGCGCGGGAACCGCGGCACGGATGGCGGTCACCGTCGCCGGCGGCAGCGCGCCCAGCGCACCGGCTGCGGGATTCTTCGCATCGACGATATCGGCGCCAAGCTCCGCGACGAGGCGCGCCTCGCTCGCGTCCGTCACGCTGGCAAGCAGCCTCGCCGATCGGCGCACGTGTTCCATTGGCTTGATGAGATCTAAGCTTCGCCGAAAATGTGCCGCTGCTCGCTCCGCACCTTTTCACGGTCGGTTCGATCGGCCACGGACAGCCGCACCGGGATGTCCTCGACGATAGTTGCAGGTCCGGCCGAGAGACGCAAGATTCGCGTCCCCAGCATGACCGACTCGGCCCGGTCATGGGTAACGAACAGCACCGTCGTCGGGCGCCGCGACCACAACTCGACGAGCAGCTCGCGCAAGCCCTGCGCCGTCGGATCGTCCAGCGACACGAAGGGCTCGTCCATCAGCAGAAGGTCCGGCTCCAGCACGAACGCCCGCGCCAGCGCGACGCGGCGCTGCATGCCGAGCGAGATCATCTCGGGATAGGCGTTCGCCGCCTCGGTGAGACCGACGCGCTTCAGAAGCTCGGGAACGTTGGCCTGGCGCGGATCGTTCGGCGGCAGGGCGAGGGCGATGTTCTCGTACACGGTTCGCCACGGCAAAAGCCGCGGCGACTGGAAGACGAACGCGAGGCGCACGTCGTCGGAGCCGCCGAAATCGACGGCGCCTTGGAAATCCTTGTCGAGACCGGCGATGATGTTGAGCATGGTCGACTTGCCGCCGCCGGACGGGCCGGTGATGATGACGAACGAGCCCGGCTCGACCTCGAACTTGATGTCCTTGAGCACGGGATTGGCGGGGCGCTCGCCGACGGCCGGGAACACCTTCTCGTCGATCTGCACGGTGAGCGGCCGGCTCAGCGACGCCATTTGTTGGCCCTCGCGATGAGCGGCTGCAGGATGGCCATCTCGATGATCTGCACGACGATGATGAAGGCCAGCGCGTAGGAGAGGATCATCGGCACGTCGAAGAGCTGGAATGCGATGTTGAGCTGATGCCCGACGCCGTCGGAGCGGCCGAACGCCTCGACGACCAGCACGATCTTCCACACCAGCGCCAGGCCCGAGCGCGCAGCGGCGGCAAAGAACGGCGCCAGCTGCGGCAGCGTCACGTGACGCAGCGTCTTCCACCAGCCGAAGCGGTAGACGTGCGCCATCTCGTTGAGGTCCTTGGAGAGGCTGCGCGCGCCCTCGCGCATGGTGACGGCGACGTTGGGGATCTTGTTGACGGCGACGGCCGTAATCGCCGCCACCTCGGTCAGCCCGAACCAGATGTAGCAAAGTACGATGATGACCAGCGCCGGCAGGTTGAGAAAGAAGATCAGCCAGGCGTCGAAGAACCGATCCGCCTTCGGATAGCGGCCGAGCGTCATGCCGATGGCCGAGCCGATGAACATCGCGACGACGAAGCTGAAGGCGACGCGGGTCAAGGTAGCGGCGATGTTGCCCCACAGCTCGCCCGCGCGCGCCTCGCGTATCATCACTTCCACGACCGCCACCGGTCCGGGCAGATAGCGGCTCTGCGCGATGAGGGCGGCAATCTCCCACAGCGCGATGAGCGCCAGGAGTGAGATCAACGACCAGCCGAGGCGCCCCAGCGTGAAGCCGCGCGCCGGTGCGTTAACTGCCTGCCGCATGGAAGAGCTTGGGATCGAACTGGGTGTCGCTGCCGAGGATCTGCGGGCCGCCGACATCGACCAGAATCTGCGTCAGCTTCTCGGCGGCCTTGGTCTCCGCTCCCGTCCAGGGCTTTGGAATGCCGGCACGGTAATAGGCCTTGATGGCCTGGAACTCCCCGTCGCTCTCCGGACGCACCAGGTCGCGGATGCGATCCCAGGCCGCGTCCGAGGTGGCGAGGATCTGGTTGCCCTGCTCGACGACCGAAAGGAACGCGGCAAGCTCGGCGGTCTTCTGCGCCTCCGTATCCTCGCGCCAGATGAAACCGACGAGCGAGGGCACCGGGCTTATGTTCAACGCCTTGAGGACGTAGTCCATGTCGAGAATGGAGCGGTAGTTGTCGCCCTCCAGACGCGCCGCGTAAGTCCAGAAGTTCAGCACCGCATCGAGGCGGCCGGAGCGCGTCTCCTCGGTCAGCAGCGGTGCCGCGCCATAGGCCGGATACGCGATTTTGGCGATGTCCTCGCCGAGCTTTTCCTTCGAGTACGCGCGCAGCAGCAGCCAGCTCTTGTCTATGGCACCGCCGGCGACGCCGAGCTTCTTGCCCTTGAGATCGGCGAGCGTCTTGATCGGCGAGTCGTGCGCGACCATGAGCGCGCCTAGGGCGGACGAATAGGGGGCGAACTTCATGTGCTCGCCCAGCGCCCGCTGGCGCAGCGCCCACGGCCAGTCGCTGACGATGACCTCGGCCTCTCCGGAAAGGAGCGCCACCGGTCCGGCCTGATTGTTGGCGACCTCGACGACGATGATTTTCAGGCCGGCCTTGTCGGCAAGGCCCTCGTCGCGGATCGTCGCCAGCAGCCAGCTCAGCGAGCCGAACTTCAAAGACGCGACACGCAGCGTGCCCGCCGCGCTGGCCGCGCGGGCAGGCCACCCGAAACCTGCGAGCGCCGCTGCCGCGCCACCGGCAACAATGAGCTGGCGCCGGTCGATCATTGCGCCGTCCCCTGCTGCCATTTGCCTGTTCCCTGCTGCGCAAACAAACGCCGATCGACGATGTAGTTCACCGCGCGCAGCCACATCTTGTCGGTGTTGCCGTAGATCTCGCTCGAGCCCTGCTGAACGACCTTCTCCTGGGCGACATCACGGATATAGATGCTGACCGTGAACAAAACGTCGGAGGCTTTGCGCACCGTTCCGATGAAGGCGATGTCGGCGCCGACCTTCTTGGCGAGGTCGTCCTCGCAGCCGTTACACTTGTACATCGGAGATTTCTCTTCGATGTCCTTGGCGATGGGCGCCGTGTCGACCACCTCGAAGCGGCCGCCGGTTTTGATCCGCTGGATCAGCTCGTCGGTGATGATCTGCAGCCGCCGCTTGTCCTCGGGATCGAGCCCCTTGGGCATCACGCCGATCTCGTACTGCTGTTGCAGGTCGATCAGGTCAAAAGGGAAGATGACCGCTTTCTGGGCCGCCGAGGCTCCAGCCGGGAAAAGCATCGCGGCCAACGCAAAGATGACAATACGTTTAGCAATCAAGACGTTTCCCCTGCTCTAAGCCGCGCCGACGGCTGCTTAGACTGTTATACTGTTAAGGGTTAGGTGTGCCGAATAGGGGGGTAATTGCAAGGGGGTTGTTGCCACCCCGTGGCATAGGAAAGGTCACAAGTACGCGAGTGAAATCGGGAGACCTTGACAAGGGCGGTGCCCAATCCCCTTTTACTGAAACATAGTAACACAACGCCCCGGGCCGCCGACAAGGCCGAGCGCTTCGGCGCGAGACGGGCGAAGCTGGAGGAAAGGTTTCGATGGCGACCGGCAAGGCCAATCCATTGCATGACGGCAGGGCGCACGTACGCACGTACGGCGCGATCTCGGCGCTGATCGTTGGTGCAATCGCGCTGTGCTCGCCGCTCCCGGCTTTCGCCCAGGATGCTCCGGCCGCTGCGCCGCCCGCCTCTACGCCTGCCGCGCCGGCAGCCGCCGCGACCCCGGCAGACGACGCCAAGCCGGCCGTCGCCAGCGTCCCGATCCTGCTCGCCCGCGAATTGCGCGACGAGCCGTTGCCGCTCTCCTTGCTCGACATTCCGCCGAAGGATCTCGGCGTCGCCGGCGCCAAGCTGGGCATCACCGACAACAACACGACCGGCCGGTTCATGAATCAGGAGTTCAAGCTCGACACGGTCGAGGACTCCGATCCCGCCAAGCTGATCCAGGACGTGGTGCAGAAGGTGGATGCCGGTCTCCACTTCGTTCTCGTCGACGCCACCCCCGCGACCCTGCTCAAGCTCGCCGATGCCCTCAAGGGCAAGGACGCGATGCTCATCAACTACAGCGCGCCCGACGACAGCCTGCGCGAGGAGAACTGCCGCCCGCAGGTCCTGCACACCGCTCCGACGCGCACCATGCTGGCGGATGCGCTGGCCCAGTACCTCGTTTGGAAGAAATGGACGCGCTGGCTGCTCGTCGTCGGTCCCACCGAGAAGGACAAGCTCTACGCCGATGCCGTGCGCCGCGCCGCCAAGCGCTTCGGCGCCAAGATCGTCGAGGAGCGCAATTTCAACTACGATCCGGGCAGCCGCCGCTCGGACGGCGGTTTCGAGCAGGTGCAGCAGCAGATCCCATCGTTCACGCAGAGCGCGCCGGCCTACGACGTGCTCGTCGTCGCCGACGAAAGCAGCCTTTTCGGCGATTATCTGCCCTATCGCACCTGGGATGCGCGCCCCGTCGCCGGCACGTCCGGTCTCGTTGCCGAGAGCTGGCATCCCGCCATCGAGCTGTGGGGCGGCACGCAATTCCAGAACCGCTTCAAGAAGCTCGCCGACCGCACCATGCTCCCGACCGACTACAACGCATGGCTCGCCACGCGCATCATCGGCGAGGCCGCCTCGCGCACGAAGTCGACCAACTACAAGGACCTCGTTGCCTACATAAAGGGTCCGAGCTTCGAGGTTGCCGGCTTCAAGGGCGTCGGCCTCAGCTTGCGCAATTGGAACGGCCAGATCCGGCAGCCGATCCTGGTCGCCACGCCGAAGCTGCTCGTCTCCGTCTCGCCGCAGCAGGGCTTCCTGCATCAGACGAGCGAGCTCGATACGCTCGGTGTCGACAAGCCCGAAACCAAATGCCAAGCCTTCACGCAATGAGCTGCGGTCCGACAAAAGCCGGCTCTGTAACAATTTCAGGAGGACGTCCCCTAATGCGCTTCAAGGTCGGCATTGCCGCGTTGCTCGGCAGCCTTTCCGTACTCGCACTGCCGGCGCCGGCAGCCCTCGCCTACACCGCATTCGTCACCAACGAGAAGGACAACACCGTCTCGGTCATCGACACCGAGAAGCTCGAGGTGATCAAGACGTTCCCCGTCGGGCAGCGGCCGCGCGGCGTCATCCTTTCCAAGGACGCCAAGTGGCTGATCGTGTGCACCAGCGATGACAACATCATCCAGGTCTACGACACCAAGACGTATCAGCTCGTGAAGACGCTGCCGTCCGGCCCCGACCCGGAGCTGCTGGTGCTGCACCCCTCCGGCAATCCGCTGTACGTCGCCAACGAGGACGACAATCTCGTCACCGTGGTGGACATCGAAAGCGGCAAGCTTCTGGGCGACATTCCGGTGGGCGTCGAGCCGGAAGGCATGGGCATGAGCCCCGACGGCAAGGTGCTGGTCAACACCTCCGAAACGACGAACATGGCGCATTTCATCGACACGACGACGCACAAGACGTTCGACAACGTGCTCGTCGACAGCCGCCCGCGCGTCGCGATGTACAATCCGGCCGGCACGCAGCTTTGGGTCAGCTCGGAAATCGGCGGCACGGTAACGGTGATCAATCCGGCCGACCGCAAGGTTCTCACCAAGATCCGCTTCGAGATCCCGGGCATCACCAAGGAGGCGATTCAGCCGGTCGGCATCCGCATCACCGGCGACGGCAAGCTGGCCTTCGTCGCCCTCGGCCCGGCCAATCGCGTGGCCGTCATCGACACCTCGACCTTCAAGGTCGTCAAGTATCTGCTCGTCGGGCAGCGGGTCTGGCAGATGGCCTTCACACCCGACGGCAAACAGCTTCTCACCACCAACGGCGCCTCGAACGACGTGTCGGTGATAGACGTTGCCAACCTTAAGGTGATCAAATCGATCCGCACCGGCCGCTACCCGTGGGGCGTGGTCGTTGCCCCGTTCTGAGGAGCGGGTACATCTTTCGCCGTTCTATCGGGGCTCGGCGGCCTCGCAGGACAGAGGACAACACGCTACGAAAACGAGAACGACGCACGGCCGCTCGCTCCTCCGCGTGGCCAAGCTGAAGAGAAACAGCCAATGTTTCCGGAGGCTTGAAATCAAAGGACAAGCGGTGAATCGTCGATGGACATGACAACTGAAACCCACCCGTCCGACGGCAGCGCCCCCGCGCTGGTCGTCAACCACGTCAGTCACAGCTTCGGTGAGAACCAGGCGCTCAAGGACGTGTCGCTGGAGATTCCGCGTGGCCGCTTCGTCGTGCTGCTCGGGCTCAACGGCGCCGGCAAGTCGACGCTGTTCGCGCTCATCACGCGCCTTTACGACAACGTCACGGGCGAGATCCTCATCTTCGGGCACGACATTCGTCGCCGCGCCATGGCGGCGCTGCAGCGCCTCGGCGTGGTCTTCCAGAGCCGCACGCTCGATCTCGACCTGACGCTGCGCCAGAACCTGCTCTACCACTGCGCGCTGCACGGCATACGCGGCCGCGAGGCGCGCCGGCGTACGGAGCGCGCGCTGCAGATCGTCGGCCTCGCCGACCGCGCCAAGGAAAAGGTACGCAACCTTTCCGGCGGCCAGGCGCGGCGCGTGGAGATCGCCCGCTCGCTGCTGCAGCAGCCCAAGCTCCTGCTGCTCGACGAGCCGACCGTCGGCCTCGACATCGGCTCGCGCGAAAGCGTGATCCACATCGTTCGCTCCCTGGTCGAAAAGGAGAACATCGCGGTTCTCTGGGCGACGCATCTGTTCGACGAGGTG
>Ga0182738_1000194_pt1 | contig 94333 bp, 80 predicted proteins | sample eDN5th30CBELigMG_FD_128876 | JGI IMG/M metagenome (GOLD analysis project Ga0182738, IMG submission 128876) | Enriched Miracle-Growth compost microbial communities from Emeryville, California, USA - eDNA 5th pass 30_C BE-Lig MG (version 2)... ... | reverse complement strand
CTATGACGGTGATTCTTCCAGAACAAACAAAAACACAGATTGGTTTAGAAAATAATAAATCAGAAGGTAAACATCAAACATTGTATCTTTTGCATGGTTTAAGTGATGATGAAACTATTTGGACGAGAAGAACTTCGATTGAAAGATATGTGGCGCCGCTTGGATTAGCAGTTGTGATGCCAAATGTTCATCGCAGCTTTTATGCAGATATGAAATATGGAAACAAGTATTGGACATTTTTAACAGAAGAGCTGCCTGTTATTGCTCGTGCTTTTTTTCCATTATCGGAAAAAAGAGAAGATAACTTTGCAGCAGGACTGTCTATGGGAGGATATGGGGCATTTAAGTGGGCGCTGAATAAACCAGAACAAATAAGTGCGGCAGCAAGTTTATCTGGAGCACTTGATATTGTAAATCTTCAAAAGGAACGAAAAGAAGATCGCTTTTTTGAACCAATCTTTGGAGAGGAAAAGGTAGCTGGCACATACAATGATTTAATCTATTTAATCAAAAAAACAAAGAGCTTTGATGTATTGCCAAAACTTTATCAATGCTGTGGAACAGAAGACTTTTTATACGAGGACAATTTAAGATTTAAAGAAGCATGTGAAGCAACAGAGTATGATTTTACGTTTGAGGAAGGTCCAGGATCCCATGAGTGGGAGTATTGGGATGAGAAGATAAAAGATGTATTAGCTTGGCTGCCCTTGAAGAATAAATAAGGTTTGCTGGCATCTCTAGAAAGATATTTATTTTTGGAAAAGAGCCTATATTAAATGATAGTTTTCCTTATAAGATTATCTCCATCTAGTGATTATCGATTTGATCCAGAAAAGCCTGCCGCTTGATAAGCAATCAAGCGGCAGGCTTTTCAATGAGAATGTAATTATGTCTTTGCATTTAATGCTTGCCATAATTGATGTTTAAGCCTTGTTTCAGAGCTTTCATTGACTTATTTTTGATAAATGTTTTTTTGCTAAGCAGCATTGAGAAAAAAAGTTACTGCCTCTACCTCCTTCCCTAGCCGGGCGGCTGCACCATGGCAAACAGGAAGTCTGTCTAAAAATGGGGCAAAGGGAAATTGTTGGGCACTTATCTATAAAAAAAGAGAAGTGTATTTTTCTAACAATACTTTTTTTATTTCATCAGAATTCAAGTTGGAAATTTCATTTATAAATGAATCGGCAATAATTTTGCGTCTGGAACTGGTAGAAAATCCAGCTTTTAATAAAATATCTATGTCATTCTGATCAAAATAAAACTTTAACTTTACACATGAGTACTTTTGCTCTGCCAGCAATGTTGCAATTCGGTTTGAAAAAGTAATGATGGTATCATAATCTAATTTTTTTATTAAATACAGTTCGTTAATATTTAATGTATCGATTACTGCTATATCTAAATGATGGCGCAGATTCTCTATAAAAAAATTGGTTTTCTCAATCGCTGAATTTGTGACAATAACAATTCTTTTAGTATTTCTTCCAATCACTTTATTTTCCATTATAAACTTTCTGAAAATTAAAGTCAGTGTTGAAATTTGTGATTTACTAAATCTAATATTGTAATCATTTTCTATTACTTTTACAGAACTGCTAACAATAGTAAATAATTTAGGCAAAAATTTATAGGTGTCTTCTAACTTATTATCATAGAAATAAAAACCATACTGTGAGTGAATAATGCATTTATAAAGATACGTATAAACCTCTTTAAAAAGAGGCTTGTATTGATAGAAGTCTGTAATAATATTTTTTTGTATTTTCTTAATAAAACATTCTGTTGTCCTTTTTAAGTGTTCATCAATAATGTAGGGAGCATTTGCATTGTAGTCTAAAGACGCAATAATATAATCAAGAAAATGATTTTCGGCCTCACACTCATGCTTAAAAAAGTTCCACTTATATACATAAAGACCGATGTCTTTATTTTCTTTTATAAAGTGCTTATGCTTCCTTCGGTATAAACTTAAAATGATATATAAATAAAAAAACTTTTTCGAAGTATAGGATATTCTAAAATGATTTTTTTTATAAAAGTCATTAATAAGAACTTTTGAATGAACTATTTCTGGTTTGACAACCTTGAAAAAAATATCCACTAAATATTTTTGAAAAGGATTATTTGCTTTTCGATTAATCAATTCTTCCTTTTCATTGATCTCTATTAAAGAAACTAAAATAGATGCAGCCAAAATTCTAAATGTGCACTCTGTTCCCTCTATCTGTATTCCTTTGGCCGGTACAGTTTTTAAATTCAAATAATTTTTTGTTAAGTGATCTGAGAGTGCTTTTAAATCTTTCTTTTTAGTAGTTAAGCTAATTCCAATATCCTCATAAATTTTAGAAGTATTTAAATGCTTCGTTAAAAATGATAGTACAATAATCATCGAGATGCGCTCTTCCTGGGAAGAGATATAATCTTGAATGCTTAAATTGCTGATAAATTGGATATAGTCGGTATATTTTAAGCTGCTTTTTATTACGCTCCCATCCATCGCAAATTGCTTGTCATCGGGAAGATACATATTAATATTTGTGACATGTCTCTTCAGACTATTTATGCTTCTATTAAAAATCTGTTCTGAGTCAGATAAATTCAACAAGTTTTTTTCTTGCAGATAACTTGCGATTTTTAAATCAAGGCTATTAATACTAATAGATTTCATCTCCTTTTATAATAGGAATTTATTAAATTGTCAGATGCTCGGAGATAGTGAAAGATTTCTTTTAATATTATCATAACAAATTTAGCCGAAATATATTAGGGTAACTTTGTTAACCGTTTTCAACCCGTAAAGTTGCCTTGAGGAAAGCGCTTAACAAACATACAATCAATTACGAAGCAAACATTATGAAAAGGAGATATATACCATGAAAGAAAAAATAAAAACTGGTATTCAGATTTTTGGGCGTTCATTGCTTCTGCCTATTGCTGTAATGGCACCTATAGGGATGATAATGGGTATTACAGGGGCATTAGGGCAGGATTATATGATCAATAAGATTCCTTTTTTAGGAAATGAAGTAGTGCAAACTACAATAAGTAGTTTGCAAACAATAACGAGTGTTGTATTTAATAATATTCCATTGCTCTTTGCTATGGGGGTTGCCTATGGAGTATCTAAAAAAGAAAAAGGTATAGCAGTATTTTCATCTGTACTTGGTTATTTGATTATGACAATTGTCATGAATGTTTATTTATCCATTACAGGAACTTTAGAGGAAGATCCAGCTAAACTAACGCAGGTTGGTCAAGGAATGGTTTTAGGTATTCAAACATTAAGACTTGATGCATTTGGAGGAATAATTGCAGGTTTAATAGCCGCAAAATTAACGGATAGGTTCTATAAACTTCAATTGCCGTTAGCATTTGCCTTCTTTAGTGGGAAAAAATCAGTGCCGATTATTACTTTTTTAGCAATGCTTCCTGTAGGAATTTTAATCCCAATCATTTGGGGATTTGTGACAAAGTTTTTATTAGCCATTTCCTTTATCTTTATGAATGAATATGTAGGTGTCGGCTTTTATTGGTTTGCACATAGAGCGTTAATTCCGTTTGGATTACATCATGTATTGGCATCTGTTGTTCGATTCTCAGAAGCCGGTGGCGTATATCTTATAGATGGCCAAAATTATATTGGCATTTTAAATGCTACAAATAAAATACTTTTTGAATTAGGGCCACAACATGAAAGCTGGGACAGATTAATGCCAGATTTAACAAAATATTTAGCTTCTGGTCAAATGCTCATCACGCTATTTAGAATCCCAGCAATTGGTTTAGCTATGTATCATACTGCTTTTAAATCCAATAAAACCATTACAAAAGGTGTATTAATTACTGTTGTACTGACTGCTTTTTTAGGTAATGTAACAGAACCTTTAGAATTCACCTTTTTATTCATTGCACCAGGCTTGTTTATCGTGTATGCCATACTTAGCGGGATTATGGCCTTGCCATTAAATTTCTTGGATATTTCTATTGGCTATATTCGCGGTACCATATTTGATTTTGGAATATTCGGTCTTCTTTACGAAAATACACATTGGGTTCAATTGATAATACTCGGTGTAATTAACTTTATTGTATTCTATTTTGTTTTCCGATTTGCTATAACTAAATTTAATTTAAAAACTCCTGGTCGTGAAGAAAGTGTTAGGAATAGTACCTTATTAAAAGAGAAAAAGTATCCAGAAATTGCTGAAATAGTAATTGAAGGCTTAGGCGGCAAAGAAAATATTAAAAACGTCGATAACTGTGTAACGAGATTAAGAATAGATTTAATGGATCAAGAAAAAGTAAATGAAGATAGAATCAAAGATTCAGGGACTTCAGGTATCTTCTTTCCGCAAAAAAATCATATACACATTGTATTTGGACCACATGTTGAATTTATTCGAAACGCTGTAGATGAAAGAAAATAAAAGAAACTATTAGATAGAAGGAAGGATATACATGAGAGCAATGTATGATTCGAAAACAAAAACAATGCATGACCATGGCATTAGAAAATTGTTGACGAAAGAAGCTAAATATCAATCATGGCTGGATGTAGAAGCAGCTTTGGCAAAGGCCCAAGGTGAATTAGGAATCATTCCAAAAGAAGCCGCTGAAAAAATAACTGTCGCTTGCAAGATAGAGAACATAGATTTGGAGGAAATGGATCGCATTTATCAAGAAATAGGACATGGATTTGTGCCATTTTTAAAAGTATTGGTAAAGGCATGTGACAAGGAAAGTGGAAAATATATTCATTTTGGTGCTACTACTCAAAACATTCAACAGAGCGCACAACTGCTGAATATGTACAAAATACATCAAAAATTATTAAAAGTAGTCGCTCGAATTTTGGAAAATCTAGGAGAGTTAGCAGACAAGCATAAAGATACTATTATGGCTGGCAGGACGCACGGTCGTCATGCGATACCTATAACATATGGATATAAAATTTCTGTATGGATTAATGACTTTATTGCTACAGTTGAGCGATTGAGGGAGTCTGAAAAAAGAGTTTTTCAGATAATGATGGGTGGAGCAATAGGGGCTTTCAATTCATTAGGAGAAGACGGAAGAAAAGTACAACAAAGAGTTGCTGAAATATTATCCATGTATTCTATGGAAATTCCTTCAAGAAACATAAATGCACATAAAATAGAATATATAATGAATTTAGCTTTATTGGCAAGCAATTGCCATAAAATTGCAGAAGAAGTTTATACAACATCGATTGAAGAGTATGGGGAAGTTTCAGAGGGATTTAAAAAAGGAACGGTTGGAAGCAGTACGATGCCGCATAAAATAAATCCTAAACTTTCTAAAGGGATAATAGCTAACTCTCAGAAAATTTATTCGCTTCCTCAAATTGGACTTGTGGCAAATGCACGGCCTTTTGAAGCTGATAGCAGCAGTTATATGGTTTTTGATGCCACCTTAGAAGAAGCTATTTCATTAATTATAGAAATAATTCTTCGTACAGAAGAATTAACCAAAGATATTGTTGTTTATAAAGAGAAAATGTATGAAAATGTTCAAATAAATAAGGGCCTGGATAATAGTGAATATATAATGATGAAAATCGCAGAGAGAGTAGGGAAAGACCAGGCTCACTCTTTACTCTATCATCTTTCTATGGAAGTTTTGAACAATGGAAGGGATTTTGAAGAGATCCTTCTGCAAAGTGAAAAAATAAATAGTGTATTTACCATAAAAGAAATAGAACAAATGCTTAAACCAGAAAGCTATATTGGATTATCAGAGGTGTTTGCTGTAGAGATGGCGAAAAAGGCGAGGGTAATTGCCAAAGTAATAGAAAAATAGAGAATCTTTTAAAAAAGGATGTGAAAGAGATGCTAAAAAAATGGTTTGGGAAAAAAGTGGAGAGTGAAATTCTAGTAAGTCCAGCATCTGGTCAATTAATTAAATTAGAGAATGTTCCAGATCCTGTTTTCAGTCAAAAGCTTATGGGAGAAGGGGTTGCAATCAAACCAAATGATGGATCAATTGTTGCCCCAGTTAGTGGAGAAGTCGTTCAATTGGCGGATACAAAACATGCTTTTGGAATAAAAACAAATTCAGGTGCAGAAGTATTAGTCCATATTGGATTAGAGACTGTTGCACTCAAAGGGGAAGGGTTTCAAACTTTTATAAGAGTGGGAGATACTGTTAATAAAGGGGATAAGATTATCGAGGCTGACCTTGATTATATTCGGAAGAATGCGAGCAGCACGATCATTCCTATTGTCATTACTAATAGCTCAGAAGGCTTTTTGGATCTTGCTGTGGAAAGTCCAAAAGATGTAATAGGCGGGGAAACAACTATAGTAACAATTAAGAAAAAATAAGAAGGTAGAGCTGTCTCAAAAAGGACGAATCTTACTTGAATATCTATAAGTAGAATTTTTTTAATAAATTTCCGCTAGATATATAGTGGAGACTAACCTTGTGTCTTTGAGACGGCTCTTATCCATATATAATCATTCGTTTAATCCGGCATTAACGAGCTTTTGACCCCCACCTAAGAGAGGATGAGAAAAAACGAGAAATCTAGGTGAGTAGAAACTTGCTGAGTAAAGGTCCTATTAGTTCGACTAACAATCAGTGGGGACGAAAGAAAAATCCCACTGATTGAAGTTTCACTTTATCTTACACTAAAGGAGGTTAATGAAATGAAACTGATAGCGTTGGATTTGGATGGAACTTTATTAACTCCTGACAAAAAAATATCTTCAAAAGATATAGAAGCAATTCGTAATGTTCAAAATAAAGGACATATTGTAATGATTTGTTCGGGACGTGCTCCAGAAGATGTAAAACAAATTTTAGATAGCCATGGACTATCCTGCCCTATTGCAGCAAGTAATGGAACATTTGTAAAAATAGATGATGAAGTAATAAATATGATTTCTATGAATAAACAGGAGGTTCAAACGATTACAGGTAAATTGGATGATTTAAACATTCCTTATCGTTTGTATACAAATCAAGGAATTTATGAACATAATGAATGGGACAAGAGGGTATACCGATCATTAGAGAATTTGGATGAAGAAAATAAAAAAAAATTTAGACGATTTACAGAAAAACCATACAATTCCTCATTAATAAAAAGGTATGCTAATCTAAAACAAATAGTTGAATTGGGAGATATATACATACAAAAAATATTTATTCTCTTATTTGAAAGAAAGAAAAAAGAAGAAGTGCTATTGAATTTATATGGAAATAATAATATTTATATTACCAGTTCAGGAATTTTTAATGTAGAAATTATGGACCGAAGGGGCGATAAAAGAAATGGTCTGAGAGTGGTAGCTGAATATTATTCTATTTCTTTGAATGAGACAATAGCGATAGGGGATAATTATAATGATTTGCCTATGCTAGAAACTGCAGGTCTCCCTATCGCAATGGGAAATGCAATTTCTGAGGTGAAAAATTTATGTAACATTATTACTTTATCGAATGATAATAGTGGAGTAGCATATGCCTTAAATAATTTTTTGTCTGAAAGCTAATTGTAAATATGGATATAAATGAGTGATAAAAGAAAATAAGCTCATTTTTATGGAATAGCCCTTACTTTACTGTGCTGCAAATTATAACTGATTTTTAGAATTTAATTTTTAGTGATCCAATTAATTTATGATAGTTATCGCTTGTAATTTGACAAATGCAAAGAACCTGTAGCTTGATAGAGAATTAATCAAGCTACAGGCTCTTTTGATGCTTAAAATGAATTTTTATTATGTTGTTTCATTTAATCAATAAAGCCAATTGTTACACTATTTCTTTAACAGAATCTTTTTTTCTTAACGGCCACGCTTCTACCCCTTTAAGTCCTTTAATATCATCTCGATAGAATACAGGCTCTTTTCCTAGTTTCCGCTGCTTCATATAGTTATCCAATGCTTTAAAGGCAATGGGGCCGAGTATGGCAATGGCAACAAGATTAACAAGTGCCATAATTGCCATGGTAAAGTCGGCTAAATTCCAAACGATTTGCAAGTTGGCAACTGCGCCAAACATGACCATGCCGAGGGCAAGTAGGCGATAAAAGTTTAAGAATGTTTTGCTTTTGCTGATAAATGGCAAGTTTGCTTCTCCATAATAGTAACAGCCTATAATAGAAGTAAATGCAAATAGGAAAATAGCAATTCCTAAAAATGCTCCACCCCATGAACCGAAATGTTCGGCCATTGCCGCTTGCGATAATTCAATGCCTGTCAGCCCAGATCCATATGCATCTGATGTCAGGATAATAAATGCGGTTGCAGAACAAACAAGCAAAGTATCAAGAAAAACGCCTAGTGCCTGAATAAATCCTTGTTTAGCCGGGTGGGAAACAGATGCGGTTGCAGCAGCAATAGGATCTCCGCCAACTCCTGCACCGTTAGAAAAGAGTCCTCTTTTTACCCCATTCATAATAGCTGCAGCAATTCCGCCGCCTACTACTTGGTCAATGCCGAATGCACTTTTAAAAATTAATGCGAAAAGATGAGGGATTTCTGTAATATTTGCAGCAGCTACAAAGAGTGCTAGAAGAATATAGCCTAAAGCCATAAAAGGAACAATCAGAGAAGAAATATCAGCAATTCTTTTGATTCCGCCAAAAACTACTAAACTAGTAAGCAGCACTAAAGCAATTCCGGCAATAATTGGACTGATGCCAAATGAATTTTCTAAAGCAACAGCAATGGTATTGCTTTGCACAGCATTAAAGGTGGTGCCATATGACAAAATAACCATCACAGCGAATAGAATACTCATCCATTTTTTATTCAACTGCTTTTTCATATAGTAAGCAGGACCGCCTTTAAAACGACCGTTGACTTTTGTTTTATAAATCTGTGCTAATGTATTTTCTACGAATGAACTGGCGCTGCCGATTATCGCTACCATCCACATCCAAAATACTGCCCCAGGGCCTCCAAGTGCTAAGGCAATAGCTACTCCTGCGAGATTGCCTGTACCAATTCGAGTACCTGCCCCTACAAAAAATGCCTGTAAAGAGGATATTTGTTTCTTTTCTGTATTTTCTGCTGGTCTTTCTTTTACTTTTAGCAGGCGGAACATTTCATTTACATGCCTTATTTGTACAAATTTTGATCCAATCGTAAAATAGATGCCGATGCCAAGCAGGGTGATTATCAGCACATACCCCCAAAGTACCGTATTTCCACTTGCGATAAACTTGCTAATAATATCCACGCAATCCCTCCCAAAAATTTTATGGTTACGATTATCTCGAATAATATTGTCTCTGTCAAATAAATGGCTAGGTAAATAACATCGAAAAAAGTCGAATGAAATTTTTTCCAGGTGATGAAACACGCATGAATAAAGGGATTGGAAAACATTATGGAATTTTTTTATTTTTTTTGAAAAATTTAAAAAATTCAGGCGCTGCGGATGAAAAAAAGAAATATTTTATGCGAATGTCTACCCAAAAAATTGTGAGAGAGGCTATCCATTTTTTATATAAAGGATCTTTTCTAAAAGGTTGTTGCATCTAAATAAGTTTTGTCAATCAAATCATTCAGAAAGAATTTAATTGGATTGGAAATTAACTGTTCCTTTTTTCAAGCAATAGAAACAAAATTTATAACAACAGCCTATATAAACAAATGAAAAAATAGGAAGGATGTAGTGCATGGAACAGATGGTAATCTAGGATGCTTTATTTCCTTATATGTAAAATAAGAAGAACGGCCCTTATTTTTTTGCTTAAATGAATAGGGTTCACTGCTGTCTCTATCGAGCTGCATACAAAGTGAAAAAGTAGATAGGCTAGGAATTTACTGTTAAAACTAGCAACTTATTTTATCGTATAATATATTTAGAGTAATGAAATAAATAGAAGAGCAAGTATCTTGAATGATTGTCTAAAGAAGAGAAGGAAAGTAGGATAATTGAATGAAAACAACGATCTATCAAGTGGCACAGGCAGCAGGAGTATCAATTTCTACTGTTTCTAAAGTGATAAATGATACTGGGCGCATTAGCGAGGCGACTAGAAAAAAGGTCATAAAAATAATGAATGAGCTGAATTATCAGCCAAGCGTTGTGGCATCTGCTTTAACAGGAAAACAGACAAAGACAATTGGTTTGTTGATGGCAGATATATCGAATCCATTTTATGCAGAGGTGGCACGGCAGATTGAAAACAGAAGCCGAGAGTGTGGATTCCATGTAATGATGTGCAGTACAGATAATGAAGAAGAAAAGGAAAGGAACTATTTGTCTTTGCTGACAAGGCAGCGTATTGATGGGCTTATTTTAGCGTCGGCATTTCGTAATACAGATGTGTTGTCTGAGGTCATTCAGAAGCAAAAGTATCCAGTAGTCCTTATTGCTTCTGATATTCCAAAGCTGCCGATTCATTCCGTGCGAGTGGACGATTATCAAGGGAGCTATTTGGCGGCTTCCCATTTAGTGCAATTAGGACATAAGAGAATTGCAATGGTAGCGGAAAAAATCAGAAGCAACCATCAGCGCATTACTGGATATAAAGATGTATTAGGAGAATATGATTTACCGCTATTAGAGACGTATATCGTGCAAACGGAAGCAACAAATGAGAAAGGATACGAAGCAGCAAGGCAACTGCTTTCACTAGAAAATCGACCAACTGCCATTTTTGCAGGAAATGATTTGCTCGCTACAGGCGTCATTAAAGCGGCAAGAAGCTTAAATATTGATGTTCCAAGCCAGCTTTCTGTTGTAGGATTTGACAATACCATTTTATCTACGGTGCTAACGCCTGCCTTAACCACGATTGCCCAACCGATTCAAGAAATGGCCTCTAAAGTAGTGGATTTGCTGATTGAAGAAATGAAGCAGCCGAGCAAGTATAAACAGCGTCTATTATTTACTCCTGAGTTAATAGTACGTGAATCAACAGGAGCATGGAATGGGCAATGAAAAAACTCCAACATATATTCAAAAGTTCATCACTGAAATGGAGGGAAAAAATCAATTATTATGAAAAAATAAACTATTTCTTATTGCAACAAATGAATTTATGATATAAAATGAATTTACCAACAAAAAGAAAGCGCTTTACTTAAATAACTCTAAATATGTTGGTTAAATAATGATTATTTTTTGGAGAAGTTTTTCCTTATTTGGCATAAAAGGAGGAATTTATTTTATTCTAATGCTTTGACAATATTTTTTTGTTTTGTCCCTTGAATTAATGGCATAGGAAAATGATTCAGAAGATTAAACAACATATTAGGAGTGATTAGATGAAAAATAAAACAAAATGCGCTATTTTGGGCATTGGAAGATTAGGATATTGGCATGCAGTCAATGCGGCTACAAGAATTCAGAATGTAGAAGTTGCTGCAATATTTGATATTGATTTAATTAGAGCGGAACAGGTAGCAAGAGAATTAGAAATTCCTAAATTCACAGCAAATGAAGATGATATTTTTCAAGATGACAGCATTGAAGCTGTTATTATTGCCACACCGACAAGCACCCATTATGAATTGTTAAAAAAAGCATCTTTAGCTAACAAAAAGATTTTTGTGGAAAAACCATTGACAATTGATTTGCAGGAAGCCGAAACAATTGCAAGTTTACTAGATGAAAATAATACATACTGTCAATTAGGGTTTATGCGAAGATATGATCCTGCCTATGCAGAAGCAAAAAGAAGAATCCTTGCTGGGGACATTGGGAAACCGCTTTACTTTAAAGGCATTTCAAGGGATCCAGATTGCCCTCATGAAGCATTTATCAAAAACAGCGGCGGTATTTTTGTGGATGTTTCCATCCATGACTTTGATATTGCAAGATACTTATTCAACTCAGAAATAACAAAGGTTTCTGCTAATGGAAGAGTAGTGAAGCATCCTTTTGTAGAAAAATATCAGGACATTGATCAAGCGCTTTCCTATATTGAATTTTCATCAGGTGCAGCAGGCGATGTAGAAGCAAGCAGGAATGCCTATTATGGCTATGATATTAGAGCCGAAATTATTGGATCAGAAGGAACGATTGTAGTTGGTGACAATTTGCAGCAGCACAATCTTCATATTTATACAAAAGCAGGAAAAACGCATAATATTGTGCCACATTTTCCGGAAAGATTTGTGGACGCTTACAACCTGGAGTTGGCAGATTTCTTTTTAATGATTAAGGAAGGAAAAAAATCTCCAGTTACAGCTTTCGATGGATTGAGAGCGCTTCAAGTTTCTTGTGCCGCAAGAACTTCGTATTTAACGCAAAAGCCAGTATCGCTAGTGGAAGAAACAGCTGCATCAACTCGCAATTAATTATACAAAGATCATAACTTATTTCAGTATTTCCATTCTTAAAATAATAGATAATAGGGGGGAACTGGTAATGAAGATGAACAAATTTGGTTTGATTTTGGCGAGTATAGGAATAGCAGCGGCAATGGCTGGATGCAGCAAGGATACTTCTAGCAGTGGGGGCGGCGATGAGAGCGTGGCAGTTGTGCTGAAAACATTAAGCAGCCCATATTGGAAATATGTTGAAGCAGGTGCCAAAGCAGCAGGAAAAGATTTGGGAACAGATGTGACAATAGTAGGCCCAGCTTCTGAGTCGCAGATTATGGAGCAGGTTAATATGATTGAAGATTCATTAAATCAGGGGATTGGCGCTTTAGTTGTTTCTCCTTCACAGCCTGATACAGTTGTTCCCGTTTTAGAGCAAGCGAAGCAAAGTGATGTTCCTGTGCTTTTAATTGATACAGATGCAGATTTCTCTGATAAGGCATCTTTTATTGGAACAGATAATTTAACAGCAGGGAAAGAAGGCGGCAAGCTGCTTGCTTCTATGCTGAAAAAAGGGGATAAAGTTGCATTAATAGCTGGAGCCTTAGGAAATACAGCAATGGATCAACGAATTAAAGGAGCGAAGGAAGCACTTGAAGAGGCTGGGATGGTAATTGCAGCAGAACAGCCAGCAGACAGTGATAAAACAAAAGCAAATACGGTCATGGAAAATATCCTGCAAAAAAATGGTGATATTAAAGGAGTATTTTCTGCAAATGATGATATGGCCATTGGCGCTTTGCGTGCAACCGAATCAAAAGGGCTTAACATTCCTATTATAGGAACAGATGGAACATCAGAAGCGATTCAATCTATCATTGATGGGAAATTAGCAGGAACAATTGCACAAAATCCATATGAAATGGGCTATCAAGGCGTAGAAAATGCAGTCAAAACCATTAAGGGAGAAAAAATTGATGCTCGCATTGATAGCGGCATTGATGTAATTACAAAGGAAAATGCCCAAGAAAAACTAGATTTCTTGGAAAGCATTACAAAATAAATAGTCTGCATATACGGGTTTTGCTCTAAAAGAGCAGAATCCGTCAGGCTGTTGAGAAACGTTCGCTCTCTTCGTCATCCCCCTTTTCTGCGGTGCTCATTACCCCCAAAAAGGTAAATCCGCTCCTCGAAAAGGGGAATTCCTCGATAGTCAAACGTTTTCATTCAGCCTGAATGTTTGCTTTATAGCTTTTTCGACACTCTGACGGGTTTTGCTCTAAAAGAGCAGAATCCGTATATTGCTCCTTTATCACTATTTAACGGGCAGGCAGTAAACCCCTGCTGATTGAAGCTTCACTTTATAACGACAAATGTTTCATAAGAGAATCCTTAACGGAAGAGGGAGAAAGGAGAACAAGTATGGCGGATGATAATCGACAATTGCTTGCGGTCAAAGGAATTAAAAAAAGCTTTTCCAATAATCATGTTCTAAAAGGCATCGATTTAGAAGTAAATGCTGGGGAAGTGCATGTTTTGCTTGGGGAAAATGGAGCAGGCAAATCAACGCTGATTAAAATTTTGACTGGCGCTTATGAAAAAGATGCAGGAGAAGTTTATTGGGAAAATCAGCTTGTTTCAATCAATAATCCAGTAGATTCCATGAAACTTGGCATTGCTACTATTTATCAAGAATTAAATGTCATTCCACAACTAAAAGTATATGAGAATATTTTTCTTGGCAGGGAACTAAAAACTGGAGGGAAAAATTCTCTCCTAGATCATAAAAGCATGCGTGAAAAGGCGAAAGAGTATTTGAGTATGCTGGGGCAAGACCCTGATTTGGCCGATGCGGAATTAAGTGAGCTGGGAATGGGGCAGCAGCAATTGGTGGAAATAGCAAAAGCGCTGACATTGGATGCAAAATTGTTGATTATGGATGAGCCGACTTCCAGTTTAAGTGGATCAGAAGTGGAACAGTTGTATAGTACTGTAGAAAGTTTAACAGAAAAGGGAATGGCGATTGTCTTTATCTCTCATCGTCTAGAAGAGATTAAAAGAATAGGAGATCGGATAACCATTTTGCGGGATGGATTTAAAATTGAAACATTGCCTGTAAAAACAACAAGCACCGATCACTGGATTGAGTTGATGGTGGGACGATCTTTAGATGAAAAATATCCGAAACAAAATTTCCAGCTGGGAAAAGAAGGATTTCGGGTGGAGAATTTAAAGGTAAAGGGCTCTCCGCACACGCTTAATTTTCATGTTAATCATGGGGAAATTGTTGGTTTTTCCGGTTTAGTTGGTGCAGGAAGAACAGAACTGGCCAGAGCGATTTTTGCTGCTGATCCAAATGATGGCGGGAAGATCTTTGTGGAAGGCAAAGAAGTGAAGATTCGTTCGCCAAGAGATGCTATTAATGCAGGCATTGCTTTTATCACAGAAGACCGCAAAAGTGAAGGCCTTTTATTAGATCAGCCCCTTGATTTTAATATGGCGCTGGCGAACATGAAGGGATTTCAATCAAAAAAGACCAAATTGATTAATTTGCAGCGAATTAAGGAAGTGGCGAAATCATATATTCGGGAATTGCAGGTTCGTCCAAGCAATATTGAACTAAATGCTCGGAAATTAAGCGGCGGAAACCAGCAAAAAGTTGTTATTGCAAAATGGCTGGAGACTAAAGCGAAAGTGTTTATTTTTGATGAACCGACAAGAGGAATTGATGTAGGGGCAAAAGTAGAAGTATATCGATTAATGAATCAGCTGGTAGAGCAGGGTGCAATTGTTTTGATGATATCCTCTGATTTGCCGGAAATTCTAGGAATGTGTGACCGGATTATTGTAATGAGCGAAGGGGAAATTACTGCTAATTTAGATCGAACAGAAGCTACGCAAGAAAATATTATGAAAGCAGCTACTGGAGGGTGAGAAAATGTCAAAAGCAATGGTAAATGAAACACAAGCAAAAACAGAAATAGTCGAAAAGAAAAAAAATATGCGCTATTATCTGGATAAATTTGGTGCAGTTATAGGCCTAGTTGTTTTAAGTGCTATTTTAACATTTTTATCCGATCGTTTTTTAACATTAAATAACGTGATGAATATTGCCCGTCAGTCTTCCATCAATGCGCTGCTAGGACTAGGAATGCTATTGCCGATTTTAACAGCAGGCATTGATCTATCAGTTGGATCCATTTTGGCTATTTCCATTATGGTGATGGGGGTAGTAGTTGTAAACATGGGAGTGCCGCCAATCTTGGGCATTTTGGTTTGTTTGGCTGTAGGAGCCTTGTTTGGCTGGCTGAATGGCATTATGCTGACAAAACTTCGTTTGCCTCATCCATTTATTTCAACGCTGGGGACTATGAATATTGCAAGGGGATTAGCACTTATTATTACAGCGGCAGCTCCGATTGCAGGATTTCCATATTTAATTCAATACTTGGGCCGTGAGTTTGTTGGACCAATTCCTGTTAGTTTTGTATTAGTAATTGTTATGTATGTTATCTTCCATATTTTCTTAACACGTACACAAACAGGACGCTATATTTATGCAATCGGCGGAAACAAAGAAGCAGCCCATCTATCAGGAATCAACGTAAATAGAGTTTTAGTTATCGTTTATTCTATCAGCGGATTTATGGCAGCGCTTGCAGGATTGGTGATGGTAGGAAGAGTAAACTCCGCATTTCCATTAGCAGGCCTATCCTATGAACTGGATGCAATTGCAGCAGTAATCATTGGGGGAGCCAGTTTCTTTGGCGGTGTTGGAACAGTTTGGGGAACATTAATAGGTGCGATGATTATTGCCGTTCTTCGAAATGGATTAAATTTATTGAATGTATCAGCAGACTTCCAAATGACAGTAATAGGATTTGTTATTATTGCCGCAGTATATGTAGACGTACTTCGTCAAAGAAGATCAAAAAAGGATTAATGCTTTTGCCTCCATTTTGCGAAACTTTTCAAAATGGAGGTTTTTTCTTTAAGGCTGAAGGACGGAGGTTTGAATGTATTTACCGATGATAAAGAGCAGAATGGTATAAAATCCAATTTTTGGAACATCTTAATAGTAAAAAGAATAACGAGGTGTGAAAAATTGGCGCATAAAATAGAAGCAATTTTGGATTATCTAAAAACAAGATTTGATTCAGAACCGAAACCAAGACTCCATATTGGAGAAGCAATGGGATGCTGGACGTATTACACTGCCCTAGCAGAAGAAATACCAGTGCTTGAAATGGCTCTGAATACAACAACAGACAACGTGCTGCTTAAGTTAATAAAAGAGGCAAAAGAACTTGCAGTGGAACAACGGGATATATTAGAAGAATTTATGAGAAACGAGGGAGTTCCCCTTTCTATTTCATCAGAATCAAAACCCAAATCAGATCCTAATGCCATTCCTCTTGGGGCAAAGTCAACAGATTTGGAAATTGCCAACCTCCTTGTAGCAAAAGTAGCATCTAATATTGTCATGTGCTCCACTAATATCACGCAAAGTGTTCGCAGTGATGTCGGTTTAATGTGGATAAGGTTTCATACAGAAAAGTGCATTTATGGAATGGAGTTAAAAACAAAAATGAGAAAACATGGATGGATTAAGATGCCTCCATACTATTATCCTCCAGGAGCTCCTCAGAAATGATCGGAAATTTTATTACGAATGAAGGGACTCTTAACCCTTCCTAAAGAATGATGAAGGAAGACGGGAAATCTATGTGGGGGATGGGGAAAAAATCACTGATTGAAGTTTCACTCTATCTAGTGTATTATGCACTAGATTTTTTTGTGTGCGAGCATTAAAGGAGTTGAAAGGCTGCTGAAACTTTTGCGGCAATAAAGCGTATATATGTTAAACGAAGAGTATCTATACGTTGGAGGAAGGGTTCACTAGTTTTGATAATTTAATGTTTACCATAGGGCCTATCTTTATGGTAATTATTTTTATTATAGTAATTGGGGGCATTATTTATTCCATTATAAAGGGGATGGCGCAGTGGAATCACAATAATAGTCAGCCACAACTTTCTGTTCAAGCAAAAGTAGTGACAAAAAGAACAGCTGTAAGAGGAGGAGGAGAAACGGCTGCGTCAACAGAGTATTATGTCACATTTGAATATGCAAGTGGTGACCGAAGTGAATTCAAAGTAGCGGGTCAGGAATTTGGCCAATTGGTTGAAGGGGATACAGGAGAGTTGCATTTTCAAGGAACAAGATATCAAGGATTTACAAGAAATAGAGAGATTGTTTCTAATCAATCTTGATAATGATTTAAAAAAAGTGTTTTCTCTGAATGGGGAAGTTATTAACTTGGATATATGCATTTTGCATTCATTAAGGGAGATCAATGAGACGGAGTTGTACCATTTTTAGCGGTGCAGCTTCTTTTTGCTTTATAATATCAGCTCTGTTAAATGTGCTTGTTGGTTTTTGACGCAGTTATCTTCCCCTTTTTAATCCAATTTATATGGCATCAAAATTAATTGGGGATATAAAAAGGCAATGAAAATACGATAAGCGCAAGGTGATTTGCATTTTAAGGGAGCCCTTTTCCAGTTATAATCATGCTATCCTTAGATTATATTTAAATATGCGATAGTAATAGATGAAATAGAAAAATGTTTAATAAACTACTATAAAATAGAGGACTGTCATGTATGAATGATAAGCTGATTAAAAAAGCAAATAATTGTTATCAAGTGGCTGAGAAAAAGGCGGGGCATTATTTTAATGAGCTCTATCGGCAAGTTGCTGAAAAAACTTATATTTCTTCTTTAACGAAAGACATACAGTCATGGAAAATCAAGCATATTCAGCCTCCTTCCTTTTTTTCGTTTTTTTCGCGGAGAAAAAAAACGCCAGAAGCAAGCGGGTATTTTCCTTATATTCAATGGCTGAATTATACTGGCAAACTGGATGATTATTTGGATCGAAGCATTTCCTATATTTATATGCGGGATCTGGGGAGAGCATTGGATTCATCAAATACTCAAAGCAAGATTCGAAGTGTAGCAGAACAGTTAAAAGAGAATCTCCTGTCAGACAGTGGGAAGAAGAAAGAAGCGTTCAGCATGGCTGGCTTGTACAAGATGGCAAAAAAGAATGGCGTGGAATTTACCCTAATTTGGGCAATGGACAAACTGAAGATTGTATCTGCAAATATTCCAAATGGGCTGGATGTGGTGCATGCCCAGCGAAAGATTCTTAAAGTCATGACTGGGGTAGTGATGAATGAGATGGAAGAAATGGATAGCGGAACAGCGCCTGAAGTTCGTGCAAAAAGGTTGGAAAAAGCAATGAAGCTAGGATTCTATTATGGATTAACCTATCCTTTTATTGATGATTTGTTTGATGCTAAAATTTTGTCGGATGAAGAAGAGAAGCAGTATGCCGAAATGATACGCACAACACTTCTTACAGGGAATGTGCCTGAATGGGGGAAGTGGCGTGGCAGCAATGCAGCATTCATCCGCTATGTTCATTCAGAACTTCGAGAAGCTTTTCTCTATATAACGGCACATCAGCATCCTGCGTCTTTGCAAAATTTTTTGGACCAATCTTATGTATTTTTTCATGCGCAGGAAGCAGATCGTCTAAAAAATTTAAGCGTTGACCATTATACAAACGAAGAGCTGTATATCCCGGTTATTTTGAAATCCGCCGCTTCACGCCTAATTGTTCGTTCTTTAATCAGTGCAAAAGAAGATAAGCACTTTGTTAATCAAACATTCTATTATGGAATATATAATCAATTGGCAGATGATTTTGCAGATATGTTTGATGACGAAAAAGAAGGAGCAGTAACGCCGTATACGTATTATCTGAAATACCACCAAAGGAGGAAGGATCTTATTAATCCTTTTGCATTATATTGGACGGTGATCGCTCATTTGATTCATTGCATCTACAATGGAGATGAGAAGACTTGTGAGGTGATATTAGATCGTGCGGTAAACGGGCTGAAGCGTTTTAAAGAAAAAATGGGTGATCAGAAGTACAAGGAAGTGATGACCATTTTTGCAACAGAAAATGATTCATTTAACCGCCTTGTTCAACAGTTGGTGCAAAAGGCAGATAATATTGATTTTTTTGATAAGCTGCTTCGAGACCAGATGATTGCAGAGCTAAAAAAGGAACGGCAAGAGCAAGCGGATTTTGCAGAGACGATTCAGACGGTCCGCATAAAAGTAAATGCCATGCTGCCGCTACTTGAGGAACATAAAAAAGATCCAATAATTGATGCAGCCAATTATAGTCTCGGCGGAGATGGAAAGCGTCTTCGGCCGATTATTGCATGGTTTATGGCGGTGAAAGAGTATGAATTACATGAAACTGCAGTCGCACCGCTTTTGAAGTCTTTGGAATATATGCATACAGCTTCCCTGATTTTTGATGATCTCCCCTCGCAGGATAATGCAGCCATTCGCCGCGGCCGTCCAACCTTGCATGAAGCGTATAATACTGCTACAGCAGAATTAACGGGACTTTTTCTTACTCAAAAGGCGATTTGGGAACAGACAATGTTTGCTTCATTTGATGCAAAAATAATGCTTAGCTTAATTCAATATACAGCAAAAATGACAGGTGATATGTGCAAAGGACAGGCGATGGATTTAGATTCCCGCGGAAGGCAATTGACGCTAGAACAATTAAAGACTATTTCTTACTATAAAACAGGAATTGCTTTCGAAGCAGCTCTTATCATGCCTGCCATATTGGCCCAAGCAAATAATCAAGAAATAAAAGCACTAAAAAAATATGCTTACCATGCGGGGATTGCGTTTCAAATGAAAGATGATCTTCTTGATGTAGAAGGAGATGCAGAATTAACCGGAAAACAAATTGGCAAGGATTATGAAAATAATCATTCTACATCTGTTTCTATTTTAGGCGTGAAAGAGACCAAAATAGAAATGTGGGACCATTATTGCCTTGCTTTAGAGGCACTAGAGGAAGTGCCTCAAAAAACAAATTTCTTAAAGCATTTGGCGGATTATATCATGCATCGAAAGCGGTGAGAGATCAGAAAATAACAAGCTGTTTTTTTCCAAACTGAATGATAATCTATAAGAAGAAAAAATCGATTCCTTTTTTAGAAATCGATTTTTTCCTTTTATAATGAATCTGCTTCCTGTTTCTCTTCTATTTCCGTTTTTGGAGACAATACTTCTTTTTTCAAAAATAAGCATAATACAAAGGCAATGATCATGCATGCAAAAGCGTATAGATAAATATGCTGAAAAGATTCAATAAATAATGTTTTGATTTGGATCAGCATGTTTGGCGAAAGGTCGTTTGGAATTCCGCCGGCTGCTAGATTTTTTATATTTCCTGCTATGCTTTCTGGAAGGCTTGTGCCGAGACTCTCTAATTTATTTGTCAGAGAGGAGGATAATAGGCTTCCAAACACACTTACACCAACTGTTGCTCCAATTGTTTGAAATAAAGGCACTGTCGAAAGGGCAATTCCTTTATGTTCTGATTCTACTGATTCTTGAATAATTAAATTATCTCCACCAAACATAACCCCTAAACCAAGGCCTGTAATGACAAAAAAGATAATGATTTGCACGATGCTTGTATCAATTGTCAGATGTGCAAATAAATAAAATCCAACAATCGGCGCGATAAAAGCAATGGCAAATAATTCACGATAGCGCACTTTTGTCAGAAGAAATCCGCAAATCATGGAAGAAACAACGGCGCCGACCATCATCGGCAGCGTAATATACCCAGATTCTGTCGGCGTAAGCCCAAGTACATTCTGCGCTAAAAATGGAAAGGATGAAAATGATCCCATTAATCCTATTCCTACAGTAAAAACAAGCAGAGACAAAACTAAAATATTGCGGTTTTTAAATAAGTGCAATGGAACAATTGGTTCTTGCACTTTAGATTCTACCCAAATGAAAAGACCAATTAATACAGCACCCAAACATAATAAAGTCAGGATAAGGGGAGAACTCCAAGCATACCCTTCATTTTCCACTAAAACAGGTGTAATTAATAAGGAGACAATAGCAGCAACTAAAAGAAATGCTCCTGCCCAGTCAATGACAACCTTTTGTGTCTTTTTTAATTCACGCAATCCACCAGCCAAGAATATTGCTGCAAGAACACCAACAGGAATATTTATAAAGAAAATCCAATGCCAGCTGATTTCATCGACAAAATATCCGCCCATTAATGGTCCAAGAAGCATGGGGATAAACATGATGGGTCCCATCAATCCTTGAACCTTTGCCCGCTGTTCAAGCGGAAATAAATCACTAGAAATCGCCATAGCAAGCGGCATCAATCCACCAGCTCCAATTCCTTGAATCGATCTTCCTACCAGCAGCAAAGTCATGGAATTAGAAAGACCGCATATAATCGATCCTCCAATAAAAAAGGCCATACAGGTTAAATATATTTTTTTTCGGCCATATAAATCTGCAAGTTTCCCCAAGATGGGCATAAATGCAGACATTGTTAACATATAGACTCCACCAACCCATCCATACATCGATAACCCACCAAGGTCGCGAATGATAGAAGGCATGGCTGTATTCACAACTGTTTCGTCTAATTCAGAAAAAATCAATCCTATAATCAGTCCAACCATTACAAGAACTTTATTGTTTTTTTCTAAAGGCATTTTTTCTTTATTTGGTAAAGCACTTTCCATTTTCTCAATCCTTCCTTTGTTGATATCGATAGTATAAAAAGAATTTATGAACTGAATATGAACAGGAGCAAATAAATTTTAATCTCAGCATATAAGAATATGAATGCTTAAATCAGCAGTATGTGGAGAGAAGAGAATAGAACGCCCCTATTATTAATAGGGGACAAAGGGGGAGGGGAGGAGCGTCTTTATTTGATTGCTTCGTGTTTTGCTAATATATCGACAAGCGCTTCTTTCGGCTGAAAACCAGTTATTTTCTCCACAAGCTGATTATCTTGAAAAAGCAACAATGTCGGCAATCCTAATACCCCAAATGCACTTGTAAAATCCTCATTATCATCTGCGTTCACTTTTACTATTTTTAATCCACGTTCTTGATGAATTTCCTCTAATATAGGTGTCAACATCCTGCATGGAGGACACCAAGGAGCCCAGCAGTCTACTAGCACGAATTTGCTTGTTTCTATTTCTTTGTAAATATCTTGGCCATCAGCATTTATTAACAAAATTAATCAGTCCTTTATGTTTTATTTGTTGTTGATTGTAGTATATGATGAATTATAATATAAGTAAAATTAATACTTTTAATATAATGTATAAGTAATGCTAATGTAAGTGAGGTGCTACATGACTCTTTTTCAATTAGAAGTATTCTTAAAGGTAGTCGAAACGGGAAGTTTTACAAAAGCTGGAGAGCAAATTGGCCTTTCCCAATCTGCAGTCAGTCAGGCAGTAGCAGCATTGGAGTCGGAATTGAATTGTAAATTATTAACTCGAAATAGAAACGGTGTGAGCTTAACAAATAGAGGAGAACGTATCACAGGTCATATTAGAGATTTGCTGATGATAAAAGCAAAAATTATTAATGAAGCAACTGGCATTGCAGAAATGGAAAATGAAACGATAAAAATTGGAAGCATTCCAAGCATGTCTGCTAAATTGCTGCCAGGATTGATCGGCTCCTTTAAAAAAAGATTTCCAGGTGCAGAGGTTATTTTGTATGAGGGTAGCTATGAAGAAGTTAGGAATTGGCTGAAGTTATCTGTGGTTGATGTGGGAGTGGTTGCTGGGGAAAAGAATGAATTTGAATTTATTCCGCTTCTTCAAGATAAAATGGTCGTTTTTGTACCGGAAAGCCATCGATTAAGCAATCAGTCAACTATTGAATTAAAGGACATTGCGCATGAACCATTTATTATGCCAAAAGAATATCAGAATGTACTTCAAACTATCTTTAAGGAACAAAACATATCTCCTTCGATCCCATTTGAAGTTCGTGATATGGCGACCATTATGGCGATGGTGCAAGAGGGAGTGGGAAATACTATTGTGCCGGAAATGGCTATTCCTGCAACTTGGACAAAAGTCAATGCTTCCTATTTGCATCCGCAAGTATACCAAAATTTAGGACTCGAGGTGCGTTTGCCCGATTATATCAGTCCTGCAACAGCTGCATTTATTCACGAGGCACAAGAATATACAAAAAATTTATCCATAAAACTATTTAACAGCTATCATTCGGTGTTAGTTCAAAAAGCAAAAGGAAATCTGCCGCCATTGTAAGAGAAAAAGCAGATCCGCTGCTTTTTCTCTTAGTTAAATTTATCACTATTTAACGGGCTTTTGCCCCACATCAAAGGGATTTGTAAGAGAAACCGAAAAATCTAGTTGAAAACTTGCCCATAAAAGCCTGATTGAAGCTTCGCTTTATAAAATAGGAAGTTCAACCCTAAATGTTGTTCCCGCTCCCAATTCACTTTCCGCCGATATGTTTCCTTCATGCATATCTACAATTTTTTTTACGATAGACAAGCCTAAACCGCTGCCGCTTTTTGTCCGGTCTCTTGCCAAGTCTGCTTTAAAAAATCGTTCGAATACATGAAGCTGGTCTTGTTCGGAAATGCCGATTCCTGTATCTGAAATCGTGATGACTGCCTGATTTTCCATTTGCTGCAAACGTATCGAAAGTTGTCCGCCGTTTGGTGTGAATTTAATGCTGTTATGGATAAGATTTGTCCATACTTGGCTCATTAAGTCTTCATCTGCAGTGATCGACAGTTTATCTAATGATATATTCATTTCTAACTTTTTTTCTGTCCAATTTGGTTCGCAAGCTAAGATAATGCTGCGAATTTGCTGATCCAGCCGGTAGCTTTTTTTTTCAAATGGATGGTGCTCTGATTCAAGAGACGTCAGCTTTAGAAGATTATCGCTTAACTTCGATAATCTTCGGCTTTCTGTTTCAATAATAGTAAGATAATGATTTCTTTCTTCTGATGTCAGCTGGTTAAATTGAAGGGCCTGGGCAAAGCCGACAATTGATGTAAGGGGCGACTGTATTTCATGTGATACATTAGAGATAAATTCTTGCCGCATTTCTTCCATTTGTTTTAATTGTTTTGTCATGTGATTAAAATGGCCAATAAGTTCACTTATTTCATTTCTCTCATCCATATCAAAATCTAACTGTACATTAAAGTCGCCGTTTGCAATTTTTCTTAAGGCAGCAATGATTTCTTCAATAAAATGCCGGCGTTTAGAACGATGAAAAAAATGTATTAAATATCCAATAAGAAACATGATGCAAATGCTTGATAAAACCGTTGCCAGATATTGAATATAGTTCGGAATATTTAGAGGCAGCAGCTGAATAAGATAGTATCCAATTGAAAAGCTGAATGTTATAAAGGATAAAAAGAACAGCACGCCAATTATATGCTTGAACCATTTTTTCTTATTCATGATGATTTCAGCTCCAATCGGTAGCCAAGCCCCCAAATTGTTTTAATTCGAAAGGGGAATTCTGCTTCTGGAAACCGTTCCCTTATTCTTTTAATATGAACATCGACGGTTCGTTCATCTCCTTCATAATCATAGCCCCAAATATCTTCAATCAGCTCTTCCCGGGAAAAGGTTTTCCCAGGATAGCCTCCTAGTTTAAAAAGCAATTCAAATTCCTTTAAAGGAAGGGTGTATTTTTGGTCTTGATAGGAAATTTCGTATGTGCTGCGGTTCATTTTTAGATCTCCAATGGATAATGTTTGCGAAACGGTAATATTATAGCGTTTTAATAATGCTTTTATTCGCATAACCAGCTCAATTGGCTCAAATGGTTTAACAAGATAGTCGTCCGCTCCAAGTTTGAAGCCTTTTACTTTTTGGGATGTTTCTCCTTTTGCAGTCAGCATTAAAATAGGAATATCGCTGAAATCTCTTAAACTTTGGCATAATTCCCAGCCGTCCATATTTGGCATCATGATATCGATGATTGCTAAATCTGCTTTCACTTTTTCGGTTATAGCTAATGCTTGAAGACCATCTGCTGCTTCATAAAGATCAAATCCTTCTTTTTTCAGAAAAAGCCGGATGAGTTCCCGAATATGGGCATCGTCATCCACTATTAATATTTTTGTCATTTCTATTCTTTCCTTTCAGCAAATTAAGCTAATTTAATCATGTGCAATTGTTGCTCTGCAAATTCACGATATAAGGAGTGTGTATTAAATAGCTCTTCATGTGTGCCTTTTCCAGTGATTTTACCTTTTTCCAGAAAAATGATTTGATCTGAATCAATAACTGTTGATAAACGATGGGCAATCACAATCGTTGTTCGGCCTTTCATTAAATTGCCTAATGCAAGCTGGACTACTTTTTCTGATTTGCTGTCAAGACTGGAAGTAGCCTCGTCAAGCATCAATATTTTCGGATTTCTTAAAAATGCCCGGGCAATTGCTATTCTTTGTCTTTGGCCCCCTGATAATTTCATGCCTCTTTCGCCAACTTCTGTATCAAATCCATGTGGCAGTTCTGAAATAAATTGGTCAGCATAAGCCATTTTTGCCACTTCCCGCAATTCTTCCTCTGAAACCGCGCGGTCTAGCCCATAGCAAATATTATCACGAATTGTCCCTGCTACAATAGGACTTTCTTGAGAAACATAGCCAATTTGACTTCGCCAAGAAAGCAAGGAGAAATCCTGAATGGACTCATCTCCTATGGAAATGGCGCCTTTTTGCGGTGCATAAAACCGCTCAAATAAGGAGAAAAGAGTGGTTTTGCCGCTGCCGCTAGGTCCGACAATTGCTGTTGTTTTGCCTGCTTCTATAGTAAAATTGATATCTTTTAGCACTTCTTCGCCATTATTATAATGATAATGAATATTGTGGATGTGGATGGTTTCATTCATATTTTCTACAAGCTGATTGCCGTCTTTTTCTATGTCTGCATCTAAAATAGCACGAATGCGTTCAGTTGCACCTGTTGCTTTTTGAAATTGAGTGAAAAATTGCGCTAATTGAGCCATTGGCATAATAATTTGGAAAAGATACATGATAAATGCAACTAATGCCCCAGCTGTTATTGCTCCAGTAGAAACGCGCATTCCTCCGTATCCTAAAATTAAAACAAGCAATGCCATCATCACAAGGCTCATCAATGGTCCAATTAAAGCTTGAATTTTTGCTTCTTTTAAACCAAATGCAAAAAGGTTCATAATGCCTTTTTTTCCATTCTCATATTCTAATTTTTCTGCATTAGAAGCTTTCACAAGACGGATTTCTGACAAAACCTGCTGCAGAATAGAAGTGAAAGAAGCTGTTTCATCCTGCATGCCTTTTGAGATATGATGCATTTTTTTGCCTAGAGGAACTAGGATTAATGCTGAAAGAGGAATGGCGATAAACATCAGCAATGTCATTTTCCAATCCAATAGAATCAGTACGATAATCGAACCGATAATAGAAATTATTCCATTAATAAAATTAGCAAGATGCTCTGAAATCAGCCCTTTTACAACAGATGTATCATTTGTCATGCGGCTTACTGTTTCTCCTGACGGGTGCTCATCAAAATAGCTGACAGGGAGGATCAGCAACTTCTTCCAAAGCTGATCGCGAATTCCTGCAACCACCGACTGTCCAATGCGGTTCAATAAATAAATGGAAAATCCGCTGGTTAATGCTTGAACAACGATGGCAGCGACAAGGAGCATTATGCGCCCAGGAGTTAAAGAACTAAGTGAAAAATCATTAATAAGGTTTTTGGTGAATAAAGGCACTAATAATCCTACGCCAGTAGTCCCTAAACTTAATAATAAAGCAATAGCAACCATTAGCTTCGAAGGCTTTGTATGTTTTACCAGCTGAAAAAATGGACGCCAGCCAGTTTGTTTTTTTATTTTTGACATTTATATACTTCCTTTCAACATTCTTTTTATAAAAGGAGTATATAAAGAAGTTGTGAATTAAATATGAACTAATTAGGATGTTTAATTAATTTTTAAGAATTTGTTTTATGCCGGGAAGAAAAAAGCTTTATAGGCTGATAGAAATATTAATTATTCATTTTGGAGCGAGTTATCTTTTGCATGAATAGTTTTAGTCAAGTTACATGTGTTTGTGCTTAAGTTTTTCAAGAACTATTTATTGAATGTTAATGGACTGCGTGAATACGGAGAAATTTCAGAGCATCCTCAAATGCATAAATTCGCATAATAAAAAATTGCTTCTTCGTATAAAAATCAAATTTTGCATACATTTTCCTTTTAAGAACAAGCTAATTTTAGAAGAGGTCTACCTCAAAATTCCAATCCAATCATTCATACAACTACATAAATTTTGGAGGACTATAATGCTGATTAAAGAGAGTAATAATGTAGAAAATATTCAAAAGTACAGCAAACCTTTTGCAAATGCCGATGATTTAGATGAACTTGTCAAGGAAGCGGGCAAAGCAAAATATGCATTGCTCGGTGAAGCAACACATGGAACGTCAGAATTTTATACGATAAGGGCAGAAATCACAAAAAAGTTAATAAAAGATCATGGTTTTTCTTTTATTGCGGTAGAGGGGGATTGGCCATCCTGCTATGAAGTAAATAAGTATGTGAAAGGTGCATCTGAATATTCAACGGCACATGAAGTGCTTAAGCAGTTTAATCGATGGCCATCCTGGATGTGGGCGAATGAAGAGATGATTCCACTGCTTGAATGGCTGAAAGAATATAATCAAAAAAGGTCCACAAATAAAGCCGGATTTTATGGGCTGGATGTCTATAGTTTATGGGAATCAATGGAGACCATTGTCGCTTATCTGAAAGAAAGCAATTCGCCTGACTTGAAAAAAGCAGTACAGGCAATTGAATGCTTTGAACCTTACAATAAAAAGGCGGAGCAATACGGAATGTCTGCCGCACTTTTAGGAGAAAGCTGCCGGGAAGAAGTTTTAAATTTGCTGCAAACTATTACTTCAAGCAGCAATCGCTATAAACAAGATGATTCGGAAGCTTTTTTAAATCTGCAAATAAATGCACTCGTTTCAAAAAATGCAGAGGCTTATTATAAAGCAATGATTACAAACGATGTGCATTCATGGAACATAAGAGATCATCATATGGTGGAAACATTGGATTTGATTGGGAATTTTTATAATAAGAATGCAAAAGGAATTATATGGGAGCATAATACTCATATTGGTGATGCTCGAGCCACAAGCATGGAAAGTGAAGGATTGGAAAATGTAGGACAGATAACGAGGGAGAAGTATGGAAAAGAAAATATCTATGCAATAGGATTTGGAACATACAGCGGAACGGTTATTGCCGCAGATAGCTGGGGAGCGCCTTATAAAAAAATGACAGTCCCAAATGCCCAAAGAAACACATGGGAAGAAATGCTGCACCGTGCTGGAGCATTTAATCAATATATTCAATTTACCGATGAGAATCGCCATCTTTTTGATCAAACAATTGGCCACCGGGCGATTGGGGTAGTGTATGATCCTGATGTTGAGCATTATGGGAATTATGTTCCATCTAAAGTTTCAGAGCGTTATGATGCATTTGTTCATGTTGATGTGACGAATGGAGTTGCGCCTATTTAATAAGTGAAAGAACATTAACTATATAAAAAATCCCCAAAGAACATAAGAATTCTTTGGGGATTTTGCTAATGATAGAGATGCGTCTATTGAAATAATGACCTATTCTTTTCTTACTGTAACTAACTATAGTGTTACTAGTGAAAAACTTATATGTATCCAGGGCGCTTAAGGAGAATATTGCTTTAATAATATTTCTCTAATTTTGCAGCGAATCTCTAGTTGTATATTTCTTCGTCTTATGAAAAAATTATGCAAATCCTTGTTGTTTCTATATTTGAAGCTGTTATTAATAAAAAATAGATTTACTGCAAAGGATTAAAATGTTGATACAATAATAAAATGTTTAAATCCTTGATACATAAGGGGTGTCAAGGGATGGATTTTCAGAGTTGTATCTAAATGTAGTAGGGATATCAAGAAAAATGCACAAATATCAAAGGCTGTTACAGTATCGATGTTCTATCTAAAGGAATTTAAGCATAGAGCATTTCAAAAATGAATTAAGGTGAAATTAAAAGGCATGAGTCCGGTTCAATACCGGACTCATGCCCAGATAGCTATCTAAATAATTTAGTGTTTAATTTTTTTGATTTAGGAAAAAAGCTTTGTCTCTTTATTTATAGCATTTATTCCCTCTCCACTAAATTCACATGATCAACCGTATTGTCACTTCCCACAACAAACTGAATCTCATATTTACCAGTGTTATAAATATAATTCACTTCGCCAGTAGTGCTGATGAAACGAATATGATCAGCGCTGCCAAGCTGTTCGCTTAAAGCAGCAGGTGTTACTCCGCCTATATCCTGCTGTCTTTCTACGTTTCTGCCAAAATACCTGATTTGTTTAATGGTTCCATTTTCATTATAGGAAAAGCCGAATCCGGGACTGCCCATTGTAGCCGTGTAGATATCAAATTCGCTATTTTCATCGATTGGAACGGGCTGCCCCAATCTTTGATGAATCTCACTGCGTGTTGTTTGATTTACTTTGAAGTCACTGGCATAAGAAATAGATTTCCCAAGAACTGCGCGGTCGTAAAGGTCATTTAATTTTTTTGCTGCACTTTCATTTGTGATGGAAGATTGAACAGCAGGTCGTTCTTCCGCTTGTGCAGATGGAATAGGAGAAGATGCTGCACTTAACCCCAATGCACCTGTCAGCAAAGCGACTGTCGTGATTTTTGTTGTTTTGTTTAACATATTATCCCTCCTACTAGTTGAATTCCCTTTATTGGGAGAAGTAAACATGAGATGCAAGGATGGAATTTTTATTCATATAAATGTAAAATTTGAAAAAAAAATACAAAAAATGAATTTTTTCCTTAACGAACTGCGCTATATGATATAATGATTTATGACTATTTTCATAGAAGAGATATAGGGAAAATTACATATATGGCAAACTATTCGAAAGGATGGGACGCAAAGCTTAAGAGTCTAAGGTTATAGAACTAAGATAGTCTAGCTGCATAATAAAATACCAGTATTTGCGGCTATATTAGAGAACTCTAGTATAGTCTTTTTTGCGCATTCCTTATGTGAATAAAAATCGGGGGAAACTAGAATGAAAGACAAGTTTATTTTTTTAGCATTAATGGCGATGATGATTATTTCCGGCTGCAGCCAAAAAAGAGATGCGGTAGAATCCAGCGAGCCAAAAGCTGCTGATAAGCCTATTTTTGCACAAATGGATACGATAAGAAAATTATATGATGCTGCATATAATGGGGATGAAAAGACATTCTTATCGATTGCGGGAACATGGGAGCTGGCGGCAAGTAATCCGCAGCAAGCAATGAAAGATATCGTGAAAGATGTTTATCAAGAAAATGGCAAGCTGAAAGATTTAGGCTATTTTGAAGTGGAAAACAGTCATATTGATAGAGAAAAGGAATTATCCTTAATAGAGAAATATGGGAACGATTGGCTAGTAGTTGCGGAAAGTAGAGGGGAAAATGATTTTGCATGGATTATGCAAGAGAAAGCTGGCAAGTATATTGTTCTTGATGGGATAGATGATTTTACACAGATAATTGGATTGGAAGATCAGGAGCAAGGAGCACAAGAAACAAAGGATGTAGCTGCTGCAAGCAAAGGTGAGATAGTTTCAGATGAAAAGATAGAAATGGAGTCTAATGAAGATACAGTCGGAAAAAACTATAAAGATACAGTTGGACCTGCTGAAGAAAGAGGAGCAGAAAATATGATAAATAAAGAGACTGCAGACCCAAAATTTGACTCTTTGCAGTTGAAGCTGGATATAGAGGAATATGATAGCAAGGATGAACTTTATGTAGAATCCTCTAATAAAGAAATGTTTAGTACATTAGTAGGAAGATATTATTTGCATATCACATTTGAAGATGGAACAAAGGATAAACTATTAATTTCTTTGCCGGACGAGGGATTGGCGCCAGAATCATCCGATCGGCAACTCGCTCATACAGCAGAAAAAAAGGTGAAGGATTATTCCTTTGAAAATATAGATGTTGTAGCAAAAAGCGAAAAAGACTTTGCCTTACAAGTGCATCTTCACAATGAAGCGATTCGTGCAATCTATAAGGATGCTACACTAGCAGATTCTGTTTTTAACAAAAGAGCAAATGAATTGGTTTATTTTGGACCTGAAATTTCTATTGGGGCAATGCAGGAAACATTGCGTAATCGTCTCATTGCTTTAGGAGGGTGGGATAAAATAGAAGATGTGCTGCTCTTGCGCATTTTTTCCGAGGAGCTTCCAAAAGATGCGAAAAAATCAATAGAGGAATATTTCGAGTTGGCAGGTGTAGATCCAGAAAACACAGCAATTGTCAAAGATAAAGTAAAAGGAGAAGCTCCTTTATATTGGCTAGTTGGACCTTCAGGAGACTCCTATACTATGTATAAAGTTTTAAATGTTTATGATGCTGGTCAGGGAGCATTTTTGACTAATTTGTAAGGAGTGTTCGGAAAACATTTTCTCTATAATATATCATCTGATCCTTTAATGAGATATATTTGCAGCAAATGGATTAACAGCCATTAGAAAGAGATTTTTCTTGTCTAAAAACTGCTTTTGTAAATTAACTTAAATGAATAGTTGGTTATCAAAAACTGCACTTTTAATTGATTGTGCAGTTTTTTTGCTGAAAAGTGGTATGCTTAAAACCGGATCAGTTATTAAAATAAATATAATCATTTGTAGAAAAGTTCCTGTTTCATTAGATAGTTCACAATTACGTCAAAACTTTGTTTCTTAATTGTGAACTAAATCACAATTATATATCTTAATGTAGAAAAGATGATACTATATAAGTGTAGTAAGAAACAAACAAGATCTTGTTAAGAATGTGAAATATTGAGCAAAAATATTCGATTTAAAGGGAGATGTAGAATTATGTTAAACCTTTTAAGAAAAAATAATATTGTTGCTGGAATTTTAGCTATCATTCGTATTTATCTTGGTTATGAATTTATCCATGCTGGTTTAGAAAAGGTAACAAGCGGCGGATTTGATGCAAGTGGATTTTTAAAAGGAGCAATTGCATCTAGCACTGGCGAACATCCAGCTGTTCAAGGATGGTGGGCAGCATTTCTAGAACATGTAGCTTTGCCAAATGCTGATTTATTTACTTTTCTGGTTCAATGGGGGGAAGTGCTAGTCGGAATAGCTTTAATCCTTGGCCTTCTTACTAATTTTGCTATATTAATGGGCATGGTGATGAACTTTTCTTTCCTGTTCAGTGGAACAGTAAGCACAAACGGACAAATGATTTTATTAGCATTCTTTATCGTTGTTGCTGGAGCAAATGCAGGAAAATTCGGATTGGACCGTTATGCAATGCCATTTCTTCGCAAATTTATTGCAAATAGACGCCATCATAAAAAAGATGCAGCGATTGTATAGCTAGTAAATAATCTAAAACGCAAAAGATAGTGCAATCCATTATATTTCTTTAGTTAAGCTTTATCAGGAATTAATTTTTTGAATAAAATGTCAGGCATACCCACTGAAAATGCCTGACATTTTTTTGTTATTATCAATTTATCAGGCAGTAACGGGCTTTTGCTCCCCACCTAAGAGATAATAAGAGGAAAAGCTAAATCCAGGTGGCTAGAAACTTATCTGCAAAAGCCTGATTGAAGTTTCACTTTATAATGAAATATGGTATTTCTTGTACCAGTCAACAAATTGCGCAAGACCTGTTTCAATCGTTGTTGCTGGATTAAATCCTACATCTTTTTGCAAATCGGAAATGTCTGCATAAGTTTCCAAAACGTCTCCAGGCTGCATGGGATAAAAGTCAATTTTTGCTTTTTTGCCTATTAAATGTTCCAAGACTTGAATAAATTTCAGCAATTCTACTGGTTTATTGTTGCCGATATTATAAATTCTATATGGAGCATAACTGGAGCTTGGATCTGGCTTATCCTTATTCCAATTGCGGTTAGATTTAGGCGGATGTTTAAGCAAGCGAATGATTGCTTCTGTTATATCATCAATATAGGTAAAGTCCCGCCGCATGTTCCCGTAATTAAATACCTTGATTGGCTCTTCGTTTATAATTTTTTCTGTAAAAGTGTAGTATGCCATATCTGGCCGACCCCAAGGTCCATAGACGGTAAAGAAACGAAGCCCTGTAGTTGGAAGATGGAATAAGTGACTATACGTATGGGCCATTAGCTCGTTTGCCTTTTTTGTGGCAGCATACAAGCTTATTGGGTGGTCGACAGAGTCGAAGGCAGAAAAGGGGAGATTTGCATTAGCTCCATAAACAGAGCTAGACGATGCATATATTAAGTGCTCTATGCCATGATGTCGGCAGACTTCTAATATATTGATGAATCCAATCAGGTTTGTATGACCATATACATGGGGATTTTGGATACTGTAGCGTACTCCTGCTTGGGCAGCCAAGTGGATAACGATGCGGATTTTCTTATCAGCAAAAATACGATTGATATCTTCTTTATTTGTAATATCCTGCTTATAGAATTCAAAATGCTGATGCTGCTTTAACAATTTTAGCCGGTTTTCTTTCAGCTGAATATCGTAGTAATCATTTAGGCTATCGACCCCTATTACATAATGGCCAAGTGCTAATAGTCGCAGGGAAAGATGGAAACCAATAAAGCCCGCTGCACCTGTTACTAATATATTCATCTTTTTAATACAAGCCCATTTTCGTCAAAGGGAATGGGCATCCATTCATTATAAGTTTTGGGGTCTGTAGCTTGTACATATTCCAAGAAGGAGTCTAAAAAGTTTCTTTCCTGCAAATTGTGGAATAGTTCAAGTGGTTTTGGCTGAGAGCGGGTAAATGAGTACACATGATCTATTGATTTAAATCCATTGGCCGTTATGATAATATGTCTTAATGGGGCATCTATTTGTTTAAAGCCAGCAGATTTCATGGCAGCAAGTATATCAAACAGTTTTCCGGCAACCTCATCTGAAAGATAAGTTTGTTTTTTCAAGAATGTATTTAAATCAGGTCCAAATAGATATTCCATGACAATATAATTAGATCCGGTTTCAAATACTTTTGGTATAAATGATAGATGCTGATTTGATAAAAGAACTTGTTTTTCTTGTTTGGCATGCTCCGATTTTCCATAGATTTTTACACATTTATCTTCAGAAATTCTATATACTGCACCTTGATGCCCCTTCCCAATCAATGTTTGACTGATGGCGCTGTCCACTTTTACTCCTTTGCCCGAGCCCCCTGATGATACAGGTATGTTTTTATAATCCATTTTGTTATGGTCAAAAAAGTCCATCCACTCTTTATAGGTTTGAGGTTCAAGCTGCATTACTTGGGCCAAGAAGGAGTCTTTGAGGAGAATGATGTTTAAATCTCTTAATAGCTTTAGTGGAACGGGGTGTATTCGTTTAAAGGAATTAACATGATCAATGACTTTGAGCTCTTCATTTTCTAACACAAATATATGACGGAGCGGAGCATCAATCATAGTGAATTTTGCTTTTTTCAGTTCGCTCAAAACCTGAAGAAGCTTCTTTGTAATCGATTCAGGAATATAGGTGCAATTTCTTAAATATTCTTTTAATGTGGGAGCATTAAAATACTCCATAATTACATAATTTGATCCTGATTCATAAAATCGAGGGAAAAAAGGCAAGTGCTGTCCTGCTAGAAGGGCTTCCTTTTCCATTTTGGCTTGAAGAGAATTGGTATAGATTTTTACACATTTATTTTCTGAAAGCTTAAATACGGCTCCTTGTGAACCCATTCCAATTAAAGGATACTCGGTAGGATTATCAATTTCTAAAAATTTTTCTCCTTTAGAGACGGTAATAGATTGAAAGTCACTCATGAAAGGCCTCCTAATAGTTCATCATAAAATTTTGCCTGCTGCAAAAGCTGCTGTTTTTGATCAAAGGCTGTTTCCACTTTTGCTCTTGCAGCTAAAGCATAGCTTTCCCAGCGATTTCTATTTGTCAGCATATATTCCAGCGCATCAGCAAGGTCATCTACATTATTTTCCTGCACTAATATACCTTCCTTATCATGGGTAATCAATTCAGGAATTCCTGCATGATTGGTAGAGACAACAGGTATGCCAGTTGCCATGGCTTCTTTTAAAGTATTGGGAATTCCCTCCACATCGCCGTTGGAAGCCTCTAGGCTGGCAGCGCAAAATAGATCTGATTGTGCCATCTGCTCCTGCACTTGTTCTTTTGTCATATGGCTTAACAGGCGGAATGAATCGGATAAATTTAATTCATCAGCCAATGAACGGATATATTCTTCCAATTCTCCGCTGCCAATAATTGTTAAAGTGGCAGTTGGAAACTTAGCTTGTACTTTTTGAAAAGCTTGCATCAGAATATGATGTCCTTTTTTTTCAACTAATCTGCCGATGGATAGAATATTTTGTGTGTTTCTTTGCAGAGGGGTGCGGTAAGGAAACTTTTCAAGATCAACGCCGCCATATAAAACTCTAATTTTCTCAGGCGGGCATCCCATTGCTACTATCTTCTCCGCTAAATAATTGCAGACAGGAAAAAAACGTTCTCCTTGTTCGAATAGTAATTTCATACTTTCTAAATAGCCAACAGGCTGATTGGCCATTGTAGCATCTCTTCCTCTGATGCTTGTTGCTAAGGGAAGGCCTGTTTCATCTTTAAATGGAAGTAGCAGCATGCCTAATTGAGCATGGTGAGCATGCAAAATAGAAATGTTATTCTTTTGGACAAATTCCTTTTTTGAAAAAATTTCATTCAAGTATCGGACCTTTTCATTAAGCAGAGGAAGATTTATCATATATTTTGGTTGACGTACCAAGTGGATATAATCATAATTAGGCACGTTTCGGATTTGAGCTATATATTGTGTAGGATCCACCCTTAAGTTTAAATGCATCACTGTCTGCAAAAAAAATTGCTCCCTTCAAATAAATTTATTTTATAAATTACTGTTTTTACTAAAATATGTAAGGTGTTATAAAAGGGTTTGTACGAATGTTTTAATTGTATATAAAATTAACTATTGATTATGGAGGATGAGAGGGAATGTTGAAATAAAAGTTTTTTGAACAAGAGGATAAAAATTTATGCCTCTATATACTTGCACATAAAACTGCAATCATATCTAAAAACTAGATGGAGGTTTTCACATGCAAAAAATTCAACACATGCTTAATCACCTGCATTGGGCAAATCAAAACATGCTTAAAACTTTGCAAAATATAGAAGGGAAAAATCAAAAAGCGATTCATCTATTCTCACATATTCTATTATCTGAACATATTTGGTTCACTAGATTAAAGGGGGAAGATAGCTCCGCATTAGCTATTTGGGATGAAGTCAGTTTAGGGGCATGCGCTGAAATGGTTAAGCAAAATAATCAAAATTTTACTGAGTTTTTTTCTGGGGTGACAGAGACTGATCTTGATACTGTTGTGTTCTACAAAAACAGCAAGGGCAAGGAATTTCAAAATACAGCAGGAGATATATTGACACATATTGCCCTGCACGGCCAGTACCATCGAGGGCAGATTAATCAACGACTAAGAGAGGACGGACTGGAGCCAGTAAATGTAGATTATATTGCTTTTAGAAGAGATTAAGAAATTGTGGTATATAGCATCCTTGTTGTAAAGAATTAAAGGATACAATTTATTTTTGATTTTTTCTTCATTGGATAAAAAGCATACAACAACCTTTTTGAAAGCATACTAGCTTCAAAGGAGGTTGTGGCTTATGAAGAAGTTTACATTATTTTTCGCTTTTTTTTATTTGAGTATCACTATTTTTCTTGTATTTCCTGTTTTAATTCAAGCAAAGGCACAGCCGAATGAGGTGCCTCTTCGAAAAGTGTTTGAATCAATGGGCTACAAAGTTGTGCGTAAAGGAAAATATATTCATTTAACAAGAGAACAAGATGATATAATCCGATTGGAATCTAATTCGAAGAAGGCTTTCAAGAATGGAAAGGCATATTCCCTAAAGAAAATTATTCGCAATGATAAGCAGAGCAAAACACACATGATCAGCGTATTAGATATATACAAATTGGCAAAAGAAGATAAAAAGGAAAAACACTATCGCGTAAACCAAGGGGAAAGTCTATCTGCCATTGCCAAAAAATTTAAGGTAACCGTAAGCAATCTCAAATTATGGAATAAATTAAATTCAGATGTCATTTACCCAGGTCAGCATCTGCAAACAACTGATCCGTCTTATACAGTAAAACAAGGGGATTCGATTTGGGAGATTGCCCATAAAACAGAAAGTGCTGTAGAGGATATTAAAGCTCTTAATAATCTAGTGACAGATATTGTGTATCCAGGTCAGCGCTTGTCCATTCCAACACAGCCATCCATGAAACCACCTAATAAATTTGCAGATGGCATATTTCCGCTTGCGCAAGAAACGTATGATCCATTTATAGATACTTATGGAGATGGCAGAAGTTTTTCAACAAATGGTGAGGCAAGATCCCATGAGGGCAATGATATTATGACTCCAAAATGGGTGCCGATTTTTGCAGCTATGGAAGGAAAGATTGTAAGGTACGGCTGGAATACATTAGGAGGCTACCGGATCACACTTCAAGCAAAAGATGGTACAACATTTTATTATGCGCATATGATGGCATACCCGCCTGGCTTAAAAATAGGACAGCATGTTTCAAAAGGGCAGATGATTGGCTATGTAGGAAACACTGGCTACGGCAAAGAAGGAACGAGCGGAAAGTTTGCTCCACATCTGCATTTTGGAATGTATGATGCTAGCGGGAAAGCAATGGATCCTTATCTTTATTTAAAATGGTGGGAAATTAATCCGTAACATTTTATCCGGCATTAACGAGCAGTAAACCCCGATTGGTTCAACTAACAATCAGAGGGGGACGTGGAAAATCCCCACTGATTGAAGTTTCACAAAAGCAAAGAAGTATGCAAAACTAATATTTTGGCAACAGTGCAGCAAGTACATAATGTGTATAAATCATAAGAGGCTATGAAAGGACTTTTTAGGTGGCAGCGAATTTGCATTTGAAAATAAAATGAGGAGCATTTGCTCATTTATTAAACGAAGCACAATGCCAATGCCGTCATATATTTTTAGAAAGTAAAAAATTATATGCCTTTATCCTTGTTTTTTATATAATAAGAAATAAAAATTATTTAATTATGGGGCTAATTATGAAATTGAAAAGTGTATTTGCTATGCCGCAAGTTTCTCTTGAAAAACAGCAATTGCTGAAAAAACATTTATTGACAGAAAATATGCAGCGCTGCAAGCTTTTTGCTAAGATTGTTATTTTATTTGAGGCGATTTTAATTTATATGAATGTTTCCTCATCCTATGCATTAAACCATGGGCATTTTGTGATTAATATTTATTTTGTACTATATTTGATTTTGATGTTAATGAGTGTTTTTATGCTTTTTTATATTAATAGAATGGAAAAGAAGAGGATTTATACGGAAAGCGTGTATAAAAGGACCCAATTAGGTTTATTATCTTTTGTATGCTTCTTTTTAGTATGGGGAGCAGCTGTTACACTTGCAGACCAAAAAGAATATGGTCATGTTATGGCGTTTGCTGTTAACTTCATGTGTGTATCGGTCCTTTTTCACGCTTCTAATCGGACAATCCTGCTGCTATATATAGCGCCAGTTACTGTGCTGCTCTTTGGGCTACCGATTTTTCAGCCTTCGCCGACTATATTAATGGGACATTATATCAATCTGACAGTATTTTTATTTTTTTGCTGGCTGGCTTCGCGAATGTTATATACAAGCTATGCTTCCAATTTTTATAATAAACTGCTTTTAACTGAATCAAATGAAAGACTTGCCATGAAAATGGAAGAAAACGAAAAAATAAATAAGGAATTGGCTGCTGTCAATAAACAGCTGAAGAGAATGACAATTGTTGATGAGTTAACGCAAATTCCAAACCGCAGAGGATTTCAGAAATATATTCGAGAAGCTTTAACCGATGTGGACGGAGAGCGCAAACTTACTATTATGATGGTTGATATTGATGCTTTTAAATTATTTAATGATCATTATGGACATCTTGAAGGGGATAAAATCCTTAAGTCTGTTGCACAAAAAATACAGGCTTCCATTCATTTTTTAGATAGTATTACGGCACGTTTTGGGGGGGAGGAATTTATTGCAGCTGTGTTTGATTTGGATGCCAAATTGATAGAGCAGTTAGCAGAATCTGTTCGTAATGCAGTATTTGAAATGGAAATCCCCCATGAATATTCTCCCTGTTCCAATCGGGTGACAATCAGCATTGGCGTTGCGATGGGAGATGTTGCAAAGGAAGAAGATATGGAACAGTTGATGAAGGATGCAGATAGTGCTCTTTACGAATCAAAGTCTAAGGGACGGAATCGTGTAGAGTATTTTAATGCAGTTAATTTGTTAGGCTAAAGCAACGCTATAATTAGTAGAGGAATATTGTAAAAAGCACCGGTTGAAAAACAACCGGTGTTTTTACTTTTTTGAAGGTTGATAGTACGAGGCAGCAGAAGGGATATGGAAAAATCAGGTATTGCAAAGAGTCATATAGCGGTTATTCAATCAGCGAAAATATGGTTTATTTAAATTAAGGATATATTATTTAACAATAATATTGTAAAACGAACGTTTGTTTGGTAAAATAACGAGTGCTAATATTTGTATATTTTTTTGTCTAAGATGATAAAACGAATTTGTTAGCAGCATTTTGGAAGAAATACATAGTATATGGGAGGACAAGAATGGAATCAAAGATAAACTCGAAAGCGATATTAATAACGTTTATGATTGGAGCATTTTTTGCTATCTTGAATGAAACATTGCTTAATATTGCACTTACGGAATTAATGGATGTTTTTAACGTGGATGCACCTACTGTTCAATGGCTGGCAACTGGTTTTATGCTTGTTATGGGCGTATTAATGCCTATCTCGGCCTTGCTGATTCAATCGTTTACAACAAGGCAAATGTTTATTGGTGTGATGGCCATTTTTTTAATGGGAACTATTATAGCAGGATGTGCGGTGAATTTTCCGATGCTGCTTGCAGGAAGAATGATTCAAGCGGTGGGAACAGGACTGTTGATACCTGTCATTATGAATGCCATGCTTTTACTGTATCCGCCTGAAGCCCGCGGGAAAATTATGGGGACATTTGGTTTGGTTATTATGTTTGCTCCTGCAATTGGTCCAACTTTATCAGGTGTTATTGTCGATACGTTAGGATGGCGCTGGCTATTTTTGGCGGTTATTCCTTTTACACTATTTTCTATTCTTTTTGCGTTGAAGTTTTTGCAGAATGTTGGAGAGGTTACAAAACCCAAAGTGGATATAGTGTCCATTTTGCTTTCAACTATTGGGATAGGCGGTTTGGTATATGGTTTTAGCAGTGCAGGGGAAGCCGGCAATGGATTAGTATCAGCAGAAGTGCTTATTTATATCATCATTGGAGCAATAAGCCTCATTTTCTTTGTTCTTCGCCAATTAAAGCTGGAAGAGCCATTATTGGACATGCGTGTTTTCCAATATAAAAATTACACACTTGGGGTAATTTTGTTTGTTATTGTGGTGATGGCTATGTTTGCATCTGAAATAGTGATGCCGATGTATCTTCAGGGACCGCTTGGCTATTCTGCTAAAATGGCTGGATTAATTCTGCTGCCTGGCGCTTTGCTGAACGGGCTTCTATCTCCAGCGATGGGAATGCTGTTTGACAAAATTGGTCCAAGAAAACTTATTATTCCAGGAACATTTGTGTTGATTTGCATCATGGTATTCTACAGCAATATAAATGCATCCATTCCTATGTGGGCATTTATCCTTGTATATATTGTTTTAATGCTGACCATTTCTGCGATTATGATGCCTTCGCAGACAAATGCTTTAAATGAACTGCCAAAGCATTTATATCCACATGGAACAGCTATTTCCAATACGCTGCAGCCTATATCAGGAGCATTGGGCGTTTCCATCTTTGTCAGCATTTTGACAGGAAAAAGCAATCAATATTTGGAAGAGCATAATGGCCAGATGACTCAGAGCACAGTAAATGATGCTATGACATATGGGGTGCATCATGCCTACTGGTTCGCATTAACTTTATGCATTATTGCTTTTGTGGTGGCGCTATTTATTAAAAAGGCAGTTTCTCCTGATTTTGATAAAACGGAGACAGAAGCCTCCAGTTAAAGTAGTAAAAAGCTGAAGAGCAATAGTGAAGAAGTGCCAAGCCTAATTAGGAGATATTTGTTTTTCTAAGCTTGGCATTCATCACAGCTATGAATGTCTTATAAATTTGTCTCTTGATGTACTACTGCACTGCAATAGCGTAAAGCCGCATTTCCTATAGGAGTGCGGCTTTAATGTATGTTTTACCACTATTTAACGGGCAGTAAAACCCCACTGATTGAAGTTTCACTTTATATGGTTTCAGGCTGCGATATTTTTATTTGGTCTGCTTTTGCATCTGGTTTTAGAAAGGAAGCAAGAAAAACAACAAGACTTACACATCCAATGCCAAGAAGAACAATTGTCGGCTCGTTCAGGCTTAAATGCCCTCCAAAATAAAATAACTCGCGCAATCCGTCGACTAAAAATCTAAATGGCAGCCAAGAGTAAATCCAATCATGGTAAAATGTGGACATAAACTCGGGAGCCATTGATAAAAGCGGCAGTCCGAAGAAAAGGGACAGGATAAATATTGGCATTCCTGCAAACCCAATCCATGCGAAAACCGCAGAAATCATCAAATAAAAGCTAAAGGATGCAACGGCTAAAAATAAAGCAGTCTCACTTATATCGGGAATATTTAATCCTAGCCCGCTTGCAAAACTTGCAGTGCCAAATCCGGCAACTAATGATAATAGAGCGCCAAATAAAATTTGCGAAGCTTTCCTGGTTAATTTTTCCTTTTTTGTTTGGAACCTCATTTTTTTATTTGCTAAAAACAATAAAACGGCCCCTAGTAAACTAGCCATCCAGATTGGCTGAAACATTAAAACAGGAGCATTGCCATTTGCGCTATTTGTCCCTGTTTTGTTAACTATGATTGTTTTTGTGGAGACTGGTGCGGCTAAAAGGGAAGCTTGCTGTAAAGTAATGGATCCCCCTTGCTTTTCTAAATTAGCCAATAATTGTTTGCTTGTTGTGCTATTTATGTTTGCAGTAATTTGCGTTAACATTTGGCTAGCCATATTAGAGGCAGTTGCATTCATCCCTTGATTTACATAGATTTTCATTTCGGGCACGGATGGATTGGCTGTTTGAAGTGATGCTTGTTTCTTGCTGAAGTCTTTAGGGATGATGATCGCTCCATAATAGTCGCGGTCATTAAATCCCGCTATCACCTTGTCTTCACTATTCACTTCTATCCATTTAACTTTTGCAGCCTCTCCTTCATTTGCGCTAGAAGCTTTTTTTATATTTTTCAGCAGTTCTTTGCCGATATTTAATTTTTGCTGATTTGGCAATTGTACTCCTTGATCTTCATTCACAATCGCAATCGGCAGATTTTTTGGCGCTGGATTAATGGATGGAACCATTGTGAGACAGAAAATTAACGCAACTACTAGTACAATGGCAGGTGATAATAACACCAATTTTTCTTTAAATAAATTCACAGCACATACCTCCATTTGAATAAGATATTGAACAATATGTTGATTAATAATATCAGTGTTTATTATAATCATTACTATAGTGAAATCAATGAGCAGTATTATCAGGAGTGTTCAAAAATGAACACAATTTTAATAGCTGTTTATTTTTGAGTAAAAGAATGGAGAATATGATGGCAAATGAACAGAAAGATCGGAGGATTATCCGGTCGAAAAAGCTAATAAAATCAGCCTTTATTGAACTAATTAATGAAAAAGGTTTTGAAACGCTAACAGTAAGAGATATAACAAAAAAAGCGGACATTAACCGTGGCACTTTCTATTTGCATTACGAGGATAAATACGATTTGCTGGAGCAATTAGAAAATGAAATTATTGATGAAATGAATCGATTGGTAAAAGAGGTCAATCCAAAAGAAATTGCTGATTTTCGTATGCAGGACGAGCCCCTCCCTTTTATCGTAAAGATTCTTGAATATATTGGGAGTAATTCTTTAATGAAGTTTTTATTGGGTTCTAAAGGACATTCCTCTTTTCAAATGAAAGTAAAAGAACTTATGAAGACGAACGTTTTACTAAAAAGAGGGGGAGAAAAGATGGCAATACCAATCGACTATTTAATGGCATATATTTCTTCAGCTCATCTTGGAGTTATTCAACATTGGCTGGATGGGGGGCAAAAAGAGGCGCCGAAAGATATTGCGAAAATATTGCTGGAAATGTCTTTATTTGGTCCTTTTTCTAGTGCAGGATTTAAGGAAAGGTAGAAGTTTTTTCAACCATAGGAAAGAGCAGCATCTAAAGGATTTAGATGCTGCTCTTTCCTATGGTTGTGATTCAAATTGCACTACAAACTTACAGTAGCTGTCCCCATCTGTCCGGCAGCAAGATCGCTGCACATTATCTGTTTCAAGCACCTTTTGCAGCATAGCTGTTTCGCACCGGCAGGCGATTTTAAATTCTTTTGCTATTTCCAATAAAGGACAGTTGTACTCCAATAATTCATAGGTATGTTCATCTATTTGAAAAAGCTCTGCCATATAGCCTTTTTCATTTTGGATTTTTGCCATTTCATTCACTTTCTCTAAGGGATCCTTGCCGTGCATTCTAGTGCTGTATTCTTGAATTAGCCGTTCTTCTCTTTTAGTAAATAATTGTTGAATGGAGTCTTCTCCATATAATGCTTGTATATCATGCAGAAATTCAATGCTTAAGCCCTCATAGTTTTTGGGGAAAAAGTTTTCTGCCTTATCGGATAAAAAATAAACTTGAAGGGGTCTGCCCATTGCTTGTTTGGTTTCCTTTGACAGAATCATGCCATCTTTTTCTAAGCCGGCAAGATGTTTTCTGACTGCCATATGCGTAATATCTAATCGTTCTGTGAGATCATTGACTGTTAAGAATGCCTCTTTTTTGAGCAGATGAAGTATTTTATCCTTCGTCGTTTTTTGTTGTGTGTCCATTGTATCCTCCATTCTTAGAGCTGGAGTAAAAATCATGATTAATTATACCATGAAGTATAAAATGTTAAAAGATGAGAGGATATTACGACCTGATACCATTAAAAAAATAATAAATTGGAAAAAAATGCATTGATTTCTGAATATTTTTACTGTAAGCTTTAAGTATACTTTTTATATAAATAAGTATAAAAACTTTTTTTTCATACAGGGGGATTTTTAGGATGGCAAATTATTCACTTCCAGCTTTAAATTATGAATTTAATGCATTAGAGCCTTATATTGACGGGCAAACAATGGAGATCCACTACGGAAAACATCATCAAACGTATGTAAATAATCTGAATGCAGCACTTGAAGGGCAAGCTGCTTTACAAGAGAAGTCATTGGAAGAATTATTAAGCAATTTAGATGAAGTGCCAGATTCCATTCGAACAGCAGTAAGAAATAATGGAGGCGGACATTTAAACCATTCCTTATTTTGGGAAGTAATCGCACCAGGAGCTAGCGAACAAGCACCAAGCGGCGAATTGGCAGATGCCATTAATGAAGCATTTGGGAGCTTTGATGACTTTAAACAAGCATTTACTGCCGCTGCAACAACTCGCTTTGGGTCAGGCTGGGCATGGCTGGTTGTTGATGAAAATGGAAAATTGCAAGTAACCAGCACAGCAAACCAAGACAACCCAATTATGGAAGGAAATAAAGCTATTCTTGGTTTAGATGTTTGGGAGCATGCTTATTACTTAAATTATCAAAATAGAAGACCAGAATATATCTCTAGCTTTTTTAATATTATCAACTGGGATGCTGTTTCTGAAAAATATGGGAAAGCGCTAAGCTGATTATTTAGGAATAAGGCGGACATTCGTCCCCTTATTCCTTTTTATTTAATGAAAATCAATCATAGAACTTGAGCATATACAGTAAAAGAGACTGTTAAAAAGGAGGCATAATCATTATGAAACTTGTTGGTATTTCAGGTTCCATTATTGGCAATAAAACATCCAAGGCCGTGCATGAAGTGCTGCTGGCAGCTAAAGCATTTGATCCAGCTGTTCAAATAGAATTAATTGATTTAAAGGATTATGAGGTAGAATTTGTAAAAGGTGTGCCTTTAAGCTACTACAATGAGGATACTAGAAAGGTAGTAGATATCATTCAATGTGCAGATTTTCTAGTCGTGGGCACTCCCATTTATCAAGCCTCCATTCCTGGCGTATTAAAGAATGTATTAGACCATCTTCCCATTGATTCTTTAAAGTCTAAGGTGGCAGGCATTATTGCAACTGGCGGTACAGATAAGCATTATTTGGTTATGGAATATCATCTAAAGCCCATTTTGACTTATCTAAAGGGAACAGTGCCTGTTGGAAATGTTTTTATTCAAAATGATTGTTACGACGAGGAGAATGAAATAAAAGATATAGATGTTAAGGTGCGGATCAAAAAATTGGCAGAGGAAATGATTTTGCTGCAAAAAAGCCTTCAAGAAAAAGAGAGCTGATAAGTTAGCTGATAAAAAGGAGCTGCATCAAGCATTATCTTATGCAGCTCCTTTTTTAAACTACATCTATGAAACTATCAAAATTTAGTTGCTTCAACTGCTGCTTGTTTGATGCCTTCTTCGATAATTGCTGCAGCTTTATCTGGTGATTGATTGTGTCCTTCAATAATAATTGTTGTTGGATTTGTGATTCCCCAGAAATTCAAAATAGTTTTTACATAGTTGACAGACATTTCTGCGCTTTGTGCAGGCCCTTCGGAATAAATGCCGCCTCTAGCATTTAAAATCGCAACCTTTTTATCTGGAAGCAAACCAACAGGACCTTCAGCTGTATAACGGAATGTTTTTCCAGCTTGGCTTAAGTAATCTAAATAAGTGTGCAATACAGCAGGAACAGTAAAATTCCAAAGCGGAAATGCAAGCACTACTTTATCTGCAGCAAGAAATTGGTTTAAGTATTTATTCACCAAGTCTGTTGCTTTTTTCTCTTCCTCTGTCAATTCTAGGCCTTTTCCTAATTTAAACATGCCATTCATCATATCATTATTAAGATATGGCAAATTTTCATTATATAAATCTAGTTCTGTTATTTCATCGTTTGGATGAGATTCTTTATAGCTGTCAAGAAATGCTTGATATAATTGTACACTTACAGCTTGTTCAATTGGTCGTGAATTAGCTTTAATAAATAATGCGCTTGTCATAATAATGTACCTCGCTTTGTTTATTTGTAGTTGCTATAGCAACTTTTATTATCATATTGGAAACAAATATTATGATAACACAAATTTAGTTGTTATAGCAACTAAATTTCGAAAAAGAATGTACAGGATGCCTACTGTACATTTTGACATATCTTAGAAAGAATTCGTCTGACTTCACTTAATTCTTCTTCTGTAATCCCATTGCATACTAATTTATTAAATTCCTCTGTAATAGGAATAACACTGCTGCCAAGCTCTTTTCCCTGTTGAGTTAAAAATAGCTGCAAGGAGCGGCGGTCTTTTTCATTGCTTATTCGTTTAATAAATCCTTTATTCTCCAGATTACCGACCATTCGGGCAATATTAGTTTTATCTTTCAGGAGGATTTCCGAAATTTCATTTTGCGTTCTTCCATCTTTTTCCCAAAGGAGCATCATAATAAGATTTTGTTCAGGTGCAAGGTTAAAGGGCGCTAGTTGACTTTTTACGTAGCTTGTAAGGGATAAATCTGTTTGATGAATAAAAATGCTAATATACTCATTTAAAGAAAGCTTCATATAAACCCCCATCCTATTATTGTTCGCATTATATGTAAATATCCATAGTTTGTCAATATAGCCTCTTGCAACGTTAGCTTGTTCCTTAATATATATGTAAAAGAATTGTGAAAGCAATGAAGTTCTTTTTTTGAAAATATCAGATAATTATTATATACTTACAGATAAATTCCAAGAAATGAGGTGCTGTAATTAGTGAATTATGTAAAACTTGGCAATACAGGTTTAGATGTGTCGGAATTATGCCTCGGCTGCATGAGTTTTGGTGTACCCGAAAGAGGCAGCCATCAGTGGGTTTTAGATGAAGAAAAAAGTCGTCCAATCATTAAAAAAGCATTGGAATATGGGATTAACTTCTTTGATACAGCAAATATCTATTCAGATGGAACTAGCGAAGAGATTGTTGGACGTGCCCTAAAGGATTATGCCAACAGGGATGAAATTGTTCTTGCTACAAAAGTTCATGGCCGCATGCATAAAGGACCTAATGGAGGCGGGCTTTCCCGAAAAGCAATCATGAGTGAAATCGATAATAGCCTAAAGCGCCTGGGAACCGATTATGTGGATCTTTATCAAATTCATCGTTGGGATTACAATACACCGATAGAAGAAACGATGGAAGCACTTCATGATGTGGTGAAATCAGGAAAAGCAAGATATATTGGAGCATCTTCCATGTATGCTTGGCAGTTTTTGAAAGCATTGCATATAGCAGAAAAGAATGGGTGGACACGCTTTATTTCCATGCAAAATCATTTGAATTTATTGTATCGCGAAGAGGAGCGGGAAATGCTTCCTCTCTGCAAAGAAGAAGGCATTGGCGTTATTCCATGGAGCCCGCTGGCAAGAGGAAAGCTGACACGGGATTGGGAAGAGACTACAGCAAGATCTGAAACAGATGAATTTGGGAAAACATTGTATGCAAGTACAAAAGCAGCAGATAGAATCATCGTAGAAAGAGTGGCTGAACTAGCTGAAAAAAGGGGAGTGCCTCGTGCACAAATCGCCCTTAGCTGGGTATTGCAAAAAGATTCAATAGCAGCACCAATTATTGGAGCGACCAAAATGTCCCATTTGGAAGATGCAGTTGCTGCATTATCCATTGCATTGACACCAGAAGAAATTCAATTGCTTGAAGAGCCATACGTGCCTCATCCGGTAATGGGATTTCAATAAATAATAGGGGAGCGAGCATTTCTTTTGGAAGAAAGGAATGCTTGTTTTTTATCGTTTTGCAAAATTATTCTATTAAATGCTGGTAAAATAGACGGCATATGCTTGACTATAAAAATATTAAAGGAAAAGTATTGCTTATCTATATGTCCCCATATATATTGAAGTAGAATCATCTATTAGAAATAAAAGAACATCGAAAATAGTATGTTGGAGGGATTGGGCGATGAAGAGACTTTTTCCTGCAATTTCTGTCTGTATTCTTTTATTCTTAGCAGGATGTTCTGAAAATTCATTAGATAAATCTGTAAGAACATCTCAAAAGGCGAAGGAGAAGAAGAATCTTGAATTTTTTGTCAATAAAGTGGAGACGGAACCGATTTTTACAGAGTTAATAAACGACTTTGAAGAAAGGTATCCAGACATTGCTATAAAACAAGTTATCGTTCCAGAAGGGATGACAGTGTTAAAGTCAAGAATTGCCAGAGGAGATACTCCTGATATCTTTATTACATATCCCATTGAACAGGATTATATTATACGCGCTAAAAAGGGGTACTTGCTTGATTTATCTGATGAAGAATTTATTAAGAATATTCAGAATCCTATTCAAAAGCGATATATTGTAAGCGGTAACACTTATGGAGTCGCATTAACACAAAATGCAGTTGGAGTTCTTTATAATAAAGATGATTTTAGTCAGCTGAATCTATCTATTCCCACTACCTGGGATGAATTTGTGAATGTATTGAAAACACTCGAATCCAAAGGGAAAACGCCGTTATTAATGCCAAATAAAGAAGCAAATCGTTCCAGTATTTTTAATCTCAACTTTGTGGCGAATGAATTTACCAACAGTTATTGGGAAGAAACGCAATTTTCCATCACAAAGGATAAAAGATGGAGGGATATATCGGAAAAAATATTGACGGTTCTTTCTTTTGTGCAAGAGGATTCCTTTTCTGATGATTATTATACTGTTAATCGAAAATTTGCTCAGAAAGAAGGCTCTATGTATATCATGGGCACATGGGCCTTGCCATCCATTGAAGCATTTAATCCCCACCTGAATTATGGCATTTTTCCGTTTCCAGCAACCAATCATGCAGAAGATAATAAAGTGTTAGGCGGAGTTGATATTGGACTTGCTATTTCTTCAGATACTAAATATCCCGAGGCAGCGAAGAAGTTTTTAGCTTTTTTAACGGAAAAGGAAAATGCTCAAAGGCTTTCTAGTTATGAAGGTTCGATCAGCACAGTGAATGGAGTCATTAATAATCGGGAGGAGCTTCAATTGCTGGAGAAGAAAATCAAATACGGAAAATCAGTCAACTGGCCAAATCATTATTGGGCAGGAGGAACAGCCTCTGAATCTGATTTTAGAAAATATACTCTTCAGTTTTACGCGGATAAAAATATTACTGCTTATCTTCAAAATTTAGAAAAAATGTATAACTATTATCATCATTATAAAGAGTAGAAAATAGGTGTTTTTATGCTGAGATTTCAACATAAAATGATTATTGGATTTATACTATTTGTACTTCTGCCCATTATGCTGCTTGGATTTATTTCTTATAAAATATCTTCTGCAACCCTGCAGCGAAATGTAAGTAATCAAACCATTCAGACATTAAAATCGGTTGACCGAAACTTGCTTGCAGTTATTTCAGAGATTAATTCTTTTTCCGATTATGTCATTTCATCAAGTGAAATTCAATCTTATCTTAATACAAATAATGCTTCCTCCATTTATGATTTTTATAGTAAACAGCAGGAAATTACAGGTACTATGTACGGAAATCCACAAATCAGTGATTTTATCTTGTACAGCAAGGAGGGAAGTGTCACCCATATCAACAGCAATGAGGTTCCAGCATTAAATGTTTTAAAATCAAGTGTATTATTTGGTGATTTATTACAGAAAAAAGGAAGCCCGCTTTGGCTTACCCCATATGAAAATAAGCAGTTTAATTTGTCTGATTCTAATAATTTAACACAAGCCAGAGTAGTAAAGGATGTAAATAGTTTAAGCGATTTAGGCTATTTAATTTTAACCATTAAATTAGAAGCGATAGATCCTATTTTTGCAGATATTGATGAAAGTCCATCTTCTAGAATGATTGTTAATGAAGAGGGACGAATTCTGTATTCTTTAGATCGCGGTTTAATTGGAAAAAAAATAAGCAGAAGACAAAGTGAAGACATAAGAGAGCAGGAAAAGGGCTTTCTAATTGATAGATGGAAACGGGAGAAAAGCTTAATAACGTATATTCCTTCAGATTTTAAAACAGGAAGAAATTCCACTTTATTTTTAGTATCTGTTAAGCCTTGGGAGGAAGTTGAAAGCGATATTGTTCCTATCCGCTTTGCAACGGTGGTTATTGTTGCGTTTACTATATTAATAGCAGGATTATTTAATAGTTTATATTTAAAACGAATCTCTTTGTTCATTCAGGAGCTTTTAGCGAATATGAAAAAAGTAGAAAGTGGGATGCTGGATGAGCAGATGGGTACATTTAAGATGAAAGAATTAAAAAATATTTCATCCGGCTTTAATAAAATGCTTTATCGAATAAAGCAATTGATCAGTGATGTGGAAATAGAGCAGGAGCGCAAAAGGGACGCTCAATTTAAGGTATTGCAGCAGCAAATAAACCCTCACTTTTTATATAATACTCTGGAATCAATCAATGCACTTGCCGCATTGAATGGACAAAAACAAATTAGTCGAATGACAATTAATTTAGGGAAATTATTGCGCATAAGCATTAATGGAGGCTATGAGGTGAAAGTAAGGGACGAAATTCGCCATGTCATTAGCTATCTAGAGATACAAAAGATTAGATATGATAATAGATTTGCCTATATGGTTGATGTAGAGGAAGAATTGGAGCAATATTACGTGCTAAAGCTTATTATTCAACCATTGGTAGAAAATATTTTAAATCATGGTTTTTCTCAGCAAAATAAACAGGGCATTATTAAAATTAGCGGCTCTATTAGAAAGGGAAAAGGAGAACTTTGGATTGAAGATAATGGAATGGGAATAGATGCATCTATTCTAGCAGATTTGAATAATTGGAGATTAAGAAAAAGCGCTCAAGAGATGAAGGGGCATGGCCATGGAATACGGAATGTTGCTGAACGTTTGGAGCTTTATTATGGCGAAAAGTCTGGACTGATCGTTTGTTCAACAGAAAAGCATGGAACCTTAATAAAAATTTCATTTCCACTAAAAGGTGATTAAATGGTACTTAAAATTTTGCTTGCAGATGATGAGCCGTTAATTTTAAAAAATTTGATGCAAATAATAAATTGGAAAGAGTTGGGATGTGAAATTGCTGGTACAGCCCAAAATGGGCAAGAGGCTTTAGCTTTTATAGAAAAGGAGCCTATTGATATTTTGTTGACAGATATTTCTATGCCTGGAATGACAGGCATTGAGTTGTTGAGGAAAATAAATGCTAGCAAAAATAAACCGATTACAATATTAATAAGCGGATATGATGATTTTGAATATGCAATTGAAGGAATTAGAAACAATGCATTAGATTATATTCTAAAACCGATTGATTATGAGGAGTTGCAAGCGTGTGTAGAAAAGGCAATCAACAAAATAGCAGAAGAGCGAAAAAATAAATATGAGCAAGATAAGTTCACACTATATAAAATTGTGATGAATGAAAAATTAGAATCCGGCATAAGCAATCGAGCCAATACATATCTTGCTATGATAGCAAAAACAACAGAAACAGCAATTGAATCTATTATTTTGGAAAATCAAAGCAAGTATTTTCATGAAGATACAAAGCTATATTCTTATAAGATAGCGGATGATTTAGCTTATTTGATTGTGGAATGTTCTCATGCTAGAAAAGGCCAAGAGCTGGAAAAGGCAACTGCTTTTGCACAAAATTTATTAGAGAGAGTAACAGAAAAGTTCACTTTAGCAATCGGCAGTGCAGTAGATTGCTTATTTGATATAAGACAGTCTGTTCAATCAGCAAAAGCATTAATAAAATTTGAACATTGCATCGATTCTAATATTTTGACAGAAGCTTGTTTAAAAGAAAACAATAAGGCGAAAAATACTGCTGCCGATTTAATGGACGAAGCATTGAGTTACATCAAAAATAATTTCCAAAAGGATTTAAGTATGGAAATGGCAGCAGAAAAAATCGAGTTAAGTGTCAGCTATTTCAGTCTGCTTTTTAAACAGAAAACAGGCACTACCTTTCTTGATTATTTAACCAATTTAAGAGTGGAGTATGCCTGTCTATTATTAGAAAAGTCGGATATGAAAACATATGAAATAGCGCAAAAAGTCGGCTATACAGATCAACGGTATTTTAGCCAAGTCTTTAAGAAAAAAGTAAAACAAACACCGAGTGAATATCGAAAAGCGACTAATAGTATGCAATGATGCCTCTTTTGGAAAGGGGCTTTTTTGGTTTGCTGGTACAAACGGTTAAAGATCCAAATACTCTTTTATAAGAAGAATTTAAACATCGATTAGAAGATTACCGCATTTTGAAGTTGGATTAAATGACTTATTATGTATATATGAAAGCGCTTTAAAAAAGAAATCTGGGGGGAGAAACATGAAAAAACGATTTATCTTAGGTGCAGCATTTGCTTTATCATTTGGTGTATTAAGTGCTTGCAGCAATAATGAAACAACTTCCAAAAGTGATGATGGGGAAGTAAAGCTGACTTTATGGCATCCAGAGGGCAATACATCAGGGGCATATAAAGAGGTTATCAAAGAATTTAATAAAGAGCATGACGGGGAAATAGAAGCAGAAATTAAATTTATTCCACGAGGCAATAAGTATGCTTATGAAGATAAGATTTCTGCTGCTGCAACAAGCGATACATTGCCTGACTTAGTAGCAATGGACGGCCCTAATGTTGCGAACTACGCAGATGCTGGCATTATTCAGCCAATTGATGGACTTGTTGAGAACCAAGAGGATTTTGTTCAGTCTATTATTAAACAAGGCACGTATAAGGACAAATTGTATACAGTTGGAGCCACAGAATCTACTGTTGCCTTATTTTATAATGTAAAAATGTTAAAAGATGCCGGAATTACTCCTCCAACTAAACTAGAAGATGCTTGGACATGGGATCAGTTTTATGAGGCGGCAAAAAAATTGACGGATAAGCAAAAGGGCATTTATGGAGTGAACTGGACATTAGATTACGGCGAATGGATTATTTATTTCACAGGACCAGCTGTTTGGAGCAATGGAGGAAGTTTTATCGCGGAAGATGGGACAAAAGCGGATGGTTATGTAAATGGACCGAAAACAGTAGAAGCAGTCGAATACCTTCAAAAATTTACGAAAGAAAAATTAGTGAATCTACAGCCGAAACCAACAGAATTTGAAGATGGAAAAGCTGCCATGATGCTGATGGGTTCATGGGAATGGGCTAAGCTGAAGGATTATCCAGATACAGAGTGGGGCATCACTTATTATCCAAAAAGCAATAATGGGGAGCAAGTATCGCCATCAGGAGACTGGAACTGGGGAATCTCTACCGATACAAAACATAAAAAAGAATCAGCGCTGCTTTTAAATTATCTATTAAACAGCGAAAATATCATTAAAATTGCGAACGCTGACAACAAGCCAGCTGCACGCATGTCTTCCTTTGAAAAAATGACAGAGTGGAACGCGGCACCACTTAATGTATTAAAAGAACAAGTGCTAAAAACAGCACATCCTAGACCAACTACTACAGCGTATCCTGTATTATCAACGAAATATGGGCAGGCTGTGCAAAATATCTTCTTAGGCGGAGACGCTAAGAAAGAACTAGATAAGGTGGCCAAAGAAGTAGAAATGGAAATTGACCGCAAAAAATAAAGGAAACTAAAAATATGGAAAAAGAATAGCTAGTGAAACTCCTTAACTGTCGCTTTGTTTAAAAGGAAGCAGGGAAATAAGGAGTGGAAAATCAGTAAAGGCAATCTTTCCAGGTTGCCTTTATGAATAAAATCAAGGTGGTGGATTAATTGGAAACATCTAAAGTAGAGATAAAAAATGTTGCTTTAGGAAAAGCGAGCGGCAGAATGACATATGCCAGACAACAAAAAATGCTTGGTGTCATATTTTCTTTTCCGGCATTAGCACTTATGTTTACTTTTTTGATTTTGCCTGTAGCTTTAGCATTTATTTATAGTCTGATGAATTATAATATGTTAAATCCAGAAGCAAAAATATTTACAGGCTTAGACAATTATATAAGATTATTTCAGGATGCAATATTTTATACGGCACTAAAAAACACATTATATTTTACCGTTCTAGTCGTCCCTCTTCAATGCGGGGTGGCGCTTTGCTTAGCATTGCTTGTCAATAAAAAAGTAAAAGTTGCGTCTCTTGGAAGGGTATTTTTCTTCAGTCCTGTTGTAACATCGATGGTAGTTGTGGCAATTCTTTGGACTTTTTTATACAACGTCGATAATGGTCTGATCAATAGTGTATTAAACTTTTTTGGCATCAATAATCAGCCATTTTTATTAAGTCCCAATCAAGCGATGAATTCTATCATCTTTATGTCAATCTGGCAGGCGGCAGGATTTCAAATGATGATATTTTTGGCGGGATTAAAGGATGTGCCGGAAACATTGTATGAGGCTGCGGAAATTGATGGAGCAAATGCTTGGCAGAAATTTTTAAATGTAACACTGCCTTCTATTAAGCATGTGACAGGATTTGTATTAATTATTACGACTATTCAAGCATTTCGACTATTTATCCAGCCATATGTAATGACAAATGGAGGACCAAGCGACTCAACGAAAACACTTGTTTTTATGCTTTATGAAAATGGTTTTCAATTCCGTGATGTTGGCTACTCTTCTGCTATTGCAGTTGTATTTTTCCTTGTGGTGATTATCGTGTCATTAGTGCTTAAAAAAGTATTAAAACAATAAAGGAGTGGATGAAGCAATGAAACAGCGTACAAAAAAAAGATGGGGGAAAATAGCGGTATCTTCTGCAATCATTGCACTTGGCTTTTTGTTTATTTCTCCACTCTTATGGATGATAGTAGCATCAATTAAGCCAGAAACGCTGATTTTTAAAGATATGGGCTTTCAGGCATTTATACCGAAAGAGCTAACCTTTGATAATTATGCAAAAATCTTATTTTCAGACGATATAAACTTTTTTCATTATATGAAGAATAGTTTATTTACAGTAGGAATGATTGTGCTGCTTGGAACGATTGTTAATTCTCTTTGCGCTTATGCGCTTGTAAAATTAAAATTTCCAGGGAGCAATCTTATTTTGATTATTATTATTGCATTATATGTTGTTCCATTTGAGAGTGTATTAATTCCCCTTTATATTGTTGTCAACAAATTTGGCTGGATAAATGAATTCCCAGCATTAATTGTGCCCTTTATCGCATCAGCATTTAATATTTTCTTGTTTAGACAATTTTTTATGGAGTTCCCGAAAGAATTAGAAGAGGCGGCCCAGCTTGATGGTGCTACACCTTTTCAAACATTCATCCGCATTGTTGTGCCGAATTCAAAGCCAGTATTTGCAACAGCAGCTATTTTGACATTTGTCACCCATTGGAGTGATTTTATGTGGCCATTGATTGTGGCGACAGATCAATCCATTCAAACAGTGCAAATCGGCATTCAGTATTTGTTTACAGACAATAATATTCAGTATGGACAAATAATGGCAGCATTGACTTTAACGACAATTCCTGTTGTTTTAATCTTTTTATTTTTCCAACGCTATTATGTGCAAGGAATTACGGCTAGCGGTGTTAAAGGGTAATAGATATAAAAGTAAAGAGGTGGAACTATGTACGAGGAGACATTTAGACCCCAATATCATTTTAGTCCTAAAGAAAATTGGATGAATGATCCTAATGGATTGGTTTATTACAAAGGAGAATACCATTTATTTTATCAATATCATCCCTACAGCAAAGTATGGGGGCCGATGCATTGGGGCCATGCCATCAGCAGAGACTTAATTCATTGGGAGGAACTTCCTATTGCATTATATCCGGATGAATTAGGGCAGATTTTTTCAGGAAGTGCTGTAGTGGATCAGGACAATACTAGCGGGCTGAAAAATTCAGAGGAAGATGTGCTGGTTGCGATTTTCACTCATCATGGAGAGAAGAGTGAGCAACAGAGTATTGCTTATTCTAATGATAAAGGAAGAACATGGACGAAATATAAAGGGAATCCAGTAGTGAAAAATCCAGGAATAAAAGATTTCCGTGATCCGAAAGTATTTTGGCATCGGCCATCACAAAGGTGGATTATGACTTTAGCTGCGGGAGACTGTGTTCATTTTTATGGCTCACCAAATTTGCTGGACTGGTCTTTTCTTTCTTCCTTTGGCAAAGAGTATGGAGCGCATGGCGGCGTTTGGGAATGTCCAGATTTAATAGAATTAGAGATAGAGGGAGAAAATGCGAAAAAATGGGTGCTGATTGTGAGCATTAATCCAGGAGGACCGAATGGCGGATCGGCTGTGCAATATTTTACTGGTGATTTTGATGGAATAACTTTTGCAGCTGATATGGAAAAGGAGAGAGTGCAATGGGCTGATTATGGTCGTGATTTTTATGCGGCTGTTACATGGAGCAATATCGAAGAGCCTATTTGGATTGGCTGGATGAGCAATTGGCAATATGCGAATCAAGTGCCGACAGATCCCTTTAGAAGTGTTATGTCCATTCCTAGAAAATTAAGATTGCGCAGAGAGGAAGGAAAACTAAATCTAATTCAGATTCCTATAGAGCTTACCTCAATTGTTGCGGGTACGTTGATAGTAAATGAAGAATTAACTTTGCAGCCGCATGCATCGAAAAAAATGGAAGTAAATAAACTGCAGCTGCTTTTTCAAGGGAAAGTAAAGGAAAATACAGCTTCGGCCTTTACATGGACGTTAAGAGGAGAAAATGAATATTTGCAAATTATTTTTGATTGTGTAAATAAAGAGGTAAGAATGGATCGAACCAAAAGTGGTCTGACAACATTTTCTGAACAATTTTCAAGTGTTAGCAAAATGCCGTTAAAAGAATTAGAAGAGTTCAGCATTTTTATTGATCAATCTTCTGTAGAATTATTTGTTAATCAAGGACGCGGAGTGATGACAGAATTATTTTTTCCGACAGCAAAGAAGATGATTTTAGAAATAGAGGCAATAGATGGTATTGTTGATTTAACAGATATTTCGGTAAAAATTCTTCAGTCTGCTTGGAAATAAGGGGAGAAGATAATATGACTATTTGGGATGGCAAAACCGCTTCATTTTTAGGCAAAGCTGCCAATTGCATAATTTTAAATATTATATGGCTTTTTTTTTCATTGCCGATTATTACGGTGGGGCCTGCGACTGCAGCGATGTATGCTGTTGTGAGAAAATGGCATTTAGATCAGGAACAAAGTGTTATCCGCTGTTTTCTGCATGAATTTCGCAGTTATTTTAAGCAAGGAATCGTAATAGGAACAGCATGGATCTTTTTGGGATGCTTGTTAGCTGTCGATATTGTCTTTTTTCTTAACATACCCAGCAATCTCCGAGTTGTTCTTCTTGCGATTGCTGTACTCGTATTTGTATTGTACAGTATGACAAGCGCCTTTTTATTTCCTGTATGGGTCCATTATCAATTGAAAGGCTTTATCCTGATTAAACAGGCATTCACTTTCGCTTTTTTAGATGGAAAAACAAATTTTGCAATTATGCTAATGTGGGTAGGCGCAGGCTCTCTTCTTTTTTATATGCCATTAATAGTCTTTATCCTCATCGTGCCAGTTACCATGATTACTTTTCGCTTTTCGATGTTTGCTTTTGAGAAAATGGATAAGATGGAAAGCGTACAAATAAAATATCCTCTTTTGAAAAGAAGCTAATTGCCATATTGTAAAGTTAGAGCCAGCCAGCATCCTTAGGAATTTTTTTAAAGGCGCTGGCTGCTCTTGCCCACTATTGATTTCTCCAATTTAAATGAAAATTCACCAGACATATAATCTTGTTCTTTACAAGGAATTTGTCTTTTCTATCCATTAAAACAGTTTCCTATTTTCTGCTATAATATGATTAGAATAACAGTGGAAAGGAACTACTATGAAGCCAAAAATTGACGATGTAGCAAAGTTAGCGGGAGTGTCTCCAACAACGGTTTCCCGGGTGTTGAATAACCGCGGATACATAAGCGAGCGCACAAAAGAAAAAGTACAAAAGGCGATGAGTGAGCTTAATTATTTTCCAAATGATGTGGCTCGTTCTTTATTTAACAAACGCTCCAATTTATTAGGCGTTATTTTGCCGACGACCGCCAATCCTTTTTTTGGCGAGCTGACATTTCATTTGGAAAATATAAGTGCAGCAAAAGGGTACAAGATGCTCGTATGCAATAGTTTAAATCGAATTGACAAAGAAGAAAAGTATTTGGAGATGCTTTTGCGCAACCAGGTAGATGGAATTATTGTAGGAACACATAATCGTGGAATACTAGATTACCATAAACAGAATTTAGCGGTTGTTGCAATAGACAGATATCTTTCTGAGACGGTTCCTGTTGTCAGCTCTGATAATTATAAAGGAGGGAAACTAGCAACAGATTTATTAGTTTCAAAAGGATGCAAGCGTATTGTTCTGATTGATGGAATTGGCGATTTAGAAACGCCAGCAAGGTTAAGAAGAAAAGCATATGAAGAAACGATGGAAGGGCTTGGGATGATACCAATTGTATATGAAATACCAGAAGTGTTTGACAGGGAAAGTCAGCATAAGGTAATTGCAAAATTATTTGAGGAATGTCCTGATGTGGATGGAGTGTTCGCTACAAATGATATTTTTGCCGCTTCTTTTATAATGATGGCCAAAAAGATGGGAAGGGATGTGCCTGGCCAAATAAAAGTAATTGGGTATGATGGGACAGAGTCCGTACAATCGTTTTTGCCTGAATTAACAACAATTCAGCAGCCAATTAGCACAATTGCAGAAATGTCCATTGAACTTCTATTAAAAGAAATAGAAGGAGAATTCCAAGATATCCCACTTGAAACGAGATTGCCTGTAAAATTATTAAAAGGAACAACGGCATAAGCAATATAAAAACCTTAATCGGTATAAGCTAAAATGAAAGCATTGCCAAGCTGCAATGTTTTTTTATTTTTTTTGTGTGAAAGCGGTTGACATATGAAACCGGTTGACATAAAATAAAACCTGAAAGTGCTTTCAGATTTTATTCGTGTCAATTATTTAGTAACCTTATTCGGAGGAGCGGTTTATATGACAAAATCAAAAAATCTGTATTGGAAACTTAGTGCTTATTTCTTCTTTTTCTTTTTTACCTGGTCTGCCAGCTATTCTTTATTTTCGATTTGGTTGGGGCAAGAGATTAATCTAAGTGGAGGAGAAACTGGCATAATCTTTTCTGCAAACGCTATCTTTGCTTTATGCATGCAGCCATTATATGGATATATATCGGATAAAATTGGTTTAAAGAAAAACATTCTATTTTTTATTAGTATCTTGCTTGTATTTGTGGGACCATTTTATATCTATGTATATGGGCCGCTATTGCAATACAACGTGCTGTTAGGCGCCATTGTTGGTGGGCTGTATCTAGGAATTGCATTTTTGGCAGGAATTGGCGCAATCGAGTCATATATTGAAAAAATTAGCCGCAAATATGATTTTGAATATGGAAAATCCAGAATGTGGGGTTCATTAGGCTGGGCTGCTGCTACATTTTTTGCGGGACAATTATTTAATATCAATCCAAATATTAACTTTTGGGTAGCATCCGTATCAGCTGTTGTGTTGGTTGCGATAATTCTTTCTATAAAAATTGAAATGACCAATCAGGAAATGGAGAAAGCGGATTCCGTTACATTAAAAGATGTTGGCCAGTTATTTTTATTGAAGGATTTTTGGTTCTTAATGATGTATGTTATTGGAGTAACTTGCATTTATAGTGTGTATGACCAGCAGTTCCCTGTTTACTACTCTTCTTTATTCCCAACAGAGGCAACGGGCAATCAGGTGTTTGGCTATTTAAACTCTTTTCAAGTATTTTTAGAGGCTGGCATGATGTTTTTGGCGCCATTTGTTGTAAATAAAGTGGGAGCAAAAAACAGTTTGATTTTAGCAGGATTTTTAATGGCTTTCCGCATTATTGGTTCAGGACTTGTCGTTGGACCAGTTGGCATCTCGACAATGAAACTAATCCATGCATTAGAATTGCCGATTATGCTTATTGCAATTTTTAAATATTTGGCAGCCAATTTTGATACTCGATTATCATCTGTCTTATATTTGGTTGGTTTTCAATTTGCATCACAGGTGGGAGCATCTATTTTATCGCCGATTGCAGGAAATCTGTATGACAGTATCGGCTTCCGCCAAACTTATATTATTTTAGGATTAACCGTTCTTTGCTTTACGATTCTTTCTATCTTTACTTTATTAAGTCCTAAAAAAAATAAACAAGGTAAACCAAAAATAAAAAATCTAGCAAAAATTGTTTAGGAGGAAATCTATATGATCACAAAAAATAGAATTCAACAAGCGGAAGAAGCATTGCAGCAAACAAAGGAGTCAATGAATGAACGTTTTCGATTAGGCTACCATATTACGGCGCCAGCAAACTGGATAAATGATCCAAACGGTTTGGTGCAATATAAGGGAGAATATCATGTGTTTTATCAGCACCATCCATATGATGAAAACTGGGGGCCAATGCATTGGGGCCATGTAAAAAGTAAAGATCTTGTACATTGGGAGCATTTGCCGATTGCTTTAGCTCCTGGAGATGCGTGTGATTCTGATGGGTGTTTTTCTGGAAGTGCAGTCGATAATGATGGAGAATTAACTTTAATTTATACAGGACATCACTATACAGATAAAGAAAATGATATTTTTTATCAAAATCAAAATATTGCAGTCAGCAAAGATGGCATTACATTTGAAAAGGCTGGAGAAAATCCGGTTATTGCCGCTCCGCCAGAGGACAGCACCCATCATTACCGCGATCCTAAAGTTTGGAAGCATGAAGACACTTGGTATATGATTTTAGGAAATCAATCAATAGAAGAACAGAGCGGAAGAGTTATACTTTATAAGTCCAGCAATCTTCGCAAATGGGAATATGTTGGAGTTCTTGCCCAAAGTGATGGCTCACATGGATTTATGTGGGAATGCCCTGATTTCTTTGAATTGGATGGGAAATATATATTAATGCTTTCTCCACAAGGAATGGAAGCTGATGGGGACAATTATAATAATTTATACCAAACAGGCTATTTTGTTGGAGATTATAACTATGAAACAAATCAATTTCAGCATGGGTCCTTCATCGAACTAGATCATGGCCATGACTTTTATGCAGTGCAAACATTTTCAGATGATAAGAATCGCCGCATTGCAATTGGCTGGATGGATATGTGGGAAGCTGATATGCCGACGAAAAAAGATGGATGGTGCGGTGCATTGACACTTCCGCGAGAATTAAGGCTTACTAGCGATCATAAAATTCTTATGAATCCGGTGGAAGAGCTTACTTTATTGCGGGAAAGAGAGCATAATGTATGCACGGATAAAACAATTTCAGGAAATCATTTAATAGAAGAAACAGGAGATCTTCTTGAAATAAATATGGAATTTGATTTAAGTCAAACCTCGGCAACAGCAGTAGGCTTAAAGCTGAAAGGAATAAAGGAAGAAGAAACAGTAGTAGTTTATGATATCAACGAACAAAAATTAATGCTTGATTGTTCAAAGTCCGGCAAAAAGGAAGACAGCGTAAGAAGAACATCTCTTCAGTCTGGCAGCAAGCTTTCTTTGAGAATCTTCATTGACCGCTCTTCTATTGAAGTATTTGCAAATGAGGGGCAAACAACAATGACGAGCCGCATTTATCCAACAGAAGAAAGAGCAGGGATAGAAGTTTTTGCAGAAGGTGGAGAAGTGCAAGTTAGCGGTTGCAAATATTGGAATTTAAAAGATATTTGGAAATAAAAAAGGGGTCAAGAGCAAGTAGAAAGTACTTGTTCTTGACTTTAGAGGTGAATAATAATGAAAAAAGTATTTTGTATTGGAGAAACACTTATTGACTTTATTCCTGCAAAAAAGGATTTATCATTAAAAGAAGTGACAAATTTTGAACGTGTAGCAGGCGGAGCCCCAATGAATGTTGCCATTGCTGTAGCAAAATATGGAGGATCTTCTGCGATGATCACCAAAATTGCAAATGATCATTTTGGCGATCATATCTTTGAAGTATTGCAAGAAAATGGGGTAGACACTTCTTATTGCTTAAGAAGTGAAGAAGGGGAAACCGGACTTGCATTTGTATCAAATGATGCAAATGGAGAACGAAGCTTTAATTTCTACCGAAAAAATGCGGCTGATTTATTGCTTTCACCAGAAGAAATAGAGGCAGAGTGGTTTCAAGAAGGAGATATTCTCCACTTTTGTTCTGTTGATTTGATTGAAAGTCCAATGAAAAATGCTCATCAAAAGGCCATTAAAGATTTTCGGAATATAGGAGGTATTGTAAGCTTTGACCCGAATGTACGCCTGCCTTTATGGAAAGACGAGGAAAGCTGCCGTTTAGCGATTAATGAATTTTTGCCGACAGCAGATATTATCAAAATTTCTGATGAAGAACTGGCATTTATTACAGGAATAGACAATGAAAAAGAAGCAATCGAGGCATTATTCGTTGGAAGTGTTAAAGTGGTTGTCTATACAAAGGGCAGCGAGGGTGCAGAAATCTATTTGAAGAGCGGGGAAACTTACCGAAACGAAGGCTTTAAAGTAACTGTTGCTGATACAACAGGTGCAGGAGATGCATTTATTGGAGGCTTTTTATCTGAATTGATTGCGTTTAATCCATCTGTTGATGACTTATGTGAAAAGATCAATAAAAACCATGAACGAATTTTAACTTTTGCCAATGCAAGCGGAGCACTTACTGCATCTGTAAAAGGAGCCATTCATGCAGCACCTGCCAAAAAGCATGTATTAAATTTTATTGAGGTGCAAAGAGGCCTGCTATTGTAAAAACTAATTTTTGAATAAAAACGACTTAAAAAGGCTCCGATAGCTGGAAATATTAGCTATTGGAGCCTTTTTAATAGAAAGATAAAGTGAAACTTCAATCAGTGGGGCCAAAAAGCCCGTTAAATAGTGATAAATATATCAAAATAAGCACAAGGCAAATGATCAATTTCTTCCCTATCTATGTTTCCAGCACAGCAAATTATAAGGTATAATGAATGTATCTATTATAGTAAAGCCCTTACATTTTTAGCTGCATAAAAAAGTGGGAAGGGTTAAGCATTAAGGGGGAAAAGGAATGTCCGTTACTCGAATATTGGTGGGACTATGGAGAAGTTATGAGGAAACGAGTGAGGAAGCAAAATATCCTGAACTAAAAACACGCTACTATCGAAAAAACCGTGAAAAAATGATTGAATATATAAAACAAGTTGTGAATCAAAAGCTGCCAAGCTGGAAGATTAAAAAAGTAGATGAGGAACGCGGAGAAATAGTATTAGAAAAGCAGGGCATTTCATCTAGTGTCATGGTCATCACTGTTTACAAAATCAATGCCATCAAGTCTGCCATTGACATCTACTGCTCAAAAGAGGGAAGCTTTGGCGATTTTGGGGCCAGCTATAAAAATATTATGAAGTTTTTTTCTGTCCTGCATACGGAAATTCAGCCTGAGCGAAGTTAACAATAGAATCAGCATGATTGCAGAAGCTAGTGAATAAAAAAGCAAATTTTATCTGCTTATCTTTTTTGCGATAAAAATGGTATAATGAATTGTTCCAAGTTTTATAATCACTTGGAACCTTTTTTATTTAGGAGAACAAAAAGCGAAAGTTTCGTATAAAGGAGAAAAAATGAATAATTATAAAATCGTGATACAGTATGATGGTGGGCGCTATAAAGGCTGGCAGCGCCAAGGAAACGGCGACAGCTCGATACAAGGGAAAATAGAGAATGTGCTTTCTGAAATGACAGGAAATAAAGTAGAGATTATTGGCTGCAGCAGAACAGATGCAGGAGTTCATGCGATGAGCCAAATTGCAAACTTTAAAATAAGCGATCAGTACTCCGCAAAAGAAGTGAAAAATTATTTAAATAAATATCTTCCGCATGATATCAGTGTAATTGCTTGTTCCATTGAAGTGGATCGTTTTCATGCGAGATACAATGCAAAGGATAAAACCTACTTATATAAAATCTGGAATAAAGAATATACACATCCATTTATGCGCAAGTACAGCATGCATGTAGAGCAAAAGCTAAACATTGCTGCCATGAAACAAGCAAGCAGCCACTTTATCGGCAAACATGATTTTACGGCCTATTCTAATGCGAAATCAAAAAAGAAATCAATGGTGCGTGAAATTTATGCTATTCATTTGGAAGAAGAAGCAGGTTTTCTGCAAATAAGAGTAACTGGCGACGGGTTCCTTTATAACATGGTAAGGAAAATAGTTGGAACATTAATAGAAGCTGGTTCTGGCAGAATAAAACCAGACCATATTCCAGGAATTATTGAATCCAAAAAACGAGACCAAACTGGCCCTATGGCAGAAGCATGCGGATTATATTTGGAGAAAGTGAAATTCTGATAGATAAAAGCTGTGTTGTTTTTAAAGCAATGCAGCTTTTTTGTGTTTATGCATAATAAATGAAGGGTGAGAGGGAGAGGTATATAAGCAGCTGGTTTATTTTTGGATAAAAAAATGAAATGGATTCATTAGATAATGAAGAAAAGAACATACTATTTGTAGAATCAACTACAAACTTTAAAACTTCGTCTGATAGAAGCAAGTCGATTATTTGTACTGCTTTCAAAACATGAAGAAAAGGATATGGGGGAAAGTAATCAAAATATGAAAAAAGACTCTATTGTTTTTTGGGTGGCATTAGCTGTACTGGTAGTTCTTTGCTTGATAGGAATTCTCGCACCTGCAGCCCTTGAAAATATAACAGGAATGATTCAATCATTTATAACCGATGCATTTGGCTGGTATTATTTAATTATTGTCACTTTTTTTGTGATTGTCTGCTTATTTTTATTATTTAGTCCAATGGGGCAAATAAAGTTAGGAAAACAGGAAGATAAACCAGAATTCTCGCGACTATCCTGGCTTGCGATGCTTTTTAGTGCAGGAATGGGAATTGGTCTTGTCTTTTATGGAACAGCGGAACCAATCAGCCACTATATGATTAGTTCGCCAACAGGGGAAGAAGGAACAAATCAAGGGATGAAGGATGCCATGAGATTCACCTTCTTTCATTGGGGCATTCATGCATGGGCTATTTATGGCATTGTTGCACTTTGTTTAGCTTATGCTACTTTTCGAAAAGGAGAGGTTGGATTAATCAGTGCTACTTTAAAGCCGCTTATAGGAAAGTCCGCAAATGGAGCAATCGGCAAAGTCATAGATATTATTGCTGTGATAGCAACGGTTATTGGGGTAGCTACAACGCTTGGATTTGGTGCGGTTCAAATCAATGGGGGCCTATCTTATTTGTATAATGTACCGTCTACCATTATAAGTCAGTTTGTTATTATCGCAATTGTTACAGTATTATTTATTATTTCTGCTTTATCTGGATTAGGAAAAGGGATAAAAATTTTAAGTAATACTAATATGCTTTTGGCATTCGCTCTTTTTTTATTAGTGTTTATTTTGGGGGATACTTTATTTATCCTGAATTTATTTACAGATACGATAGGTTTGTATTTGCAAAACTTGGTGAATATGAGTTTTCGGATTGCCCCGCTTAATATGGAAAAAAGAACCTGGATCAATAATTGGACTATCTTTTATTGGGCATGGTGGATTGCATGGTCGCCATTTGTAGGCATTTTTATTGCACGGATTTCAAAAGGAAGAACGATTAGAGAGTTTGTTACATATGTTCTATTTGTGCCTGCATTAATTGGATTTTTATGGTTTTCTGCATTTGGGGGTTCTGCAATGCTTCTTGAACATGAGGGTGTTGTTTCTATTTCTAAGTATGCAACAGAGGAATCTCTGTTTGCTTTACTGGAAAATTACCCGTTAAGTCAATTAGCATCTATCTTAGCGATTGTTTTGATTGCCGTTTTTTTTATCACCTCAGCAGATTCAGGAACTTTTGTGCTTGGAATGATGACAACAAATGGTTCTCCCAATCCTAGCAATCAGCTGAAAGTAGTATGGGGAGTTTTGCTTGCTGCTATGGCGCTTGTTCTTTTATATTCAGGAGGATTGCAAGCATTGCAAAATACGATGATTATTGCCGCACTGCCATTTTCTATGGTTATGGCTTTAATGGCTATCAGCTTAATAAAGGCATTAAACAAAGAAGCAAGAGAAATAAAGAGAGCCAGGGCAAAACAACTAAAATCGAATGGAAATTAGCATAAAAAACTAGACGCATTCCGAGAATGCGCCTAGTTTTTTATGTTTCTTTATAATCTTTTTGAAACCACAATGGATCTGTATCATCCACATCACCATTATAGTTGATGAAAATTTCTTCGCCCGCTTTGATGTCTTTATAAGCATAGTAATCAAATGTGTGTTTTTCAAAACTAATATCATATGTTGCATTCGGTTCATAGGAATGGTTAAAAAGCATGCCGTAGCCTAAAACGATTGCGGAATGATTAATGCCATATTCATAAACATAATCATCAAGTACTGTTTTTTCAATATATTGATGCTGTTCATTGGGATATGGGATAACAGGTGCCTCATGAAAAAGTGTGCCTTTTTTAATATCTTGTGTAGCAAATACGCCTCTATTAAATTCTCCATCACTAATGGGAGAGTTTCTTACCTCAATCATTTTTGTCACCTACTTATTTTTTAAGATTTACTAACTAACTTTATCATGGTTAGAGGAATTTGGGAAATATTTGTTTTCAATAGAGCAAGGTATAGCAGAAAAATATGCTGTTATTTTTGTTTAAGCTAGGCAATTTGCTGTTTTATTGTTTGAAAAAAGAAAGGCAATTGTCTTGTTTAGAGACGATTGCCAATCAATCTATTGTCTATTTTTATTGCTCTGCCAAAGCATCGGCAAAGGCTTTTGCATATGGAGGAAGATCTGGCGGACGGCGGCTTGAAATGATGTGTCCGTCGACAACCACAGGTTTATCATGCCAAATTGCCCCTGCATTTTCCATATCATCTTTAATTCCCGGTGTGCTTGTTACGTTGACACCATTTAAGATTTTGGCCGAAATCAACACCCAGCCAGCATGGCAAATTTGTCCGATTGGTTTTTTCTGCTCATGCATTAATCGCACCATATCCAGAACTTCAGGGTAGCGGCGCAATTTATCCGGTGCCCATCCTCCAGGAACTAAAATGGCATCATATTCAGATGCTTGTATATCGCTAAAAGCATAATCAGAAACAGCTGGTACCCCGTATTTTCCGATATATGTTTCATGTGCTTTCTCTCCAACTAAATGAACCGCTGCCCCTTCTTCTTGCAGACGCAAAACCGGATACCAAAGTTCTAAATCCTCAAAATCAGGACTAATAAGTGCAATAACTTTTTTATTTTGTAAACGCATAAAAGCACCTCCATAGCTTAGTATAACATGTCCGAATAAAAAAGGGGCGACGGCGAATAAAAGGGGAGCGACGGCGAATAAAAGAGGGGTGACGGCGAATAAAAGGGGAGCGACGGCGAATAAAAGAGGGGTGACGGCGAATAAAAAGAGGGACAAATTAGCATATTTATCTATTTTATTTTCTTTATCATCATATAATGTAAAATCTTTCTGCATTTTTCAGCACAAAATTGTAAAAGGAGCTGTTACATGAATTGGGTTCAATCATCCGAAATAATGTAAGCGTTTTATAATATCTTAAAAACAGGAGGAAATAAGCAATGATCATGGAAAAGCGCCCTGCTGTTTTGATGAGCTATTTGTTGAAAACAAAGTCTGTGTCCCTGCAGCAAATCATGGAGTATATGCAATTGACAAGGCGGCAAATTGTTTATGATTTGGAAAAATTAAATTATTGGCTTAAAGAAAAAGAGCTTCCTGCAATTGTTTGGAAAGGCAATGCCATTATGGTTCCTGAATCTGTGGCGGATTTTTTTAAAGTACAAAAAAATATACAGCCAGAGAGGATGATGAATTTAACAGAAGAAGAACGCTTGATGATGATGTATTTATATTTATTTATTCGGAAGGAACTAATTTCCTCTGCACATTTAACACAATTTCTGCAAGTCAGCAAAAATACGGTTATTGCAGATGTGAAAAAAGCAAATCAGAAAAACAGTCTGTTTCTAGTAGAAATTTGCTATACAAGACAATTGGGCTACCATCTCAAGGGAACGGAGTTTGATAAAAGAGTACTGGTGATGAATCAGCTGAATCAGCTTTTGCAATTGCCCTACCATAAAAAGCTGATTGATTATCTATTGAATCACCAAGGGGAAGCATATCGGTTGAGTGATTCTTGCCAAATATTAAAACGCTTATCTGAACGGAATAAGCTTCAATTTGCAGAAGAGCGTTTCCATCAGTTTGCTTATTTTCTTCCATTTTATTATTGCCGTCAGAAACAGAAAAAGTTTGTGCAGTTTCCTGTGGATGAAGTAGATGGATTAAAACAAGATTCATTATGGAAAGCAGGAGAGGAGTTGATAAGGGAGCTTGCCTTTGCAGAAGAAGAAGGAGAAATTTGTTATCTTACCTTGCAGCTATTAGGTTTGTCATTAGGAAATGCATCTATGCAAATGGCAAACAGCAATCTTTTGATAAACATATGTGAACAGCTTGTAGGTGAATTTGAAGCAAAAGCATGCATTAGATTTGAACGGAAAAAAGAAGTGCTTGCATTATTATATCAGCATATGAAATCAGCGTATATCCGCATGAAATATCGAATCCCTATCTATAATCCTTTGCTTGATGAAATTAAAAAAGAATATAATGAGCTGTTTACATTAGTTAAGGAAATGCTTTTGCCAGTCGGCACTTTATTAAAAATCGTCATTCCGGATGAAGAGCTTGCTTTTATTGCTGTTTTGTTTGGCTCCTTTTTGGAACAGCGCCAAGATCTGATGGATACGAAAAAACGGGCAGTGGTTGTTTGTCCAAGTGGGATCAGTTCTTCGCTAATGCTTAAACATCAGCTAGAGATGATTTTCTCTGAAGTATTGATTGAAAAAACATTATCTCTTGAAGCATTTTATAAAGAGGCTCCCCATGTTGACATTGTTTTTTCAACTGTGCCATTAGATACAAAGCTGCCATGCTTTCAGGCAAGGCCAGTGATGACAGCGGCTGAAAAAAAACAAATGGAAAGTAAAGTGTATCAGCATTTATTCGGCATAAATGAAGAAGCTGCCACAAAAGTGGCGATCCTCTCTATCATTAAAAAATTTGCCAATGTTTATGATGAAAAAGGATTAATGCAGGCATTAGGCCCGTTCACTATTTATAAAAAAGAAGAACTGCATAGGGAGGAGCAGCCGGTGCTAGAAGATTTATTGAAGGAAGATACTATTCAGCTAATAGAGCAAGCGAAAGGGTGGGAAGAAGCAATCAAAATAGCTGGAACCCCTTTGCTGAAAAAAGGAGTGATTGATGCAAGCTATATGGATGGGATTATTGAAAATGTAAAAGCGCTAGGTCCATATATGGTAATAGGGCCAGGTGTGGCGATTCCCCATGCACGCCCAGAAATGGGAGTAAATGAATTGGGCATGAGTTTCCTGAAACTAACGAAGCCTGTTTACTTTTTAGACGATAAAAATTATCCTGTACAATTATTATTTTTTTTAGCAGCAATTGACAATAAAACCCATCTTAAAGCATTAGCTCAATTAACCAAGCTTCTTAGCCAAAAAAATAATATACAGTTTTTAAAAGAAGTAGATTCAAAAGAGGAAATTGCCGCATTATTTCAAACTTATTCTGATAAGAGTCGTAAAAATGAGGGGGAAAAAGAATGAAAATTTTAGCGGTATGCGGGTCGGGGTTAGGATCAAGCTTTATGCTGGAAATGAATGTGCAGGAAATCTTGAATGAGCTTGGAGTAACTGGTATCGAGGTGGAGCATTCAGATCTTAGTTCAGCAACACCAGATGCGGCAGATCTGTTTATTGCTGCGAAGGATATCGCCGATGGCATGGAGCATTTAGGAGAAGTGATTGTGATTGACAGCATTATCGATATGGATGGACTGCGCACTAAATTAACGGAAGTGCTGGAGCAAAAAGGACTATTGTAATGCAATCTTTAAGCTAACTGTTTGATACAAATAGGGAGGTACGGACAATGGGAGAGAGATTGCTTAAATTAATCATGGATATTTTAAGTCAGCCAGCAGTATTAATTTCAATTATTGCACTTATCGGTTTATTGATTCAAAAAAAGTCGGCGAGCGAGGTTATTAAGGGCACAACGAAAACATTTTTAGGCTTTATCGTAATTGCTGCTGGTGCGAATGTGATTGTCGGCTCGCTGGATCCGTTTGGAAAAATGTTTCAGGAAGCGTTTCATGTAACAGGAGTAGTGCCGAACAATGAAGCAATTGTGGCAATGGCATTGACGAAGTATGGATCGATTACTGCATTTATTATGTTTTTTGGGATGCTTGCCAATATTTTAATTGCACGGTTTACTCGTTTAAAATATATTTTCCTGACTGGTCATCATACTTTATATATGGCGTGTATGCTTGCCGTTATATTAGTGGTTTCAGGACTCGATGGAGTGCCGCTGGTAGTGGTCGGCTCCCTTGCTTTAGGATTGATCATGGCATTTTTCCCAGCAATCTGTCAGCCGTTTATGAGAAAAATTACTGGTACGGATCATGTTGGATTTGGCCATTTCTCCTCCCTTGGCTATGTTCTTAGCGGACTGGTCGGAAAAGCGGTCGGAAAAGGCTCGCGTTCTACAGAAAAAATCAATTTTCCAAAAGGCTTAGGATTTTTGCGGGACAGCTCTGTTACGATTGCACTGACGATGACGATTTTATATGTTATTATCGCCCTATTTGCAGGGCCTGCTTATATTGAAAAGAATTTAAGCGGTGGCACTCATTATCTAGTATTTGCGCTTATTCAAGCTATTACATTTGCAGCAGGGGTATTTGTAATTTTATCAGGTGTGCGTCTAGTATTGGCAGAAATTGTGCCTGCCTTTAAAGGGATTTCTACCAAGCTTGTGCCAAACTCCAAACCAGCTCTTGATTGTCCCATTGTTTTTCCATACGCTCCAAATGCTGTGCTGATAGGATTTTTCTGCAGTTTCCTTGGCGGAATTGTTGGCATGATTTTTTTAGGCTTTGCAGGATCTATTATCATCCTGCCTGGTGTTGTTCCGCATTTCTTTACAGGTGCAACAGCAGGAGTATTCGGCAATGCAACTGGCGGTATTCGCGGAGCAACAATTGGTGCATTTGTAAATGGTCTGTTTATTACGTTCCTTCCGGTATTTTTGCTGCCAGTCCTTGGAGATTTAGGGTTTGCAAGCACCACCTTCTCTGATACAGATTTTGCTGCATCAGGCATTGTTCTTGGCAATTTGGCAAAATCATTTGGTGCAGGCGGCGTGACTATGACAGTTGTTGGCCTGGTGCTTGTTGCTGTTCTTTATAATTTGTTCAGAAAAAATAAATCAGCAAGAGCATAGGCTTAATTAAAAGGTCAAAACAGCGCCGAGTGATGGAAGGCATACTTGGCGCTTTTTTTAATAAGGAGGCTGTTATGCAGAAAATATTGAAGGAAATGGAAACATTGCGCGACCAAATTCGTTTATTGACATTAAAGGAACTTTATCACCTTGGGTTTGGCCATTATGGCGGGAGTTTGTCGATTGTGGAGGCTTTAGCTGTTTTATATGGAGGAGTCATGAAAATAGATGCCAGCAATCCACAATGGCAAAACCGGGATTATTTTATTTTATCAAAAGGGCATGGGGGGCCCAGTCTTTATGCTGTCCTTGCATTAAAAGGGTTTTTTCCTGAAGAAGTGCTGTATACATTAAATCAAAATGGCACAAAACTCCCTTCTCACCCTGACCGCAATCTAACGCCAGGCGTAGATATGACAACAGGTTCTCTTGGGCAAGGAATTTCAGCAGCAGTTGGTGTGGCATTATCCCATAAGCTGTCTGATCGGAGAAATTATACGTATTGCATTGTCGGAGATGGCGAGTTAAATGAAGGCCAGGCTTGGGAGGCATGCCAATTTGCGGCACATCATCACCTCCATCATTTGTTTGTGCTCATCGATGATAATAAAAAACAGCTGGATGGCCCAACAAAGGAAATTATTGATCCACTAGATTTTACAGCAAAATTTACAGCATTTGGCTTTTACGCGCTAAGGGTAGATGGAAGTTCTATTTCTGAAATATATGAGGCGATAGAGAAGGGAAAAGCACAAAAGGATAAACCTGTAGCGATTATTTTGGATACCATTAAAGGGCAGGGAGTATCTTACTTGGAAGAGAAAGCAGACAACCACCATATTCGTCCAAGCAAAAAGGATGAAAAAGCGATTTTAGATGCGATTGATGACTTGGAGAAAAAAGGTGGAAAGGCTGTGATCGAATGAGTTCTTTTGAATATGAATTAGATAAGATAGAGATGCGGCAAGTATATGCAAATACTATGCTGGAACTGGCGCAGAAAAGTGAAGATATTATCTGTTTGGAAGCAGATTTAATGAGTGCGATTGCAACAAGTGCGCTGCTTGAGAAAATTCCAAAGCAGATCATTAATTGCGGCATTATGGAAGCAAATATGATGGGAATGGCTTCGGGGCTTTCGCTGACTGGAAAAATTCCTTATGTCCATACATTTGCCCAGTTTGCAACTCGCCGCGCCTTTGACCAGCTTTTTGTGTCAGGAGCTTATGCGCGATTAAATATAAAAATATTAGGCTCTGATTCAGGTGTCACAGCAGAGCATAATGGCGGCACCCATATGGCTTTTGAAGACTTGGGATTGATGCGCCTTATTCCAAATGCGTATGTTTATGAAGCAAGTGACGCTAATCAACTCGGCTTTTTGCTTAGAAAGATCGAAAAAGAACCTGGCATTCATTATATTCGCACGATTCGAAAAAAGGCAGTCCATCTGTATGATGAAAAAGAGAGATTCGAAACAGGCAAAGGAAAAGTGCTGTTAGAGGGAAAAGATGTCACATTAATTGCAAGCGGGATTATGGTGGCAGAGTCATTAAAAGCAGCAGAGCTTCTGCAAAAACAAGGAATTGAAGCAACGGTCATCGATATGTTCACCATCAAGCCAATTGATAAAGAGCTGCTTATAGAATATGCGCAAAAAACAAAAAGAATCGTCACAGCAGAAAACCATAATGTAATTGGGGGATTAGGAAGTGCTGTTGCAGAAGTCCTTAGTGAGCATTGTCCAATAAAAATGAGAAGAATAGGTGTAAAAGAACAGTTTGGGCAAGTCGGCAAAGCAGAATATCTAAAAGAGCATTATAAGCTGACAGCAAAAGATATAGCGAAAGCCGCATTTGAATTGTTGTAGAATGAGGCGAGCATCTTTTAAAAAGTGCTCGTTTTTTATCACGCATTAAAGTTTTTTTTGCTTCTTCTTATGGAAGGGGAATATTGGTATATAAAGTGATGGAACAGCAAATACAATCAGAATGTGAAAATGCTGGGTCAATCAGATAAAATAGCATGCTAGAAATCCAGTTGCAACAGTGGTTTCCAGCATGCTATTTATATATAAATCTTATATTAGCGAAATGCAGCTATGCAAGATGTTTTCCTTTTGTCTCAGGTGCCCATGCAATAGAAACGACTGTTCCGAGCAATAAAACAGCAGCAAGGATGAGCATAGTAGGAGATAGTCCAAGCTTTGCAATTAATGTAGGAAGCAGGAATGTACCAAGTGCTGAACCGATTCGGCTGCATGCAGTAGCGACTCCTACACCAGATGCACGCAGTTCTGTTGGAAAACTTTCGGCAGGATAAATTCCAACTAAATTGTTAATTGCAGAAATAAATAGGGTAAAGACAACAAAGGCTGCAATTAATAAAAAGCTCATGCTTTGTGGAATAATGCCAAGCAAGGCAAGAGATGCAAAACAGATAATAAAAGAACTGATCAAAAAGCCTCTTCTTGAAAGTTTAATAGTTAAATACATGCCGACGAATGCACCAATCAATAGGAACATATTTAGCAGGATGTCAGCAGAATGACCTTCTTTCATATTAAAATAGTCCAAAATTGTCGGCAAAAATGTAAATACAGAAAAGTAAGGAAGCACAATACAAGCGTAGAATATTCCATTAAATAAGGTTGATTTAAGATATTTTTTGCTGAATAAGTGGCCAAGACTTAATTGTTGTGTTTCCTTTTCTGGTGTTAATACTACTTGACCGCCAAGATGCTTTTTGACGATTGCCTGCGCCTTTTCAACCTGTCCTTTGCTGACAAGATATTTAGGAGATTCTGGTGTTCCGATTCGCAAAATAAGAACGAGCAATGCAGGAACTCCTGAAGATGCCAGCATCCAGCGCCATGAAATATCTGCATCTAATAACATCATGCCAATGATGCTAGACACAACATAACCGATGGTAAAGAAAACATTAAAAGTTCCAAGCAATGTTCCTCTATGGCGTTTTGGAGAAAATTCGGCCAACATTGCTTGCCCAACGGTATAATCTCCTCCTAATCCAAAACCAATGGCAAAGCGCAAGAAGAAGAGTGTCCAAACATTTGGAGAAAAAAATTGCAGAAAAGAAGCGAGCGTAATCAAAATAAAACTAAATAAAAAGATTTTCTGGCGGCCTATATAGTCAGAAGCCCAACCTAATAAAAAACTTCCAAAAAACAAACCAATTAATACAGAGCTGCCGAGCAAGCCTAAATCAAAAGCACTTAAATTCCATTGTGCGGCTAAAGATAATAATGCAAAACTGATAATTCCAATTACATAACCATCTGTAAAATGAGCGCCAAATGTTAATGCAGCGATTTTTACATGAAATTTAGTAATGGGTGATTCATCCATTGTTACTTTTGCTATTTTTTGTTTTTGTGCTAAATTCATCAAATCCACCTTTATTTTATATATTCAACAAGAACAATCATTTGACATAATCATCTAATGATCTCGTCTAAAATAAGTAAAAGTGAGTTTTAAACAGTGAGAGAGCTGGGGGGAGCTAACACTTTTTAGGATATTATAAAGGATTTTTCTGCAGAAATAGACAGCTCGATTAATTCACGCAAGCCAGAAAAAATGTTTTTGGGTTTGGGTGAATCAACCAATTGCTTAAGATAAATTAAATAATCTTTCATAAACAATAAACAAAATTATTAAGAATCATTATGCTGCTGATTATTCTTGTTGGACAAAGAATGTATTCCCTTTGCAATGAATAGTTAAACATTAAATGATTTTTTATGCAAAAAAATTTTTATGGGATAAAGCGCTGTATCCTATGCTGCGACTAGGATAAAAAAATTTAAAAATTTTTTCAAAAGATCCTTTTTTGGAAAAATTCTTTGTTCTATTTAGTGTTTGGAGAAGAAAAGAAAAGAGGCTTTTTGGAAGGCTTATGGAAGACGGCAAGCATATGTCTAACTGGAAAATGTATAAATTGTGAATGAAAATGAATTTCACGAAAGATCATCCATTGATTCTGCAGATAAGAGTTGGATTATTCTATGGTTCTAAAGATATTCTAGTATAACAAAAAGCCCCTCTAAAATTTGAAGGGCTTTCGCGAAAAATTATTTGAACAGCACACTAACTGATTTTTGTTCATACACACGGATAATGGCATCACCCATTAATTGGGCAATCGAAAGTTGTGTGATTTTATCAATTCTTTTTTCTTCTGTAAGCGGAATGCTGTTTGTGACAACTAGCTCTTTTAAGGCTGAATCTTGAATAACCTCGATGGCGCGTTCTGATAAAACAGGATGTGTACAGCATGCATATACTTCTTTTGCGCCATTTTCTACTAATGCTTTAGTTGCCGTTGTAATTCTGTATGCTGTATCAATAATATCGTCTACTAAAATTGCTGTTTTGCCTTCTACATTCCCGACGATATTTATTTCTCTGGAACCGATGTCACGCGGACCACGCTTATCGATAATGGCAATTGGCGCTTTTAGGCGGTCTGCGAGCTCCCTAGCACGTGTTACACTGGCGTGGTCTGGAGCTACTACTACAACTTCATTTGGATATTCTTTTGCACAAAAGTACTCGGCAAGGATTGGCATTGCGACTAATTGATCTACTGGAATATTAAAGAAACCTTGTGTTTGCGGTGCATGAAGATCCAATGTTATCACACGATCCGCACCAGCCTTTTGAATTAAATTAGCTACTAATTTTGCAGTGATTGGCTCTCTTGGCTGTGCTTTTCGGTCTTGACGAGCATATCCATAGTATGGGATTACTACGTTGATTTCTTTTACAGAAGCACGTTTAAGGGCATCAATCATAATGAGAAGCTCCATAATGCTTTGGTTTACCGGTTCCGATGTGGACTGGATAATAAAGACTGCACAGCCGCGGACGCTTTCTTCAATATTAATTTGGATTTCTCCATCGCTGAACTGTTTAACAGTACACTTGCCAAGCTCTGTTCCTAGCACTTCGACAATTTCTTGCGCTAATTCTGGATTGGAGTTTAATGAGAAAACTTTAAGCTTTGTTCCGTTATATGTAGTTGACACAAATGGTTCCTCCTAAAGATGAACATATTTTAAAAGAACTTCTGTTCATTTATTCTATTTTAACTATTTCTATTTTGTATTTTAGGTTAGTCTATGTGCCATTGCAACCTCTCCCGCATATTTTTTGCGGATAGGTTAAAAGAATGGAGAGAAGGGTTGGCCATTTTTCTTAAGAAGGAAACATATTTTTATATAGTATTTTGTGTAAATAAGTATATATTTTTATATTTTTTAAATATTTTTTCAAAAAAGGTTTATGATGTATTTTGATTACTATTAAAATATGCTAAACTATCTGTCATAGTCTTTATGTACATATGTGCGCCATCTGCGGAATGGACGTTGGCTTTTTTCATATTGTAACAACTAGGAAAGAGAGTGGAATAATAATATTATGCCAGAAGAAAAATTAGCAAGAGGTCTCAAAAATAGGCATGTTCAATTAATTGCTATTGGCGGAGCAATTGGAACAGGGTTGTTTTTGGGAGCAGGAAAATCTATTCATCTAGCAGGACCATCAATTTTATTTGCATACATTATTACAGGAATTATTTGTTTTTTAATCATGAGGGCACTTGGGGAGCTGCTTTTAAGCAACTTAAACTATCATTCCTTTGTTGACTTTGTCCAAGATTATTTAGGAAATGGAGCGGCCTTCGTAACGGGATGGACGTATTGGTTTTGCTGGATTTCCATTGCCATGGCCGATTTAACAGCTGTCGGGTTATATACGCAGTTTTGGTTTCCGAATGTTCCGCAGTGGATGCCTGGATTAATTGCATTAGTCATTTTACTTATAATGAATCTTGCTACCGTAAAGCTTTTTGGAGAAATGGAATTTTGGTTTGCATTAGTAAAAGTCATTGCGATTCTATCCTTGATTATTATTGGAATTTTTATGATTGTTAAAGGCTTTTCTACAGATGCAGGACCGTCGAGCTTTAAAAATTTATGGAGTCATGGTGGCATGTTTCCAAATGGAATGCATGGGTTTATTTTATCCTTCCAAATGGTTGTTTTTGCTTTTGTGGGAATAGAACTGGTTGGATTAACAGCAGGAGAAACGGAAAATCCAGAAAAGGTCATTCCAAAAGCGATTAATAATATCCCGATCAGGGTCCTGCTTTTTTATGTAGGGGCACTTGTTGTCATTATGAGCATTTATCCATGGAATGCCATTAATCCAAAAGAAAGTCCCTTTGTTCAAGTGTTCTTGGCAGTCGGTATTGCCGCAGCAGCGGGTATTGTAAATTTTGTTGTTCTGACATCTGCTGCATCAGCATGCAATAGCGCTATTTTTAGTACAAGCAGAATGATTTATTCTTTGGCAAAAGATAATAATGCTCCAGCACCGATGGCGAAACTTACGAAAAGTCATGTGCCGTCAAATGCATTGTTCTTTTCCATTGTGGTTATTTTAGCAGCAGTTATTTTAAACTATGTGATGCCAGAAGGTGTGTTTACCTTGATTACTAGCATTTCTACTGTATGTTTTATCTTTATTTGGGGAATTACAGTCATCTGCCATTTGAAATACCGCAAAACAAAACCAGAATTAGCAGGCAGAAGCAAATTCAGATTGCCTTTGTATCCAGCTGCCAATTACGTAATTTTAGCTTTTCTTATCTTTGTGCTTGTGGTGCTTGCACTTGCGGAAGATACACGTGTCTCTCTATTTGTAACGCCAATATGGTTTATTTTGCTTGTTATCATCTATAAATTAAAAAGCAAAAATAAAACAGCAGATAATCTTTAATAGGGATAGAATGCCTGGAGCCAATTTTTGGCTGCAGGTTTTTTAATGGATGCAGGAGTGTTTCGTTGATGAAAGGCAATTTTAGATGAGATTATATATAATAAAGAAATAAGCAAGATGGATTTGTTAGGCTTATCATGCAATCTATATAAACTATTACTAGAAAAGGAAAGGTATAAATATGAATAGATCAAAAGAGATGGAAGATCCGTCATTATCGTTAAAAGATAAAGTGAAAAAAATTATCCGAGACGAAATTATTATAAATAAGTTAAAACCAGGAGAGCGCATTGTAGAGACGGAGGTTGCCAAAAGGCTTGGCATCAGCCAAGTTCCTGTTCGGGAGGCACTTAGAGGCTTAGAAGAAGAAGGGCTTATTCGGACAGTGAAGTATAAAGGAGCCTTTGTAACAGAGATTAATAAGACAGAAATGTACCATATTTTTTCTTTGCGTGCATCTATTGAGACAAATGCTATTGAAATAGTCACTCCTCATCTGACAAATAAAAAACTTGGAGAACTATATGATATTGTCGAGCAGATGAAGAATGAAAAGCCCGATTATTTGCTGCAGTCTAAATTAGATATGGATTTTCACCGGACAATTATCGCTTGGTCAGAAATAGAAACATACAACAGAATATGGTCCATGCTGAATAGTCATATACAGCGTTATATTACAGTCCTTAATCCTGAAATTAAAATAATGCCAGAAGAAGTGTATACATACCATTTAGAGCTAGTAGAAGTCTTAAAGCAAAAGGATATTCAAAAATCAAAGGACGTATTTTGGGAACATATTATGAAAATGGTTCTTTAAATCTCTTTTGCTCAATAGTATAAAGATAGAGTGTCAAGTATTATATATAAAATTATAAATTATATATAATATATCTCGATATGATTTTAAAAATTATATATAATGTTTTTAATTATATATAATAAGAACAAAAGGGGGCATGTAATGATTGTAGAATTTGTTTAGCATCAAAATGATAACGGTTTCTGAAAACGTGCTTATCCTTGACTATATGGTTTATTTATAAGCACTTTAGAGAATGAAGGAGGAGATTAATATGTTTTGTTTAGATGGAAAAGTCGCTGCTGTAACAGGTGCGACAAGAGGAATAGGAAAACAAATGGCGATAGCATTGGCAGAAGCAGGGGCGTCCATTGCACTGCTGCAGAGAAATACAGCGGATGACACCGTTCAAAAGGAGATAGCAGCAATTGGCCAAAAGGCGATTATTGTTGCTTGTGATTTAGAGGATCAAACACAAGTGAAGCAGGCGATACCAACAGTATTGGAGCAATTAGGCAGCATCGATATTCTTGTCAATAATGCGGGTATTCAACGCCGTTCCCCTTCTTTGGCTTTTTCTGAAGATGACTGGGATGATGTCATAAATGTTAATCTGAAGGCTGTTTGGCTCTTATGTCAGGAAGCAGGGAAATATATGGTTCCGCAAAAGAAAGGAAAAATTATTAATATGGCATCTCTTTTGTCTTTCCAAGGAGGATTTACTGTACCTGCATATGCTGCCGCCAAAGGGGGAGTAGCTCAGCTGACAAAGGCATTAGCTAATGAGTGGGCAAGGGAAAATGTAAATGTAAATGCAATTGTGCCTGGATATATTGCTACAGACATGAATGAAGCACTAATTTTAGATGAAACACGCAATAAACAAATCCTTGAGCGCATACCGGCAGGGCGTTGGGGAACAGCTGAAGATTTCAGCGGAACCGTAGTTTTTTTAGCGTCGGAAGCTTCTAACTATATTCATGGCCATTTATTGGCAGTGGATGGAGGCTGGTTGGGCCGTTAACTAAAGTGAAACTTTCATCAGTCGGGTATTGCTGCCTGTTGGTGCGTGATAAATTATCGATGATTTGCAGGGGAAGATAGTTCGTTAAGCCGTTCATTTTTGGATGAATGCACCATGATTTTTTATAATAAGTCTCCCCTGCAAAAGAGTCATCTAGTGAATAATCAAATGGGGCTCTACTTTGCTGCAATCGCTTCTAAGGATAAAATCATATGTTTGTGAAAGCGTTTTAAAATCAGGTTTTTAATTAGAAAGATTGACTATACCATTTCCTGGAGGTAATGCAATGCCTATTTTAATTGTTGCTATTGGTGTTCTTATTTTATTATTCCTTATCATGAAAATGAAGCTAAACACATTTGTTTCCCTTGTGATTGTCTCGTTTTTAGTTGCTGTTGGTCTTGGAATGGAATTGACTGAAATAGTAAAAACAATAGAAGCCGGCATCGGAAGCCAATTGGGCCATTTGGCTTTAGTTTTTGGATTAGGAGCAATGCTTGGAAGATTAGTATCTGATGCAGGGGGCGGACATAGAATTGCCATTACCCTTATTAATAAATTCGGCAAGAAACGGATACAGCTGGCTGTTGTTGTTGCTTCCTTTATCGTAGGGATTGCTTTATTTTTTGAAGTAGGGCTTGTTGTATTAATTCCAATTATTTATGCGATAGCGAAAGAAGTAAAAATGCCTTTTCTTTATTTAGGAATACCAATGGCAGCTGCATTAAACGTTACACATGGCTTTTTGCCTCCGCATCCAGCGCCAACTGCAATTACTGCTGCATATGGTGCAGATATTGGGCAAGTATTATTATTGGGTATACTTATTGCAATACCGACAACGATTGTATCAGGGCCGCTATTTAATAAATTTGCAATGAAGTTTTTTCCAAATGCTTATAAAAAAAGCGGCAATCTAGCGGCTTTAGGGCCGCAAAAAGAGTTTAAATTACAAGATACGCCTGGGTTTGGCATCAGTGTGCTAACGTCATTATTTCCTGTTTTATTTATGGGGCTTGCAACGATTTTCTCTTTGCTGATGCCAGGAGAATCTAAATTGAAAGAAGTGGTGGAATTTATTGGTGCACCGGGAACTGCCATGCTTTTATCGCTTTTAATTGCAATCTATACAATGGGATATGCAAGAAAGATTCCAATGAAAGAGGTTGGAAATACACTATCTGAATCTATTGCACAAATTGCGATGATGCTGTTAATTATCGGAGGCGGCGGTGCCTTTAAGCAAGTGCTGGTAGACGGCGGGGTCGGCGATTATGTGGCGACATTATTCAGTGAAACGAATATGTCTCCTATTTTAGTTGCCTGGATGATTGCGGCAATATTGCGTCTCTGCTTAGGATCTGCGACAGTGGCTGCACTTACAACGGCAGGGCTGGTCACTCCTTTATTGACATCAAGCACGGTGAACCCGGCACTCGTTGTTTTAGCAACAGGGGCAGGCAGTGTTATATTCTGTCATGTTAATGATGCAGGATTTTGGATGGTAAAAGAGTATTTTGGCTTAAGCATAAAAGAAACCTTCCAGACATGGAGTGTGCTGACAACAGTAATTTCGATAACAGGCCTTTTATGTGTATTGTTATTGGGAGTGTTTATTTAAAAGAATGTAAGCGTTATTATAATTTAGGTAAAAACAACATGCAATGCAGGATTTACACTTGATTAACAGAGTAAAAAAACTATTGAAAAAAATAGAAAGCTTGTTTTTTGACATTCCTTATAATGGAAAGTAAACTCCAAGTGGACTTTTAAAAAGTCTGCTTGGAGCTTTTTGTAAGAAAATGGAACAAAGAAAATATCAAATTAGTAAAAATAATTACAATTCCTACCTATATCAAATTGGTATGATAGATAAAACAAGTCTATAAAAAGATAGGAAGGATGTGTTGAGATAATAAATGAAAGCGTTTGAAAATATATTATAAAAAGATTGTAAATGAGTTATACATAAGGAGTGTTTATTCATGACAAAAAATCCAACATTAAAGTGGCTGGAAGATCCAAGTGTATTTGCAGTCAATCGCATGCCAGCACATTCCGATCATTATTATTATGAAACAATGGAAGAAGCAAAACGTTCAGATTCTATGAAACTTAAGTTCTCATTAAATGGAAACTGGAAATTTCATTATAGTATAAACCCTATGATGCGCCCAGAGAAGTTTTATGAACTTGACTTTGACTGCTCTAGCTGGGGAACTATTACAGTGCCAGGCCATATTCAAATGCAAGGATATGGACAAATGCAGTATGTAAATACAATGTATCCCTGGGATGGCCATCATGCTATTCATCCGCCTGAAATTCCGAAAGAGGATAATCCAACTGGCAGTTATGTAACGTATTTTGTTGTGCCAGATAATATGAAAAATAAAACTGTTTATCTATCTTTTCAAGGGGTGGAAACAGCTTTTTATCTGTGGCTGAATGGGGAATTCGTTGGCTATAGTGAAGATTCCTTTACGCCTTCTGAATTTGAAATCACCTCATTTTTGCAAGAAGGGGAGAATAAATTGGCCGTTGAAGTATATCAAAGAAGCACTGGCGCTTGGCTGGAGGATCAAGATTTTTGGCGGTTTTCTGGCATCTTTCGCGATGTTTATTTATATGCCACGCCAGAGCTTCACGCCATTGATGCAAAGGTGGATGCGGTTTTAGATGGCACCTATACAAATGGAACAGTGGCGATTGATTTGACACTTTCCTCTGCAAATGGCTATGTAAAAGCAATATTAGAAGATAAAAATGGCCAAAAAGTTTCAGAAGGAGAATTCTTGCAATCTGGGAAGCTAGAAGTCCGCAATCCACTTCTTTGGAGTGCGGAGGATCCATATTTATATACTTTATATCTTCAATTATTTAATGAAAAGGATGAGTTGGCAGAAGTTATTCCCCAAAGAATCGGCTTTAGAAGATTTGAACTTATAAATAAAATAATGTGCATAAATGGCAAAAGAATTGTTTTTAAAGGTGTAAATCGCCATGAGTTTCACCATCGCAAAGGCAGAGCAATCAGCAAGGAGGAGATGCTTTGGGACATTCGAACATTAAAAAGAAATAATATTAATGCCGTTCGCACGTCCCATTATCCAAATCAAAGCTATTGGTATGAGCTATGCGATCAATATGGAGTATATGTGATTGATGAAATGAATTTAGAAACACATGGTTCGTGGCAAAAAATGGGGACTGTTGAGCCATCTTGGAATATTCCCGGAAATAAAATGGAATGGCTTCCGATTGTAATGGATCGAGCGGTTTCTATGTATGAACGAGATAAAAATCATCCTTCTATTTTGATTTGGTCTTGTGGAAATGAATCATATGCAGGGGAAGTCATATTAGAAGTATCCAAATATTTTACTCGAGTTGATGCAACGAGACTTGTTCATTATGAAGGGGTATTCCACAACCGGGATTATGATGAGATCAGTGATATGGAGAGCAGAATGTATGCCAAACCAGCAGATATTGAAAAGTATTTAGCAGAAGATCCGGCAAAGCCATATATTAGCTGTGAATATATGCATGCTATGGGGAATTCTTTAGGCGGGATGTATAAATATACTGATTTAGAAAGCAAGTATGAGATGTATCAAGGCGGATTTATTTGGGATTACATGGATCAAGCTGTTGTGAAAAAAGACCGTTATGGACAGGAATTTTTAGCATATGGGGGAGACTTTGATGATCGGCCCACAGATTATGGCTTCTGTACAAATGGAATTGTATATGCAAATAGAGAGCTGTCGCCGAAGATGCAGGAAGTAAAATACCTTTATCAAGATTTTAAATTAATGCTAGATCAAAATAGCGTCACGGTAAAAAATGAAAGTCTCTTTACAAATACAGAGGAGTATCTATTAGAATACCGCCTGTTTTGGGAGGGACAAGAAGTATATTCTCAAACGGAAGCTATTGCCGCATCTTCTGGCCAAGAAGGGAAAGTAACATTTAATTGGCCAGAAAATATATTTAAAGAATATGGGGAATACAGCATTATTGCATCCCTCCAGTTAAAGGAAAGCAAAGAATGGGCAGATAAAGGATATGAAATAGCATTTGGCCAGACTGTGTTTGCGGCTGGGGAAAAGGGAGCAAAAACGCCATCGGCAACCGGAAAAATCAGAACAGTAGAAGGCGATGTAAATATTGGTGTGCATGGCAATGATTTTTCTATTATGTTCTCTAAGCAGGTGGGCAGTTTAATCTCAATTAAATATGGAGGAAATGAAATGATTTCCCAGCCTCCAGCACCATTGTTTTGGAGAGCCACAACAGATAATGATAGAGGCTTCCAGCAGACCTTTACTTCTGGAGTATGGCTTACTGCAAGCCTTGCCCGCAAATGCACCAATATCAAACTTCATCAAGAAGAATCATTGGTAAAAGTGGAGTTTACCTATCAGTTCTCCATTCATCCTGAACTAGAGGCAAAGACAGCTTATAGCGTTTACTCTGATGGAAGCATTTCTGTAAAAGCGGTATATAACGGGGTAGAACAATTGCCGCAGCTGCCGATTTTTGCTGTTTCTTTTAAAATGCCAGCAGAATATCAGCAGTTAGAATGGTATGCAAATGGGCCTGAAGAGAATTATAGTGATCGGGCTAAAGGAACGAAACTAGGAATCTTTAAAAATACAGTTGCAGAAAATATGTCAGGCTATTTAGTGCCCCAAGAATCAGGAAACCGAACAGGTGTAAGAAGATTAATAGTTACAAATGACGCGGGCGCGGGTATAGAGATCCAATCTATACATGAGCCATTAGAATGCAATGCATCCCCATATACAGCTTTTGAGCTAGAGAATGCGAATCATCTTTATGAGCTTCCTCCTGTCCATAATACGGTATTGACTATTGCAGGAAAACAAATGGGCGTGGGCGGAGATGACAGCTGGGGAGCTCCTGTTCATAAAGAGCATATTATCAATGCCAATCAGCAGCGTGCATTTGAATTTTTGCTGAAAAGAGTGTAGCAATGATGTCAGCTAGATGAATGCATAAAGTGAATTCCACTTGAAGAGTCGCATATTCTGCGGCTCTTTTGTATAAGAAAGATGAAAAGAAGGAAGAAGTTAATGGGTAATTCTTTAATTTTCCAATTTTGTAATCTAAAGGACTCTGTTTTCTCTAAAATTCCTGCTATATAATAAGTAATATCTTTACTATAATAGTGCATCGGAGAAAATATATGGCAAAAGAACTAGTCTTTTATATGATGGTGGATATATTTGGGGCTTTGTTAAGCTTATTTTTAAGCATTTATGCATTTGTCAAAATAAGAAACACTTCTGGCGGAAAGCATTATATTGTTGCTACCTTTTTATCCTCCTTATTTACGTTGTTTTATGTGCTTGAGCTGACAAGTTCTTCTTTGGAAGAAATAAAAACATGGATTAGAATGGAGTATTTGCCATTATCTTTTCTGCCGGTTTTTATTCTTTTTATGTGTTTTGAATTTGTTGGAGCGAAAATAAAAAAAGGCTTTTATTATATGCTTTTGGGCATTCCTTTATTGACTATTTTTATGCAGTTTACGAATGAGGAATATCATTTTTATTATATATCGATGAAATTAAAGGAAAACAGTCCATTCCCAGTGGCGGATTTAACTGGAGGACCATGGTTTTATGTTCATTCTATTTTTTTGTATGCATGTGTTGTGATCAGTATTGTTATTTTGTTGAAGCGTGTTACTATGGTTCATTTTAAATTTAAAATGCAGTTGATATTAATGTCTTTAGGTCTTTTTATACCGATTTTAGGGAGTATTTTTTATTTGAGCGGAACGAGCCCTTATGGCATTGATACAGGGCCTGTTTCGATGAGCTTGTCTTTTTTGTTTCATGGTGCTGCATTAGTTTCTTTTCAGATGTTTAATGTTGCCCCCATTTTCAGAGATGTTGTGTTTGAAAGCATGAAAGAAGGAGTGATTGTTTTAAATGCAGAAAGGAAAGTGGTTGACTATAATCATGTAGCCAAAAAAATTGTACCAACGCTTAAAAGCAAAATGATCGGACATCATCTGAATGAGGTTCTAAAGGAACATTCATTGCTGTTAGAAATAATCTGTGAAAAGAAAGAACAGGATTATAAATGGAGCATCGATCAAAAAAATCGGCATTATCATATAAGCCATTCGCCTGTTTTCAATAAAATGGATAAGCTGATTGGAAACGTTATTACCTTTAGTGATGTGACGGAAAGAGTAGAAATGCAGGAAAAATTAAAGCGATTGGCAAGTACGGACGGCTTGACGGAGGTATATAATCGAACCTTTTTCCTAAGCGAAGCAGAAGCAAAAATGAAGGAGCTTTCTGAAACTGGCAGCAAGGCAGCTTGCATTATGTTTGATATTGATCATTTTAAACAGATTAATGATACGTATGGACATGAAGCGGGGGATATTATTTTAAAGCAAGTTGTAAGGATAGCGGAAAGCTGTCTTGGGGAATATGATCTGATTGGCCGCTTTGGCGGAGAAGAATTTATTATTTTTGTACCAACTGCTTCTTTGGAGGATGCTTTGGAGATGGCAGAGGTCATTCGCAAAAAAATTATGGAAACAAGCAAATTGGTCAATGGACATAAAATAGCCGTTACTGCTAGTTTTGGAATTGCGTATGCCGGTTTTGGTTTTCACGTTTATCCATCTTTTGAAAAATTGATGAATCAGGCAGATCAAGCTTTGTATGCAGCCAAAAGAAATGGAAGAAATTGTGTAGAAGCATTTGCTTATCTGCGAGAAGAAGTTTGAAAACTCGAAAAGCAGATTTTTTTGCAAAAAGAATATATTTATGATGCCTATTTCATCAAAAATTTTCCTTCTGAAACAGGCTAATTTGTTTACTTTTTCGAAAGAAGTGGTAAACAATAAGTACCGCTAAACAGAATGGATTGGGTTTAAGCCCTTCCTTCTAATAAAATGGAGGTAGCGATCATGACAAAAAATACAACAAACTCTCCAGCAGGAAAAACATATTCTGCAAAGGAAGACAAAAAAGATGAAGCATCAAAAGGACTTAGTGAAACACATGAACAAGCAACAGATACGCTAAAAGAAGGTACGATTGATCAAAAAAAGGACAAGGAGTAAGGCTTTTTTTAGCAGATTTGTGTCGCTAAAGAATGGGTGGCAAAAGAGCAGAGAGCATTTTCTCTGTTCTTTTTTGTTAGAAAAATGAATCAATGAAAGAGCTCTGTGAGCTATAATGGTTAGATAAGAAGATTTTTGGATTGCAGACTTAAGCTTAAAGTTTGGGAGTGATGATATTGACAAATAGGGTGCTTGTGTATCGGGGAGAGTATGTGGAAAGTACGCATACTATTCATATTGCAGTAGTAGATAAAAAAGGTGCGCTGCTGTATTTTTGCGGCGATCCTCATCGTTTAACATTTCCTCGTTCTGCGATGAAGCCATTTCAAGCAATTCCTTTATTAGAAACAGGTGCAAAACAAGCATTTGGGTATTCTGTTCAAGATTTAGCATTAAGCTGTGCGTCTCATGCAGGGGAGGAGTTCCACAGAAAGCATGTGCTCGCCATTTTAAAGCGAATTGGCTTAAATGAAGAAACTTTGCAATGCGGAACACATACGCCATGGAATATAAAAGCCTATAAAAAACTGCTTCAGGAAGGGAAGGATGTCACCCCTGTCTATCATAATTGTTCTGGCAAACATTCCAGCATGCTTGCGACAGCTGTTCATATGAAAGAGGCTATTCATACATACCGTGAAGTGAATCATCCTGTCCAGCAGAGAATTCTTGCAGCGATTAGCGATATATGCGAAGTCCCAAAAGAATTCATTGGTTTAAGTGTAGATGGCTGTGGCGTGCCAGTTCATCAATTGCCGCTGGATAAAGCAGCGCTGGGCTATGCAAAATTAGCAAAACCAGAAGGCTCAGCACAAAAAAATCATGCAGAAGCGTTATTGGAAATTCGCAATGCCATGATGCAGCATCCAGAAATGGTTGCTGGCACAAATCGTTTTGATACAGATCTTATGAAGGCATATAGCGGCAAAATTGTTGCAAAAATTGGAGCAGAGGCCGTCCAATGCCTTGGATTGGTAGAGAAAGGCATTGGCATCGCCATTAAAGTAGAGGATGGAAGCACACGAGCTGCCCATGTTGCTTCTATGGAAGTCCTGAATCAATTAGGAATGAAAGACGAGCGGATTTTTGATGATTTAAGCAAATATGTCCATGCTCCTGTATATAATGCAAGAAGAGAAGCGATTGGTGCTGTAAAAGCAGATTTTATTTTGCAGAAAGTTTAGGAAAAGGATGGAGTGAAGTCGTTGAGCCGCAATAAATATATGCTTTTAAGCATTGCTGTTATTGGATTATTGCTTGTAGGGGCAGCATTGTATATCTTTTTGGAAGATAATGATCCGTATAAGCATTATACTGGTTTAGGGGATAGCTTTGATCTTTCCTCAGATAATCAAACTGTTGTGTTTTCTTATTATCTAGATGGAAAAGAAGCCATTTTTTCAGCAGATAGAAATGGGGAAAATGTCAAACAGTTAACACGTTTTGGATCTTTAAACAATCATCAGCCGCAACTTTCTTCTGATGGGAAGCACCTTCTTTATTTAGCAAGAGATGAAGATGGGAATAATTCTCTTTATGTAGCAAATAGCGATGGTTCCAGTGCAAAAAAGATTACCTCTCCGAAGCTGCATATTTTTAAAGCGCTGTTTTCTGCTTCGAATGACACTATTTATTTTACAGCAATGCCGGCAGAAGATTTTCATAAAGCAGAAGGAGAAACAAAAGAGGGGCAGGATATTTATTCTATAACCATTAATGGAACAGAGGAAAAGCAATGGACAGATCGAGATTATTTTAGCATCGATACCTTTTTGTTTTCGCCAGAGGGAACAGCATTATACTATGGGGAAGCGGATGGTTATGTTTATACACTTGCATTGGATAAACGTGCAAAAAAAGAGGATTTTTCTTCTGAACTTGGTGCAGTAGAAAGCTATTCTAAAAGCTTATCCCCAGATGGTTCCAAATTTGCTTATACAGCCGTATCAAAAGAATCGGAAAAGGCTAGTCTTTATGAATATGAATTGTTTTTGCGAGATTTACAGAGTGGGAAAACAACCAGACTGACAAACTTAAAAACATCTGTAACCGCTCCGGAGTTTTTCCGTACAGAAAATAAAATGGCCTTTTTAGAGCAGAAAAATTGGCCGAGTGACCCAGCTGAATTTATTTTTACAATAATAGAGCTGGATACGAAAAAGTTGGAAAAAGTTACCTTTAAGATGCCCAAATCTATAGAAAAAAGCTATTCGTTTGGCCAGTTTATAGATTCTGTGGTAAATTGGCTGACCATTTCCATTCTTTATATACTATTTATTGGATTAATAAGCATGCATCAACGCTATTTCCGCTTGAAAAAAGGCTATTTGCCTCCGCTGATCAGCTTGCTTGTGGCCATATTAGGCTTTATTGCAAGTATCATTGCAGCAATGAATGATCCATGGGCCGGAATAGCAATTGGCATGCTGTCAGCTGGAGTATTAGGCTGCACGTTAATCGTATTTATTTTCGTTTTTTTGCTGAACTTAATCCGAAAAAGGGAAGCATAAAAACAAAAGGCACTATTTTAGAGAGAGAATAGTGCCTTTTTATTGCTTATAAAAGTCAAATTCGTTTTAATAAATCTTAAAAAGGAGTGAGAAGGATGCAAAGTGAAATAAGATTAGACGGGGAAGCGATTGTGGTTTCAAGCTTTAAGCAGGAAAAAATCAATGGCTTGCAGCAAATTTCGGTTGTTTTTCCTGTGACGAGTGAGGAATATCATCGTATTACTACATTGCTGTATAAGGGAGAGTTCGCTGTTGCAGTTCCCAAACTAGATCTATCATTTCGAGGAAGCATTCAGCAATATTTCACCACTATCACCGACTTGTATAAAAAAGGAAATGTTGGCGAATTTACATTGACATTGCTTGAAAAAGGGGAGGAATGCTCGTGAAGCTAAGCATCTTAGATCAAGCGCCGATTGCATCGAATCAATCAGCAAAAGATGCATTGGAAGAATCCGTCAAGCTGGCTCAAAAGGGAGAGAAGCTTGGCTACATACGCTATTGGATTGCAGAGCATCATGATTTGCCTGGGCTTGCCAGTTCTGCACCCGAAGTAATGCTTGCTTTGATTGGAGCAAAAACTAAAAGCATTCGAATTGGTTCTGGTGCGGTGCTTCTGCCATATTATCGGCCATATAAAGTGGCAGAAACTTATCATATGCTGGAAACACTTTACCCAAACCGCATAGATATTGGCATTGGAAGAGCGCCAGGGGGATCTGCAGAAGCAACAACTGCATTGTCAGACCAGTTTTTAAAGCAAGTATGGGCAATGCCGGAACTTTTGAAAGAGCTTCTGCATTTTTTGTATGGTGATTTTCCGAAAGATCATCCTTCTGCCAAATTGGCTGCATCGCCAAGACCAAAAAAGCCGCCAATGCCATGGCTTTTAGGAACAAGCAAAAAGAGTGCCCTGCTTGCAGCGGAACTTGGAATAGCTTATGCCTTTGGAGCTTTTATGAGTGATAAGGATGGAAAAGAAATTATTCAAGCATATCAAGAGGCTTTTCAGCAGAAGCGAACGGGCGAGGCTCCACAAACGATTTTAACCGTTTCTGCCATTTGTGGAGACACAAAAGAAAAGGCAGAAGAGATAGCTTTAAGCACGCTTATTTGGTCCTTGCAAAAAGAAGCGGGAAAAGGAAATGGTGGTGTTCCTTCTATTGCAGAAGCGAAACAGTATCCATTAAGTGCCGAAGAAGTGGAAAAAGTGGAAAGCTTAAAGGAAAAAATGATTATAGGAAGCCCAAAACAAGTGAAAAATAAGCTGCAGGAACTGCAATCGAAATTTCAGGTCGATGAAATTATGATTGTAACGATTACCCATCGGCCAGAAGATAGAATTCGCTCTTATGAGTTGATTGCTCGGGAAATATTTAATGGAGCAGCAAGCAAATGATATTCTCAACTATTTGTTTGCTGCTTTTGTAGACGTTTTTTCATATAGGTTAATTTTAGTGTGTAAACGAAATATACAATGGCGAATAAAACATATAATCCTCCATTTAGTGCTCCCATCGTTCGAGGGGGGAAACTTTCCAATAATAGGCCTGTAAAAAACATGGAAATGCCAAGCATCGTATTAGATATCGTTTCAGATAACCCAAAATATATGCCTTGCTGGTTTTCTGGAACTGTCTGCATCACAACTGTATCGAGCAATGTATTGGATATGCCCCCAAAAATAGTCAAAATCCCAAATAACAACACAACCCCAACAAAAGAAGGAGAACGGCTTACGGTTATTAATAATATTCCTTCTATAAAAACGCATAGGAAAGCAATCAACAAATAATGATTTGTTATTCGTTTTGTAAGAAGTGGGCTTATCATAAATCCTATACCAAGAACACTGTATAAAATTCCTACTCCAAGATCAGCGGCATGAAAGGTTTTCACTGCATATACACTGATTAAGACATTTTCCATACCATTTGCTAAAGGGATAAGCAAATCAGTGGATAAAAGCAGCATCAGGAAAGAAGAAGAAAGAACTATTGAAAGAAATGGCGCCGTTTTCTGCTCATTTGTGCGCTGGTGTGTATCGGCGATTTCGGCTTTTTCTAAACTAGGAATTCGGGCGATTAATATACTGGCAAAAAGGAAGGAAAGGATATTTACAAGAAAGCTTTGTGCTGTGCCGAAAACAAAGGAAACAATGCCACCTGCCAATGCCCCGATTATCAACACAAATCCTAATAATATTTGCTCCCATGAGTTAATCGTTTTTATATGTGTCTTTTGCACAATTGCAGGAATGCTAGCTCTTCTTGTTGGCGAATAAAGAGCCTCACCCCCAGCTAATAAAAAAGAACCAGCATAAATAATCCATATATCATCAGGTGAATTGATAAATAAAAAGGAAGTGGCAATACAAGCCCGCAAGACATCGGTATAGATTAGTAGTTTTTTTCTAGATAATTTGCGGGCAAGTGTGCTGCTGATGGGTCCAATTAATAAAAAGGGTAGCATGCGCAGTGCAAGGGTAGTGCCTACTGCTACTCCAGAGCCAGTAACTTGAAGGATTAGAGTCAATAAAGCAACTTGGCTAAAACGGTCGCCAATACCATTCACTATTCCAGCATAAAATAGTTTTTGATACGCTTTTTCTTGTTTAAATGTAGTAAGCATAATGAATGAACCCCTTCTAATTAGATTATTATCTAATTAGATAATAATCTAATTAGTTGTGAAAGAAAAGAATTTTTTTATTAAAAGTTCAAAGAATGAGCAGGATTTTGATGATGAGAATTATACTTATAATTTTTTTAGTTGCTAAGAAAAAGCATCTATGTTTTCAAAAACATAGATGCTCTCGTTTTATTATGGCAGTTTTCGTTTCTCCCTCAATGCTTTAATGCCTTCTTTACAAACACCGTAGAAAAGCCAGGAACAACCCTCGCACAAAAAATCTAAATCATCAGGTTTTACTTTTTCCGCAACAAGTGAAACGAGTTCCTCTTTATAATAAAGCTGATTTTTTTCAATCTGCAAATGGGTCAAAACTTTGCTGTCTAAGTTCTGCACAAACTCATTTGCCTTAGGTGCATTGCAGATGCCTGCTCTGCTATGTGGGCAGACAAGGCAGGTCTCATCTAATTCATTTACCACTTTTATCGGAAAATCAATTTGTTCATCACGTATGAAAGCTACTATCTCTGCCATTTTTTTAACAAATTCCGGACTATATCCCATTCCTTGAAATCCGTGTACACATAATAAATGATGTCCTCGAAGCACTACTGTTCTTTTCATTTTTTCTTCTCTTCTTCTAATTAAGATGCTTTTGGCAATAGATTGGCATACACTAAGCGATTACGCACAATAATGCCAATCCAGCTTGCTAAAAAAGCTTTAATAAGACCAACAATAATAAATGGATAAGCTCCAACCGCCAATGACTTGCTCCAGCTTATCTCCAAGGAAAACTTTAATTGGATTGTGCCAATTATCAATGTAATAACCATGCCAACTATATTTGCAGCAAGTGCTGTTGGAACTGAATAAGTAGTTTTTTCTAATATGTATCCTGCAGCATATGCAGCAGCAACAAACCCGAAAATATAGCCGCCTGTAGGTCCCGCTAATACTCCAATTCCACCGCTTGCTCCTGCAAATACAGGCAGACCAATCGCTCCAAGGCATGCATAGCAAATCATGCTAACGGCACCCAATTTGCTTCCAAGGATTGTTGCTGTTAATCCAACTGCCAATGTTTGACCACTTATTGGTACATATGGCAACGGTATTTCTAATTGAGCTAAAACGGCTGTGATTGCTGCAAAAAGGGAACATAAGATTAGATTTTTTAATTTCATTTAAACACCTCATTTTTATATGTTAACTGTTTATAATTAAAGGTTAACATATAAGGGCGGAAAAATTAAGTGCTTTTTAGGGGGAGAACGGCGAATAAAAAGGAGAGAACGGCGAATAAAAAGGGGAGAACGGCGAATAAAAAGGGGAGGACGGCGAATAAAAAGGAGAGGACGGCGAATAAAAAGGGGAGAACGGCGAATAAAAGGGGGAGAACGGCGAATAAAAGGGGGAGAATGGCGAATAAAAGGGGGAGG